>Ga0213828_1000350_pt1 | contig 46759 bp, 47 predicted proteins | sample MC6MC0897MG_FD_180664 | JGI IMG/M metagenome (GOLD analysis project Ga0213828, IMG submission 180664) | Enriched soil aggregate microbial communities from Iowa State University, Ames, United States - MC6-MC0897-MG | ecosystem: Environmental > Terrestrial > Soil > Unclassified | place: USA: Iowa...
AAATTCCAATTCATCTAACACATTTTTGACCTGATAAGCTGCATCCTGTAATGCATAAAACGCAGTTGTCACTGCCTCAGATGATTCTTTGAATTGTTCATCAACCGTTGCAGCATCTTCTAAAGCACCCATTGCTGTTCCGATCCAATCAAGTCCTTTTGTTTCGCCCTGAATGGCTTCATAGGCTGCACTAGAACGTTCAAAAATTTTATTAAAATTCATCAGACGACGGCGTTCGTCTAGAAGCTCGTCTTCCTCACCTAACTTTAAATTAGCTTCGTCCAACTCTTTAATTTGAAATTGATACAAATCGATACGTTGTGCCATCAACTGCTCATCAATGGATATAGAAGCTAAGTCTTTTTTGAGCAAACGGTATTCATCATATTGGGCGCGATAGTTTTTTTGAATCGGCGACAGCTCTTCTTCTGCAAACTGATCAAGCAAATTGATGTGCTGCTTTTCATCCATTAGCTCTTGATTTTCATGTTGGCCATGAATATCTATGAGACTTGCCCCAATGTCTCTTAGTACCGACAAAGGCACGAGCTTACCATTCACTCGGCAAATACTTTTACCGGTATCATTCAAATCACGACGTAAAATAATTGTATCTTCTTCTATTTCAATGCCTGCTTCTTCTAACTTTTTCAGAACAGGATGAACTGAACTCGAAATTTGAAATAAGCCACCCAATTCTGCTTTTCTTGCGCCATGACGAATAAATTCAGTGTTGCCTCGTCCTCCTGCAAGTAAATGCACCGCATCAATGATAATAGATTTTCCGGCACCTGTTTCCCCAGTGAGAACTGTTAAGCCTTCTAAAAAGCTGACAGTCAAATCCTCAATGATGGCAAAGTTTCGAATACTAAGCTCTCTTAACACAAATTGTCACCTCTAAATCAAATTAACCATTTTTTATAGCATGTCTAATAAACGATTTTTTGTATTTTCACGCTCATTTTCATTTCGACAAATAATTAAAATGGTATCATCTCCAGAAATTGTACCTAAAATTTCCGGCCAATCTAAATGGTCAAGTAGGGAAGCAATGGCATTCGCATTCCCAGGAAGAGCTTTCATGACTAAAAAATGTGATGCCCCATCAATACTTACAAAAGCATCCGCTAATGCACGATGTAATTTTTGGACTGGATTGAAACGTTGATCTGCGGGTAGGCTATATTTATAACGCCCATCCTGTAATGGTACTTTTACTAAATGAAGCTCTTTAATATCTCGTGATACTGTAGCTTGTGTCACATTATAGCCTGCTTCTTTTAAAAAATCGACTAAATCATCTTGTGTTTCAATTTCATGATTGGCGATAATATCCCGAATCCGTATATGTCGTTGTCCCTTATTCAACGAAATCACCTCTTATAAATAATTGTATATGTGTATAATCACACTACCATTTTCAACAAAAAAGCACAAGAAAAAACACGGCTCTATAAGCGAGCACGTGTTATTTTAATGAATTATGCGCTTCTTCAACGAGTGCATTAAAAGCTGTATATGCAGGTAGTACTTCTTGTCCAATAGGATTCACTAAATGGAATAAAAATTCAATATTTCCTTCTCCACCTGTGATTGGAGAGTATGAAGCATCTTTTACTACAAAACCAACCTCAGTTGCCATTGCAGCCGTTTTTTCCAAAACTTCTAAATGTACTTTTTTATCACGAACAATTCCTTTTTTACCTACTTTATCTTTCCCAGCTTCAAACTGAGGTTTCACCAATGCCATAACATCCCCGCCTGGCAGCAATAATGTTTTTAATACTGGTAAAATCAGTGATAACGAAATAAAGCTAACATCGATTGTTGCAAAATCAGGTAAACCTTCTGATAAATCAGCTGCCGTTGTGTAGCGAAAATTCGTTTTCTCCATTACTGTCACTCGTTCATCAGAGCGAATTTTCCATGCTAATTGGTTCGAGCCAACATCTAGTGCATAGCAATGTCTTGCACCATGTTGTAAGGCACAATCTGTAAAGCCACCTGTAGAGGAGCCAATGTCAAGCATTAGCTTCCCTTCTACAGACATATCAAAAATTTGTAGCGCCTTTTCTAATTTAAGGCCTCCACGACTCACATATTTTAAATCTGAGCCCTTTACTTGTAGCGGTGCATCGACGGCAATTTTCTCGCCTGCCTTATCAATTCGTATTTCATTTGAAAAGACAAGGCCTGCCATAATGGACCGTTTTGCTTTTTCTCTTGTTTCACATAGTCCACGCTCTACAAGTAAAATATCTACACGTTCTTTTGGTTGTTTTGTCATTATTTATTCAAACCCACTTGCTGTTTTTGTTGAAGTAATACATGCATACGTGCAACCGTATCTTCTGCTGTCATATGAATTTCTGCGAGTAGCTGATCTACGTTACCATGCTCAATATATTGATCTGGGATGCCCATTCGATCAACTAGCGCATTTAAATAGCCGTGGTCATGAGCAAACTCTAATACACCACTACCAAATCCACCTTGTAGAACTGCTTCTTCAATTGTTAAAATCGGTTTTTGACTAGATAATATACGGTGTAGCATATCCTCATCCATCGGTTTGATAAAGCGTGCATTGACCACTTCAATATCGATTCCTTGTTGCGCAAGCATTTCAGCAGCAGCCATTGCCATTGGAATCGTTGTTCCAAATGTCAAAATAGATGCATCTTTCCCTTCACGTAAAACTTCCCAGCTACCAATTGGTAAAGCTATAAGCTCATCATCTAATGGCACACCAATTCCATTACCACGTGGATAACGAAGTGCAATAGGACCACCATCATAATCAATTGCTGTTTTTACCATATGTTGCCCTTCATTCTCATCCTTTGGCATCATAATTGTCATGTTTGGAATATGACGAAGGAAAGCAATATCAAATACACCTTGATGTGTTTCCCCATCTGCTCCCACTAAACCAGCCCGATCAATACCAATAAAGACATTTAAATTCGGGCGAGCAATATCATGCAATACTTGGTCATATGCACGTTGCAGGAACGTAGAATAAATCGCTAAAAATGGCTTCATCTTTTGCGTAGCTAATCCTGCAGCCATCGTTGCCGCATGCTGCTCCGCAATCCCTACATCAAAGAAACGATTTGGGAAGTCCTTTTGAATACCTTGTAGCTTTGAACCTACAGGCATGGCAGGTGTAATCGTTACCACTCGCTCATTTTCATGAGCAATTTTACGAACCGTCTCAGCAATTAAACTACTCCAAGCTGGTCCAGTAGTCTCAGACTTCACAAAGGCACCATTTTCAATTTTATAAGGACCTGTTCCATGCCAATTCCCAATTGTATCATCCTCGGCTGGTTTATAGCCCTTTCCTTTTTTCGTAATAACATGAACAAGGACTGGCCCTTTTACTTTTTTCGCATGTGATAATGTCATTTCAAGCGCTTCAAAATCATGTCCATCAATTGGACCAAGATATTTAAAACCTAGCTCCTCAAAAAACACACCAGATACTACTAAATATTTTAAGCTATCCTTTACGCGTTCAACAGTAGAGGCAAGCTTTCCACCTAATACAGGAATCTTATTAATAAGTGATTCCAGCTCTTCCTTGGCTTTTGAGTACTCCTTGGCTGTACGTAAACGACCTAAAACATTGTGTAATGCGCCAACATTTGGTGCAATCGACATTTCATTATCATTGAGGATGACAATCATATTTGTTTTTGCATGGCCAATATGATTTAATGCCTCAAGTGCCATACCACCTGTTAAAGCCCCATCACCAATAATAGGGATAACAAAGTTGTTTTCTTTTTTTATATCACGTGCTGCTGCCATACCCATGGCTGCTGATAAAGATGTCGAGCTATGACCTGTTTCCCACTCATCATGTTCACTCTCCACGCGCTTTGGAAATCCACAAAGCCCTTTGAACTGACGTAGTGTGTCAAATTGACTCGCACGACCTGTTAAAATTTTATGCACGTAAGCTTGGTGGCCAACATCCCACAAAAACTTATCTTTAGGACTGTCAAACATTTTATGCAGCATCATCGTTAACTCAACTACGCCTAAATTCGGCCCGATATGCCCACCTGTGACAGAACATTTTTCGATTAAGAAGGTACGAATTTCTTGGGCAAGCTGCTCAAGCTCCTTCTTATTTAAGTTTTTTAAAAAGGATGGACTAGTTATTTTATTTAAATCCACCTTTCTCACACACCTTTTCAATAAAATATTCACCGCAATTGTGTTTCCACCATTATAGCAGTGTTATCAATATGCTAAAAGTACGAGCACTTCATTGTTTACATATTGCAAACGTTCCCACCTATTCTAGCATATTCTTTTCCTTCAACGCCTTGATTTTCTCTTAGTTTTTACGATGAACTATATAAGCAGCAAAGTCACGTAATAGGCTGACATCTATTGGTAATTGATCGAGTGCGTTAATGGCATGTTGATAATGCTCAGCAAGCTTTTCTTTTGCTCCCTCTAGGGTTAAGAGTGCTGGATAAGTGCTTTTATCACTAGCGACATCTTTTCCAGCTGTTTTTCCTAGTTCTTCAGTCGTTCCCTCAATATCTAAAATATCGTCTTGAATTTGGAAAGCTAAACCAATATGGTGCGCATATTCTTTCAATGTAGCACGGTCTTGTGCTGATACATCTGCAAGTACGGCTCCCGCTTCAATACTAAAACGCAATAAAGCACCTGTTTTATTGACATGGACTTCTTCCAATTCAGCTAAATTAAGCTGACGTTGCTCCCCTTCCATATCTAGTACTTGACCACCAACCATGCCTTCTGCACCTGCTGCAACGCTTAGCAACTGGACAAGCTCAATACGCTTTTCAGCAGAGATATCCATGCGTGCTAAAATGCCAAATGCAAGTGTGTTTAATGCATCACCAGCAAGCGTAGCCAGCGCTTCTCCATAAACTTTATGATTTGTTGGCTTGCCTCTTCTAAAATCATCATTATCCATGCTTGGTAGATCATCATGGATTAAAGAATATGTGTGAATGATTTCAATAACCGAACCGACAATCAAACCGTCCTGAAGATTTTCACGGTAAAGCTCTAGTACCGCTAACACAAAAAGCGGACGAATTCGTTTACCCCCTGCCTTTAATGAATAAAGCATGGATTCCTTTAAATCTGCTGGTGCATCAATTTGTTCAACAAGTGCAAACATCGTCTCTTCAATCTGTGGTGTATTGCTTTCAATAAAGTACTTTAATGGCTCATTCATTTCCTAATTCTCTCCCTTTAGTGGATCAAATGCTGTTGTTTCACCAGTCTCTTGGACAATTGATACAAGCTGCTCCTCAGCATGTTGCAGCTTACTATGGCAAAACTTTGATAGCTCCATTCCTTGCTTGTATAAATCAATCGCATTTTCCAATGGCACATCACCCTGTTCTAACTGGCGAACGATTTCTTCTAGTGCCGTCATGGCTTCTGCAAATGTTTGTTGTTTTTCAGTCACAACAATTCCCCCTCATTCTTTGGCAAGATATTCGTCACGTTAGCCACAACCTTTCCATCATGGAAAGTCAGTGTCAGTTGATCTTGCTTTTGCACCTCAGTGGATGATTTGATCATTTGCTGATCTTTATATGCTACTGTAAATCCTCTTGTTAGAATGGACAGTGGATTTAAAGCTTCTAATGTTCTAACGGTTGACTCAAATTGTTGTTGCTTTTTTGCCACATAATACGTTGTAGCACGTGATAATTGTTGGACGCGCGCTTCAAGCTCTCTCTGATGAAAAGCAAGTGCCTTTTTGGGTGAATGTTGCTCCACCGTACTATGTAATTGTTGAAGTTGGGCAGCTTTTTTCATCAAGCTCACTTGCATTGCTGCTTGTAATCCTGACTCAAGCTGTGCCAATCTTTCTGTAAAAGGTCGATAAAGTCTTTCCGGCATGGACAATGGATAAGACTGTTGGAGCTTATTAAGACGTTGTCGCTCTGCCATAAGTTGCGACCTAACCATTTGGTGAAGCTGCGATTTCTGCGTAAGCACGCGTTGGTAGAGATCCGCTTGATCTGGCACAGCCATCTCAGCAGCAGCTGTTGGAGTAGGTGCACGTAAATCGGCTACATAATCGGCGATCGTTGTATCTGTTTCATGGCCAACCGCACTTATAATAGGAATTCGGCTTTCAAAAATAGCTCTTGCTACAATTTCTTCATTAAAAGCCCATAAATCCTCGATGGAGCCTCCTCCTCGCCCGACAATCAACACATCACAGCTTGCCTCTTGATTAGCACGTTGAATATTTTGCACAATATTCGGTGCAGCCTGAGCTCCTTGCACAAGTGTTGGATAAATCAAAATTTCAGCAAGTGGATAACGCCTCTTTAAGGTTGTACAAATATCCCGTATAGCTGCACCAGTTGTTGACGTGAGTACACCAATTTTTTCAGGAAATTTTGGTATCGGTTGCTTCCACTCAGGTTTAAAAAGGCCTTCTTTTTGTAATTGCTCTTTTAATTGATTGAAGGCAACAAATAAGCTACCAATGCCATCCGGTTGCATTTCCTGTACATATAGCTGATAAGTTCCATAGCCTTCGTAAACGTTTACATCCCCTCGGATAAATACTTGCATACCTTCCTTTGGTTCAAACGCTAATTTGGTAGCCGCTGCTTTAAACATCGTCGCAGCTATTCGGGCACCATCATCCTTTAATGTAAAGTAAATATGGCCGGATTGATGAATTTTCACATTTGATAATTCACCTTTTACATACACTTCACGCAAATGTGGATCTGCATCGAATTTTCGTTTAATATATTTTGTTAACGCTTTTACTGTTAAATAAGAAGCAGAGGACATGTTTTCGGCTCCTTTACTAAAATCAAGTTTTTCACAAAACTACACCTATCATAACATTTTTTGCAGTCGTTGACGTGCCAAAATGCAGTTTCGATAGAAAAAATGACTGTCTTTCTTCTATCGAAAAACAACTATAACACATTCCTACACGTTCTCACTATTAGAAATCGTATATTATGACAAATAACAAACAAAGCCCCATAACTTCATACGTTATGAGACTTTATATTTTAATAAAATAGTAATAAAAGAGTTCCTACAATAAAACAATAATACGTAAAGTAGCTAAGTTTGCCACTTTTCATAATGCCCATAAACCAACGCATCGCAAAATAAGTCATAATGAGTGTTGCCAAGAAAGTGGCGGCATATGGAAGAGCTAAGGCACCTTTATTCGGCTCGTCTAAAAAATCTGTAATGCCAAGGACTACCCCACCCAAACTTACAGGAATATAAAGCATAAAGGAAAAACGTAAGGCTGTATCCTGCTTCATCCCTACTGCTATGGCGGAAATAATCGTAGCTCCTGAACGGCTAATGCCTGGCGTTAAAGCAACTGCTTGCCCCAGCCCTACAATGATGGCATCTTTAGCACGTAAATCTGCATCTTTCTTCTTGCCACGCATATTACGAATTAACCATAATGCAGTCCCTGTCACAAATAGCATGAGCGCAATCGTCGTCATACTTACGTTATCTGCAATAACATCACTTAATAACACCCCTAAAACGCCAGCAGGAATTGAACCGATGACAATATAGAGAGCAAAGCGAAAATCTGCGTTATACCGCTTTTCTCTAGTTTTCAAGTAAAGAAAAAAATGACTGATCAGACGAACAATATCCTCACGATAAATATACATAATAGCAAGTAACGAAGCTGTATTGGTTAAGATGGCAAAAGTAAAACCTTGTTCACCTAGTCCCAGCATTTCGCTAGCAATCATTACATGTCCACTCGACGATACAGGAATTGGCTCTGTAAAGCCTTGGACAAGTCCAATAATGATATGCTTGACAATTAATATAATATCGATATTTTCCATAAAAACCTCCTCCTCAGTATGTATGTCCCAAACGTTACATTAGACGACATAAACGAAGAAAAGTTCTGAATTTACACAACAAAAAAGTCACCTCACACAATGTTGAGATGACTTTCTTCAAAAGGTTTTTTATTTTGCAAGCGTATTTTCAGCTGCTTGCACTGTGTTGAATAGTAACATTGTGATGGTCATTGGTCCTACACCACCTGGTACAGGCGTAATATGAGACGCAATCCCATCTACTTCTGCAAAGTTTACGTCACCGCATAATTTATTGTTGTCATCGCGATTAATGCCTACATCAATAACAACAGCCCCTTCTTTCACGTGCTCTTTTGTAATAAAGTTTGCACGTCCAACTGCGGCAATTAAAATATCTGCTTGTTTTGTAAATGAAGGTAAATCTGGCGTTTTAGAGTGTGTATAGGTTACCGTTGCATCCTTTTGTAAAAGTAGTTGTCCCATTGGTTTACCAACGATATGACTGCGACCTACGATTACAGCATGCTTTCCTGCGATTTCAATTCCTGAATACTCAAGAAGCTTCATCACGCCAAACGGTGTACAAGGTAAAAATGTTTCTTGGCCAAGCATCATTTTCCCAACGCTTACAGGTGAGAATCCATCGACATCCTTCTCGACAGCAATCGTTGCAATGACTGTATCCTCATCAATATGTTTTGGGAGTGGTAATTGAACTAAAATACCATGAATATCCTCACGTTGATTTAAAAGCTCAATTTGTGCTAGTAATTCCTCTTGCGTTGTCTCTTCGGGTAATTTAATGAGTTCTGAAAACATACCAATCGCTTCACAAGATTTTTGTTTATTTCTCACATATGTAGCTGATGCCTGGTTGTCTCCAACTAACACAACCGCTAAACCAGGTGTCAATCCTCGCTCTTTTAAACGAATGACACGCTCTGCTACAGCATTACGAATTTCTTGACCAATCTCTTTACCATTAATAATTGCACTTGACATAAACCTTCGTTACTCCTTCCAATTCAACACATTATTCTTGTTCTGTAAATTTAGAAAGTACACCATTGACGAATTTAGATGAACTATCATCGCCAAATGTTTTACATAACTCGATTGCTTCGTTTAGTACTACTCTTTTTGGTGTTTCTGGCATGTATAACAATTCATATACAGCTAAACGTAAAACCGTTCTTTCAATTTTGGGTAGACGGGCAAGTGACCACTTTTCAAGATGCTGTTCTAATGTAGCATCGATTTCCTCCAAATGTTCAGCTGTTCCATTTACGATCTTTTCGTAGAAGGCATTGGTAGGTTGACCTTTAATATGGCCCATTGCTTCTTCAACTGTTAGATCCGTATTGTCTAGCTGAAACAAAACTTGCAACGCTTTTTCGCGTGCTTCATGTCGTTTCATGTAAAGCTCTCCTTCTTAAGTGGCATTAAGGTTTATAATAGCATAAAATCACATGAGAAACACGATTTCAAGCAAGTTTTCAATAATCTGAACCTTTTTCAAGGAACTTTTTGTTTAAGCCCACTTCTCATCGAATAGTGGTATTCCAAAAATGAATGTTTCCTGTTCGTAATGGTATAATAAAGAAAAAACTTTAGAGGTGTCACAATGCAAACTGAAGCTTATGTCTTAGCTGCAAAAAACATTTAAAATGGTTGACAGTGAAGAACAATATCAACAAATGAAGGAACGTACATCTCACCTATTTTACTGGGTGGATGCAAGCATAAAATTCGTTTTGATGCCATTCGTAACTTTTTTAGCTTTTATTAGTGGAGGCCATTTATGAAGGAACATTATTATACGATAGGTGAGGTTGCCAAACTTTCAAACTTATCGGTTCAGACATTACGTTATTATGATCAAATTGATTTATTTAAGCCTGCTTATATCGATACCTTCACCAATTATCGGTATTATAAAGGCAATCAGCTATTCTATTTAGACATTATAAAGTCCCTTAAATATATCGGCGTGACGCTCGATGATATAAAAAAAGCACTTAGATTAACCTCAGAGGAATTGCTTGATTTTTTAGCTCAGCAGGAGCTACGCATCAATGAAAAAATTTCACGTTTAAACGAAGCAAAAAATACCTTACTGAAAACAAAAAAGCAATTACAAGAGCAAATTGATATCCCAGTTTTCGGTGAGATTTATGTGCAAATAGAGGAAGCAATGCCCGTTCTTCAAGTAACCACTACTGAATTAACACCGACATCGAGCACCAGTACATACTATGCCACTTTAATTAAAATCATCGAAAAGGAAGGCAGTGTCTTAAACAGTCGTTATGGTTGTATTTATCCACTAGAGCCTTATAAAGATGTCAATGACATCATTTATGATGCTATTTTCACTCCCCTATTAACGGAGCGCACATTTTCGCAGCTTTCACCAAACATACAACAAACCATTATTCCTGGCGGTAAATATGTATGCATTGCCTTTATTTACGATCCTGATACTTATTTTTCATTCTATGAAAAGTTGAGAAATCATGTATTAGCTCAGGAGGAACTATTTGAGTCGCAAGTGTATGAGCTATACATGCCAGCAACGCTCACTATGGAACAAGAAAAGAAATTTATAGTAGAATTAAAGATTAGGCAAAAACAAGAGACACAAAATTCCTCCGAAAAAGTAGTGGCACATTCGTATAACTCTCAGCCAGAACTCCCAAACTGATAAAAATTTTAAAAAATAAAAACAAATCTTTTGACCCTATAGTTACTATAGGGTTTATCGTATTACATGGAAATATTCTAGTAGATTGAAAACATGTATCGCGAACAATTAGAAGGAGAAGTTTATGAGCAAGAAACAAAATATAACCTTAGCTATTTTATTATCTAATCTTTTCATTGCCTTTTTAGGGATTGGTTTAGTCATCCCTGTTTTACCAACCATCATGAATGAGCTACATATTTCTGGTTCTGTTGTTGGTTATATGGTGGCAGCCTTTGCCATTACACAATTAATTGCATCACCAATTGCAGGTAAGCTTGTTGATAATATTGGCCGCAAAGTTATGATTGTTGCAGGTCTTTTTATTTTTGGACTTTCTGAGTTTTTATTTGGGTTTGGTCGTTCTGTTGAAATTCTTTTTGTCTCTCGTATGTTAGGTGGCGTGAGTGCCGCTTTCATTATGCCAGCTGTAACCGCCTATATAGCTGATATTACGACATTGGCACAGCGCCCTAAGGCACTTGGCTATATGAGTGCAGCCATTAGCACAGGTTTTATTATCGGCCCTGGGATCGGTGGTTTTTTAGCTGAAATTGGTACACGTGTCCCATTTTATGCAGCTGGGGTACTTGGTCTGTTCGCAGCTATCCTGTCATTGCTGTTTTTAAAAGAGCCAACACGTGCTACAGACAATGAAGAAGTAGCACAATCCATGTTAGGTAGTGTCAAACGTGTGTTTAGTCCACTCTACTTCATACCATTCATTCTTATTTTCGTGTTATCATTTGGCCTCGCTGCATTCGAATCATTGTTTAGCTTATTCGTTGATCATAAATTTGCGTTTACACCATCGGATATTGCCATAATTATTACAGGAAGTGGTATTGTTGGGGCACTAGCTCAATTAATACTATTTGATTGGCTGACAAAGAAAATGGGTGAGATTAATGTTATTCGTTACTCACTAATCCTTTCAGCAGTATTAACATTCGCCATGACGATCGTGAGTCATTATTTTGCCATCTTATTCGTGACATTCTTTATTTTCGTAGGCTTCGATTTAATTCGACCTGCTGTTACTTCGTATTTATCGAAAATTGCCGGAAATGAACAAGGATTTGTTGGTGGCATGAACTCTATGTTTACAAGTCTTGGTAATATTTTTGGCCCAATTCTAGGTGGGGTATTGTTCGATATCAATCTGAACTATCCATACTACTTTGCTACAATCGTATTGGTGCTAGGCGTCATACTTGCGTTATTCTGGAGAAAGCCAAAGCATATAGAATTATAAAATAGCGATACATCCACATGAACATCCTAGAGAAATCCATATAAAAAGGACTGCCCTTTGATGAACGAATCATCATTGGGCAATCCTTTTCTTTTTTATTCATGCACTACTGTTTCTTCTTTTTCAAAGTGAATACCTGTAATATGCACATTTACTTCTGCTGTTTCTAGTGCCGTCATATTAAAAATAGCCTGACGGATTTGCGTTTGAACTTCTTTTGCTACTTTAGGAATGGCATATCCATATTTCACAGAGCAAAATACATCAATCGCAATTTCACCAGTTTCCGTTACACCTGATTTAATGCCTTTATTGTGTACTTTTTTACCGAAACGTTCCACGACACCCGTCGCAATATTCCCACGAGTTGCAGCAATGCCTTCTACTTCATTGACAGCAATCCCAGCCACAACCTCGATCACCTCTGCCGCTACCTCAATTTTTCCAAGCTCTTCTTTCCCAGAAGGTGTTGGTTGTACGAAAGATTGTCCTACTTTCTCTGCCATACAAATATCATCCTTTCCCTTACACATCACAAACAAGTGCTGTACTTACATTTATTATACTATAAAAAGGAAGGTTTGGCTGTCGAAAGCCGTTTTAATTTAAAACCGACTTTACTGATCCACTACATCGATTAAATAAATTCCCTTTTCAAATCCCCCACGAGCATTTCTCTTGTGTTCACGCGTCTCTTCTAGCTCCTCAAAGCTTACACCTAGCACACCGATAGCGATATGAAGGAGCTCCAGTATATCTGCAAGCTCTTCTACACTTTCTTCTCTACATTCGGCTTCGTAAAATTCTGTAGCTTCTTTCTATCATTTTAGTTTTTATTGCCTTTATCAGTTCACTAGGTTCTAAAATGCGTGCATGATAGGATAAACCCTTCGCTTCAATTACTTCTAAAATTTTATCCCTCACTAGCTTATTGTATATTGGCATCCATTGTTTCACTCCTTTTCAGGGGGATGACTATTTCTTTCTTCTATTATATAGTATTCTTTCTATAATATAGAATTAATTTGAGATAAAGTAGAGGTAGAGTATGTTACAAAAATGGTTGTTTGGCATCGGTGGGGTTGTCCTCATGTTTACAATGTTTTTTTTATTTTTGGGGAATAGTGCTAGTGAAGATACATTGCTTGCGAAAAATATAATGGAAAAAGCAAATAATGGTACAACTATAGTTTCACTAAATAAATTAACGGATTTTGATTGGGAAAAAGCGCAAATTTTTGGACCTTATACAACGAAAGATGCGATTGAAGAAACAATGAACATACAGTTTAAAGGTAGTATTAGTGGATTAGATGTACGGGAAGATATTTTCCTTCTTGTATTTGCGAAAGAAGGCCATGCGATAAAGACAGCTATGCTTTACAGAAACATAGGAGACTATTCAACAAAGAATGGTATGTTAACACCAGATAACGATCTTCTATCTATAAAATAGAACTTTTATAATCTTTTTCACACTTCAACTGGTACGGTTTAAGCTTCTATAACGGTCAATCTTTCTTCTATGATTGATCTTCCTACCTGCAAGTAAGTCTTCTATCTAGTTATGCTTAGACATAAAAAACCTCCTAACTAATAATAGCTAGGAGGTTTAAACTTGCGAACGCTTACTTCACTTTTTCTGCTACACCCAATACATCGTTCTCTTCAAGGAACTTCGTATTGAATTGCGCTGATTTGAAGACATCATTGTTCATTAGTGCTTGGTGGAATGGAATCGTTGTATTAATTCCAGGACCAGATACTTCGAATTCACTTAAGGCGCGGTTCATTTTCGCAATCGCTTCTTCACGTGTATCCGCATGAACAATTAGTTTTGCTACCATTGAATCGTAATATGGTGGGATTGTATAGCCTGCATAGACAGCAGAATCAATACGTACACCATAGCCACCTGGTGTTATATACGTATCAACAGTTCCTGCTGAAGGCATGAAGTTTTTATAGGCATTTTCTGCGTTAATACGGCATTCAATCGCCCAACCATTTAATTTTATATCATCTTGTGTGAATGGAAGCTTCTCACCAGATGCAATTTTTAATTGTTGTTGTACAAGATCTACACCAGAAATCATTTCTGTTACTGGGTGCTCAACCTGAATACGAGTGTTCATTTCCATGAAGTAGAACTTGTCCTCTTGATAGTCATAGATAAACTCGATTGTGCCAGCACCTTCATAGTTACATGCTTGTGCCGCTTTTACTGCAGCTGCACCCATTTCAGCACGACGCTCAGAGGATAAGGCTGGAGATGGAGCTTCCTCTACTAACTTCTGCATACGACGTTGAACCGTACAGTCACGTTCGCCTAAATGCACCACGTTACCGTAGCCATCTGCTAAAACTTGGATTTCACAGTGACGGAAGTACTCGATAAATTTCTCTAAATATACGCCAGGGTTACCGAATGCTGCAGCAGCCTCTTTTTGCGTAATTTCAATACCTTTTACAAGATCTTCTTCTGTACGTGCTACACGGATTCCTTTACCGCCACCACCAGCAGTTGCTTTGATGATGACAGGGTAACCAATTTTAGCAGCCCATTCTTTACCAGTTTCGATATCTGGTACAATACCAGTACCTGGAACAAGTGGAACGCCTGCTGCTTCCATTGTTGTACGTGCAACGTCCTTGATGCCCATAATTTTAATAGAATCAGATGATGGACCGATAAATTTAATGCCAGCGTTTTCACAAGCTTCAGCAAAATCAGCGTTTTCTGATACGAAGCCATATCCTGGGTGGATGCCATCAGCACCTGTCTTTTCAGCTACGCTAAGTAGCGCTGGGAAGCTAAGATAAGAATCTTTTGATAGCTTCGGTCCGATGCAATAAGCTTCGTCTGCTAACTTCACATGTAATGCGTCAGCATCTGCTTCAGAGTACACAGCAACCGATTGAATGCCTAACTCTTTACAAGCACGAATGATACGCACAGCGATTTCGCCGCGGTTTGCAATTAAAACTTTTTTCATTTGTTTTGCACTCCTTACTCAGCTTTTACAAGGAATAATGGTTGGCCGTACTCTACTAAGTCGCCATCTTTAACTAGAATTTCAACGATTTCCCCTTGCACTTCTGCTTCGATTTCGTTGAATAATTTCATTGCTTCTACGATACATACGATTGTTTCGTCCCCTACTTTGTCACCCACTTTTACGTAAGCAGGAGAATCTGGGTTTGGTGCTTGATAGAAAGTACCGACCATTGGAGATACAATTTTATGTAACGATGGGTCGTTAACTGATGGTGCCGCTGCAGCTGGTGCTGGCGCTTCTTCTTTCGCTGGTGCAGGTGTTACTACTGGAGCTTCTGCTGGTGCAGATTGTTGTACAACAGGGGCTACTACTTCTTTTTTAGGTGCTACAGTTTCTGTAACAACAACGTTATTCTTTTTAAGTTTTACTTTTGCGCCATCTACTTCATACACAAACTCGTCAATTGAAGAAGAATCCACTAATTTGATAATTTCACGAATTTCTTGAATTTTGAACATTTCTAACTCTCCTTATGAATTAAAATCTACTACAATAACTATTCTATATTTTTTCGTATCAATTTGAAATAGTTAAATGAAAATTAAGTAAATATGAACAAAATAAAAGGCTTTCCTTTACTAAGCGAAAGCCTTTTCATGAAGCTGATATATAACAACCTTTTATAAATTAACTAAAAATTTATTTTTTTCTTTATTTTTTAATAATTATTTGCACTGAACTTAACTTGCACATCATTTGCGCCTTCCATCTCTGTTTTTACCAGATAAATAATTTCGTTTGCTTGGGCTTTTGACAACTCCTCTGCCATAACTGTCACCGACACTTTTTCACCCTCAGCACGAACAAACGCATCAGAGTAGCCTAATGATTTTACGAGCATCTCAAGCATAGCTTCAGCTGATTCACGTTTAATAAGGCCATCCATTTCATTATATGCCTCATTTTTTTCTTCGGCAGAATATTCTTCTGAGGCAATCTTTTGAGTTAACTGTTCACGAAGCTGGCTTCTCTCATCACTAACCTGCATACGCATTTCTTCAAATAAGTGACTTGGTGAAGATACTTCTTGTGTTATATCATTTGTTGCCTCCTGATCTGTAACACCTGTGACAGCTGTTTGTTGCAGTGTATCATCTGTAAAAATAGTAAGACCATTGAATTGCTTTGCTGGATCTACCAAATAATACACTGAAATGACTGCTACTAAACTTAATAATGTCATAAACCAAACTGTTCTTCTACGTACGCGCATTTACTTTTCCTCCTTATTTTCCATTGGAACGATAATAATTCGATGAATCGGTAATTGCATCACTTGACTGACGACAGCACGAATTTCATTTTTCACAAAGATATCGGAAGCACCCTCTGAAACAACGAGCATTCCTGTCACGTTTTTCGTGCCTTGTTCAGTCCCTCGAAAATATTGGCTGAATAGTTTATTGGCATTCTGATCATCTGTCATCTCTCCATAATAAAAGTAGACTTTAACCTTCCCAACACCTTCCATTGCCTTCAGGGTTTGCTCAAGTTTTTCTTCATTCGTGAGCGGTGAACCATTGTCGCTTGTTGAATTCGTTTGATACATAGGTAAAATGATGAAAATTCCCACGGAGGCAGCTATCAAAATTAAAACCATCAATGACGTTGTTTTTTTTCGTGTCTTTTCCACATCACTTGTACATTGCCTCCTTTCATCTTCTCTTTTTCAAGTGTATGTACGCTTGTTTCTTCCTATGAATTGATAAATGGAATCTTTAATAGCAATTGCAAAAATACTAACGTGATGACCAACTTTGTCAGTGAAATTATTTCCTTATCATCCGTTAGAAACACAAAAATCTGACAGACAAACAGCAATGCCAATAAAAGAATCAATCTATCTCCCCCCTGCCATGACTTGTACGAACACAATGAGGAAAAAACAAGAAAACATAAATGAAAAAGCAATTAAAAATGATACAGCACATAAAGTAAATAGTGATTTGCTAACTTGATCTAGTAGTCTACAAATATCATCAAAGGCAATCGGTTCTAAAATAGCAGCGAGCATTTTCAAAGAATAGGCACTAACTACAAGCTGCACGGTTGGGATAAAAGACACCGTAATGACGGCGATAAAAGCGCTAATACTTGTAAGAGAAGATGTAAATTGAGTCATATGCTGAAACATCGAAAAACTATCCACAATAAAAGAACCAACAACTGGAATATTTTCTTCAATTAATTTTTTGACGGGCTCTGCTACAGCCGCATTGACACTAAATGCTGCTACACCACTTGCGGTCATCAGTAAGACATAGCAAATAACTGAGGCCGACACGATGCTCATAATTGTAAAGCGAATTAATTCAGCTATTCGAGTAAAGGATATTTCCTTTACGATGACACTGCATACATCAAAGACAATGGCCAAAAGCACGCCAGGAATAAGCCACTTACTACTGATAATGGTGAGGACTTGTACAAAAAACAGTAAAAAAGGCTGCCAGGAAGCAATCGCTGTAATACTACTGGATAATAAAAAGCTTGATGTAAGAATCGGATAAAATGCCGTAAATAGATGGGCTAGTCCTTGTGCAATTTCATCAATTAATGTAAAGGAGTTGACAACAACAGGACCGATTGTTGCTAAAACGATAAGAAAAAAAAGTATCCTTGTCCCTTTTTCAAACTCTGGTAATAGCATGTTCACAATCAAAATGATGATGACGTAGCTGCAAAGCATGAGCGTCATCTTGAGCAAGAGAAAGAATGGGTCGATTAAAAACGATAATATTTGCTCCTGCAATGGCTTCGCTCCTTAGTTTAGCCTTTTTAAAATGGCCGACACCTCCTGTAGAACAGCCAGAAATTCTTTAAACCAATACAGCAAAATCACAATTTTCACCGCAGCAAAAACGATGTTCCCGAGCACTTTATAATTATGTTCTGCCAAAAGCAATGCCACCCACTGCCCGACATAGAACATACTTGCACTGATTAAAATAGCCTTCGCATAAGGTAAAAACGCAAGTGTTTCTAACAATTGTTTGGCGAAAGGCAATAAAAGCGTCGAGAACAACATGCCAAAAAGCAAAAAAGAAAACATCACACTGATTAGCGCATGGAGTGGCTGTATAACTTCTTTTATCAGCAATAATAAAAGCAGCATGACAACAGCGACGATGACAATTTCCATTCACATTACCCGGATGAGGTAAGCCATTGGAAGAAGGTTAAAATCTCATTAAAGAATAGACGTAAAAATCGAAGTAATTCTGCTGTCATATATAAGTAAGCAATGAAAAAGAGGAAAAATGAAAACTCCTTCTTCCCTGTTTGATCAAAGAAAACATGAAGAAGCGCAACGACTAGTCCCACTCCAGCAACTCTTAATACGTCTTGTAATTCCATTCCTACGCCCCCTCGTGTACAGCAATATATGTCGCTCTTCAAAAAAAAAGACCTCTATACAGATGTATAGAGATCTTCTACGATAAAAAATTATAATAGTTTGCTCACAATGTTTTTCACCGTATCCGTTTGCTGTATGAGGTGACTATTTTCACCCATCCACATGGATAAATATTCTGCATTACCTTGCTCAGCACTTTCCTTACGAATGGTAGTCGTTAGATAATTTTGTAGTGGATAGGGTGCTACTGTCGCATCCTCCATACGTTTCGTGAAATCATTTGCTAAACCTCTTGCTGGTTTACCAGTAAATGCAAGCGTAATCGTCGTTTGTTGTTCTTTTGATGCCAATACAGCATTTTTATAGAGTGGCGAAATTTCGCATTCATCTGCCACTAGTAAAGCCGTCCCAATTTGAACTGCCTGTGCCCCACTTTCAAGTGCCTTTTGAATATCCTCTTTGGTTACAAGGCCTCCCGCAGCTATAATTGGAATCGCAACTTTTCCCACTACTTGTTGTAGTAAGTCATGCAATGGAATTAATTGCAGAGGGTCAGTAAAAGAGCCTCGATGACCGCCAGCCTCTCCCCCTTGTAATACAACCGCATCCATTCCTGCTTGCTCCACCAGTATGGCTTCCTCTAATGTGGTAGCAGTACCAATCGTATAGACGCCATGATCTTTTAATTGTTTAAGAACAGCTGGAGATGGCAGCCCAAATGTAAATGAACAAACTGCTACCTTTTCTTCAATCACAGCTTGAACCTGTCCTGCAAAAACTTCCTTTGATGTTACGCTCTGTACAGGGGATAATCCTAATTCATCGTAAAAAGGTTGCAGTGCCATTCTGGCTTGTTGTAAAACCTCGACATCAATTTTGGGTTCTTCTTGCACAAATAAATTGACCGCAAAGGGCTTTGTCGTTAATTTCTTCACTTCTTGAATAAACTGCTTTGTTTGTTCACCATCTAAGTAACCTGCACCAATTGAACCTAATAGGCCTGCCTCAGCACAAGCCGCCACAAATTTAGGTGATGTCACGCCTGCCATTGGTGCTTGTATAATTGGATATCGCATATCAAATGTTGTTTGTAGCATACCTTTCACTCCTTACTCTGATTGTAAACAATTCTACCAGTAATGACCATCTATCTGATGATAGAAACTTGATAGTACCTCAATAAAAATTAAATAGTGCTTCTATCTATTATCACATTAAATGAACGATTTGACAGTATATGTATAAGAAAAAAATAAAAACCTACTCTTTAATGAAAAGAGTAGGCTGATCATTAGGCACGTGAAACGTAAGAACCCTCATCCGTGTTAATGATTAAAACGTCACCTTGGTTAACGAAGAATGGTACTTGTACGATTAGACCTGTTTCAAGAGTAGCAGGTTTTGTACCGCCAGAAGCTGTATCACCTTTGATTCCTGGTTCTGTTTCTGTTACTTCTAATTGAACAGTGTTTGGTAATTCAACACCTAACATTTCACCTTGGTAAGATTGAATATGCACTTCCATGTTTTCTTTAAGGAATTTTAATTCATACTCAATAGCAGATGAAGCTAGTTCAGTTTGCTCATATGATTCCAAGTCCATAAATACATGCTCGTCACCTTGTGCATATAAATATTGCATTTTACGATTATCGATTTGTGCCTTTTCAACTTTTTCACCAGCGCGGAATGTTTTTTCATTCACTGAGCCGTTACGTAGGTTACGTAATTTAGAACGTACGAACGCAGCACCTTTACCTGGTTTTACGTGTTGGAAATCTAACACGCGGTATAATTGGCCATCAACAATAATTGTTAGACCTGTACGGAAATCGTTTACTGAGATCATTTGTGTTCCTCCAAAGTTTATAAAATAATGAGTTCTTTTGACGAATGTGTTAGTAGTTCATTACCCGTTTCTGTGATTAAAATATCATCCTCGATACGGACACCACCGATTCCAGGTAAGTAAACACCTGGTTCAATCGTCACGGCCATACCTGGCTCTAGCACTGTATCAGAACGCATCGATAAGCCAGGGCCTTCATGTACTTCAAGACCAATACCGTGTCCTAAAGAATGACCAAATGCTTCGCCATATCCTTTTTCTTTTAAGTAGTCACGTGCAATCGCGTCCGCTTGAATACCTGTTAATCCAGGACCCACTTTTTCAAGTGCTAACAGTTGAGAAGCAAGTACTGTATTGTACATATCTACCAATTTTTCAGATGGTTCTCCCACAGCCACAGTACGTGTAATATCCGAAATATAGCCATTATAAAGCGCACCAAAGTCTAATGTAACAAAGTCGCCTTTTTCAATCACTTTATTCGTTGCAACGCCGTGTGGTAATGCTGAACGAAGACCAGACGCAACAATCGTGTCAAACGAAGACTGAGTTGCTCCTTGTTTACGCATGAAAAATTCTAATTCATTCGAAACTTCAAGCTCGGTTTTACCAGGCTTGATGAAGCCTAAAATATGTGTAAATGCGTGATCTGCAATTTCACACGCAGCCTTAATAATATTAATCTCTTGTTCCGTCTTAATCAAGCGAATTTTTTCAATTAGCCCAGAAATCGGCACTAAATCTGCTTGAATCTTCGATTTATACAGTTCATAAGTGCCATAGCTTACAGTATCTTTCTCAAAGCCCAATGATTTGATACCCATATTATTTACTTGAGTAGCAATTTCTTCAATAATTGTGGCTTCATGCTTGACAATACGGAAGTCCTGAATTTGTGCAGCAGCCTGCTCTGTATAACGGAAATCTGTAATAAATACAGCATCATTTTGAGACACAATTGCTACGCCTGCTGTCCCTGTAAAACCTGTCATATAGCGACGGTTGTACCCATTCGTAATTAAAATACCATCGATGCTTTGTTCTTGAAGTGCTTTACGTAGCTTTTGTAATTTCAACATAATCAATTCTCCCTCTCGATAAATGTACGTAGTGCCAGTTCATAGCCTTTCGTACCTAGTCCACAAATTTGACCAAGGCAGGCCGGAGCAAGATAGGAATGATGTCGGAAAGCCTCACGTTTGTGGATATTGGAAATATGTACTTCGATTACTGGCACAGAAATACCTGCTATTGCATCATGCAATGCGATGCTTGTATGGGTATATGCACCAGGATTAAAGATAATACCATCATATTTTTCGTCCTCTGCTTCATGCACCCAATCTACTAGTACCCCTTCATGATTGGATTGACGAAATTCAACTGTAGCACCTAAAGAAGCCGCAAGATTTTGAACATTTTCTCGAACATCATCCAATGTTTCATGTCCATAAATATGTGGCTCTCGTTTACCAAGTCGATTTAAGTTCGGTCCATTCAAACATAATAACTTCACGCTTCTATTCGCCTCTTTCTATGTACTTGCCATTTATTTTATCATACACCGTGCATTCAGCAACTAATTTCAACTAGTGGTGCCATAAATATCCCCTTAAACGAAGGGGATATTTTGTACCATCAACTTTGTTTTTGTGCTGTATGTTCCTTCTGATGGAAATTGGCGGTTTCAAGCAAGAAACGTAATAAACAAATAACGGTCACCATAAAGGGAATCGACAGTTTTTTAAAAGACGTAAGCTGTAATGGTAAATCTAAAGCAATCCATTCCAATGAGATGGTCACCAAAAGACCTAATAAAAGGGAAGAAAAAACAGCTGGGATGATATATACATAGCGCATAGTCATGTATAAAAATAAGCCGATAATAAATAGTAGAAAAATAAAAAAGGTCCATTGAAATAATTTGGAGCTTTCTTCAAACCAATTCCATTTTTTATAAAACCCTATCGGATGCCATTTAATGAGATGGAAATAATGTAAACCTTTTAAGCACAGCGCTAAAACAAGCGCATTGACAAGTGCTGTAATTGTCGCTACTTTCACCCTATACCTCTCCTTTATGCACACTAATTATTTCCTAAAATGTACGATTAGTGTAGCCATATAGAAAATTTACTATGCGTAACGGTAGAGGTTTTTCACTAAATTTAGTACAATGGTACAGTTGAAATATATAAAGAGAGTGGTGTTAGCCTTGAGCAATTCACCTGTATACGGGGGACAAGCACAATTAGAGGGTGTGATGTTCGGAGGAAAGGAACATACTGTTACAGCCATTCGTCGTAACGATGATTCCATTGATTATTATCATTTCAAAAAAGTACAAAAACCTTTGTTACAAAAGCTTAAAAAAATCCCATTTGTACGAGGCGTTGTCGCGCTAATTGAATCCGCTGGCTTAGGTTCTCGTCACATGCAATTTGCTGGGGATCGCTATGATGTGACACCTGGTGAAGAGGAAGATCATAAAGAAGAAGGCTCTAAACTTCAAATGATACTGGGCGTTGCTGTAGTAGGTATTCTTTCCTTTCTATTTGGAAAATTTGCCTTTACATTAATTCCTGTTTTTATAGCTGATTTTTTCTCAAAATGGATTGAAGGAAAAACGGGACAAATTTTACTGGAAAGCGGTATTAAATTATTGTTACTGCTAGCCTATTTATATTTTATCTCGTTAACCCCCCTCATTAAACGAGTATTTCAGTACCATGGTGCAGAGCACAAGGTGATAAATTGCTATGAAGCTGGATTAGACATTACCGTAAAAAATGTTCAAGCTCAATCACGCCTACACTATCGTTGCGGCAGTAGCTTCATATTATTCACAGTGTTCGTTGGGATGTTTTTATATTTCTTTGTGCCTACAGATCCACTGTGGCTTCGTATTTTAGATCGTATTCTATTAATTCCTGTTGTTCTCGGGATCTCATTTGAAGTCTTACAAGCGACAAATGCCTGCCGTAATATTCCAGTGTTACGCTTCCTTGGCTACCCTGGCTTATGGCTCCAATTACTAACAACTCGTGAACCGAAGGACGATCAAGTAGAAGTAGCGATTGCTTCCTTTAATATGCTACGCCAAGTAGAGCAGCAACCTGAAATCGCTGCGACATTAAATCATGATTAATAAAAAAGGCAGCCCAACGTCGGAGCTGCCTTTTTTCATTTTGTACTGCCTTGCATTTTCTGCTTAAACATAAAGATAGCGAGAATTGTCATAATTATTGTATAACCAATGACAATAATAAGTGAATAAAACACATTCGCATACTCTGCATGTAAGATAGCCCTAGCTGCATTGACTGCGTGCATGAAAGGTAAAAGTTGCGCAATCTTTTGAAATGTTCCACCAATCATATCTAATTCGAACCATGTTCCACTTAACCAAGTTGTCACATTAACAAAGATGGCAAATATCCCTCCTACCTGCTTATCTGTAAATAATGTCCCAAATAATAATCCACAACTAATATAGAGTGGTGAAATTATTAGAAGTACAAGAATCATAAAGAGGATAGACTTATTAAATGGCAACCCTAAAAACATGGCGGTAGCTAAACAAACAAAAATTTGTAGCAGAGCTATTGGTAGTAAAGGTATCATATACCCTAAAATGTAATCAGCGGCAGACAAAGGAGAAACAAAAATCCTCATTAAAAAGGATGAACTTTTATCTTTTCCTAGTAGCATTCCTGAAAACAGTGTGAGAAAAGAAAAACTAAATACAATGACGCCCGGTGTTAGGTTATTCATTTCATATAAAGCAAATGGCATATTTTTTTGCATAACAGAAAATAAGCCCAATAAAAGAATTGGTAAGCCTATACCAAATAATAAAGTGATTGGATCGCGGACAATCTCTTTATGATTCCTTGTTGCAAACGCAGCTACCCTCACAATAACGCCTCCTCTGTTTTTTCCAAGAATACCTCTTCTAAAGAATGCTTGCCTGTTTCACTGATCAATTGTTGGATCGTGCCTAGTGCACATATTTGCCCATGATGCATAATTCCTACACGATCAGCTAAAGCCTCTATCTCCTCCAAATAATGGGAGGTCAAAATAATCGTGACATGTCCTTTTAAGTGCTTCAATATGTTCCATACATCATTCCTTGCCCGTATGTCCATCCCTAAAGTCGGTTCATCGAGGAACAATACCTTTGGGTTTGACATTAAAGCCATTGCTACACTTAAACGACGCTGGTAGCCGCCAGATAGTGTCTTAGCCTTGTCATGCTGATGTGGTGTCAGTCCGAATAAGGCCATTTTGTCATATACTTGTTGTTGTGCTTTTTCTTTTTCGTAGCCATAAATCTGACTGAATAATAATAGATTTTCATATACCGTTAAATTAGGCGCAATGGCCGTTTCTTGAGGAGAAATATTAATAACTTGTTTTACAGCCTGTGTATTTTGCACAATGCTTTTTCCATCTATTGTGGCATCCCCCTCTGTAGGTGAAAGGAGCCCACACAACATTTTGATTGTGGTTGTTTTGCCAGCACCATTTTGTCCTAAAAGAGCGAAAAGTTCACCTTGATGGATTTGTAAATTTAATTGATTAACGACTACACGCTCTTTATAAAGCTTTGTTAAATCTCTTATGTTAATCATCCTGCTCTTCACCTCGATTGGTAAGAATCGCATTAATTTTTTCTATGTCACGTTGTGAAAATCTATATTGTAAAACCCATGTCACAATATAAGTTCCAAGAAAGCTGGCTACGAGAGAAAAAATATTAGCCATCGTTTTTGGCATCCATAGTAGCGTTACAATCGGTATCCAAATCATTGCCGTTATGAAAAAGTGGACGAAATATTGCTTCAACATTCCCCAGCTAGCCATTTCAAAAATAAGTGCAGCAAGAGCAAAGGTAATGCCAATAACACCCGTTAATAGAATTTGAGTAATTATTGCACTTATCTCATCTGTAAAGTAAGCTCGAAATTCTGGCACCACCCAAACATATTTTCCTTGCCCTATGCCCATTGATACAAAGAATTGCACAATTTGTCCCATTACTATACCGATCAAAAATCCACCAATAATACGTGTTAAAATGTCTTTTCGCATATTTATCACCTCAGATTCCTAATTGCTTCTTAATTTTGCTTACATAACGCCTAGAAGCGTATGTTTTCGTGCCATTCTTCAATTCAACTCCGATTGTACCTGTTCTACTAATGTCCATATGCTTGATCATGTAGCGATTGACTATTTCAGCATTTGAAATACGGAGAAACATTTGAGGATTGAGCTTTTCCTCCAGCTCATAAAGACGCAAACGTACCGTATAAACACCGTGAATGCTCTGGACACAAACCTTTTTTTGCTCTGTATAAATACGCACGATCTCCTTACTATCGATCAATTCAACGCCTTTATGGGAGAAAGCTAATAAAGTGCTTTCTGCTGTCGTAGTAATAATTTGCATAAGATGCTCAATGTCATCAGTCATTTTATCTGTGAGAATGATTACTTTGGGTTCTTTATATGTAGGGTCAATCGATATTTCCACCTTCATATGATCACTGTCCTTTCTACGCCTCACTATAAATTTTTCCATACATGTTGTAAATGGATTATCGACAACTGGTCGTTATCAAGGAATAAGTGGTAATCTCAAAGATTCTGGCGAACAATAAAAACACCCTTTAGATAGGCCTATCCAAAGGGGTTAAACGTACAATTTAGCTTACTTAGAATCTTTTTTTACTTACGTAAAAACACCCATCATATTCAGGAGCTTTTAAAATATTGGAGGTAAGCTCTAATGATTGATTAAATTTTCCCAAATCAATTGCAATGATTGAGTGTTTTGAGACACTTTTATTTTTCAAACATCTACAGATAAATAAACCTTGCTAAAAATGTACATAGAAAAAAACGTATTTTGAATGGCTCAAAACACGTTTTTCTGTGAATTATTTACTTAGGATATTGATAATCTTCTGTTGCGCATCCACTGCCTCAGGGATTGGCATCACAACAAACACATGATTCATCTTAGGATAAACAAAGGTATTGATTGCAACGCCTTGTTCTGTTAGCTTTTCATCAAACTGTATTGCATCTGGATATAAGCTTTCGTGGGACCCAATAAAATGAGTAATCTTGCCAACTCCTTGAAAATCGCCGTAAATTGGACTAATTATTGGATCCTTTAGAGCTTTATCAGCTGCCCATATTTTTGTTATGACTTCCATTCCTTCACTAGCTAACATGGGATCGTTTTCTTCATATTCCTGAATAAGTGGATTTTCTAAACTCATATCAACACATGCCGACAATAAAATAATATCTTGTGGTTGAGGCAGACCGTCTCGCTTCAACAGTTGAATTAGACCAAGTGCTATATTTCCACCTGCTGAATCTCCTATAATGGTAAATTGATTGGAGCTTTCAATAGATGCCAGAATCTCTTTATATAAGCTGAGCATCTTTGGGTACGTATCTTGATAGCTAAAATGAGGGACTTTTGGATAGATAGGCGCAATAACTTTTGCATTTAAGGCTTGTGCCATTTTATCCATGAACAACCAGTGTAAATTTAAAGGTTGATTCGTCCAAGCTCCACCATGAATATAAAGAATCACCATTTGTGATGAAGACTTTTGGTCATTTAAAATAAAAACCTGCATATCCTCGAATGTTTGCTCCTTCAAATCGCTTAAAAGATTGACATCCTCCCCAATCACATAGGGGTGAATATTTTCTGTTCCTCTTTGCTTAATAAATTGTTGAGCATTTTCAATACTAGAAAAGCTCTTTTTATTACTTTGTGAAAACAATAATTTTTCAAATTGCACACTCTCTACAGATCGTTCTCCATTAAAAATTTCTATACTCATGTTTTTCTCTCCTTTTATTGTTCATTCTGTTTCCAAACATGTAATGATTAATAAAGTGATGTGCCAAACCACTAAAACTGAGTATCGACGATGGTAAAATGCATCTTTTTAGCGAACTTTATTTTAATTCCACATTTTGAACAATACTCCTTCCAAAATCTATCATCAAATAAAAAGACCTTCCTGTTGTAATCCCTAAATGTAAAGAGCATTGATTGTGCTGTATATAAAAAGCTGCCATTTTGAAACAAAATGACAGCTTTCATGTTGTTGAAAAAAGATGATGTCAACAGCAGAAAAAGTAACTTTGCAAGGTGAGAGGTTGATTTCCGTTCCGCCAGCGTCCTTTCCAGGGGGCGTCCGATGGGCCGCTTCACTCACTTCCGTTCGCTGCAGGGTCTCATCTGTGACGCTAAATCCCCTAGGAGTGACGCTGGCTCCACTCCAATCAACTATTCTGCAAAATGTCTTTACTTTTTTCATAGTAGTGGAGCGATCAAATCGCCCATTATCTATATTCTTAGAGGGTTATTTTCAATGTGGAGATGTGATGCTTGACAACACCACTTCATAAAGAGTAGTGAACACCTTCAATTTACTAAAAAACTTTCGCTAAAAAGGTAACACTTTGGTGGGTTGGAGTGGAAGGCTACTTGACTCCCGTGGGATAGAGAGACAGGCGAGCCACTAAACGGAGCGGTAGCGGAGGAAGCGGCTTGGCGGTCGCCCACAGGAAAGCAAGTAGCTTGCAACGAAATCCATTTCTACCTTTCAATTGACTGTTTTATTTTTCAACACTAAGAAAGCTGCCTTTTTGAAACAAAATGACAGCTTTCGATTAGGTATCTGTTCCCTCAAACCTACCGCTATATTATTGGAGGTGGATTTGATAATGGCGAGTAACTATACCTATCCCATTTTCTAACCTCTTCCACTCTGTGAATGAGGTTAATCAATTTTGTCTTGCTAACATGTAGATAGTTAAGATTAATCATCCTGAAATAATTCATCTACTTCTTCTGATAAAATTTCTACCTCATCTTCTAAATTTGGAAATAGCGCTTGATTTGCCTCATCATCTATTGCTTTATGTTTTTGCTTGTCTATTATGTGGAGTTCCATCATTCAGAGGTAGCTATACAAAAGCGACACGTATGTATTCCTCGTTCTTTAAGCTTTCAAGGTGATGCAATTCAAGGTCATCCATCGTAATACGACGGATTTTTAGTTTTTTATCATAATCCCCTGCCCAAAACCTAATTAATTCAGCACCTTGCTCTGGTTGTATATGTTCCTTCAAATAACTTAAAAAATCTTCTAAAAATTGAGGACCCCAATTTCCCTCGATGCCGTATACAAAGGATTTTTCATTATAAAGCCCTAAGTCATAAGGTGGATTATTCCATTCAAATATATTCAAATTTTCAAAAGCTGATTCATCTGCTGCATGTAAAACTCGTGCATCATCATCCATCAAATGCCACGACTGTGTTGGTGTACTCTCTGTAATTGGATATAATTTTTTTAATTCTCTTACTGTTATTTCAGCAATTCCTGTACAATCAACTGTTTGTAAAGCACTGTTCGCCACTAGGACAGAATATAACGTCATATGCTTGTCTCCTTAAGCTTTATTCTAATATTCGCTTCATAATGTTCTTCATTTAGTCTGACTACTTCAAGTTCTTTTTTATTGTCATTCAATTTTAATGCTAAACTTTGAATGCCAAAGAATTCTGTGAAGGTATGGCTTCCAATGATAAGATTTATTCCTTTAAATTGAGCATATTGAATTGTATATAAATTACATTCTCCTGTAAGCGTTAGGTTAACACAGTATCCTATTTTCTTCACTTCTTTATCTGCATGGTATGTAACCCCAGATTCACTAGCATAGATTTCCTTATTCGTTACATTAAAAAGTTCATTAATTCTTTCAACTATTTGTGAAACATCCATACTTCCATCCCCCCTCAACATCTATTCTCGATTTAACACTTCGTACCCAAATTACTAGGTATTTATTTCCATTTATACAAAAATACCCCTTTAGATTATCTTATCTAAAGGGGTAAAAAGTTACAACTGTTATTAAATTTAATTTATAGACCGCATTTCAACTGTGCGCCACAGTTTGTACATGTATTACAGCCGCCCATTTCTTCGACTGTGCCTTTACGGCATACTGGGCATGTATTCCCAACGTCTGAGCCAATAACAGTTGTTGACTCTAACGCTTGAATCGTATCTACTAATACGACTGGACGTTTTGTATGTTCTTCAACCAATTCCTCTTCAAATGAAAGTTGATCCATATCATTTTCTTCTGCTTTTAGTGTAAGTACTTGTGAATCACGGCTACCGTCAACATAGACCGTACCACCTTTAGCGCCACCTTTATATAGTCGCTCGTACACTTTTTCAACTTGCTGTACTGTATAGCCTTTTGGTGCGTTTACAGTTTTAGAAATAGATGAATCGATCCATTTTTGAATAATACATTGCACATCCGCATGCGCTTCTGGTTTTAGCTCCATTGCTGTAACGAACCATTCTGGAAGCTCTTGCTCATTTACTTCTGGATGACGGTTCAAATATTCTTGGACAATTTCAGCTTTTACTTCAATGAATTTACCTAGACGACCAGAACGATAGTACGTGAAGGAGAAGTATGGCTCAAGACCTGTTGCTACCCCTACCATTGTTCCTGTTGACCCTGTTGGTGCAACCGTTAATAAATGTGAGTTACGGATACCAGTCGCTAAAATTTGCTCTTTGATATGAGCAGGCATTTTTTGCATAAAGCCTGTCTCTGTAAAGGCTTTACGTAAACGAGCTGTTTCTTCGTCTGTAGCACCTACTAAGAATGGGAAGCTACCACGCTCTTTCGCAAGCTCTGTAGACGCCTCATACGCAGTTTCAGCGATTGTTTTAAAGATTTCATCGACTAACGCATTACCTGCTTCTGAACCGTATTCTTTTTCACAGTAAATCAGCAAATCGGCTAAGCCCATAACACCTAATCCGACACGACGTTCACCAAGAGCTTGTACACGGTTTTCTTCTAAGAAGTAAGGTGTCGCATCAATCACATTATCCTGCATACGAACACCAACACGAACTGTTTCACGTAGTGCTTCGTAATCAACTGATTGATTTTCTTTATTCGCAAACTGTGCTAAATTCACAGCAGCTAAGTTACACACAGAATATGGTGCAAGTGGTTGCTCGCCACATGGGTTCGTCGCTACAACACTTTGACCGTATGCCTTTGCATTTGTCATGTCATTGGCGTTGTCAATGAAGAAAATACCTGGCTCTGCTGAGTATGTTGCACATACATTAATTAAATTCCATAACTCTTTTGCTTTAATTGTACGGTATGTGCGGACTTTATAGCCCATTTTCTCCCATTCACGAACATCACCAACTTCATGCCATTTCGTGTTGTAAACGCTCATTTCTTCCTTTGTATATTCTTCAACAGCTGGGAAACGAAGCTCGAAGTCAGCATCTTTTTCAACTGCTTCCATAAATTCTTTTGTTAATGTCACAGAAATGTTGGCACCTGTTAAAAACTCTGGGTTATGAACAGTGTACGTGCCACCATCACGTAATTTATTTTCAGCCTCACGAATGATCGCTGTATCAAATCCACCTAAGCCTTCAATGTTTTTATAATTCACGATGCCTTGATACATCGCTTCTTCTTGCATAGAAAGTGGCTTGAAGTTTAATTTTTCTTTGGCTAGACGGATGATTGTTTCATCCGTTGTATTTTCGATCAGGTAACGCAGAATACGTGGATTTTGCATTTTGGAAATAATAAACTCCACAATATCTGGATGCCAATCTGCTAGCATAATCATTTGTGCGCCACGACGTGATCCACCTTGCTCCACAAGATGTGTCAATTTAGCAATGTCATCTAGCCAGGAAACAGAACCAGATGATTTACCGTTTACACCACGAGCTAATGTGTTGCGTGGGCGTAATGTTGAACCATTTGTTCCAACACCTCCACCGCGGCTCATAATCTCCATAACTTGCTTACGGTGATCACTGATACCTTCACGAGAGTCAGCGACAAATGGCATCACGTAACAGTTAAAGAAAGTTACATCTGTTTCAGAACCAGCTCCATAAATCACTCGTCCAGCTGGAATGAATTTCAAGGATACTAATTGCTCATAAAATTTTTCAAACCATTCTTGACGTTTTTCTGGTGTTTTTTCAACAGCGGCAAGGCCCGTTGCATTTCGTTTTGCAATTTGTTCATAAAATATCTCAAGAGGCTTTTCTAACACGTCAATTGAACGCGTAATCACACCCGTTTCTTGCTCTTGCGGATCGTCTAATGCGCTACGATAATCCTCTTCAATCAAAATCTCTGCTGTTTTTGTAGACATATCCAATTTTTGAATTGTCCCTAAACCACGTGCAGGAAATTTCGGATCAGCTTTTACCGTTAATACAACAAAGTCGCCGGCTTTCAATGTTTTCTTTTCTGTGTCTTTAAACGAATAGCGATCGATCATGACAAGTCTTGATACACCTTTGTGTGTAATATGCATATCAGATGTTACGGGGTGTACCTGCGGGAATTGTTCAATATCTTTGTTTAACTGTTCAAATTGATTGTTTACTTCGGGTTGATGATTTGTGAGTACCATCGTTTAGCCTCCCTTGTTTTCTTCATTACAAAATAAATACACAATATCTTGTGTCGTTAAACACTACATATTGTGTATATGTCTTTAAAAAAGATACTATATATAGTTTTTTAATTCAACTCTTGCTTTTTTTAATAGATTCAGAACTACTTGTTATGACTAGGATTGAACGTTAAAAAATATTTTTTTCATACCATTTTTTACTTTTTAAAGTTCCACTCATCTGAAGCATATTTTTTTTCTTCTAAAGCTTGGACATATTCTAATTGCTCCTCAGAAAGTGTAAATGGTTTTAATTCAATTTGCAACGATTTTGCAAAGCCATCTCTAAAAGCTGTCACACATTGTTCAACTGTCACTGGCTCTTTTACAAGACTGTTGATGGCAACAGCCTTTTCTGGTAGCTTTCTACGCATACGATTCTTCGCTTCTTCACTGGAGAAATTAAATACGGATAATAATTTCTCTTGATCCAAATCTAATAAAATGGCGCCGTGCTGTAAAATGACACCCTTTTGACGTGTTTGAGCACTTCCAGCTATTTTTTTCCCTTCTACGACAAGTTCATACCAACTTGGTGCATCAAAGCAAACAGCACTTTTTGGACTCTTCAGGTCCGCTCTTTTCTCCTCTGTATCAGGTACACTAAAATAGGCATCCATACCTAGGTTATGGAAACCTTGCAAAATTCCCTCACTTAACACACGATATGCCTCTGTCACAGATTCTGGCATATTCGGATAGCTTTCCGTCACAATGACACTATAAGTTAGCTCATGTTCATGTAGGACAGCTCGTCCACCAGTTGGTCGACGTACAAAACCTAAGCCTTGTTCACGCACAGCATCTAAATTAATATCTCTTTTAGCTTGTTGAAAATAACCAATGGATAATGTCGCAGGCTCCCACTCGTAGAAACGAATTACTGGTGGAATTAACCCCTCACTATGCCAATCAAGTAAGGCTTCATCTAGTGCCATATTAAAAGAAGGACTACATTTCCCTGAATTTAAAAAATACCAAGTTGTCATATGCTCATCTCCTACAAATATAAAATGATCCATCAGGCCCCACCTGTGGGTCAACTTTAACGAATATTATACTACAGTTCAAATTGCGAACGATTGCTTGTGTAACGAAAAAAGTGATTTCGCTACAACCTAGTTAATTTTATCAAACTCATTGGACTATCGCTAGCGCATCTTTTATAATAATAGAGAAGATAGAAAGGGGTAAGAAAATCTTGGACATACTTATCACAATCGGTGTCGTTTTAGTAGTCACAATTGCATATATCGGAATTAATGCACTACGACTCAAAAAAGCCGTAACCAACCTAACACAAGAGCAATTCATAGAAGGCTATCGTAAAGCCCAGCTGATCGATGTTCGTGAGCAAAAAGAATTTGATGCTGGTCACATTCTTGGTGCACGAAATGTGCCTTCGACAACACTACGTCAACGTTATAAAGAAATCCGCCCAGATTTACCAGTATATCTATACTGTCAAAATACAGGCCGTAGCTCACGTGCTGCACTATTTCTTAAAAAACGTGGGTACAACCAAATTTACCAACTTCAAGGTGGTTTCAAAACTTGGACAGGTAAAATAAAAGCAAAAAAATATTAATGCTCTCATCAAAAAAAGTCGTCTCAAAGTACTATGAGACGACTTCTTTTTTTAAAAATTCAGAGTTTCTACTATATTATATCTATTTCAAATGATGCTGTACAAGCTTCATGTCATTAAAATAAAAAAGTAAAGCAACAAAACGCATTATAGTCCCCTTATTTGATACAAAATCTACTTTGAACGAGTTCGCTACTTGAGTCGGGTCCTCATAAAAATGAGCGCTTTGATGTCTTTTTGGAGCGGTTTTCACTTATGTTTGAGCACTTCGAAAGCTCGTTGAGCAATCTTCCAATAAACCACCTCATATTTAAAAACTCCTTCACGAAACACTTTGTATGACCAAAAATACTATTTTTCGTTAGAGATATGCCAGTTACGAACCCTATTCTTCTATTTTTTCTGAAAATAGTTAAAATTTATTGTTGAATAATTTTAGAAGCACTGTTAGGATGTATAATATCTTACAATAATAATTCATTATCAAGTTAATAAGCTATGAATGCTATGGATCAAACTATAGCAGGAGCAGTTCTGGAGAGAGCGCACATTGCGTCGCCGAAGGGTTCACTATCTCAGGCAAAAGGACAGAGGAGTAATACAGCTTTTATAAGCGATGCTACACCATTTCATGTAGACATCTGCGAATAAATGGTATTTGTTATTCTGACGTTTTTCCGAGACTAGTGTCACAACTAGTCTCTTTTTATTTTTCCAGTCATAGTTTTTTATGCATCTTTGAGGGGGATTAACGTGGAACAGCAACAATTAAAACGAGATTTAAAAAATCGCCATGTACAGCTTATTGCCATTGGTGGAACAATTGGGACTGGTTTATTTTTAGGCTCTGGAAAAGCTATTGCCTTAGCAGGGCCTTCGATCATCCTAGCCTACTTAATTGTAGGGACAGCGCTATTTTTTGTGATGCGTGCCTTAGGTGAATTGTTACTATCCAATGCAGGCTACACTTCATTTACGGATTTCGCATCCGAATACATAGGGCCTTGGGCAGGTTATATCACCGGTTGGACATACTGGTTCTGTTGGATTATGACGGCGATGGCAGACATTATTGCGGTGGGTGTTTATACACAATATTGGTTTGATATCCCACAATGGGTGCCAGCCATTGGTTGCCTCGTATTGTTATTACTACTAAATCTATTAACTGTTAAGCTTTTTGGTGAGCTAGAATTTTGGTTCGCTATTATTAAAGTTATTACAATTGTAGCACTTATTATTATTGGTCTTATTATGCTAGTAACTGGCTTCCAAACTAGCTCAGGAACAGTATCAGTTGAAAACCTGTGGGCACATGGAGGCATGTTCCCAAATGGAATATACGGCTTTTTAATGGCCTTCCAAATGGTTGTCTTTGCATTTGTTGGTGTGGAATTAGTGGGGGTTTCAGCAGCTGAAACAGCAGACCCTCAAAAAAATATTCCTTCTGCCATTAATAAAATTCCATTTCGCATTTTACTTTTCTATGTAGGGGCATTATTTGTCATTTTATGTATTAACCCATGGTATGAGATGTCTGCTTCAAGCAGCCCCTTTGTCCAAGTGTTTACATTAGCAGGTATACCGATTGCTGCTGGTATTATAAATTTTGTTGTGCTTACTTCAGCGGCTTCAGCAGGTAACAGTGGGTTATTCTCCACAAGTCGGATGCTCTATAATCTTGGTAACAATAAACAGGCATCTCCAGCATTCTCCAAACTCAACAAAAACAGTGTACCAAGTAATGCACTCGTTATTTCTACTATTGTTGTATCAGCTGGTGCTCTGTTAAGTAAGTTGATGCCAGAGAACGCCTTTAGTGTTGTGACGACGATTAGTGCAATTTGTTTTATATGGGTGTGGAGCATTATCATCATTTCGCACATTATCTACAAACGAAAAAAACGTGCTTTACATGAAGCTTCAATCTTCAAAGCACCACTGACACCTTTTATCAACTACGTCGTGCTTGCGTTTTTCGCCTTTTTATTAATGGTGATGTTTATTTCTGAGGCTACGCGTACGGCACTGCTGTTAACACCAATTTGGTTTATCGTTTTATTTATTATTTATAAAATGAAAAAAAGATGACTTCAGACTAAGCGCTGAAATCATCTTCCACTTATTAAAAAATAGTCATATCCCATTCTGTTGCTAGCTGTTTCAGCAACTGTACACCTGCAACACTGTTTCCTATTGGATCAATCGCTGGGCCGTAAATTCCGATACCACAGCCAGTAGGAAACGGCGAGTGTAGGCCTGCATGTCCTGGAACAGCCGCAAGAATCGCACCTGATACACCACTTTTGGCAGGGAGACCAATAAATGCTGCAAACTTCCCTGAGGCATTGTACATACCACACGTTACCATCAAAGCCTTCGCTAATTTTGCCACTTGTTTTGGGAATAGCTGTTTCTTTAACAGTGGGTGATAGCCATCATTCGCAATAACTAGGCCAATCATGGCTAAATCTGATACATTGACTTCAATTGCACATTGCTTCAAATAAACCTCAAGCGCCGCCTCTACTGGACAATCTAAAAACCCTGAATCCATTAAGTAGTAGGCCAATGCTCGATTACGATTAGCCGTTTGCCACTCTGACTGGAATACTTCTTCATTGATACTCAATTGCTTGCCTATGATTTGTTCTAAAAATTGTAGAATCTTTGTGACCTTCTCTTGTGGAGAATGACCAGCCAACATGGAGGATACCGTAATAGCCCCAGCATTAATCATCGGGTTAAAGGGTTTACCTGGCTGATGACTTTCTAAGCGAATAATTGAGTTAAAGGTATCTCCTGTTGGTTCAACATCTACTCTTTCTAAAACATATGGTAAGCCTCGATCCATACAGGCTAAAATAAAGGTAATAACCTTGGAAACGCTTTGCAGGGTAAATAGTTCTTCGGTATCTCCCGCTTTGATTTCGTGGCCTTCAGTCCCAACAATCGCCACAGCTAATTGATTAGGATCTTTTTTGGCTAAAGCAGGGATATAATTAGCACAATGCCCTTCTTTGGTAGCTGCACGATACTGTGATACCCACTGTGCTAGAAGATGATGCTGATGATTGGGTTGTGTTGACATGTCGCGTTCTCCTTTCAAAATGAGGCAAAAACAGAGCCTTCATAGTTCTCCTATGAAGACTCTATCCTGTTAGCGCTTAGGTGGCTGTGTTCCCTCTGGAATTAAAGATTGATATGTTTCACCATCTAGACGTTCTTGCCATTCCTTTTTCGCTTTTTCAATGTATAGAGGATTATCCAGCAACGCTAAGGCTGTACAAGCCATAATTTTAGCAGCCTGTAGCATTCCTTTATGCGCTATTGGGGTCACTCCCTGAGACACTACCTGCCATGTATGTAATGGTGTCCCTAATGCCATGCATACAGTTGTACACTGTACGGTTGGTACGTTCCAGCTAACATCTCCAACATCTGTAGAGCCACCCATAATAAATTCAGGTAGCATGCCTGGAACATGATCAGCAATCACTTTTCCTTGTAATAGCTTGGCATCTTCTTTACGCAAGCCCACTAATGAAGCTGCTTGTACTTCTGGTGTAAACGTATTGAAAATAGCCTGCGCATACTGTTCATCCTCTATTGTATAGTCTGGCATACCAATTTCAAGTATTTGTTGATACATCACATCATAAAGAGTTTTATTTGTAATAAGATTCGAAGCAGCACCTTCAAACTCGATGTCCACTGACGTCCCTGTCATCATTGTGGCACCCTTTGCAATGTTCTCAACGCGTTGATAAATTTCCTGTACTTGCTGCTTTTTAGGTGCCCTAACTAGATACGTTACCTCTGCATATGGTTGAACTACATTTGGCGAAGTTCCACCAGAATTAGTAATGGCATAATGCACACGCGCTTCTGGAATGATGTGTTCTCGTAAGTAGTTTACCCCAACATTCATAAGCTCAACAGCATCTAAAGCACTTCGTCCAAGATGTGGTGCAGCTGCGGCATGAGCACTTTTGCCCGTAAACTTAAACGTTGCGGCATAGTTTGCTAGAGAACTACACGTCATCACAGTCGAAAACGTACCTGGATGCCAAGAGATCGCGATATCAACATCATCAAAAAGGCCAGCCTTTGCCATATAAGCTTTACCAGATCCATTCTCCTCTGCAGGGCAACCGTAAAAACGGATTGTTGCTGACTGATGATTTTGCTCTAAATAATCCTTTACAGCAACAGCAGCTGCGAATGCGCCAGTACCTAATAAGTTATGACCACAGCCATGTCCACTTCCACCATCCACAACAGGCTCATGTTGTGTCGCCCCACCTTTTTGACTCAAGCCTGGAAGCGCATCATATTCACCTAAAAAGGCAATTACAGGCTTGCCAGAACCATAAGTTCCAACAAGCGCTGTGTCAAGACCCGCAACACCGACTTCTGTTTGAAAACCCTCTTTTTCTAGTGCCTGTTTCATATATTCCATCGATTTCTTTTCTTGAAAATGAAGCTCAGGCACAGCCCAAATCGCATCGCTTAATGCTACTGTAGCTTGCTGTTTTGCTTCAATTAACGTTGAAATTTTCTCATGATAACTCATATTTGTCCCTCCAAATTCATTATGCTTTTAACAATGTTCCTTTTTGGTCGTTTAGTGTGACAAGCGACACAATACAGATAAGCGCAAAGCCAATTAACATCCAAAAGGCTGCATCAAAGGAGCCATTAAAGGCATCCACCATAAATCCAATTGCCATCGGTGTAACAAACCCTGCTAATTGTCCCCCTGTATTGGCAATTCCCATTGCAGAACCTGTAATAGAAGAAGGTAATTTCTTGAGTACAATAACAGGTAGTAATGTAATGACAAACGCAATAAATATCGAAACGACTGTTTGGTAACCAATAAATAACGTCACTGTTTTGGCAGTAAACATTAAATACAATAAAAGACCAATGACTGCGCAGGAGATGGAGCCTAACACTTTCTCCATACCTTTTGGTAGCTTATCAATGATATAGCCACTACCATATACACCAATTATCGTTGTAATGGCAGGTATTGTTTGCGCCCAACCAATGGACATTAAATCCAAGCCTCGATTTTTTTGAAGATATGTTGGAATCCAAGAAACTAATCCCCAGTTCACTGCATAAATACAAAAATAAGCAATGATTAAATTCCACATTAGGGGTGTTTTCAGTAACTCTTTAAAATTCACTTTGTTCGTAGTATTTTCTGTTCCAGCTGTAGCTGCCTCATCTTGCGGGAGTTGAATGTATTTCCAATATATAAAGGCAATTATTGCCCCTATTGCCCCAATGATGATAAACATCATGCGCCAGCCAATCGTTCCTAATAAATAAGCAGCTAGCAAAGGGACGATGAGTGAAACAATGCCACCAGAAGTAAGCATGATGGACATCGCTCTACCTCTTTCCTCTTTTGGGAAAATCGTAGCAATAATTTTAGAGCTTGATGGCTGAAAACCACCCTCACCAATGCCAAATAAAAAACGAATCACAATCATCGCTGTTAAAGACCAAGCAATGGCTGTTAGACCAGTAAAAATAGACCACGTGATAACAGCCATCAATAAAACTCGTTTTGCGCCAAACTTATCGGCAAGCCAGCCACCCGGTATTTGCATAATGGCATAGCCTAAAAAGAAAGCGCTTAAAATAATACCCGTTGAAGATGCATCCAGTTGCAAATCCCCTGTAATCGAAACTACTGCGTAGTTCATAATATAGCGATCTAAATTCCCTAAAGACCAGCCTAAAAATAAAAGTGCAAGGATGACATTTCTAGATTTCTTCGTTATTTCATTTGTTGTCATTCATATCCCTCCCATATATAGAAATCCTCTCTTTATTGCCACGACTATTCTTGAATATGCTTGCCCCCTTGTCCGTAAATCCCCTTTTATATACCGACATTTTCGTTATATATTCGTATAATAATCAAAGTTCAATAAAAAGACAATATTTTTTTGAAAATTTTTAATAGATAATCGTCTTCGTAAATCCATATTATTTACCTAAATAACCGCTAAATTCATTAATTTATCAGTATTTAAGGCTTCAAAAAGCATAAAAAAATGTCCCACACCATTTATTGGTTTGGGACATTTTTGTTTTTAGACAAGTTGATACATTTTAATAGGTCTGCCTCGAGTATGCTGTAATTCTTCTCCACAAATTCTCGCTAAATCTACATTACATAAATCAGCTACGATTCGTTGGGCATTTCTCTCGCTCATTTGCAGTTGTGACGCCAAATCCTTTGTCGTAAAATGCTTCCAATGCATTTTTTGTACAAGTGCATGGATTTTCATATAGGTTTTAATACTAATATTCCCTTTTTTTAGTTTTTCTAAAATATAAGGGTCTTCTGCTCGGTAGGAATAGGATAGCTCTTCTACATTCCCTACCGATTCAATAATGGTGCCATCATCCTGTATCATCACGATGTCAATAGCCTCGTTTTCCTTCGTCTGTCTTAGTCCTCGGTGAGCATGTAACTCAGCATTGAACACTGTTTGAGCAAAGCCAATGCCTGCTGTCACCTTCGTCTCCATTTCAATCGACAACTGATACATTTTTTCCTGTAAAAATCGTATTTGCCCTTCAATCGCACCTCTTGTACTAAAGATCGTATATTTACCATTCCCCTCTTCAATAAGAGAGCCATCAATCTGTTCACAGAGCTGTAGTAGATTTTCCTTCGTACGCAATTCTAAATATTGAATACGATAGCCTTGCTTCATGCGCTCTTTTAATGAATCAAAGTCCTTAATTTCAAGCATGACTGCACCAATTTGTGTCTCTTTATAGTAGGACGTTTTGATCTTCTCTGTAAAAAGCTGAACTGTATGATAAATTTCTGTTTTTGTCGGGGAAACCCAATAAGATGCAACGCCTCGTTTCTTCAGCTCTTCATCAACAGAGGGATAACAAGTAATCGCAAAATCAATTTTGCCCGCCTGCCAAAGACTATAGTGGAAATCAAATAGCTCTTGTGGATCAATAGCGACATCAAATTCCTTTAAATACATATGATGGACATTATGCTGAATCTCTGCAAGACTTTCTGAAGCCATTTGAGAAGGCGAAGGAATAATATCGATACTAACATTTTCTATAAACTTTTTTTGCTGATAGGATTGCTCTAAAAAACCCCGATAAATAGCCGCTTCGGAAAAAATAATATGGGTCAATTTATCTTTGGATACATTCGTTTGACTGGCAAGCTTATAAGGGATGTAACCAGAAAACAACCAGAAATCGACAGCCTGATTATGTGTCTCCACAAGATACTTTGTTTCTGTCGCCACTTCATATATATACGGAATAAATTCCATATCCTGTTCGATTTCTCGTGCTAAGGCAATAATTCTTTCAACGGATTGAATGGGACCAACAACACCTATTTTATACATCTTTTGTTCCTACCTTCTTTGTGAAACTACAATCTTTATGTAAAAAATTTCTTCCTTTGTTGTACATAGTATAGCGGACAATCAAATTACTAGACAAATCTTATGTATAAAGAAAAGCCTCGAAAAATGTTCGAGGCCATCTGGAAGTAATAATTATTGCTCGGTTGGATACATGTTTGTATAGAGTAACTCTAATCTTTTAGAGAGCTTTCCATAGGCTGTTTGCCATGCTTTACGTGCAGCATCATTACTGCTCCCTGCTGGTTCGTATATAGCATGCACCTCTTCAACCTTCTTCAAATCACCCTCTGCTTGCGTGAGCTTCGAATAATTTTTAACAACCTTCTTATCAGCATCACTCAGAGCATCATAGGCTTTACGGATTTCACTTACTTTCTCCTGTAAACCATCGATATACTCACCTTTTACAAGAAGTGAATTGATGGATTCAATTAATGACAATGCATTTTCATTCGTTTGCTGTTGTCCTTTTTGCTTATCAATGATCAATTGTCTAGTTCCTGCATCAATCAGGCTCACTTGTTTAGATGTAAGCTTTTCATATGCCTTGATCACAGTGCTTGGATTTGAAGCAAAGGATTTCTCATAGGTCTTCATAAAGCTTTCCACTTTTTTCACGTCTGCAAGCGCAGTTTTTAAAATATCATAGTTCGTAATCAGTTTTTTCTCACTTGAACTAAGGCTACTATATTGTGTAGAAAGATTTTTAATACGTTCAATCGTTACGACATAGAGATTATTGGAAACAATTGTGGCAATATCATTATTTAGCTGTGTAATTTTCGATGCATTTTCATCTATATTTTGATTTTTTAATAAAGCTTCATATTGTTCTTTTGCTAAATGCTGCTGATTCGCAGGTAATTTCGCATAAGCTTTTTGCACTGTTTCAATTTTTTTAGCCTTTTTCGCAGCATCTGTTTCTTCTCTAGCAGTCTGTATTTTTTTATAGAATGATTTTACTCCTGTAATATCCTTATTTGCTGCTGTTAATAAATAATAATTTGTCACGTATTTTCTTGCAGCTGAAGACAATTTTTTATAGGATTCAGAAGCTGTATTAACAGCGATTTCTAATTGATTGAATGAATATTTCGTAACATCCGCAAATTTGGCTATATCCGCCTTTAACGCCTCTGCTGCTGCTTTATCAGTAGGCACTTTACCATTGCCATCAACTGAAATCTTTGGCGTGTTTAGTAAAAATTCTTCAGCATTATATACAAGGGATTGCTGTAAATTTGTAAGATTATTATAAGCTTTTAAAGTACTTGTATAGCTTGAATTAAGTTTACTTTCCGTTACACCAGTTGTTGCAGATAATTTTTGATAGGCATCCATATCTTTAATTACTTTCTCAGCTGCTTTTAAATCTTTCTGTAAGGTAACAAGACTATCGTAGCCATTAATTTGTGCTGCGGAGGCTTTTGTTAAGCTCTTATATTCCTTGATCATTTGATTAACATTATTGACATGACTTTGCCATGAACCAGCAGACGGATTGAACGGATAAACATCATCGCTAATATAGCTATCTATAACATTATTTAAATTTATAATTTGACTTTCTTCTGCACGTTCTGCTGTAGTCAAACGCTGCACATACACATCTGGCACTAATTTTAATTGTTTATACGTTAATTTTTCATAGGCTGTACGGATTGATTTAGCAGTCGTCACTTGTTTATTAGGCGTACTATTTGTAGCTAATTTATCAAATGATTTAATGAATTGCTCGACCTTTTTAATATCCGATTTAGCCTCAGACAAAATTGCTTGGTTTTGAACAGCGGCTCGGTAGCTTTGTGATAATTTCTCAATATCCGCTTCGATTGTCTTCACGCTCGCTTGTAAGGAATCAACATCCGAAGCTACATATTTCACAAGTGAATTCTCATAAGATAATAAATTAATAATAGCTTGATTGAGTTTTCTGACTTCTTTTATCTCTTCAAGATCATTTGGCTCGTTTAATAGTTTTTTAATGCTCGTATATAGGGTCTCATCTACATCTAAGCTACGCTGTAACAGATCTAGCTTATTATAAGCCTCTTCTAGTTCCTTTATTTCTTTTTCATTACTAGTCTCTATTTTGCTCCATTTTTCATTTAACTTAGTTATTAATTCAACATCAGCAAGTGCTCGCTTTAAGACATCATAATTAGACACATTACCTTTAGCTGCCGCTGATAAGGATTGATAGTTTTTTTCTAGTTCCGCAACTTTAGCACTAAATTCTGCTAAGCTTGATACATTGTATTTATTATCATTGACCAGTAAAGCTTTAATCTCTTTCGTTAAAGTATCAGTGGGTTGTTTAGAGACTGTGATGGTATCAGATAGTTTAGATTCCGCAAAAGAAAGACCCACTTTTGCTTTGACAGTAACAGCAATATTTTTAATATCCTTTTCAATGGCATCCTTCGGAATGGTATATGTACTACCTGCAGCTCCCTCTATGATAGTAAAGGAGTTATCGCCTAATTTATAAAACCATTGATAACTATATGTAATTTGATCACTTTGCAATTTTGCACCATTCTTATCAGTTACAGTAATACCAGCCACTTTCACTGTTTCTCCCGGTGCTACAAAACCAGCGGATTGACCTTCTAACGTTGGAATGGTGATATCGAGCTCTAATGGCTGAATAGTGCGCGGTGCACTTTTAAATTTTTTACCGTCTGTCGTAGTTGCTTCCACAAAAATGCTTTTTCCAGCTGCTTCAACGGGCACTTTTAAGGAAATAGATGTTGCTCCAGAGATGGGCTTATTTGTTGAACCCTCTTCACCAGTAATTTCCTCTAGATAATACCATTGATAGGCATTGACGATTGTATCATTTGGTAATTTTTCTACTTTTAATGTTGCATTGACAATATTTTCTCCAGTGACTGAAACTGTTTCGGCCGCACCTGCTACAGTGGGAACGATAAGTGCAACAGGAATAGCTGCTGCTGTTAAAAATAATTTTTTATTCAAATCTATTGACCTCCTCAATCCTTCTCCTGAATTATATCGGTCATATGGCCATAATTTCCTTGAATATTAGGTAAATACTCTAAAAAGTGTATTTTTTCCTGATTTACTATTTACCAAATAATATTTTTTTGATAACGTTTTATCATTTTTGATTATAAATAAATACTTTTCAAACAAAAGCCTTCTAACCCACATTCGTAGCCTCTACGAAGAGATTAAAAGGTGTTAAAAAAATATATGCACTTATGCTTCCGCTTCATCTGGTTATCCTCGTATCATATAAGTTGGTCGGGTCAGGGTCTTATAGGTATAGGGATTCGTATGTTGGGTTTCACTTACTTGGATACGAATCGTCATCCCTTCTCCTACTTTGCTATCTAATGCGAATTTCCCATTAAAAGCTTGAACGCGCTCCTGCATGCCTTGTATGCCCATAGAATCGGCAAGTAGAATATCATCTATATTACAACCAACACCATCATCGCTATACAAAATTTGGAATCCCTCTTCGGTGCCCAGTAAATGTATTTCAACTGTATTAGCATAGGAATGTTTTAACGCATTGTTTAATAATTCTTGAAACAGTCGATAAATCATTAAATTTAAACGCTCATCCTCTAAATAGAGGCGGTCAATCGTATATATCAAAACAAAATTAGCCCGTTTATGAATTTTCTGTATTAATTTTTCAAGGGCTGCATTTAAGCCCAATGTATCTAATAGAGGTGGCTTTAAGTTTTCGCAGTAGCCCCTCAAATCATTCAGAGAGATAATCATATGTTCATGAAGCTTTATAAGTTTAGATGGGATCTCCTCTTTTTCTTTGGTATGCATGAGGACATCCATTTCCCTTGCAATGTGCAGTTGTTCTTGTAAAATCGTATCATGAAGTTCCTGTGCTAACTGATATTTTTCTTCCTCGAACCTTAGCCAGAGTAATTTATTGAGCCATGGTAGCTGTCGATTATCGGCTTCTTTCATATGCTTTAACTGATTTAAAAGCTCCTCAACCATTTTTGTGTTTTCGATAAAATTATTTAAATAGAGCAGCAATAATTCTAGCCATAGTAGTTCCTCGTCTTTGAGATAAATCGTTTTATTATGATCCACAACAAGGATTCGTTTATAGTTCACATCCTGATGAATAAAGGCGATATAGAAATGATCTGTCTTTTTAATATCTCCCAAGCCTAATCGTTCGACTAGTACCTCATCTATTTGATGCTGCGTGTATTCTTTGGATTTATTTGTTAAGGTAACTTGATGTGTTTGAAAATCATATGTGAGTACATACACACTTTCCATTTCAAGTTGAACCACAACCTCTTGTACAAATTTCTCTAATAAGTCCTCAATCTTCACCACTCTACCAATACTCTCAACGGTTGTATACAAGCGGTGTATGTAGTCGCCTTTTGTAGAAAATAAAATTTTCCGCTTACGATAATCAATCCGCTCTTTAATGTAGAACAACGCCATTAACGATAGAAAGGCAAAAAAGAAAATCTCTGTCATACGCGTAATTGAAAGATCAGTGAGTAAATATAGTCCTATTAACAACCACATAGTAAATCCAAATGAGAAATTGAAGTAATATCGTAATCGTGAAATAAAATACTCCATATCAAATATACGTTCAGTAAGTTGTGTAAAGATAAAACTAAAAGGAATAAGCATTAAGAATAGAGAACAAATTTCTGCAGAAAGTATATACCTATTAAATACTATTACAGGTAAAGCGTACATAAAAAGAAAAGGTAAAAATGGTATAAAAACACTACTCAACAGAACTTTTAGTTGAGGTACTTTATATTTTAGATACCCGACTATCATAATGGTTAATAAGGTCACCAAGAGTAGAAAGAAAATACCAAGTACAATATAAGAATGGTGGTAATGTGTATATGGAATTATTATACTAAAAAAACTAAGTATAACAGCAGATATAGGAATTAAATAAAGTATTTTTACATTTTCAAAAAATATCCATTTGAGATTCAGAAAATAAAAGTACTCTTTTAAAAAATGTATTAAAATTACTAAACATAACAACATACTGCTTCTATTTACTATTATTCCAATAGGATCTAGTCGGCTTGAAGCACCGCTACTAACATATGCCAGAGAAACAGTAAGGATAAATAAAATAAGTAATTTAATTAAGTTAGAATTTTTTTGTTTGTATTTAATATATAAAGTAATAAATAAAGTGAGTAGAAAATAACAAGAAGGAATAACTAACACATAATAGAATTGTTGAGGAATATCTAAATGCCTTATTTTCACCACTAATATCTGGCCATCTGGCTTTTTTATTACTAATTCATTTGCTGCTCTAATCACAGAATCATATTCTAGATTAGAAACATTTTCTGTGTGCGTACCATTAACTTCTAAAACAATATCCCCTAGCATTATTTGATGATTATCTGCCCATTTTTTAAAATATGGCTTCTTTACGAACCATTGGCCGTCTTCTTCTTGAATTTCAATATTTATTGAAGGAGAGCTATAAGTTACATTAATTAAATATAAACCAATAAATAAATAAAAACTTATAGCTATCCATATAGGTTTATTTATAAAATATTTTAGTACCAAATTAAACTTTGAGAACAGAAATCTTCATCAAACGAATCCAAAATTGCCTTTTGTTCTAATGCTGTTACACCAATGAGAGAAGCTTTTTTTTCTTTTAACAATGTCACTAACGTCGGATTTTGCTCTAAATATTGAATCATGTTAATCATTAAAATCGCCTCATTTCTTCATTTTTTAAGTTTATAGTCACTATTTTTTGCCAATAATTCCTCTAGATAAGGAATTATTAACCATTTATGTAACTATATTTTCATTATACTACCTCTCTCCAATAATTCAACATAATTTTCTAAAAAATTCAAAAAATAATAGATTACGTAATAATTTTGCTTTATTTTCAATTATTTTTCTCCAAAAACAGACATAGAAACAAATAAAAAGCTCCTTCCTTCTAGTAGGAAGAAGCTTTTCATTTTTCTCACTTGCTAATACTGACACCCTT
>Ga0213828_1000355_pt1 | contig 46454 bp, 32 predicted proteins | sample MC6MC0897MG_FD_180664 | JGI IMG/M metagenome (GOLD analysis project Ga0213828, IMG submission 180664) | Enriched soil aggregate microbial communities from Iowa State University, Ames, United States - MC6-MC0897-MG | ecosystem: Environmental > Terrestrial > Soil > Unclassified | place: USA: Iowa...
CGCCCAGCACCGGCGCGTTGGCCGCCAGGTTGGTGGCCTGGGTGGCCTGCACCTGGCCGACCTGGCCGTCAAACGGCGCGCGCAGGGTCAGCGCATCCACCTGGCGCTGCACTTCGGCCACCACCGCCTTCTGGCGGTCGGCCAGCAGGCGCTTGTTGCGTGCGTCCAGATCGGCGCCCTGGCTCTGCAGGCGCGCATCGGTGGTGGCGTTGGCCAGGGTGATGTCGGCCTTCTTCAGCGAATCCTGGGCCTTGGCCAGGTCGATCTGCGGCACCGCGCCGCCGTCGTAGCCGCGCTGGTACCGCTGCAGGTCACGGTCGGCAGCCTGACGTTCGATGCTGGCCTGGTCGGTTTCCTTGCGCGACTTGGCGCGGGCCAGCGTGGCGTCCAGCGCCGCGCGGCTGGCTTCGGCTTCCAGGCCGGCCAGGGTGGCCTGTTCCTGGGCCAGCTTGCTGCGCAGTTCCGGGCTGTCGATGATCGCCAGCTCCTGGCCCTTCTTGACCACGTCACCGGCCACCACCTTCAGGTCCACCGTGCCTGCGGAGATGGCATACAGGGTGGGGCTGTTGGCGGCGATGACGCGACCGTCGGCGGCGATGTCGCGCACCAGGTCGCCCCGCTGCACTTCGGCGATGCGCACCCGGCTGCTGTCGAAGGAGCGGCTGGCGTTGGACCAGGCATGCACGGCCCAGCCGATGGCGGCCAGCAGGACAATGGCGCCCAGGGCCGGCCAGCGGTAGCGCTGCCAGGCCGCACGGGGGGCGCCGGCGGAGGGGGCGGAAACGATCTGGTCCTGCGCAGAGGTGTCGCGGATCATCGGGAGCATGCCTTTCGGTGGTGCCGAAGATAAAGCACGCTCCGTGCCAACTTTTTTTCACGCTTTTTCAATGGCTTGCGAAAGGCTTCCGCGTGTCCGGGTGTCCGCGGACACTGCTGCGGACACTTCATCAAGCGGACAGAGGGGGAAGGCGGCGGCACCCACGCTAGAATGCGGCGACCGTCTTCAAGGAAAAGCGCGACATGTGTGGAATCGTGGGTGCGATCGCTGATCGCGATGTGGTGCCGGTGCTGATCGAAGGACTGAAGCGGCTGGAGTATCGCGGCTACGATTCCTCCGGCATCGCAGTGATCGACCGTGCAGAACGCCCGGACGTGCGCCGCGTGCGCCGTACCGGCCGTGTCTCGGAAATGGCCACCGCCGCCGAAGCCGAAGGCTTCCATTCCCAGCTGGGCATCGGCCATACCCGCTGGGCCACCCATGGCGGGGTGACCGAGGCCAATGCGCACCCGCACATCAGTGCCGGCGTGGCGCTGGTGCACAACGGCATCATCGAGAACCACGAAGAGCAGCGCGAGAAGCTGCGCGCGCTGGGCTACACCTTCGAGTCGCAGACCGACACCGAAGTGATCGCCCACCTGATGCACCACCACCTGAAGGGCGGCGACAGCCTGCTGGGCGCGCTGCAGCGCACGGTGAAGGAACTGACCGGCGCCTACGCGCTGGCCGTGGTCAGCCGTGCCGAGCCGGACCATTTCGTCTGCGCACGCATGGGCTGCCCGCTCCTGGTGGGCCTGGGCGAAGGCGAGAATTTCGTTGCCTCCGATGTTTCGGCGGTGATCTCGGCCACCCGCAAGGTCATCTTCCTCGAAGAGGGCGACACCGCCGACGTGCGCCGCGACGGCGTGCAGGTGTTCGACGAGCACGACCAGCCGGTCGAACGCGACGTGCACCTGTCCGACGTCTCGCTGGCCTCGCTGGAGCTGGGCCCGTACCGCCACTTCATGCAGAAGGAAATCCATGAGCAGCCGCGCGCGCTGGGCGACACCATCGAAGCGGCGATCGACGCTGGTGGTTTCCCGGCCGAGCTGTTCGGCAAGAATGCCGAGGCCGTGCTGGCCGGCATCGAAGGCGTGCAGATTCTCGCCTGCGGCACCAGCTACTACTCCGGCCTGACCGCGCGCTACTGGATCGAATCCATCGCCGGCCTGCCGTGCAGCGTGGAGATCGCCAGCGAGTACCGCTACCGCGCGGCGTATGCCAACCCCAAGCACCTGATCGTCACCATCTCCCAGTCCGGCGAAACGCTGGATACGATGGAAGCGCTGAAGTACGCCAAGTCACTGGGCCATAAGCACACGCTGTCGATCTGCAACGTGCCGGAAAGCGCGATCCCGCGTGCCAGCGAGCTGGTCTGCTACACCCGTGCCGGTGCCGAGATCGGCGTGGCCTCGACCAAGGCCTTCACCACCCAGCTGGCCGCGCTGTTCCAGCTGACCGTGGTACTGGGCAAGCTGCACGGCCGCGTCGATGCCGCGCAGGAAGCCGATTACCTGGAGCAGCTGCGCTTCCTGCCGGGCAGCGTGCAGCACGCGCTGAACATGGAACCGCAGATTGCCGCCTGGGCCGAGCGCTTTGCCCGCAAGAGCAGCGCGCTGTTCCTCGGCCGTGGCCTGCATTACCCGATCGCGCTGGAAGGCGCGCTCAAGCTCAAGGAAATCTCCTACATCCACGCCGAGGCCTACCCGGCCGGTGAGCTGAAGCATGGCCCGCTGGCGCTGGTGGACGAGGACATGCCGGTGGTGGTGATCGCCCCCAACGACAGCCTGCTGGAGAAGGTGAAGTCGAACATGCAGGAAGTACGCGCCCGCGGCGGCGAGCTGTTCGTGTTTGCCGACCAGGACAGCAATTTCAGCGAGTCCGAAGGCGTGCATGTCATCCGCACCCCGCGCCACGCCGGCGTGCTCAGCCCCATCGTGCACACCATTCCGGTGCAGCTGCTGGCCTACCACACCGCACTGGCGCGCGGCACCGATGTGGACAAGCCGCGCAACCTGGCCAAGAGCGTTACGGTGGAATAAGGGCAGGGCTTGGGCCCGCTGTGAAGAAGGGCGGGGGCGCGCAGGCGCTCCCGCCCTTTTTTTGTTCCCCGTACGTGCTGGTTGACAAGGTAGAACGATCGTTCTACCTTGTCGGCATGGACATCATCACTCCTGACACCAAGCAGAAGATCCTGGCGACCGCCGAGGCGCTGATCTATCAGAACGGCATCCATGCCACCGGCATGGATCTTCTGGTGAAGACTTCCGGCGTGGCGCGCAAGAGCATCTACCGCCACTTCGAGAACAAAGACCAGGTCGCCGCCGAGGCGTTGAGCGCGCGCGACGTGCGCTGGCTGGACTGGTTCAGGCACGAATGCGAAAAGGCCGACAGCGGCGAAGCGCGCATCCTGCACATGTTCACCGTGCTGAAGGGCTGGTTTGAATCCGAGGATTACCGCGGCTGCGCGTTCATCAACACCGCAGGCGAGGTCGGCAACCCCGACGATCCGATCCGCCAGATTGCCAGGCATCACAAACAGAAGCTGCTCGATTACACGCAGGAGCTGACCGCGCAACTGGGTATCGAGCAGCCAACCGCCTTGGCCCGGCAGTTGCTGGTTCTCATGGAAGGTGCAATCACCGTGTCGCGCGTCATGGGCGACTACGGCGCTGCAGACAATGCAAGGGACGTTGCGAAGTTGTTGTTGAAACAGGCCCGGCGATAGCGCCAGCGCCACCCCCATCCGCCGAAGCAAACCGTGTATCCAACTCCCTTGGAGGCCCCACCGTGTCCGCAGAACCGTCCCGCCCGCCGCTTCCCCCGTTCACGCTCGAATCTGCCATCCAGAAAGTCCGCCTGGCCGAGGATGGCTGGAACTCCCGCGATGCCGACAAGGTGTCGCTCGCCTATTCGCTCGACACCCAGTGGCGCAACCGTGCCGAGTTCACCCGCGGCCGCGAAGAAGCCCGCCAGTTCCTTGCGCGCAAGTGGAAGAAGGAGCTTGAGTACCGGCTGATCAAGGAACTCTGGGCTTTTACGGAAAACCGCATCGCCGTGCGCTACGCCTATGAATGGCGCGACGACTCGGGCAACTGGTTCCGTTCCTATGGAAACGAGAACTGGGAATTTGGCGCCGATGGCCTGATGGAGCGCCGGTTCTCGTGCATCAACGACATGCCGATCAAGGAGAGCGAGCGCAGGTTCCATTGGCCGCTGGGCCGTCGCCCGGATGATCACCCGGGGTTGTCCGATCTGGGCATGTAGCGGCAACGTGCTGAAAGCAAGGGGTGGCCCGAAGGGCCGCCCCTTTTTCATTGCGGCATGGCACCATCTGCGCGTACCACTGCCCGCATCAGGAAGGATGTATGCGTCATCTCTCGAATTTCGACCTGCTCTGGAGCCTGCGCAACGGCCGCAGCGTCCAGCAGCTGCTGGACGGCCGCCGTGAGGGCGGCGTCGAAGTGATCCGCTACATGGGCATCTACAGCGAGCGCGATGGCCGGTGGACCGTGTACCTGTGTGAGGTTGCCGATGTCGGCGATCCTGACTACCGGGCGCTGGATACCTTCCCCGACATGTCCGCCGACCCGGACGAGCCGGTCGAAGCAGTATTTGACAGCATGGAAGCAGCGCTTGAATACGCCTGCGCCGTGCTGGGCGCCGATCCGCAGCGCTTCGTCAACGAAGGGATGGTCGAAACCGAGTACACCGATGCCTATCACCCGGAGTGGTGATGACCCGGCGCCCCGGCGCAGCGCACGGTATCCCGCGCGCCACGCCGGGGCATCACGGCTTACCAGCCGATACCCACACCTACGCCCATGCTGCGCTCACCGCTGTTGGTGAAGGCACCATTGAGGCTGAAGGTAGCCGAACCCTTCTCGTTCAACACGCGCTGGTAGCCCACGGCCATCGCCGATTCACCCTCGGCATAGCCCACACCTGCACCCAAGCGGTTGTAGGTGGCCAGGCCAGCGGTGTTCATCGCCATGGCGGTCTGCGCGCTGCTCATCGCCGCCATGCGGTTGAAGCGCTTGTCCATCTTGTTCAGGCGCGCATCCACTTCGCGGGCGATGCCATCGCTGTAGTCGTTGGCACGGGCCAGCATCTTTTCCAGCTCGGCGGTGTCCACCTGCGGCGTGGGCGAATCGGGCACTTCGGCCTTGGGCTGCGGGGTGGGCGAGGACTTCGGCGCGTTGCCGGTATCGGCGATGACCTTGTCGTCGCTCGAGGACGGCGGCGTGGGCGACGGCGCTTCCTCTTCAACCGAGGTTGCCACCAACGCGCGCGACTGCGGCATGGAACCCTGCCCCTCGACACGCTGTTCCAGCCCATTCATGCGGCCATTGAGCTGCTGCTGCACCGCATGCAGCTGACCACCGTTGACCGCCTCGCGGCTGCCGGCGGCAACCAGGCCGTTGGCCACGTTGGAAATGACCATGCCCTGCGCACCGGCCAGGGTGAGCTGGTTGAAGCCATCGGCGCGGGCGGACGGGGTGTCCTGGAAGATGGAGCGCAGCTGGCTTTCCACGCCGTCCATGCGGGAGGTGGTGCGGAGGACGGCGTTGTCGAGGACAGTCAACGCACCGGCGACCGAACGCTGACGGGTGTTCTGGACGATATAGGTCGGTGCAACGATGTTGCCGCTGGTGTCGACCGCCGCGCCGCCGCCGAGTGTGGCGAGGCTGTCGTTCAACTGGCCCACCGTGGTGGCGTTGTGGTCGGCGGTGCCGCGTTTGATGTTGATGAGACGGCGCGTGAGCGGCCCATTGCCGAACGACACCGTCTCGGACTCTGACGTCGCAGAACCCAATCCGATCGCAACTGCGTTCTGTGCTCCCTTCCCGACCGTACTACCGGAGCCCAACGCCAAGCCGCCGACCTCTTCAACGACTGAGCGAGAACCCAGAGCGAAGCCCAACGTCGCGCTTTCCTGCACCCAGGAAGCTCGCCCCAATGCAACCGAATCCTCGCCTTCCGCTCTGGAATAGCCTCCGATCGCGACAGCACCATCCTTGGTTGGCGCAGCAAACGCAGAGTCCCCGATGGCTATGCCGAGGCGCCCGGCTTGCGCCCTTTCGTCTCCCACTGGAGCGCCAATCGCCAGATGCCTGGTTGCAGCCTCCACATCCGTCACGCGCGATGCGACGTTGACGATCTGCTTCTCAGCGTTGCCGACACTCACATTGGTCGCAGCAAGCTGGCCCCCCGTCACGGCGTCAGTGCTGCCAGATACCAGAGAGCCTTCAGCCACACCGCTGATCTTTCTCTTGACGTTGTTCTTGTTGTGCACATCCAACACGGTGCCCGTGTTGGATGCACCCAGACGAACGTTACCCGTGGCTGAGACCTGGCTCACCAGGCCCTCAAGCGAACCGACGCGAAGGTTCGTGCCATACAGCTGGCCGCCTGTCACCGCCTCGGTGCTCTGCTGGCTGAGCGTCGCCGCCGCAATGCCTGTCACCTTGCGCTGCTTGTTGGTCTTGTTCAGGACACTCAACGTGGTTCCATCGTCGGTTGCACCCAGGCGCAGTACGCCCGCAGGCGCAACCTGAATCAATCCCTCAAGTGCATTGGCCTTGGACAGCGCAGTGCCTGCATTGGCCACGGCAACCTTCGCGGATGCGTCTGCAGCGCGTGCGGTCTTGTCGGTGGCGAACAGCTGGGAGCCAGTAACCGCCTCGTTGCTGGTGTCAGAGCACGCCATTCGAGACGTTCACGATCTTTCGCGTCGTGTTGGTACTGCTGTTACCCACCGATAGCTGACCCTCGGCGTTGGTCGCCGAGCCAAACCCCAGCGCTACCGAGCCGGCATGGTTGGCGGACGTGCCGCCGCCAATGGAGACAGCATTATTGGCCAGCGCCTTGGCAGAGTTGCCGAGCGCCACAGCGGACGAGCCGGCGGCCTCGGCGTAGATGCCGCTGGCGAGTGCGCCGGCGCCAGTGGCGTTTGCCTTGTTGGTGTCGCTACCACCTGTACCATGCGCAAGCAGATAGGCCGACACTTTCACCTGTGAGAGTGCAGCATCCGCAGCAGTCTTCGCACTCTGTGCGGTCGTATTTGTCTGGTACAGCTGGGCACCCGTGACCACCTCGTTGCTGGTGGCAGACACCAGGCCGTTGGTGACGTTGACGATCTTGCGGGTGGTTCTGCTGCTGGCGTTGCCTACCGACACCTGTCCTGTGGCGTTGGTGGTCGAACCCGAGCCCAGCGCCACCGAACCCGCATGGGAAGCTTCGGCGAGTGCGCCCAGCGACACCGACTCGCTGGCCGTCGCGCGGGCACCGTAGCCAACAGCAGAGGATGAGCCGCCGCTGGCCATGGACATATAGCCCATGGCGGCCGCAGAGTTCTGCGTAGCCTGGCTGCGGTGGCCAAGCGCCGTCCCATTGGTGCCGCTGGCAGAGGCCTCCATGCCCATGGCGACGGCATCATTGCCCGCTGCCTTTGCATTGTTGCCCACTGCCACAGACCGCTCTCCCGCAGTCGTCCTGGCGCCCACCGCAACGCCGCTTACGCTCGATGCCTGGGCGCTGGCTCCCAGATAGACCGACTCTCCATTCATCCGCTGTCGATTGGTATTGGAATTGCTCAGCGCGGTATTGGCCGTGCTCTGGGCAGTAGTGGCCGTACTCTGTGCCGCTCTGGCGATGCTCTCAGCGACATCGGCACTGGATTTGACCTTGTAAAGCTGGTTTCCCGTGACAACCTCATTGCTGCCATCTGCAACCCGGCCATCCTGCACATTGATGATCCGTCGCTTCAGCCAACTGCTGTTTCCCACCGAAACCACTGAGTTCTCATTGGCCTCCGACAAGGTTCCAATTGCAATGGAGTGCGACCCGGTTGCACTGGACTGGGATCCCAAAGCAGTGGAGTACGCTCCAGTTGACCTGGCCTTGTAGCCAAGCGAAGTTGATTCGTCTCTCGCAACTGATCCAGCGCCCACAGCAATTGCTCCCGGAACATAGGCGGAACCGGCGTAGGCTCCGCGTCCGATAGCGATTGCGTCCTCTGCGTTGTTGACAATGTATGAGCCGCTGCCGATGGCAACACTTCCTTTCGCATTCGCGTTGGCCTTCGAGCCAACGGCAGTGGCATTGGCCTGCTTTGCAGTCGCCCAGTAGCCTACGGCGACACCATCGCCATTCGCCTCTGCGGTTCTTCCGAAAACAGAATTTCGATCACCCCTTGAGATCGATCCGGTTCCGTACAGCGTATCGTTGGTGCCCATGATGCCAACAGCCTGAGCAGGTGCGAGCGATGATAAAGAACGAGCCGAATCAAGCTCTTTCCTGACTTGGCGTTCAGATTCCTGGCAGATTTCCGATCCCTCGTGGCATTCAATCGGTTCTTCGCCTTGAGCGCCGAATCCCAGGCAAAGCAGCGCTGGCAGTGCAACTGCACGGGCACTGCTGATGCTCTGCGACGGCTTGCCACGTGGGGAGCTCAGCTCGCTGGCCACCACCCAGCACTGCCGGGCGGCATTCCAGATACGTCGATAGATGCGGTTCATTGAAACTCCTTAACAACACAGGGAAAACGTGGCCCGCGCGCCTGCGCAGGCAAACAGTTGGGGGATTCAGCCGGCCGAGGCGGCTACGGTCTGCACGTGCTCGCGGTAGCCATCGCGGGTGAGCCGATAGCGCAACTGCAGCGTGCTGCCGGGTTTGGGCTGGAAGGGCAGTTCCAGCCCAGCATCCGGGTACAGGCTGTGGGAGACATCGTGGGCGGTGCAGGCACCCGCGCTGCTGCACTCGGCAATGCTGGTGATGCCTACGCGCAACGTGCCCGTGTTGTGCAAGGTGTTGCCCTGAAGGCGCAGGGAGACCTCACCGTTGGCGGGCAGCACGTTCACCAGCGCTCCCCAGACCAGGCTGACGCCTACGTTGGCCCGCGAAGTGCCATCGCCATCGCGCTCGGTTTCTTCCGGGCCGCGCACGCCTTCAAAATAGACGCGATACGCGGTTTCCTTGTCCACCAGCTGCAGCGGAATCAATCGGATCAGTCGGTTGCCACCGCCTGACAGCGCGAACTTGCCGGGTGTGATGGTGATGGCCGCCTCGTTGGGCTCGATTTCCACCTCGCGTTCTTCGGCGCTGGCGGGGTTGTCGATGCGGCGCAGTGACGCCTGAACATACTGCGCTTGGGTAGACTGCGAGTACACACGGATCTGCGCGCTGCGCTTGCCCTCGACGGAGGTGCGCATGGGGTGCACCGTCAGGTTGGCGTAGGCGGGTGGCGCAGCAAGCAGCACCAGCGGCAACAAGGTGGCGACGAACTTTTTCATTGGGGCTCCGTAAGAAATCAGGGGCGAGCGGTGGGTACGCGCAGTTCGACCTTCAGTTCGCCGGTGTAGACGCCATGGCGTTTGCTGTCCGAATCAAAGATCGGCGTGAAGAGCGTCAGCGGCGTGGGCACGCAGTACACGGGCTGGTCGAGCTTTGGCAGTTTCACCAGGCGCAGCGCCGTACTGTCGACACCCAGCAGTTGCTCCTCCACGCCATTGCGCATGCGTCGCTTGCTTCCGGCGTAATCCAGCAGAACATCGAAATCGACGCGCTCGCTTGCGTCGCCGGTGGTGTCCGAATGCCAGACGGAGAAGCCATCGCCCCCTGGTGGCCTGGGGCCGGAATCACGCACGGTGACGCTGAGGTACTCACTGCTTGAACCCACGCCGTCGTAAAGGCACATGTCCACGTCTTTGCTTCCACCAATTTTCCGGTGGATCGGGTCGTAGCGGAGGTCCAGATTGACGTTGGCATTGCCGTATTCGAAACCCGGCAGGTAGATCGAGATCGCGTCGTAGTCGGTGATCGTGAAATCGAAGTTGAAGATGTAAGTGGCGAGGTACTCGGAGTGAGGGCGTCGCAAGCGCAGCTCCAACGTGCCTTTCCAGTGACCGGCGGTGAGGCGGTTCAGATTCTGCTGGCTGATCACAAGGACGCCACCAGTTCCAACAGGTGGAACGCCAAAGCAGTCCTGCCCATATGAGGAAGGTGCTGTAAGAACGTGGTTGCTCCAATACTCAACTGAACACGCGGGTTGGATGTCGATTCGCTGTAAGCCGACGGACATGTCGACATCGGCCACCAACCCACTCCGCTGCTCAAAGAACGAGGTAGGAACACTGCTTAGAATGCCCCTGACATCCGCATGCGTATCCTCGACAGGGCACCGCCCCGTCGACGAATCAGTTGCCGAAGCACACGTCAGGAACAATGCGCCGTACTGCTTCAACGGATCCAGATAGTCATGCGCAATCAACGTCCGGCGCGGCCAGATCTCGATATCCCCAGGTATCGCCGATCGATCCCAGGTCATCACGATGTCCTGGGTGATAACCCCGCTCGGCGGGTCCATCTGCGGCGGCCGCTGCGCAAATGCCTTCGGCACCAGCACCACCAACGCACCCATCAACGTCCAAACCAACATCACACGCCGCGTCATGGCGTTTCTCCGGTAGCAGCGGTCTGCGGCACAACCGCAATCAAGGCCTGTTCCTGCAGCAGGCGCGTCACCCGTGCCTGCTGGCGTATCTCCGGCGGCAGCAGCGCCACAGCCATCGGTTCGCACTGCACGGCGCCCACCAGCAGCACCACGCTGCGGCGCTCGCGCACTTCCAGCGGGCACTGCAGCAGATGGTCGTTCTGCAGCAGATAGAGCGTCTTTTCCCTGCGCGGGAAATCGGCCACGAAGCCGCCGTTGGCGCTGGTGCCGGGAACAGGCGCATTGAGGATGCGCGCGCCGCCCAGCGGCAGCCCGGCGATGTCGCGCGCACTGCCCACGAAGGTGTAGGTCACTTCAATGGGCACCGGCATGCGCACCAGGCGGCCCGGCGAAAGGAACAGCGGGCGCATGCCCGATGCGCCGCTCACCCGCACCGAGGCGATGCCGTCCACGGTGCTGGCGTCCTGCAGATCGGCGCGGTGCGATTGGTAGGCCTGCAGCGGCATCAGCCGACGCTCGCCCAGGTTCAGGCGCTGGCGGCGGGAGCCCCCCACCTGCAGTTCGGCGGCCACACCGCGCAGGTCGAAATCGTCGGTGTCATCCACCTGCACGGCCAGGCCCGCATCGGCGGTGGCGCCACCGCCCCAGTAGAACCCACGGCGGCTCAGGGCGAAGCTGGATGCATGGTTGCCGCTGTATGAGAACTCGGTGCGGCCCGGCTGGCGGTAGCCGCCCACGGTCATGCCGGTCTGCCCCCACGGGTTCTGCAGCTGCGCGCCCACGCTGGCGCTGTAGCGCTCATTGTTGTTGGCACGCAGTTCGGCGTTCGCCTCGCGGTAGGTGGCATCCACTTCCTGGCGCAGGCTCTGCGCCACGCTGTAGGTGACGTCCGGCCGCTGGTGTTCAGGCTGGCGTGCATCCACCGAATACCGGCGCTGCGAACTGCCTCGCTCGCCGTTCTGCAGCCGGCTCAGGCTGAAGCTGAGAAACACACCACGGTCACGACTGGCCTGAATGCCGGCGTTGCCGTCGTTGTGCTGCTGCCAGACGCCCGCACGGCTGGACACGCTGAACTCGCCCCAGCGGTCGGTGCGGCTGTAGCTGGCCTGCCAGGTACGGCTGCGTTGCGCCTCGTGGCGCGGGCGCAGCGGGTCTGGCGGCAGCCACGGCAGCAGGCCTTCCAGCGGATCGCCGCCGAAGCCGGGCAGGTCCTGCGCGGGTCGCCAGGTCTGCCGGCGTGTATAGCCCACATAGGCGCTGCCACCGGCCAACGGCAGCGACATCGAACCACTGAGGGAATCGCTGCAGCCCAGTCGGTCGCGGCTGTCTTCCTGGAAGCGGCACGCGTTGCCGCGCATGCGTTGCTGGTAGATGTTCCACGAGGCCCGGCGGCGGTAGGACAGCTGGTGCTGCTGGCCGCTGCTGCCATCGCTGCCTCGCAGTACGCTGAAGGCACCGCGCAGATCCTGCGTTGCAAACTGGCGGCGCGCATCCACGCGCAGCTCGCCATAGGTGAAGCCGGCAATATCGGCCATGCCTGCGGTGACCGACACATCGCGCACCACCGGAAAGCGCACACCGGCATGCAGTGCCTGGTCGCCATCAAACGTATTGCGGCGGCGCTCATCGCGCTGGCCAAGCTGTACAAACCACTGCAGGCGCGTGTCGGTCCAGTCGCCGCCCTTGTCGAACGGGGCATCTTCACTGCGTACCAGGATGCCATCCTCGTACACGCGAAGGGTGACGTTGTAGCTGCCCATCGGGAAGTTGCGGGTATCAAGCTGGTTGACGCCCGCCTGCAGGTAGAACGTCTGCAGCAGGCGCTCGCCATCAAAAGCATCCACGCGGGCATCGCGTGCCAGCAGCACGGTCAGCGGCGATGCCTGCACCGCGCCATCGGCATCGACGTAGGCGTAGGTGGTGCCGAAGCGCACGCCGCGAAAGCGGTCCAGCGGCAGCATGCCGAAGGAAAACGTGCCACCTTGGCTGCTGGACAGGTTGCGCCGGTCCATCAGGCCCATCTGCACGTAGTGTTCCTGGCCGAGGTCGTGGCGGTAGTACGCACTGTCCAGCTGGAAATCATCGCGGCTTCCGCCACGGCGGTAGTGCTGGCGGTTGTAGTTCCATTCGCCGGCCACGTGCCCGCGTTCGAACAACCCCAGCGTGCCCGCGCCCTGTGCGCTCAGCGACTGATAGTCGCGGCCGCCGCTGACGTTGAAGGTCTGACGGTGCAGCCAGGCATTTTCTGCATTGGCAGTCACGCTGTGGAAGCGGTGCGCATCCGGTGTCTGCCCGGGGATCCACTGCTGGGCGATGAACAAGCGCAGCACGCCTTCGCCTTCGTCATACAGGGCGCGCACGGCGGCGGGGTCTTCCGGGGGCGCCATATAGCCGCAGCCTGCGCTGGCACCGCCAAAGCGGCAGGCCAGATGGCTGTTGCGTGGCATGGGCTGCGCCAGCGCTGGCAGCAGTGCCGCCTGTGCTTCGGCCGACAGGCCCAGCGCCTGCGCGACGCGTTGTGGCTCCAGCAGCTGCACCTCGTCCAGCGTCACCCGCACGGGCGACAGCCCGGCCGATTGGCCGAACAGGCTGACGTCCATCTGCTCGGTCTGGCCTTCCACCAGATCTTCAAAGCCAGCGGGAACGCTGCGGGCAGTCGCCAGCGCCGGCGCCAACGCCAAGGCGAGCGCCACCGCCAGCCGGGTCACGGCGGGTGCGGGAGAGTTCATTCGGGGATGGATCGCGTTGAGGGCCGGCCCGTGCGTACGGGCCGGCGGGGACTGCTTACGGGGTGCCGGTCTTCTGGGCCATCACGATGGCGACCATGCCGTTGTAAGTGCCAGCAGCGAGCGGGCCCGGGGTGGTCTGCGTGATCTTCAGATCCAGCGGCTTGGAAACACCCGGAATCGCGCCGTCAAAGAGATCGGACGCCTTGAAGTCCTGGCTTGCCGTGGTCAGCTCGACGTCGTCCAGGCTGACGGTCATCGGCTCCGGCTTGGCACCGGGAAAACCAAGAGTCGGCACCAGCTCCAGCGCAGTGCGCAGGCTGACTTCAATGTCCTTGTCTTCATCATTGGTGAAGATGCGCGTGGACAGCTTCCACGGCTGCAGTCCACCGACGCGACCGCCCGTGCCCGTCAATTCGGGGTGGTAGTTCAGGGTAATCGTGTCGGGCAGTGCAGTGCCGTCTTCCTGCTGGAAGGCGAGCGTGGAATCGACGTTGGCATAGACGGAAATGCGGGTTTCAACGGCCTGTGCGGACAGCGAAACAGTGGCCAGCGCTGCAGCGAGCGCGGCCTTCTTGATGATCGAGTTCATGGAGGTTGTCTCTCTCGGACAATGATTGGAATGGTTCCCGTCCTGCTGTGGAAGCGCAAAGAAGGGGCGTCGCCCGCGTGAGGGTGCGTGGCGACGGAGAGAATGTTAGGAGTCCGTCAAACGGAAAACCATGCAAACACTTAGATATTTGAACGTGTTTTCCACGTACGTGCGAATTTCTGGAATGCGAGACGCACCTGCGTTGAATCATGTTGTACGCGCGATGTGCAGGGCGCACATTATCCTTCCGCGTTTCTGCCGTGTTGCACCGGGCCTGCGATGGAAATGCAACTTCTTGCATTGAGCCCGCACCCATCGCTTGTGAGTCTGACCAGTCCGCACGGAGGCCTCTGCTTTGCCTGCTTGCTGGCGGGTGCTCTCCGCCTCCTCAACTGGTGGTGCTGGCGGCGCTCAAGTAGATCCACGCCATGCGTGGATGAAACTCCGAACAGCATCCACGCAGGGCGTGGATCTACCTCGATACAACGAAGGCGGCCAGTGGCCGCCTTCGCAGGTGCATCAGTACTCGATCCAGGCATCCCGCCACGCCGAGCCGGTGCCCGGGCGGTAGGGCTCTGCATTGATGTTGCACCATGCGCCTTCCGGGAACGGACGGCAGGCGTACAGCTTGCCATCCGTGCCCTTCACTACGGTCTGGCCGGGGATGTAGCTGCCAATGCCCGCCGGGTAGATGTAGTCAAAGTCACCCGGCGGCGGATCGATCGGATCGGGATCCGGTACGCGCGTGTCGAGCTGGAAGCGATGGCCCGGCGTCAGGTAGACGCGGTTCTCGGTGGCCGACGCCACCGGCGTGATCACGCCGTTCTGCAGCACGCCGACGCGCGCATGCTGGGCGCTGGCATTGACCTTGCGGGCCAGTGCCAGAGGCCACTGCGTGGCGCCCGTCTGCCCGGCTGCCAGCGTGATCTCGGGGCGTTCGACATCGTTGCCGTTGGCGTTGAACACGCGCAGGCTCAGCGTTGTACCCACCTCCAGCGCACCGCGGGCGGTCACCGGGCCGGCATCCTGCCACTGCGGCGGCGGGGCGACGCCGCCACCGCCTTCAAAGCGGACATCCGCGCAGGTGTAGAAGGCCTCTGCAGAATCCGAGCGCTGCCAGGTGTTGTAGATCACATGCTGGCCGGTGCGCTTGGGCAGCGGGCATTCCAGCTTGTAGACATCGCCGGAGACCGGCACATTGCCGAGCGTGCAGAACTGTTCCAGATCGGCCCAGCGCAGCGGGCTGCCCGGCTGCCAGCCCTCACGGGTGACATAGAACTTCCATTCGCGGGTGGCGTGCGGGGCGGGGGCCTTGTACTCGAAGGTGTAGCGACCGCGCGTGTCGCCACGGATGGGCGTGGTCTGCCAGTCGCTGCGGTTCAGATCCAGGCCGCGGTACTTGCTGTTGCCGCCGCTGCACAGCTCGCCATCGGGCACGACGGCCTGATGGTTGCCATTGGCGGCGGCTTGGTTGATGCCTGCCCAGTCATAGAAGGGCTGGGCGCCGCCGATGGCCTTTGCCGCGGCACAGGCAGGGTTGGTCGGGTTTTCCGGATTGCCCTGGTAGCAGGAATAGACACGGCTGGAGGGCTTGGACAGGGTGCCATGGGCGAGGGCGGCGCCAGAGACGGTGACGCTGCCGAGAATGGCCAGGGCGAGTGCGGCGCGATGGGAGTGGCGCATGGAGGATCTCCATTGTGGGTGGTGGAACCCCACGGAGTTTCGATGCGAGTGGCTGCAGTTGCCATGCAACTAGTTGGATAGTTCCAGGCTGTTTTCTGGTATCGGGTGCGGTTCGCAGAAGAGCGTGTCGACAAACGGTCGACACCCACCAAGGAGGGGGCGATCCATCGCTGCTGGCAGGTGCCGACCAAGGTCGACACCTGCCAAAGCGGGCACGTTACACGTGCGGAACCGGCGCGCCGAAGCGGTTGGCACCCGGGGTGCTGGGCAGCAGCATGAGTACCAGCACCGCCAGGTTCGCGAACGGCACGAGCAGCAGCAGGTACCACCAGCCGGAGCGGTCGGTGTCATGCAGACGGCGCACTGTGACTGCAATCAGCGGCACCAGGAGCGCCAGCCACACCAGCACGCCCAGGCCCATCGATATCCATGCCAGCGCTTCTGATCCGGTGTAGCCGGCAATGAAGCTCAGCACATGCAGCGGCACGAAGACGATCAGGATGAACAGCTGGAACCACCAGAACTCACTGCGGCTGGCGCGCCCGCTGAACTGCGCATAGCGGGTCAGCGGAGTCATCATCTTGTGCATCGGCACTCTCTCGAAAAAGGAAGCGCGCACTATCGCTGCTGCGTTGATGGGTGGGCTATGCAACTTCTTGCAATTGTAGAGCCGAGCCTACGCTCGGCTGCTTTGTGCAAAGAGCAGCCGAGCATGGGCTCGGCTCTACAACGGCAAAGCCGAGCATGGGCTCGGCTCTACAAAAGCAAAGCCGAGCATGGGCTCGGCTCTACAACGGCAAAGCCGAGCATGGGCTCGGCTTTACAGCATCAATGCGCAACCTTCGCTTCTGCATCGCGAGCGGCGCCGTAGTCGTCCAGCCATTGGAACTTCAGCACCGCCGGCACACTTGAACCCGCCGGCAGCGGCAGGCTCACGCGCTCACCCGGTGCCACGGTATCCACGCCCAGCACCTTGCCGTCGGGCAGCACTACGTCGGCCAGCGTTACATGAAACGCGCTCGGGTTGTGCAGCTGCAACGCGCCACCTTCAACGCGCCATTCCAGCGCCGATGCCGCATCGCGGGCATGACCCGGCAGGCCGGCTGGGCGGTAGAACAGCTTCACCCGCGTGCGCACCGCAAACTGCAGCAGGTTGCGGCCCTCTGCATTTTCCGGCTTGGGCGGAATATCCAGCAGGTTGAAGTACAGCAGCGATTCGCGGTCAGCCGGCAGCGCGGCGCCCGCCATCGGCGCATAGGTCAGCCGGAACGCCTGCGCATGCCCAGCATCAATGCGCCGCGTGGTCGGCGTCAGCACGAACGGCAGTTTCTGGCTGCCGGCCTTGGCGCTGGCATCGCCATCGTCCAGCCACACCTGGGCCAGTGCGACCTTGTCACCGCGGTTGTTCGCGTTGACGGTCACCGCGCCCTTGCTGCCATCGTAGATCACCCGCGTGCCCTGCAGGGTCACGGCGGCCAATGCCGGTTGTGCCACCGCCGTTCCGCACAGGGCCAGCAGCAGCGCGCATGCGCGTAGGTTCATGGGTCGTTCCTCCGAAAGGACCGCCCGGCAGCACGCCACCGGGCGGTGTGCGCTTACTTCTTGTAGAAGATGTTCATCTGCGCGGTGGCGTTGGCCGCACCCGCCTGCACGTCGGCAGCGGCGCCGGTCTTGGTGTACCACACGCTGTGCTTCAGGGTCTGCGGGGCGCCATCGGCCACGGTGACGAACTGGGTCGGTGCGGTGTTCACCTTCAGGTGAGTGTCGGTGCTGTCGTAGATCTTGTACGCCACGCCCTTGGCGCCGGTGGTGCCAGTCAGCTCCAGAGCGCCATCGGCGGTGGCCGGGCCGCTGAACTGCAGCGCCACATCCTGCGAACCGGTCAGGCCGTCGCACTTGATCTCGACGTCGACGTCGCGTCGGCCGATACGCTCATTAGCTTTCAGTTCTTCCGCATCAATGCGGCCCATATCCACGGCCATCGCGCCGCCAGCAATGTTGGCGATACAGGTGGTTTCAACAACCTCACCCGTAATGTTCAGGTCGGCAGCATTGACTGCCGGCGCAGCGGCCAGCAGCAGGGCCAGGGCCAGCGGGGTCTTCAGGTTTTTCATAGGTGTGCTCTTCTATTAAGTAACGGGATCGGTAATCCGTTGCCAGCGGGCAATCCGACGGCAGAACGATGTGCGGTGGAATGGCTGCGCAGGCGCACATGCGCGAAGGAAGGCGCATGCATTAATCGGCGCGATGCCTGATCGCACCGGCGCATCATCGGGCGAGCGCCGCGCTCGCTCAATGCAACATGTTGCAAAGTTGCTTGGAGCCTTCGATTTTCAGTCAAAAACGCAACTATTTGCATAGCTCGCCGCGCGGCCGCTGCTTAATCTGCACGCCTCCTACTTCTGCACGGGGCCGCGCTGCGGTCCCGCCAACGCCATGCGCCCGCACTCTACGTTCCGCTCGCGCGCTGCACATCCGCGCCTGCGCCAAACCGCACTTGCCGCCGCCATCACCAGCACGCTGGTGCTGGTTGTGGCATTGCCCGTGCACGCGCGTCCGGGTGGCGAGGTGGAATTCAGCGAAGGCTTCGCCAGCGGCTTCGGCGGCGAAGACCTTGCCCGTTTCAGCCTCGGCAATCCGGTCGAGCCGGGCATCTACAACGTCGATATCCATCTCAATGGCGAATTCATCCGCCGCGAAGACATCGCGTTGGTGGAATCGGCTACGCCCCATGTCGCACAGCCCTGCGTGCCGGCGCGCCTGCTGCTGGCAATGGCGCTGAGCGATGCGGCGCGCAACGCGGTTGAAGCGGCTACTACGCCCGACTGCGTCGATGTGGAAGCACTGATTGAAGGCGCACGCGTGCGCTACGACGACAGCCAGCTGCGCCTGGATATCTCGCTGCCGCAGGTGGCGCTGCAGCGCCAGGCACGCGGCTTTGTCGCCCCGGAACTGCGCGACCACGGCATCAATGCCGCCTTCTTCGGCTACACCGTCAACCACTACCGCAGCCAGGGCCAGCAGAACTCCTATGCAGGCATCACCACCGGTGTGAATCTGGGTGCATGGCGGCTGCGCCACCGAAGTTCCATCAGCCACAGCCCGCAGGGCACGCACTTCAGCACGCTCAACAGCACCCTGCAGCGCGATCTGCCGCGCTGGCAGAGCCAGCTCACCCTGGGCGAGGCCAACACCGGCGGCGAACTGTTCGAGAGCGTCGGTTTCACTGGCGTGCGCGTGGCCACCGATGAACGCATGCTGCCCGATTCGCTGCGTGGCTATGCGCCGGTGGTGCGCGGCGTGGCGCAGAGCAATGCGCGCGTCACCATCCGCCAGAACGGAGCAGTGCTGTACGAAACCACGGTGGCGCCGGGTCCGTTCGCCATTGATGATCTGTACCCCAACGCCGGCAGTGGCGATCTGGAAGTGGCCGTCACCGAAGCCGATGGACGCGAGGAACGCTTCACCGTTGCGTTCTCGGCCGTGCCGCAGGCCCTGCGCGAAGGCAGCCAGCGCTTCAGCATCACCGCCGGTGAACTGCGCGACACCGGCATGGCACAGAACACGCTGCGCTTTACCGAGGGCACGTACGCGCGCGGCATCAACAACCGTGTAACCCTGCTGGGCGGCGTGCAGATTGCAGAGCACTACCAAGCCGGGCTGGCCGGTGCCGCGTTCAATACACCGTTCGGCGCCATCGGTGCCGATGTCACCCAGGCCCGCGCCAGCGTGCCGGGGCGCGCGCCGCAGTCGGGCCGCAGCTACCGCCTGAACTACCAGCGCAGCGTGGCACGCACCGGTACCAATCTGGGCCTGGCTGCGTACCGCTACAGCACCGAAGGCTTCCTTACCCTCACCGATGTCTCGCAGCTGTCGTTCGACCGCCCGCAGGCGGCCGATGAATTCGTCATGCGCACCCGTCAGCGCTTCCAGGTGAACTTCTCGCAGCGCGTCGGCCAGCGTGGCCAGGTCTATATCAGCGGCGGCCACGTGGCGTACTGGAACCGGCCCGGCAAGCAGAACGATCTGCAGCTGGGCTTCCACAGCAGCTACCGCAGCGCCAACTACACCGTCTCGGCCACGCGCTACCGGCAGGCGTCCGGCGCGCCAGATACCCGCTTGTCGCTCATGGTCAGCGTGCCGCTGGGCCGCAGTGCCAACGCACCGCGCGCCACCGCCACCTACAACGACAGCCGCTTGGGCAGCCAGCAGCAGCTGGGCATCAACGGCAACCTGGGCGAAGACCGCGCGCTGTCCTACAGCCTGTCCGGCAACCGAGGCCAGGGCAGCAGCGGCTACAACGCCTACGGCAGTTACCAGGGCAGCCATGCCGATCTCAGCGCCGGCTACAGCCGCAGCAATGGCAGCAGCAGCTTCAATGCCGGTGCCACCGGCAGCGTGGTGCTGCACGGCGGCGGCATCAACTTTGGCCCGGCGCTGGGCGAAAGCTTCGCGCTGGTGGAAGCGCAGGGCGCGCAGGGCGCCAAGGTGGGCAGCGGCCGCCACGTCACCGTGGCCGGCAATGGCTATGCCGTGCTGCCCTACACCAGCCCCTACCGCTGGAACCAGGTGCAGCTGGACACCACCCACCTGCCGCTGGATGTGGAAGTGCAGGCCAGCTCGCAACGGGTGGCGCCCAGCGCCGGCAGCATCGTCAAGGTCAGCTTCCAGACCCGCAATGAGCGCCTGTGGCTGATCGATGCCAGCCATGCCGACGGCCAGCCGCTGCCCTACGGCGCGCAGATTGCCCACCCTGATGGCCGCGTGCTGGGCCAGGTGGGGCAGGGCGGTGTGATTGCCCTGCGCGGCCTGCAGGCCAGCGGCCTGGTGCATGTGCAGACCGAAGACGGCATGGCCTGCCGCCTGAATTACACAATGCCTGAAACCCCCGACGCCCACGGCCAATACTGGGCACAGGCGCGCTGCGTTGCGGTGCCGCCGGAGCTGCTGGCCGAAGACGCCCCCACCTCAACCTCTGGAGCTTCCGAATGAAGACCAAACTCGCACTGCTTGCCGTGCTGCTGCTGGGTGCTGCCGGCCAGGCGCATGCCGACACGGCCACCATCACGGTCAAGGGCAAAGTACTGCCCGGTACCTGCACCATGAACAATGTGGATGTCGATCTCGACCCGATCGACGCTGTTGAAGTCAAACCCGGCCACGACAACAAGCTGAAGACGGCCTCGCTTACCTTCACCAAATGCGTAGGCGTGGGCAGCATCGATCTCAGCTTTGATGGCACCGATGAAGCCACGATGGACGGCCACTGGCGGAACATGGCCACGCCCAACGGCGCCAGGGGTGTGGCGGTAGCGCTGCTGGACGGTGCAACGGGCCCAGGCTATCTGAAGAAAGGGTCTACCAAGACCGTGGCGGTCAATGGTGCGGGCACGGCAAAGCTGGATATGGGCGTGGGCTACTTCCATGGCGGTGCTGCGCTGGTGGCCGGTAACGTCAGCGCCCAGATCACCGTTACCGCTGTCTACAAGTAACGCGGAGGCATGAGATGACACTGCCCAACACACTGCCGCAGGGGAGGCACACGGCGGCTCGTCTGCTTGTGGCAACGGTGCTTTGCCTTGCCAGCGGTGGAGTGCTGGCCTGCAAGGGGCCTATTGGCACAAACCAAAGCCTCACGATTGATCTGAAGACGTCAGATCCACCCGGAACGATCACCACCCAACGAGCCACGAACATGGGGTATTTCCACGGATGCGATGCTGCAAGCGCGCACCCGGTGGACGTCTTGCTGGAAGTGAATGGACTGACGCCTGTATCCACTATTACTTACAACGGCGAAACGTATGTGACTTATCAACTGAGTGCCACGTCGCCGCTTTTCTTTTTCCCGGTCGACCTGAAAACCTCCAACCCAGGTGGTTCGGGAGGGTTTGAGTTAGTTCCAGCGCGTGAGAGCCCTGGCACGCGAACCGATTCCTATGCAAGGGCCGACGGGTTCATACTGGGCTATGCGGTAGTTGGAATTGTGTCACGTGCTGGCATGCAGCCGGTGGCGAATACCCGTCTCGGTGCGGAGGTGGTCAAGCACACTCGTTATCCATACGAGTTCCGCCACACCGTCTCACTTACGGTAAACATCCAGCAGCCCACCTGCACCCTCACCGACGCCGCGTTCACGCTCAACGGCATCAGCGCAGACGTGGTGAGCGCCGTAGGCGACAGCAGCAGCGAGCAGAGCTTCCCGGTGAAGATGCAGTGCGATTCGGCAGGAATACCGGTGAAGCTGACCTTGACCGATGCCAACGATCCTGCTGCCACCGGCAGCCTGTTGAAACCCACTGCCCATGCCACGGCCGAAGGCGTGCAGGTGGAGCTGTTGCGCGGCGGTGCTCCGGTGAACCTCGGTGTCCAATGGGATCACGGCACATCGGGCAACGGTGAGCAGAACATCGACCTGCAGGCGCGTTACACCCGGGTGCCCGGTGCGTTGAAGATCGGCGAGGTGGAAGGTCAGGCCGTACTGACGGCGGATTACAGGTGAGCCGTGCACGGCTGGCGCTAAAGGCATCTGACAGAACTGCCGGGCATATCGGTAAGTGCCCGTGCTCGTCCCGCCGAATGCTGCTGCCGGCTTGGTCACGCAAGGCACGCGCGTTACTACTGCTTTCATTGGCCGCAGCGATGAGCAGCATGACGGCGGCGGCATGCACATCGGCGTGGCCCGGTGCGTCCACCAATGTGTCGATCGACACCTGGAATGACCCCACACCGGATAAGCAGAGATCGGGCCTTCTTCACCGCGACGTATCGTCAGCGATGCATCGCTTTTCGATCAGGTGCTATGCGCATGACTAACTTCTCAAAAGCGCTTCACAGTCCACGCACGTGGGGAACCCGCCTTGTGGTTGCGGTGCTTGGAAGCCTCTCAATTGCGCCCTTGGCGGCCTTCGCGTGCACAGGCCAACACTCTTCAGGCGGTGGCGGTGGGCTCGAACTGGTCATCGATGCCTGGCAGGATGCAGCCAGTGGCGAAGTCATCTCCAACTGGCGATCTGCCGGCAATGCCAACTTTCTGGAGGGTTGCTCCACTCCTGCAGTGCCTTTGGACATCACGCCATCGCTGGCCGGCCTGGTGTTCATCCGTACTGTCACGGTGGATGGCGTCGCTTACCCCGCCTTTGGGTTCTCAGGACAGCCACGCTCGCCTCTGCTGATCTTTCAACATACTACCTGGAGCGGAAACAGCGGCGTACCCAGTTCGTCGGTACCGTTGGATATCAGCAAGCCGACCCACCTTCCAGGCGCGCCCATGGGCAGCCACCTTCGTGGCTCGTACATCAGTGTGGCAGCCGTCGCGCGGGGCGGCATCATGCAGTCCGTGGCGACAACCCCTCTGGGCTCGGTATCGCATGTCTCGCCACGCTATCCGCTGTGGGTAAAGACCGATACGTTTACCGTCACCGCCAATATCAAGGTGCCAACGTGCAGCGTGTTTGACACCCCGGTGACGCTGCAGGAGGTGCCCTTTGGGGACTTGCCCAGTGTCGGCAGCCACGCGCGCGAGCTCGCGTTCGATGTGGCCATGGACTGCAACGGCGCCTTCCCCATCGAGATGAAGCTGACCGACGCCAATGCGCCCGGCAATACTGGCAGCCGCCTGACGCCCACGGCCAATGCCACTGCGGGCGCGGTACGCGTGGAACTGCTTCGCGAAGGCACGCCGGTGGTGCTGGGGGATACGTGGACTATTCCGGTGACCCAGGACGGCCGCCAGAACGTGCGGCTGGCCGCGCGCTACTACCGCGAAGCAGGCACCTTCCGTGCCGGGGTCGTGGAGGGGCAGGCAGTCATAACCGCCACATACCGCTAGTCGCACATCCCGCTACAAGGAGAGTCGATTGCCTCTGTCAGAAGCCGTTGTGAACGTCGTTCGTCACGCGATGCAATTCCAGCAGGTGCATCGAAGGCCAGCAGCGCGCATGGCAGTGTTTCTGGCTGCACTTCTGCCTTCGCTTGCCCATGCCTGCACGCTGGATAGCGGCGGTGGCCCGGTGAACCTCACCATCGACGCGTCAGAAGATGTGGATGCGGGTAAACTGATCAGCCGCTGGACCGGATCGGTCTATGCGGGATTCCTGGCGGGGTGCATCGCCAACCGCCGGGTTCCCATTGATGTCAACGCAGCCATGCCCGGACTGAGCTTCGTGCGGAACGTCGTCATTGACGGGAACACCTATCCTGCGTTCCAGCCGGCGGGACGGCCCCAGGCACCGCTGCTGATATTCCAATTCCTGACCAGCAATGGCAGCGCGCCGCAAACAATGCCACTTGATCCGCGCATCCCCCTCCATCACACGGGCGATGGAATAACCAGCGGTGCTCTGCGCTGGGCAGTTACACGGGTTGCTGCGGTGTCGCGCGGTGGCAGCATGGAAGGGTTCGCGGGAATGTCGCTGGGCCGGGTCACCTACGTGTCACCGAACTTCCCTACGGCGGTGAAGACCGACACATTCACCGTAACGGCCAATGTCATCCGCAGGACCTGCACATTCGTGGATACCGCGGTGCCACTGGTTCCGGTCAACGCTGCCGACCTGCCCGCGTCGGGTCGGGTTGCCGGGCTGAAGAACTTCACCCTGGTGATGACCTGCAATGGTGCGTTCGCCGTGGATATGAAGCTGGTGGATGCCAATGACGCAGGCAATACCGGCAGCCGGCTGCGGCCCACATCGAATGCAACGGCGGATGGGGTGCGGGTCGAGTTGCTGAATGGCGGCGTGCCGTTAGTGCTGGGTCGCACCTGGACCCTTCCGCTCACCCAGAACGGTGCGCAGGATGTAGTGCTGGCCGCGCGCTACTACCGTGAGGCGGGCACCTTCCGGCCAGGCAGTGTGGAAGGCCAGGCAGTGATTTCCGCCACCTACCGTTAGCCCGGCATTCTTGAACGTGAGTGGAGACCATCTGTGAACAGGAATGATGATCGCACCCCCCGACCTGCACAGCCTGCACTTTTACGGCAGCGCTCCACCCGCCTTGTGAAAGCGGCCGTTTGCCTGGCCATGTTGGCCCCCGCCGCGGCCCTGGCCTGCACCGGCCAACACAACGCCGGCGCCGCCATCAATCTCACCGTCAACGGCTGGGCCAATGCCGCCGCAGACACGCGTATCGGCAACTGGACCAACATGGGGGCGCCGCAATTCCTGACCGGTTGCACGCCGGGCGATGTGGTGCCGTTTGATCTGACGCCGTCGTTGATGGGGCTGCAGTACGAGCGCAACGTGGTGATGGACGGCCTGAGCTACCCGGCCTATGGCCTGGTCGGCTATCCCGCTTCGCCCCTGTTGATTTTCAGGCACGTCAACTGGGATGGCGACCCCATCACGCCCGACAGCTTCATGTCGCTGGACATCAGCAAGCCCAGCCACGTGCCGTCGCGTGGGCATGCGACCAACCAGCGCGGCTCGATCATCCGCATGGCGGCCGTTGCGCGAGGGGGTGTGATGGAGTCGGTGCCCGCTACAACGTTGGGCCCCATCGCCCACGTGTCTCCGTTGTTCCCCGGCTTCGTGAAGACCGACACGTTCGCCTTTACGGCCAACCTGACGCTGCCCACCTGCACGTTTACAGACAAGGACGTGACACTGCCGGCGGTGTACGCAGGCGATCTACCCAATGCCGGCAGCGATACCGGACCGCGCGACTTCGAGGTGGTGATGGACTGCAACGGTCGCTTCGCCCTGGACCTGACGCTCACTGATGCGCATGCACCCGGCGCGAGCGGCAGCCTGCTGTCGCCTACCGCGCAGGCAACCGCCGCAGGCGTGCGTGTGCAATTGCTGCGCGAAGGCACGCCGGTGCAGCTGGGGGTGCCCTGGCCCATCGCCCAGACCCAGCCAGGTACGCAGAACATTGCACTGGCGGCGCGCTACCACCGCATTGCAGGGGATTTTGCTCCGGGCGCGGTGGAAGGCCAAGCCATTCTCACCGCCACCTATCGCTGAACGCGCACGCCGATCTTGTGTAGAGCCGAGCCCATGCTCGGCTTGGGTCTCGCGGCAATCTGCACGAAAGGCAGCCGAGCATGGGCTCGGCTCTACAAGGGCGTGATGCACCGGTAGCGCCGGGCCGTGCCCGGCGGCACCCTCAGGCCGCATCTACCTGCGTGTCCACATATTCCGACAGCCCCCGGCACGCGAACAACAGGCCGTCGCGCGCGTCATCGCCCAGCTGCTGGCTGATATCCCCCTCCACACGCACCCGCTCGCAGGCGTGGAACAGTTCCAGCAGGAACGTCAGCCCGGCGTTGGCGCGCTGGATGCGTGACAAGGCCACGCACTGCCCGGGCGCGCGCCCTTTGCGCACCAGCGGCTGGCCATCGGCGCCCTCGCTGTAGCGGATGCGCTGCAGCTGGTCCAGCAGGGTGGTGGTGTCGGCGGTCTGGCTGGCAGACAGCGTGGCTTCCAGCGGCTGGGCGATCTCGGCGGGTAGCTGGTTGGCGGCTTCGCCCAGGGTGGCGAACAGGAACGGATAACGATTGGCGCTCATGGCGGCTTCCTTATGCATGGTGCGAAGGAGCCGCCCTGCTTAACAGCAAGGGCGGCGGACGGTGCGTGGTTCCAATACCGGGGGTTGGTGTTGACTTGCCGGCGGGCACAAGGCCCCCACGCACCGCCCGCCATAGATGCGCGGGCAGAATGCCTGCCGGCGCCACCCACAGGGGATGAGCGACGCCGGCAGGCAAGCGTAAACAACAAACCAACCCACGGGATTGGAAGCCCGTGCCACCCGTTTTCGGTGGCGGTACATGATTCACATGCAGCACCTGTGCTGCCAATGAGAAAAATCGTAAAGTTCGAAGAAATCGGAAATTCGGCCTCGGCAGGTCGCAGACGGCACTCCATGCCGAATGCGACAAACCCTGTAGAGCCGAGCCCATGCTCGGCTTGCCGTGCGCAGTGCCGGCGTCATCGCCATCCAGTCGGAGAGCAGCCGAGCATGGGCTCGGCTCTACAAATACCAGAGCGTGGCCTTCAGAAGCGTCGGCCGTAAGCCAGATTGATCTGCGATGCCGTCACCCGCTCGCCGGCCAGTGCGCGCGCAGATTCGCTCTTGCTGGTGGGCCGCAGAATGTTCCATTCGGTACGAAGGAAACTGCGATCTCCCAACCGAACATCCGCACCCAGGCCGTACTGCATCGCAAAGCTGCCTGCCTTGGCTTTGTGCTCGAAGTCCATGCCGGTGACGGTAAGCGACGTACGCATGGCGCCCACGCCGGCGCGGCCGAACAGTTCAATGCGGTTGCCCACGGGAAGGATGCCCAGGGCAGAAAAGGTGGCGGCACGGCTGCTGCTGCGCAGACTCACCTGGCCAGGCTGGGTGGGGCTGTTGGCCTTGCTGCCACCGCCTTGCGCCTGCAACGCCGCTTCCACGGCGAAGTTGTCGTTGAGGCGATAGCCAGCGCCGGACACAAAGCCGATTTTCGACTGGCGCCACTGCGCCTTGCGGTATTCCGGGGCGGCGTGCTTGGCACGCAGCTGCACGCTGTGCGAACCGACGCCGACAAAACCGTAGAGTCCCTCGCGGTCAAGGGTGTCGGCAGAGGCGTTGGCAGCCAGCAGCAGGCAGGGCACGAGGGCGATGAGGGGGGAGAACTTGCGCATGGGGAAACTCCTGTTGGGGAGCCGCCATGCTGGCTTAGCGCACGCCTTGGTTCCTCAGTGCGTGGGCAGTGGAAATGTGCGGCTTAACGACGCTGTGCGACGGTCTGTGACCTGCACGGTTGCGGCGATTAACGACTCCGCAATAGCGAGCTGAAATGTCGCAAATGCCACTGATACCGCAGTGCCTGCCCTCGCTAGCCTTGTACATGGTGAAGCGCGGAGAAAACCATGGTCAGCATATTGTTGGTGGAGGACGATGACCGTCTTGCCAGCCTTGTAATGCGTTACCTGCAAACCAATGGCTTCGATGTACGGCGGGTATGCGATGGCACCAGCGCCTACGAAGTTATTGGCCAGGCGCCACCGGATATCGTACTGCTCGACCTTGGCCTGCCCGACATGGATGGGCTGGACCTGTGCCGTTCGCTGCGGCCGGCCTACAAAGGATTGTTGTGCATACTCAGTGCACGTGCGGACGATATCCATCAGGTGCTGGGGCTGGAGCTGGGCGCGGACGATTACATTTCCAAGCCCGTGGAGCCCCGCCTGCTACTGGCACGGCTGCGGGCGCACCTGCGGCGGCTGCAGCCGGATGACAGCGCGGATGTGCTGTTGTTTGGCGAGCTGCGCATCGATCTGGCCTCGCGTGATGTCACCTTGGGCGAGGAGGCCGTGCAGCTCACCACTTCCGAGTTTGATCTGCTCTCTGTCCTGGCCAGAAATGCCGGCCGTATTCTCAGCCGCGACCGTCTGTTCGAAACCCTGCGGGGCATCGGCTTTGACGGCATGGACCGATCGATCGATGCGCGCGTTTCGCGCCTGCGGCGCAAGCTGGGCGATACCGATCTGGAGGCCACGCGCATCAAGACCGTGCGCGGGCAGGGGTATCTGTTCAGCCAGGCAGCGTGGCAATGAAATCGCACAGCACGGGGCACCTTCGGCTCTACGCGCGCTATTGCGCCGTGTTCCTGCTGGCACAGGTAGCGCTGCTGTATGCCGGCACCGAGATCTGGACGCGCTGGGCACTGAAAGCCCACGAAAAGACCGAACATGCCGAAGCCCGCCGCGTACACGCAATGCTGGCGGAGCGTCTGTTGTCAGACCCGGAAGCCGACCCGGGCACGCTGCTTAAGGCGTTGGAAAGCGAGACCGGCTACCCGCTGCAGTTGCTCGCTCTGAATGAGTTGCCGGATACCTTGGCGCCGGCCGATCGCCGCCGGTTGCAACGGCTGCCGGGCGCGGTGGTCCTGGAGGAAGGCAGAAGCTACCGTCGGTTGGGTACCGGCGACCGGGTGCTGGCGGTGGGCGACTGGAACGATGGCCCTGTGGAAGTGGAAGGGGAGATGACGTGGATAGGATTGTGGCTGGCGTTGGCAACCGCTGTGGCCGTGCCGCTCTACTTCCTCATTCACCGGTTGTGGCATGACATCCGCACGTTGCAGCGGGCGGTGGGGTTACTGCGTGCGAACTGCTTCGACCATCCGGTACCTGCCATGCGCACCGCGCTGCTGAAGCCGCTGGCGCTGGCATTACAGGACATGGCCGAACAGATGCGCCTGCTGCTGGATGGGCAGCGGCTGATGGGGCAGGCGATGGCCCATGAACTGCGCACGCCGTTGGCACGCATCCGCTTCACCGGCAGCCTGCTGCAGGCGGCGCGCGAGGATGCACAGGAGCATGACGCGCTGTTACGCGAGGTGGATGTGGATATCGAACATCTGGACAGCCTTAGCACGGCCGGCATCGAGTACATCCGTTTCGGCCGTATGCCGCTGGTTGACCGCAGCGAGGTGGCGCTGCCCGCGTTGATGGACGCGGTGGTGGCGCATGTGCAGGCCCGCACCACGGTGGCGATCCGCTGCCACTGTGCACCGGGCGTAATCATGAGCGTGCACGCGGTCGCGATGGAACTGGCGCTCCGCAATGTGCTGGTCAATGCGACGCGGCATGCCCATGAAAAGGTGAGTGTGCATGCGCAGGTTGAAGGCTCGCGCGTGTGCATCCGTGTGGAGGATGATGGCGCCGGCATTCCCGTTGCCTACCGCGAGCGCGTGTTCATGCCGTATGTGCGGCTGGGCAACACTGGTGGTGGGTTTGGGCTGGGCCTGGCGATGGTCAAGAGCATTGTGGAACGCCACAACGGCACGGTGGATATTGCCGATTCCGGGCTGGGCGGAGCCATGGTGGTGCTGCGGTTGCCGTTGTAGAGTCGAGCCATGCTCGACTCACCATGCGCAATGTGGGAATTGCGGCAGACCGGCCGAAGAGCAGCCGAGCGTGGGCTCGGCTCTACAAGAGCAAAGCAGAACGGCGCCGGATCTCTCCGGCGCCGTTTTCTTGTCTATCTCACCACTTGTAGGCCACGCTCAGGTTGGCAGTGGTCTCGCGGTAACCGTGGTCACCGCGCATCACACCGAAGCCACCCCACGCACTCAGCCCGCTGCGGAACTGCACGCGCGCACCGGTATTGAGTTCATAGCGATTGCGCGGAATGCCCGCCTTCAGCACTTCATCATCGAAGGCGATCCCATTGTTGGTGCCATCGCGGTACCAGTTGGCCACCACATACGGGCTGACCGAGGCACCGGCGGTGCTGTGGCCTTCGCCCTGCAGACGCAGGCCGACGCGGCCGGACAGGCCGTTGTCGTCCAGCGCACGCACCACGGTGCCGTTGGTTTCTTCGTGGCGGTCGGTGCTGATGTTGGTGTAGACCAGCTGCAGTTCCGGCTGCAGGCTCAGTGCAGTGCTGCCGATCTGGCCGATGCCGATGCGGTAACCGGCTTCCACCGAGCTCTGCCAGATATCCGAGTCATAGCGTTCCTCGGCCAGGCCTTCGCCCTGCACACGGTTGCGGAACTGGCCGCGCTGCACGCTGGCATCCAGATACATCGCATCGTTGTTCCAGCTGCCGTACACGCCCAGCGCGCCACCTTCCACCTTGCCCTTGGCGTTGTAACCGGTCAGCTCAGAGCGCGAGGTCGCGCTGGACTGCGCCAGCGTGGCCATCACGCCCAGGCGGCCACGGCCGTTGTCGAACACGCCCATGTCCGCACCCAGCTGCACGCGCGAGCGATCCACGCGCAGGTCCAGCTGGTCATTCACTGCGCCCAGCTTGCTCTGGTTGCTGTCCACGCGGGCCCAGCCACGCACGCCTTCCTCGCTGAAGCTGCCGCCTTGGCGGTCGCGCCAGCCGTGGCGCAGCAGCTGGTCCACCGCGAACTGATTGGCCAGGTAGGCGCCGGTTTCCGGGCGCAGCACCGGGGTGGGGTCCACCGGGTCCACCGGGTCGATGGGCTGGCATTCGGGCAGGGTCGGGTCGACCACGCACGGGTCCGGCGCAGTGGCCAGTTCCGAGCGCAGGTACCAGCCGCCATTGGTGGCATCCTTGAACAGGAAGTACTCGTACTGCCCACCCACCGCGCGGCCCTGCAGATCGAATTGGCCATTGGATGCACCGCCTACGCGGATCAGCTCGATGCCCTGGTCGGTCTTCGCACCGGCGCCGCCGGCGTTGAGCACGCGCACGTTGGCCTGGCCGCTGGTATCGCCGCTGACAATCAGCTTGTCGGTGGCCGAGGTGTCATCGCCCAGCTGGGTGTTGAACAGCACGGTGCCGCCGTTACCGGTGAAGGTATCGACGTTGAGCGTGTTGAAGGTGCTGCCGTTGCCCAACGCGACGGTGCCGGTAGCGCCCAGGGTGAGTGCGCCCACGTTGCTGTCGCCGGTCAGCAGCCAGGTGCTGTCGCCGTCGATGCTGGCCGTGGTGACGTTGTTGAAGCGGCCATCGATCTGCGCCTTGTTGCGCAGGAAGACGTTGACCTGTGCAGTGGGTGCGTTGGTGGGGTCGTAGGTAACGTTGCCGGCCAGCCGTGCGTTGTCTACGTTGAAGTTGACGTCGTTGCGTGTACTGACCACACCGGTATCACGGCCGACCAGCAACAGGTTGCCGTCGCCGCCGAACAGCTGCGCACCATTGGCGACAGTGATGTCGTAGGTGTTGTCAACGCCAGCGCCTGCATTGACCCAGATGGCAGCGCCCCTGCCAGACGTGATCGTGGAGTTGTCGATGTTCAGACGCATGCGTTCATCCGGATTGGATGCACCCCAGAGCACCGCGCCGATGTTGGACGCATCTACACGCGAGCCATTGACGATATCCATCTGGCCGAACTGCATGCGCACGCCAACGCCATTGCTTACATCGCGGCTGCCAGCAGGCGCGTCCTCTACGTAGATGGTGGTGTTATCGATGGTTGCCCGCGGGCTTGCGGCGCCAATGCCCGTTGGCGGGGCGAACAGGTCGACGCCAACCGAAAGGGCTTCCGTCGGCCGCAGGTCGGCCGCTGCAACGATGATGGAGCCACCCGTGAGGTGGGCGGCGGTGTTGCCGCCTGCCAGAGCGATACCACCACCACGGAACTGCGTGCCGTTGGCGGTCAGTTGTGCATCGCCAGACAGTTCCACCGAGCGTTGGCCGGTCGTGCCTACGCGGGTTACCGTTCCGCCGTACAGCGTGATGGTTGAGGTATCACTGGCACTGATCTGGTGGGTCGAGGCGTTGTTCCCACTCAGCGTGGAGCCGTTGATCAGCGTCCATGCTTCAACAGGATCGGCGGCAGAGAGCTGCTTGTTCTGCCCATCCAGGTCGCCGGCCAGCGCGGAACCCAGCGGCAGCGCCGCCAGGGCCAGCAGCAGGCCGCGCACCAAGGGGCGCAGCGTGTGGGGGGGGGTAGCGGAAGAGATGGTGCGCATGGTGTGGTCCTTTGGGATGGAAGTACGAGGACACTGCATCAAGCCTGGGGTTGGCGATCCCTGTTCACCGACGTGACGTATACGGTAGCGGAGTGTGAAGCAGAGGTGATCAGCTGGCCAATTACGCGTTGGGGTGTCCTTTTCGACAACCAGTGTCGTGGCCTGCCTGATTCTCTCCCATGCAATAAGTTGTAAAGCGCTCTGGACCAGCGCGGCGGGTTTACTTGGCAGACAGCACTGCGACAACCCGTCGCATCCCTGTTTGCAACGCTTTCGATGGGCGGCTTTAATCACCCCATCCAGCATGTCGGCCTTCACACGGAGACATGTAATGCACGCTTTGCTCCCCCCCCGCAGCACGCTGGCTGTAGCACTGGCCTTTGCCCTGGTCGCCGCGTTGCCTGCCCAAGCCCAGCAGGTCGTTGCCGATGGCGATGACCAGACCCCCGCCGCAGGTGACTACACGACCACTGATCCGGTCGAGCCGGGCAACCCTGCGGGCTACGCCTTCCATGCCATCAACGGTGGCAGCATCGTGCCAGCGGGCGAGGTGAACCTGCGCACCGAAGGGCTGCGCGCGGCAGCGGTGCGAGTGGACGGCATGGGCAGCCGGGTTGAACTGGAGGGCGGCAGCATCACCACCGTGGGCGCTGCTGCAGCCGGTGTGTCGGTGGTCAATGATGGCCACGCCAGCCTGAAGGGCGTGCGTATTGAAACCCAGGGTGCCGAAAGCCACGGCATCGCTGCCGCTGGCGGTACGGTGGACGCTGAAAGGGTGCACATCGTTGTGGGTGGCGCGCTGTCCAGTGGCGTGCTGGTCAGCGGCGGCCAGGTGACCCTGCGCGACAGCACCATCGAGACGCGGGCCCAGAACCGCGCACTGGATGTTACCAGTGGCAGCCTGGAGGCAGAGCGCATCACGCTGGACCATCGTTCCAATGGTGCGGCCGTGCAGGTGGGTAGCGCGGGTGAGATGACACTGCGCTCGGCCGTGATCAATGCCAGCGCGGCCGGTGGCAGCGGAATCACGTCTCAATCCGGCAGCCGCATGACGCTGGAAAACGTCGACATCAATCTGCTGCATGCCAGCGCTGGCACTGCGTTGCAGGTGGCCGGTGATGCGGTCTACCGCGGCGGTACGATCACCAGTGCGTCCACGGGCAGCAGCGCGATCACGCTGTATGACGGTAGCGCGCTGGCGCTGCACCAGGTAAACGTCGAGGGTGGGCGCGGCATCTGGCTCAATCCTGGCGCCTCGCTGGTGATGCGTGATTCACGCGTGGATTCACTGACCACAGGTGTCAATCTCAATTCTCTCAACAGCACCGCCGATATCTCGGGAGCCGTGATCAATGCGCGTAATGGCGCCGGCATCGAGATGTGGGTGAACAGCCAACTGCAATTGACAGACTCTACCGTCACCGCTACCGGTGCCGATGGTTACGGCGTAGCGCTGTTCGGAAGTGCGCAGGCCGCGATCAGTGGCAGTGACATCCGCACCACCGGTGAGCGCGGTCTGGGGCTTTACGCAAATCCAGGCAGTGGCCCAAGCTCGGCACTGCATTTTTCGGGCGGAACCGTACTGACCGAGGGCGCCGAGGCGATGGGTGCAGTGGCGTATCAGGGCGGCAGTGTTCACTTGGCTGATGCATGGGTGAGGACGCTGGGAAGCAAGGCACATGGTGTGTATGCGCATGGACGCGGGGAGATGGAGCTCACCAATACCCATGTACGCACCGAAGGCGAGGGTGCGTGGGCGGCAGTGGTCAATGACAACGGCAGCTTCTCCATCGATGGCGGCGCGCTGGTGAGCGAACAGCACGGCGGTATCTGGATACGCAGCAGTCGCGACCCGGGCCTGTCGCTGACCGGGGGTGCCGTGGTATCCGGTGGCAATGGCATTGCACTGGCACTGGATGCGGCCGTGGCTGGGCGCTTCGATGTATCGCTGGATGGTGGCTCGGTGATGCTGGGCGACATTGTCATCACCCCGGAGGACGAGGATGCAGGGCTGGTGCCGCAGTCGGAGGTACACCTGGCGCTGGGCAACAATTCGGCATGGGTCGGTGCATCCTCGCTGGTGCAGAGCATGGCGCTGGACGGCGGCAGCCAGTGGGTGCTCAGCGGCGATTCCACCGTGCAGTCACTGGATGCGCGCAACAGCACGCTGGCGTTGTCCGATGGCAGCGGTCGCTTCAACGTGTTGACGGTAGACGGCGATCTGCACAGCGAAGGCGCCACCTTCCTGTTCAACGGTGCGCTGGCCGGTGACACCTCGGCCATCGACCGTCTGCATGTGCGCGGTGATGCCACGGGTGCTGCGTCCATCGCGGTGAACAGCATCGGCGGGATGGGCGAGGCGACGCTCGACGGCATCCAGTTGATCCGCGTCGATGGTGCTTCACTGGCGGACTACGCGTTGGCCGGCCGTGCAGTGGGCGGTGCCTACGAGTACTTCCTGTTCAAGGGCGGTCGCCTGGACCCGAACGATGGCAACTGGTACCTGCGCTCGCAGTGGTTTGACGTTTGCGAGGACGACCCGAATGCGCCCGGTTGTGTAGTGGACCCCGGTCCGGACCCGGACCCGGTGGATCCCATCGACCCGATCGATCCGGTAGACCCGATCACCCCGCCGCCGGTACTGCGCCCGGAAGCCGGCGCCTATCTGGCCAACCAGTCGGCAGCGGTGAACATGTTCGCGCACCGCTTGAGCGACCGCATGGGCGCAATTGCGATGGGTGACACACGCGCTGCCTGGGCGCGCGTGGGCCGCAGCAATGCCGATTTCACCGCCGTGGGTGGGCAGCTGTCGGTGGATGGCAACACCTCGGTGCTGCAGATCGGCACGGATGTGTGGCGGCGCGGCAACGCAGCGGTGGGGGTGGTGCTGGGCAGTGGCCGTGCCGACAACACGGTGGCTTCTGACCTGACCGGGTACACCGCCAAGGGCCGCGTGCGTGGCGCGGCGGTGGGCGTGTACGGCACCTGGCTTCAGCAGTCCGATGGCAGCGAAGGCGCCTACTTGGACGCGCAGCTGCAGTTCGGGCGTTTCAGCAACCGCGTACAGGGCGTTGCGTTGGATCGGGAAGACTACGATTCGCGCACGCGCAGTGCATCGCTGGAAGGCGGCTACACCTTCAATGTGTGGCAGGGCGCATCCAGCAGCCTGTATGTGCAGCCGCAGCTGCAGTTGACCTATACCGATTACAACGCCAACCGACACGTGGAAAGCAACGGCACGGTGATCGATGGCGCAGAGGCAGGCGGGCTGGCCGGACGCGTGGGTGTGCGCGCGTTCGGCCAGCGCGCAGGCATGGGTTCGGTGGTGCAGCCGTATGTGGGCGTGAACTGGCTGCGTGGCAATGGCCGCAACGCCATCGACTTCCGCGGTGAAACGCTGCGGGCAGAGCTGCCGCGCAACCGCTACGAAGTGCAGGCCGGTGCCGAGCTGAAGATCAGCCACCGCCTGGGCGCGTGGGGCGGGCTGAACGTGCAGCGCGGTGACCACGGCTACCGCGACGTGAGCGCTCAGGTGGGTATGCGCCTGGGCTGGTGATGCAGGGCCGGGGTCAGAGACCATTGCCACGGCAATGGGGTCTGACCCCACCACGCAAATGCCAGCGTTCCCTGTAGAGCCGAGCCCATGCTCGGCTTGGGTCGCGCGGCAATCTGCACGAACGGCAGCCGAGCGTGGGCTCGGCTCTACAAGGGCGTGGCGCACCGGTAGCGCCGGGCCATGCCCGGCGGGCACCCTCAGGCTGCATCCACCTGCATATCTACATATTCCGACAGCCCCCGGCACGCGAACAGCAGGCCATCTCGCGCGTCATCGCCCAGCTGCTGGCTGATATCCCCGTCCACACGCACCCGTTCGCAGGCGTGGAAAAGTTCCAGCAGGAACGTAAGCCCGGCGTTGGCGCGCTGGATGCGTGACAAGGCCACGCACTGCCCGGGCGCGCGCCCTTTGCGCACCAGCGGCTGGCCATCGGCGTCCTCGCTGTAGCGGATGCGCTGCAGGCAATCCAGCAAGGTGCCGCTGTCGGCGGCAGGGTTTGCGGCGAGGGTGGTTTCCAGCGGACCGGCGATCTCGGCGGGCAGCTGGTTGGCGGCTTCGCCCAGGGTGGCGAACAGGAACGGATAGCGATTGGCGCTCATGATGGCTTCCTTATGCATGATGCGAAGGAGCCGCCCTGCTTGACAGCGAGGGCGGCGGACGGTGCGTGGTTGCAATACCGGTGAAAACGTAGCGAAACGCCGGCGGGCCGAAGCCCCCACGCACCGCCCGCCATGGAAGCGCGGGCAGAATGCCTGCCGGCGCCACCCACAGGGGATGGGCGACGCCGGCAGACAAGCGTAACTACGTTTATCAGACGGGATTGCAAGCCCGTGCCACCCGTTTTCGGTGGCGGTACATGATTCCCATGCAGCGCCCGTGCTGCCAATGAGAAAAGTTTCAAAGTAGAAAAAATACGAATGCTTGCAGCGACCTGGCGAGAGCCGTCAATGCATGCTGATCGCGACATCCTTTGTAGAGCCGAGCCCATGCTCGGCTTGCCACGTTCAGCCGAGCATAGGCTCGGCTCTACAGAAGCAATGACAGGCGTCAAATGCGTCAATCGTCGCCGCAGATACCGCGACGGCAGTTCCGGAACCATGTCTCACAAGGGGAATATCCAAGTAATTGCATTGAATTCTTGCGTTCCCGGGAAGAAGGTTGCAACACAGCTGAGACGTGCCTAGGGAGAGCGCCGTGTACAGAGTTGTCGTTGCTGATGATCACCCTGCCGCTCGTCTTGGAATGAAAATGGTCGCAGAAGTCTGGGGATGCTGTGCGGTGGTTGCGGAGGCGGCAGACGGCCGCGAGCTGATCGAGGCCATCGAAGCTGACGCGCCGGATCTGGTCATCACCGACCTGAGCATGGGCAGGACGGGATCGGCCGACGGTCTGGCCCTGATCAAGCTGCTCAGGCGCCGCTACCCGAGAGTGAAGGTGGTGGTGCTGACGATCTCCGGCAGCGCCGTCATCGTGGATGCACTGGTCGGGCTTGGCGTCAGCGGTGTGGTTTCCAAGCGGGATGATGTTGATGAACTGCTTGAGGCGCTGCGCAATGTGGAGCGTGCCGGTACGCATATCGGCAGAAGCTTCCAGGCGGAGAACGAGGTGCAGGAGCTGTCACTGCCCGAAGCGGAATTGACCAAGGCGGAGATCGACGTGCTCAGGCAGCTTGCAAACAACCTTTCGGTCACGGCCATTGCCGCGCGCAGTTCGCGCAGCGTGGCCACCATCAGCAAGCAGAAGACCAGCGCAATGAAAAAGCTGGGCCTTGACGATACCCGGCAGCTCTATGCGTACCTGTGCGCCCTGCGCGGAGGGGCTCACGCTGGCTGACGGCGTGAGCAGGAGAACGGCGTGTTGACCTGGATACGTGTGGCGGCTTTCGCTGTCCTGTGCCTGCTTTGCCTGCCCGCACAGTCGGGTGGCGTGCGCGAGGAAGATCCTCCCGGTGGTGCGGTGCAACTCACCGCAGCGCAGCAGCAGTTCATTGCCCAGCGGCCGGTGGCGGTGGTGGGGTTCGTGGGCAACTGGCCCCCGTTTGAGATGGTGAAAGACGGCCAGCCCGCAGGACTGTCGCCGGAGTTGCTTGCCGACCTGGCGAAGCGGTTGGGGCTGACGCTTCGATTCGAGCGGTTCGATGGTTTCCAGGAGCTTCTGCGCGCCGCCTGCTCAGGCCGGGTCGACGTGCTGATGAACGTCTCGCTGAGCGCCGGCCGCACCCGCTGCCTGGTCTATACAGACCCTTATGCAGAGGCCCCGGTAGGGCTGATTGCGTACCCCCATGACCCCCAGCTGCGCGCCGACCCCGCGCTGGTGGGCGTGCGCCTGGTGACCACGGCAGGCGCTGCAACCGAGGAGTATGCGAAGAAGCGGTTTCCCCAGGCCGTGCATATCGGGGTTTCTGCGCCGTTGGAAGCGATGGAGCTGGTGGCCGAGGGAAGCGCTGATGTCTTCCTGGGTGACGCCCAGGTGGCAACGCGCCTGCTGCAGAACCCGCGCTTCCAGGCGCTGGCGCTGATCCGCCCGAGTGGGCTGCCGAACGATCTGCTGCACTTTGCGGTACCCAATGCGAAGCAGCCGCTGGTGGAGGCCTTGAACGAGGCGCTCGCTTCACTCAGTGCGGCCGAGCGGCAGGCATACCGCGACCGCTGGCTGGCCCCGCTTGCCTGGAACGAACGGGGCGAGTTCGCCTTGAGTGCCGAGGAAGTGCAGGCGATGCGCCACACCTTGCGCGTGGGGTGGCCCAGCGATTTCGCGCCGATCGCGTTTGCTGACAGGAGCGGGCGCCCCTCGGGGCTGGCCAGCGAGTACCTTCGCAAGCTGCGGGTGATCGGCGCCCAGTTCAGCCCGGTGCAGCCGGCGCCGTGGAAGAGCATCCGCGAGGCGATACGCGAGGATGCCGTCGACGTGGTGGTGGCCGTGCCGCGTGATGGCACGTGGTTTGGCGAGGACTGGATCTACAGCCAGCCCTTTGCGACGGTCGCCAACGTAGTTGTCGCTGCACGCGATGGGGTCGATATCCGTTCGTTGAGCGATCTGAACGGCCTGAGGGTTGCGTCATCCGACCCGGACCGGCTTGCCGGGTACGTGCAGTCGGTTGCACCACGGGCGCGGGTAGTGCCGGTGCCGAGCACGGAACGCGGCCTTCAGGACGTCGTTGCGGGGGATGCGGATGTCTACGTTGGCAACCTTGCCGCCATCGACGCGTTGATCCGCGCGCGGCATTCGGGGGAGCTGGAAGTGGTGGCCACGACCGGGCTCTCCGACGAGCTCAGCTTCGCGGTGCAGCGCCGCCATGCACCGTTGGTGACGGTGATTGATCGCATGCTGTCGCAGATGGATCCCGGGGAGAAGCAGGATCTGCGCAGCAAATGGATTGCGGTGAGCTACGGCAAGGGGATGGACTGGGCCACGCTGTGGCGCTGGTTGGGGCCGCTGCTTGGCATCCTGCTGACCGCCATTGTGGTGCAGGGCTGGAACCAGGTGCGGCTTGCACGCGAGGTGCGGCGGCGCAAGGACACCGAGGTCGAACTGGAACGGGCCAGGGCGCTGGCGGAAAGGGCGGCCGAGGCCAAGGCCGGATTCCTGGCGACCATGAGCCACGAGATCCGCACCCCGATGAGCGCGATCATGGGCATGGTCGAGATTCTCGATGGATCGCAACTCACGCCAGACCAGAAAGACATTCTGGCGATCGTCAATGAGGCCACCCGCACCCTGCGCCTGCTGCTGGACGATGTGCTGGATGTTTCGCGGCTGGAGGGCGGTGGCATGCAGCTCAATGCCACCGCGACCGATGTGCACGCGCTGATATCGGGCATCGGGGAGCTGATGGAGCCTGACATCTGGCGCAAGGGTGTCGAGCTCAACGTCAGGATCGATCGTGGCCTTGCACCGTGGTACCTGCTGGATGAACTGAGGCTGCGCCAGATCCTGTTGAACCTGGTGGGCAATGCCACGAAGTTTACCGCGCAGGGGACGATTGACCTGTCCGTTGACGTGCTTGCGCCGCGACCCGGGGAAGCGACGCAACGGCTGCGTTTTGCCGTTGCCGATACCGGCATCGGCATGAGCGCCGAACAGCAGCAGCGTGTGCTGCAGCCGTTCGTGCAGGCAACCGCTGCCACTGCACAGGAGCACGGTGGCACCGGCCTGGGATTGACGATCGTGAAGGGCCTGGTGGAGTTGATGGGCGCAACCCTGGTCATCGACAGTGCGGTTGGCCGCGGTACCAAGGCGAGCTTCATCCTGGAGGCGCCGCCGGCACGGCGCCAGGCCGGGGAGCATGCAGAGGAGGCGACGCCGCCCTTGCCCCGCCGCTGGCGCGTGCTGGTGGCCGAAGACGATGCTGCGAACCGGCTGATGATGCAGTACCGGCTGGATATCCTGGGCCAGGACGTTGTGGTGGCCGCCGACGGTGCGCAGGCGCTGGAGACGTTGAAGCGCTCGGGCGACTTCGATCTGCTGTTGACCGACTGCCAGATGGCCGGCATGGATGGCTACGCGTTGATGCGGGCGGTACGCGGGTCGGACGATGCCGCCATGGCGCGGCTGCCGATGGTGGCGATGACGGCCAGCACGTCCGGCGCGGTCACGCAGGCATGCACCTCGGCCGGAGCGGACACGGTGTTGCTCAAGCCGTTTGATATCGCGGCGCTTCGCTCCACGATGGTGTCGCTTCTGGGGGGCGAGGAGGCTGGGCCGTCATCGGGTTCGGTGCCGTCCTTCGAAGGGCGAGCCTGCGACACGGGTGCCCCGGACGCGCTGCAGGTTGTGGCTGACCGTGCCTGGCGGGCGCTGTGCCGCCAGTTGGGCGGTGCGGCGGTGGCCGTGCAGATGGTCGATGTTCTCGCCGCTGCCTTCGGTGAGGATGCGCCTGCCCTTCGGCAGTCACTGAGGGTGGGGGATGCACAGGAAGCGCGCCGTCGCATCCACCGCATCACCGGTGGGTTGGCTGTGACGGGTCTGATCGCGTTGGCCGACGAAGGAAAGCGGCTTGAGGAGATGTACAGCGACGGCTGCGCGGTGCATGAGCGGGTAGAGCGATTCCTGCAGGCGGCGGGTAACGCGATTGCGCAGCTGTCGCTGTGCGCGCGTGCATCGCTGCACGCGCCAGCCCCGTCGTGACGGAGCCGGCGCTCGCCTGGCGGGTGCCTCAGGGTTCCTGGTAGCCGCGTTCGTCGTAGCCGCCATAGACCAGGCAGGTCAGCTGTGCCGAGCCGTCCTGGGCGATGGACAGCACCCCCATGCTGGTTTCGCGTTCGGGCTTCCTGCCAAGCTTGGAGGCAGTGCGTACTGCGGCGGCGTTGGCCGAGAGCTGGGCGGTGTAGCTGGCGCCCAGGTCACCGTCGGGATCGATGTAGACCGACACCGAGCGGACGCGCAGGCCGAACACGGTGAACGGCACCGGCGGCTTGATCGGTTCGTCGGTGCCATCCAGTTTGCTGGACAGGCCTGCCAGGGCCTTGGCGGCGGCATCCGGATCGGCCCGGCATTCCAGCGCGGCCTGCAGGGTCGGTGCCAGCGTCTGCCAGTGCGCCGCGTCGATGGTCGTGGCGGCCTGTGCGGCCGGCATGGCCAGCAGGGCGGCGATGATCGGGGCGAACGTGCGGGTGGGGGACAGCGTCATTGCAGTCATTCCTTTGCATGCGGGCCGGGAATTCTACGCAAACCCACCTGGATGAACAGCGCCATATTGCGGCGCAGCATCGAAAGCGTACAATCCGCCTCGGCCAGTCGGCTGCTGTAACCCGCCTCCCGCCGTACCCCCCTGCAACGCACAGTGCCGGGGCGTTCCGGGGACGTCGCTACGGACCAGCGCACTCCCCAGGACCCACGCGTCCGCATGACCTGCCTGTCCCGCTGTCGGGGCCGGGCGCATCGCTGCGCGTGCCTTTCAACCGAAACGCCCTTAGTTGTCGTCGCCCCCATGTACGGCTTCCGCGCCCTGCGCGCCTCCGCGTCACCCCATCTTCCCACCCTCATCGGCGCCAGCGCCGTGCTGCTGTGGAGCCCGGTTCTGGGCATGCTGCGTACGATCACCGAGATCTTCGGTGCGGTCGGTGGCGCGGCGTTGGTCTTTACCGCTGCCGCGGTGTTCTCGGCGCTCATCCTGGGCGTGCCACGGCCCTCGCAGCTGCCGCGCCGTTACCTGCTGATCGGCGGTGCGCTGTTCATCGGCACCGAGATCTCGCTGTCGCTGTCCATCGGCATGGCCCACCACCGTGGGCAGGCGCTGGAACTGGTGATGATCAATTACCTGTGGCCCTGCCTGACGGTGCTGCTGACGGTGCTTACCCGCATGCAGCGCGGCAACTGGCTGCTGCTGCCGGCCACCGTGCTGTGCCTGCTGGGCGTGGTGCTGGTCATCACCGGCGAAGGCGCGTGGTCGCCGGCGATGCTGCTGGCCAACCTGCGCAGCAACCCGCTGGCGTACGCGCTGGCGCTGGCGGCCTCGTGCATGTGGGCTACCTATTCGGTGGTGACCAAGCGCATCGGTGGCTCGCGCAATGCGGTGCCGCTGTTCATGATCGCCACCGCCGTGGTGCTGTGGCTGAAGTACGCGCTGGGCGATGCGCCGCCGCTGCACCTGCACTGGGGCGGCCTGGCCCAGGTGGCGGTGTTCGGCCTGCTGACCGCCACTGCCTATTCGTGCTGGAACCATGGCCTGCAGCACGGCAACGTCACCTCGATGGCGATCTTCTCCTACTTCGCGCCGGTGCTGTCGGTGCTGTGGAGCAGCGTGTGGCTGTCGCTGCAGCCGGGCATGGGCTTCGTACAGGGCGTGGTCTGCGTCACCGCCGGTTCGCTGCTGTGCTGGTGGGCCACCCGTGCGCGGCCGCTGCCGCCACCGGCACCGCCGGCCGCACATACCGCCTGACCCTCCGCCTGGCGGGGCGCGAATTCCCTTCGTGGGCAGGCACTTGTGGGCGCCTGCCGCTGTCTTGCTGCACCGCATGATGTGTCAGTTCCATGACGCTGCTACGTTTCGTGTCCCCCGGTGTCATGTCTTGATCGACACCCTCGACCGCCAGTAGCAGTGATTGCAAGGGATTTTCATGACGCACAGGCTGAATCGTAAAAAGACACCGGTTACCTTGGCCGCCAGCGCGCTTGCCAGTGCGGTGTTGCTGGCCCTGGCCGCCCCGGCTGCCGCCCAGGAGGCCACTGCGGCCAACCCCACCGAACTGGACGCGGTGACGGTGACCGGCTACCGCGCCAGCGTGGAAAAGGCGCTGGACATCAAACGCTCGGAAAAGGGCATGGTGGATGCGATCGTCGCCGAGGACATCGCCAACTTCCCCGATCTGAACCTGGCCGAGTCGCTGCAGCGCATCCCCGGCGTGACCATCACCCGCGATGCTGGCGAAGGCCGCAACATCTCGGTGCGTGGCCTGGGGCCGGATTTCACCCGTGTGCGCATCAACGGCCTGGAAGCGCTGACCACTGTCGGCGGCTCTGACCAGTCGGGCGGCACCAACCGCAGCCGTGGTTTCGATTTCAACGTGTTCGCTTCGGACCTCTTCTCGCAGCTGATCGTGCGCAAAACCGCGTCGGCCGATGTGGAAGAGGGCTCGCTGGGTGCCACGGTGGACCTGCGTACCGCGCGCCCGTTCGACTACGACGGCTTCACCTTTGCCGCCAGCGGACAGGGCAGCTTCAATGATCTTTCCGAGAAGGCCAGCCCGCGTGCGGCCGCGCTGATCGCCGATACCTGGGCTGACGGACGCTTCGGCGGCCTGTTGTCGGTGGCCTATTCCGAACGCAAGGTGCGCGAGGAAGGCAGCAACACCGGCCGCTGGTACAGCGCCAGCAGCAACGGGGGCTTCAGCCCCAGCTCGCCGTTCACCGCCGGCCTGGCTGATGGCGTGTGGCACCCGTATTTCCCGCGCTACACGCTGCTGGAACATGACCAGAAGCGCCTGGGCGTCACCGCAGCGCTGCAGTGGAAGCCGACTGACAACACCGAGTTCGCGCTGGACGCGCTGTATTCGAAGATCGACACCGTGCGCAGCGAGAAGTACATCGAGGCGATCTCGTTTGCCTACTCCGCGCAGAAGAACAACATGGTGCTGCGCGACGGCTACATCGACCCGACGTCCAACGCGCTGACCTACGCCGTGTTCGATGGTGCCGGCGTGCGTTCAGAACAGCGCCGTGATGAATGGAGCACCGAGTTCAAGCAGGTGTCGCTGAGCGGCGAGCACCGCTTCAGCGATGCATTCAAGGTCAATCTGCTGGTCGGCCACTCGAAATCCGAGCACGCCAACCCGGTACAGACCACGCTGATCATGGACAAGGCCAACGTGTCCGGCTACAGCTACGACTTCCGCAACAGCGGCACGCACCCGGTCTTCAACTACGGCATCGACCCCACCGACGCCAACGGCTGGACCCTGGCCGAAGTGCGCCTGCGCCCGCAGTACGCCAGCAACAGCTTCGACAACGGCGCGCTGGACTTCACCTGGAACTTCGGCCCGTCATTCACCCTGCGCGGCGGCCTGCTGGCCAAGGACTACACGTTCGATACCAGCGAGTACCGCCGGCAGAGCGAAACCGTGGTGCCGGCCTTTGCCGATGGCAGCTACACCGTGCCGGCGGCGCTGGTGGATATTGCCCGCCTGGGCGGCGTGGCGGGCTCGCCCGATGCGTGGGCCGTACCGGATCTTGCCGCGCTGTCGCAGCTGCTGGGCATCTACAGCGGGCAGGGCATCTACCAGCTGTATGAGCGCAACGCGACCCGCCGCAGCGTGGAGGAACGCGACCGCGGCGCGTGGCTGATGGGCGAGTTCGGCTTCGACATCGGCAGCGTGCCGGTGTCGGGCAACGTGGGCGTGCGCCGGGTCAAGACCACCCAGTCGTCCACCGGCTACTCCACCGTGGATGGTGCGATGGTGCTGACCCATGTCTCGCGCGATTACACCGATACGCTGCCGTCGCTGAACCTGGTGGCCGAGCTGGCCCCGGACCTGATGCTGCGCTTCGGTGCGGCCAAGGTGATGGCACGCCCCGGCCTGTCTTCGCTCACCCCGGGCACGACATTGAGCCTGTCCAGCGGCCATCGTTTCGTCAATGGCGGCAACCCGAACCTGGACCCGATCCGCGCACGCACGTTGGACCTGGGCGTGGAGTGGTACTTCCAGGAAGGCGGCCTGCTCGGGCTGGCACTGTTCCACAAGGACATCGAAAGCTTCGTGCAGGGCACCAGCACGGTCATGCCGTTCACCGCCAGCGGCCTGCCGGCCAGCCTGCTCGACGGCACCGGCGTATCGCCCACTGAGGATTTCACCTTCACCCGTCCGTTGAACACGCCCGGTGGCGACCTCAAGGGTGCCGAGTTCAATTACGTGCAGCCCTTCAGCTTCCTGCCCGGGCGCTGGAGCAACCTGGGCCTGCAGCTGAACTACACCTGGGTCGATTCGCAGATCCAGTACCTCACCTCCACCGGCGCGGCGTCGCTGAAGACCGACCTGACGGGGCTGTCGAAGAAGTCGTACAACAGCACGCTGTTCTACGAAGGCGAGAAGCTGGGCGCGCGCGTGTCCTATACCCACCGCGACGGCTACTACACCCAGGTGCCGGCCAGCGTGGCCGGCTTCAGCTTCCACGGCATGGATGCAGTGGACACGGTGGATGCGTCGATCAGCTGGAAGATCGATGACAAGCTGGAGATCAGCCTGGAGGCGATCAACCTGACCAATGAAACCAGCAACGAATGGGTGGGCACCTCGGCCTGGAAGCTGCCGCTGACCTACACCCAGACCGGTCGTGAGTATCTGATCGGCCTGCGCTACAAGTTCTGATCGTTGCCCCTGGATCGCGGCCGGCACGCAACGCCGGCCGCACCTCGCTCCTCTTGCCCGCAGGACGCCGCATGCCGCAGCTACTCCGATTCTCCCTCCCCCTGGCTGGCCTGCTGGTGCTGGCTGCGTTGCCGGCCGCCGCGCGCGACTGGGTGGTGGCTGCCGATGGCAGTGGTGACTACCGCAGCCTGCAGGAGGCCATCGATGCGGTGCCCGATGGCAACCGCACGCGCCAGGTGATCGTGCTGCGCGAAGGTCTGTACCGCGGCGTGGTGAAGGTGCCCAAGGAAAAGACCCGCGTGACGCTGCGCGGCGCCGGCGCAGGTGCCTCCATCCTCAGCTGGAACAACTATGCCGATCTGGTCGACCCGGCCACTGGCAAGGCGATGCGCACCAGCGGTTCGGCCACGGTGTACGTGTATGGCGACGAGTTCATCGCCGAAGACCTGACCATCGAAAACACCGCCGGCAACGTTGGCCAGGCGCTGGCGCTGTACGCGGCGGCGCCCCGTGGGGGGTTCCGCAACGTGCGCCTGCTGGGCAACCAGGACACGCTGTATACGCACGAAGGCAGCGTGCTGCACTTCAAGGACTGCTACGTCGAGGGCACGGTGGATTTCATCTTCGGTGCGGCCACCGCGCTGTTCGATGACTGCACGATCGTGTCCAAGGGCAAACTGGGGTGGGTCACTGCGGCCTCCACGCCGGAGGGGCAGCGCTTCGGCTATGTGTTCCGCCGCGCGTTGCTGCGCGGCGAAGGCGTGGGCACGGCGTACCTGGGGCGGCCGTGGCGGCCGTTCGCGCGCACGGTATTCCTGCAGTCCAACCTGGGCCCGCACATCGTGCAGGCCGGCTGGCACAACTGGGACAAGCCCGATGCCGAACGTACCACTTACTACGGTGAATTCGGCAGCGTCGGTGCGGGTGCTTCACCGGAGGAGCGTGTGCCGTGGTCACATCACCTGTCCGGCGACGAGGCCGCGCAATACACCACCGAGGCGGTGCTGGGCAGCTGGCGGCCGTTCCCCTGACTTTGCACGGTGAGGCGGTTGCGCGTGCGTCGGCCGCGCGGTGGCGAACTTGAGCCGCTTCAAAGCGCTGTATTCAGCGCCGGTTTTGCCGCGGGTGCGATTCTCGGAATCGTCGACAGGTTCCACGACGAAGCGTCCCATCGGTGCCGGTAGTGGCCGCGCTGGGCAGTCGTAGAATCGAATCGTCCGAGGCCCCTGCGGGTTTTCCTTCACCGGCCTCGTTCGCGTTGCAGCACCGTGCTGGCCGATGCAGTCCTGCGGCCGCCCCGTGCGCCAGACGTGCGCTGAAAGGTCTGTTCCCGGGGAGGGGGCGATTCGGAAGAGCACACTTTTTTGACTTCAGTGACCTGCACCAGGAAACAAGAATGAACGTCCGCGAACTCCTGCAATCCAAGAAAGAAGCTGTCATCACCATCGAT
>Ga0213828_1000365_pt1 | contig 45508 bp, 42 predicted proteins | sample MC6MC0897MG_FD_180664 | JGI IMG/M metagenome (GOLD analysis project Ga0213828, IMG submission 180664) | Enriched soil aggregate microbial communities from Iowa State University, Ames, United States - MC6-MC0897-MG | ecosystem: Environmental > Terrestrial > Soil > Unclassified | place: USA: Iowa...
TCTTCACACAAAATTGAAGAGCTATTTCCTTCAAGCGAAATAAACATTCAATTGACTGAAAATCAATCACTAGTATATGAAATAATTATTAAGAATCCTAGCATCAATTTAGATGAATTAATCCAGAAAATGGATCTCTCATCACACAAAATATTGCCGATAATTCTTGAACTCGAGCTTTTAGGGAGAGTAAAATCACTTTCCGGGAGACAATTTGTTGCGATTTAAGAATTAACGATTTCTTAATATTTCATTATTTCACATATAACATTTAATTTTTAATAAAATTTAAACAAAAATTATCAGTTTAATAATATTACGGCGCATTATTATTCAATTTTCCATAAATAATAAATGAGCTATTGTGAATCTTGAAAAAAAAATTAAATTTGTTGACATAATATTCAACCCTACCTAATATGGAACAATATAATATTGACCAGAAAATTCAGGAGTTTATTGCAAAAATAGAAGCAAAGAACCCGAATGAACCGGAATTTTTACAGGCAGTAAAAGAAGTTGCCGTAACTGTAATTCCGTTTATTTTGACAAGAAAAGAATATACAGGCATGAAGCTGCTTGAAAGAATGGCTGAAGCTGAAAGAATTATTATTTTCAGAGTTCCATGGGTAGATGACAAAGGTGAAATTCAGGTAAACAGAGGTTTCAGAATTCAGATGAACTCTGCAATCGGACCTTACAAAGGAGGAATTCGTTTCCATCCAACTGTAAACTTGTCAGTTCTTAAATTTTTAGCATTCGAACAAGTGTTCAAAAACTCTTTGACTACACTTCCAATGGGTGGTGGTAAAGGAGGTTCAGACTTCGATCCGCAAGGTAAGTCTGATATGGAAGTAATGCGTTTTTGCCAGGCTTTCATGACGGAATTGTGCAAGCACATCGGTCCTGAAACAGACGTTCCTGCAGGAGACATCGGTGTTGGAGCGAGAGAAATCGGATATTTATTCGGTCAGTACAAAAAAATCAGAAACGAATTTACAGGAGTTCTTACTGGGAAAGGTCTTGCTTACGGAGGCTCATTAATCCGTCCTGAAGCGACTGGTTACGGTGTTGTATACTTCGCTGAGCAAATGCTGAAAACAATCGGACAGACTTTCAAAGATAAAACAGTAACGGTTTCAGGTTTCGGAAACGTAGCTTGGGGAGTTATCAAAAAAATAAATGAATTGGGAGGAAAAGTTGTTACTATTTCCGGACCAGACGGTTATATTTATGATAAAGACGGAATCGATGGTGAAAAAATCGATTACTTGTTAGAATTAAGATCTTCAGGAAACAATAGAGCTGAAGATTATGCTAAAAAATATCCATCAGCAGAATTCCATGCAGGAAAACGTCCTTGGGAAATAAAATGTGACGTTGCGATTCCTTCTGCAACCCAGAATGAATTAGACCTTGAAGATGCTAAAAGATTGGTTGAAAACGGTTGCGTTTGCGTAACTGAAGCAGCAAATATGCCTTCAACGCTTGATGCCATCAACTATTTCCTAGAGAACAAAGTATTATTCTCTCCAGGAAAAGCTTCAAATGCAGGTGGTGTTGCAACCTCCGGTTTAGAGATGACTCAGAATTCAATCAGACTAAACTGGACTTCAGAAGAAGTTGATGCAAGATTAAAAGAGATCATGATCGGAATCCACAAAGCTTGTAGAGACTACGGTAAAGAGGAAGACGGCTATGTAAACTACGTAAAAGGTGCAAATATTGCCGGCTTCGTAAAAGTAGCAGAGGCAATGTTAGCTCAAGGAGTGGTATAAAAATATAAGGCCGGGAAAATTTCCCGGCCTTTTTCATAAAGCCTGTTCCCGGGGTTTAAATGGGAAAAAAGTAATAGTGAAAGTGAAAGCATTGAATGTCCAGTTCAATGCTTTTTTTTACGTTCAAATTCATCTATTTTGACTTTTTAACAGGAGTTGACGGCGTTGTGGTAGTACCCGCTCCCGATCCTGTCATCGGTGTAGTAACACCCGTATTTACAGTTCCGCTAGTATTTAGACTTCCTGTAGTTCCAATGTTGACTGTTCCCGGAGATGAAACTTTATTATCGATAATGCCCGTACTTAGGGGAAGCGTTCCGTTTGGGGTTGCTGAGTTAACCGCTCCGTTGTTCATCGTGTCTAAATTACTGTTCATCATTCCATTGAGATTGTTCCCTGTGCTTAATTGATTATTATTTAATGCTTTCACATCTGAATTAAGATTTCCTCTGGGAATAATCGTTCCCTTCTCAGTTGTTGTTGGTGTTGTAACAGTCGTTGAACCTGTCTTTCTATTCTGAGGCGATGTTTGCGCTGAAACAGCAAAGATACCTCCTATTGCAAAAATTGCTAAAATTAATTTTTTCATAAAATAATATTTTGTTGGTAATGAATAGTATACAAATAACATACAACTCAATTATCAACGAGTGACATTAACATTTTTTATGAGTTTCGATAATTAAAGATGACTTTCTTTAGAAGGATAAAAATGCATGAAGAAAAATCATTGAATGTACTATTCAATACTTTTTTTATTTTTATTAAAACATTTGCAATGAAAAATACATTCAATAATTTTGAAGAATATTTTCTTCTTTTCCCGGAAGAAGTACAGAAAAAACTTGAAGTTTTGAGAAAAACAATTCATTCTCAAGACCATGATTTTGAAGAATATATAGGTTATCAAATGCCTGCTTTTAAATATAAAGACAAACCTCTGGTTTACTTCGCCGCCTACAAAAATCACATTGGTTTTTATCCGCTTCCCGAAGCTTTAAAAGAGTTTGAAAACGATTTTATTGAAAGAAAATACAAGTATTCAAAAGGAGCCGTACAGTTTCCTTTAAAGGAGGAACTACCTTTGGAACTGATCGGGAAAATGGTACAGTTTAGGATTTCAGAGATAAATGAAAATTTTTGAAGTTGGAGCGGCTCCGGAGGAGCCAAACATTTGTAGAAGAAGCAAATTCAACATTTAAAGAGCTTCGTAGGAGCGACACGTTTTTAAAATTAAAATTTCAGAACTTCGAGTGACAAAATTATTTATTTAAATTCTTCATCATACTTTCCACAAACTCAAATGCAGCCGGACAAATCACTGTATTTTTTATCATTAAATGATTAATCTGATAAATCTTTTTTCGGTCTGTATGTGGATATTCCCGACACGCTTTCGGGCGCACATCGTAAATCGAACAGGTATTATCAGAATTCAGAAAAAAACACGGAAGATTCTGCAAAACTTTGTCGTTTTCTTCATCAACACGTAGAAATTTTGCTTCAAAATCAGCTTGTTTCATCCGGAGGTGTTTTGAAATTCTCTCGATGTCTTTTTCGGTATAAAGCGGACCGGTTGTTTTACAGCAATTGGCACATTGAAGACAATCTATTTTCTCAAAAACTTCTTCATGGGTTTCCTGAACAACATAATCGAGGTTTTTAGGAGGCTTCTTTTTTAAACCTTCTAAGAATTTTTTATGCTCTTTCTGCTTTTGTAGAGCTTGTTTTTTGTATGCTTCTAAATCCATTATGCTTTTTCCATATCAAAAGCCGGAAGTTCGACTTTCTGATATTCATTAATTTTATCAAGATCCAAAATAGTTGAATCCTTCTCTTTATCCGGATAGTACATTGTACTGAATTTTGCTCCGTAGATAATCTCACGCGAAACATATGATGATCTTTGTACCACCGTATTTGAAAATACTTCATCAAATGCACGTACATGAACGATAATTTCAATATTTGTATTTTTAAAATCATCTTCAGAAAATCCGAAAAAAGGAGAGTTCTCATCAATTTTATGTACGATCGTCCAATTCAGAGCTAGGGTATTAATTTTACTTAAATGAGTTTCCAACCTGTAAAAATTGCTCTTCAGTGTTTCTCCTTCATTAATTTCGATTGCTGCCGAAAGCGTAACATCTGCATCCGTTAACGCATTATTTTTATAAGGCGCCAATCTGAACATCAGTGCAGTAACATCCTGAAAAGGAGCAATCAAAGCAATATCCGAAAATCTGAGATAAGCTCTCGGTCTTGAAAATCTACCATAAAACAAACCTGTAGCAATGGCAAAGGTAAGCAATCCTAAAAATGCCTCAAAAGTAGCCACTAAACTTGCCAAAAACCCGATCGGAGCAATTCTTCCGTAACCTACCGTGGTAAAGGTTTGGGAGCTGAAGAAAAAAACATCTATGAATTCATTCATCGGATCGCTTTTATCGATTCCGGTAAGATGCTCTACGCCGATCAGATAATAAATACATGCAAAAATGAGATTGATGAAAATATACATCACCACCAGATAAGTGATAAAGCGAAATGATGATAAATTCAGCATCGTATGATACCAACTGAGCCTGTTGAAAACATTCACTCCTCTTCTTCTCACATTCGGGAGACCGTCTTTATTGATAAACCTTCCGGATGCACGACTTCCAAAACCGCTGTTTTCTGTGTTTTCCTGTGTAATTCTCTTTCTGAAACCTCTTGCCATAATTATTTAAATCATTTTGTGTTTTATTTAATTTTAATAGGTCAATATTTTGCAAAGATAAAATATTGTTTTTATGAATCTTATCAATCTTATGGAGTTCTTTAAGATTTGAAATTACCCTAAATTTGATGTATTATTTTAAGCTTAAAATTAAAAAAAATCCCTATGAAACATTTAGAATCAAGAGAAGATATAGAACTGTTAGTCAATTCATTTTATACAAAAGTAGTTAAAGATGAAACAATTGGTTTTTTCTTCAAAGACATCGTAAAAGTAGATTGGGACAAACATTTACCAAAGATGTATTCTTTTTGGGAAACCATTTTATTCGGACAAATGAGCTACAAAGGAAATCCGATGGCAGTACATTTCCCGATCAACCGGACGGAAGCGATGGAAAAAAGACATTTCGAACAATGGCTTAAACTCTGGAAGCAGACGATTGAAGAAAACTTCACAGGTCAGAATGCATCAATGGCGATCACAAAATCTGAAAATATTGCTAACCTGATGGCATATAAAATGGAAATGGCAAGAAAACTCTAGCATTTCGAGTTCCAAGTTTAAAATTTAAAGTTATGGCACAATCACTGTGAAAATATAAGCTGCCAAATTCACGAGCAGAACGGTTCCGTAAAGGATATTTGTTTTTCCCCTGCTTAAAGATAACATGACGATAAAAACAGATAAGCTGAGAAGGATAATATCTTTTTTATCTAAGCCTAAAACAAGCGGAATATCATACATGATACAAACCACAGAAACCGCCGGAATACTTAATCCGATACTTGCCAAAGCTGAACCTAATGCCAAATTCAAGCTCGATTGAATCTGATTATTCCTTGCCGCTCTGATTGCCGCTAAACCTTCGGGTAAAAGAATGACAGCTGCAATAATCACCCCAACCAAAGACTTTGGCGCGCCAACACTCTGAACCATATCTTCAATGGTTTTTGAAAGCCCTTTCGCCATCAAAACCACAATAACCAAACAAATTACCAGAAAGAAAAAACTAAAAATCGCCTGACTTTTATTCGGAATATAATGCTCTTCACCACTTTCTTCATCAGGAACGATAAAGTAGTTTCTGTGTCTTACGGTTTGAACCATCAGAAAAACCCCGTAAATTACTAAACAGGCAATCGATACAAAAATCAGCTGTGCATCGTTATAAAATGGTCCGTTTACGCTTGAAGTAAAATTAGGAAGTACCAGAGTAATCACCAGAATCGAAACAATACTTACCAAATAAGTTGTCGCTGAAGTTCTTGCAAAAAACTGTTCGTAATACTTTACACCACCCACCAAAACACAGATTCCGATAATTCCGTTGAGAATGATCATAACGGCGGCAAAAACAGTATCTCTGGCTAAAGTTATAGCTTGTTCACCTCCTGCAACCATCAGAGAAATAATCAAAGCAACTTCAATAATGGTAATACAGAGCGCCAAAATAATTGTTCCGTAGGGTTCTCCGACTTTATGGGCAACAACTTCAGCATGATGCACTGCAGACAACACACTTCCCGTTAAAAGAATTCCTGCAATAACATCGTAGATGACACCAGTTCCCATCAAATTGAGGAAGTAATAAATTACCGCCAAAACAGGAAAAACGTACGTATAATGTAAAAAGTCTTTAAGCTTCATAAGTGTTCCTAAAATACAAAAAATCTATGAAATTTACAATCTTAAAAGAAAATATTAATCAAATTTTAATGACACCACAGCACAAAATCCTGAAAATCGGTGAGCATATGAAGGAGCAATCCGATGCCGATCAATCTTAAATTTCCTTTAAAAAATAGCAGCAAAAAATACACCGCAATGGCATAATAAGAATGTAGAAAATGAAAACCGATGCTCATTCTATCCGGATCAAAAACCGGATCAGCAAACAAATGATCGAGATCAACAAGCATCGTTGCCAACAGAATAAGATATGCTTTTTTCCATTGTTTGCGGTAAAAAACAAAGGCAATTACCACCGGAAAAGCCAGATGGAGAAAATAATGCGTACATGTTTTAAGTAAAGCAATTTCAGGAGGACACATTTTATCTGAGTATTAAAGGATACTGGTCTTTTTTAAACTTAATTTTTACGGAATAATCCAGATTTTTGTTTCCGTAGAAAATGTATTCAATTGTATTGAAAAATTTCTTATCCGAATCACTCAGTGTTTTAAACGATGAATACAATAAAGCATTATTTTTAATGAAAATAAAATTCTGTTTTCTGTTGTCATTTAATTTTATTGGACTTTGTGTAGATTTTATTGAAATCTGTTTTTCAGTCTTACTAATCAAATTAGGTTGAAACGGAATTACCGTGAATTGATTTTGATCGTTAATCCATTTTTTGCTTTGAAAATAATTCCAGGTTTTATCCGGATCTGACGTTTGCATAAGAATATGATAATTCGGCTGAATGATTTTCTGATAACTGATTTTTTCAATTTCATTAAAATTATCATCATAACCATAGCTGATAATCGTATCGTTGACTTGAGCTAATTCCGCTCTTATTCTCAAATGATTAACCGATACAGAATCATTTAAATCTTTGTTAAAAACTGCAGCTATTTTTTTTACATTTTCTTCATTTAATTCAGTCTCTAAAAATTGAGCTTTTGTCAGCAGATCAGAAATAAGTGATGAAAAATCTGTTTTGTTTTGCTCATTTTTAATTTCAATTTCATCATCATTAATGAAAATTGAAAAATTCTGAGTTCGCAATTCAGAAATAAAAGAAATACTTCCTAATCCATCATTTACAAAAGAATCTGCGCTAAGCTTTTTATTTTTGAATGTTTCAGAAAGTGGTTTGCCAATATTTTTAATATTTAAATCTGAAGTTCCTACGATACATTTTTCGCCTTCAATTTTAATGAAAAGCTGATTGTTTTTAAACTTATCTTTTCCTGCATCGACAAACTTCCGGTTTTTTAAAAAAGCTGACAATTTTGCTTTATCATTGATTTCCAAAACACAATACCATTCGAAAACTTTGGTATCTTTAAGATGAAAAACCTGTATAAAATCGGGAATTTCTAATCCGGAATCTGAAACGGAAATTTTGTTTTTATCTTTTTTTCCGTTCTCAAACCACTTTGAAGGATGAGCCAGAAAGCTGAAAATATATTGTCTTGTTGTTTTTTTTACATCAACCAAAATCAGAATGTCTGCATTTTCGGGAATATATTTTAAGTTTTTATCTTTATAAAAAAACAAAAAATACGTACCGACCGAAAGCAGAATTGCGATGATAAAAACAATATATTTTTTCTTCATGAATTTCCGGTAAATAAATGTTTTGGCTAAAGCCAATTTTGACTATAAATAATGTAAAACGGGCTAAAGCCCGTTCCTGTTGAACTTTACAAAGTAGCCGATGATTTGTGAGTAAGAGACGTTTTATAAATTTCATCAAACAAATCGAAGAAATACATCAGACTATTTTCAGAATCGGTTTTAATATTGTAATTCATTTCAGTCTGAATACTTTGTCCATTCACTTCTGTTTTAAAATACATTTCACCGACATATTTTTTCAGAATATCAAGTGTTGTTTTTTCAGATTTGCTTTTAAATTCTTTATCCAGACCAATCAAAAGCTTCTGAATGTTTAACCTTCCTGATAAAGGATATTTTGCAGAATCTTTCATCCATTGCTTAGATACATCCGATTGATTTTGCACTTTGATATTGTCTTTAGCCGTCGTAAGATATACCACTCCGTCTTTTACGGTGAAGAAGATCTGATCAAGATATCCGTCTTTATTTTTTTCGTCTTTAAAAGTCAGGAAGTCGCCATCTTTAGAGAATTTTTTAGACATTTCTTTGTTGCTGACCAACATATCGAAAATACGTTTCCAATACCCTTCATTTTCGGTAGCAAATGCAAAAGTAAAGTCGGGAACCATCACGTCTTTGGTTTTCTTTACTTCTTTTTCATTGTAACTGTCGTCGTAATCGTAATCGGTGTATTCTACATTTTTAGATTTCAATTCGTTCAGAACAAAAATTCCGTTTCCGGGAGCGATTTTAGCAATTGCTTCTTCATCCAGAGCAATCTTCATTGTTTCAACAATCAGCTCCAGTTCTTTCTGATATTCACTTTCTCCAGCTTCTTTCATCATGCTGTACATCATATCGAAATATTTGTAGCCATTGATGTTCATGACGTAGTAACCCACGCTTTTATCGTTGATAAGTGCAGCCAGTTTTTTATTCTTTTTTCCATTATAAACCTCAGAAATACTCTTTTGGGTTGCTTCATTTTTATGCTGATAATGATTAACCATTCTTACTTTATCATTATCAAAATAAAGGTTGTAAGCAGAGTTGGAATTATACATTTTACCTAAAAGACTACTGAAATTAAACCCTTTGTAAAGCTGTTTGTAAATTCCTTGATTAAAAATTTTCTCATAATCTGCATAAATAAAAGCATCCGAATTGCCGTCTCTGAAGCTCAGCATATCTTTCGGAACTTCAAGGTTTAAATTTGAACTGAAATATCGGTCAAAAGAATCTTCTGCCAGTTTTTTTACGATTTTGAATTTTTCAATATTCAGCGAATCCATTTCTTTTTGATAAATGGAATCGGGAGCATACGGTTCTGCCTCATAATAATCATCCTGTGAAATGGGTGGCGGCATCACTTCAACCTTCGGAGCATAGGTAGAATCCTCTATTGCTTCAGCCGGTTCTATCTTTTCTTCAGGATATTTGTGATGTTTTTGCAGGTATTTAATATCTTTTTGAATTCTCAAAATCTCCGCATTATTATCTTTGATATTTTGCTTTAAATAACCAACTTCATCTTTCAGATATTCAATCTCTTCTTTATAATCAAAGGGTTTCACTTCTTCAGCATAAGCACCATCAATTGCTGCTGTAGCCGCACTATCAATAGCAACACCTGTACTATCTACAGCATATACACCTTCATCCCATCTGTAAGGTTTCTGATAACTGATCATGCTTAAAACGGCACGATTTTCATTCCAGGCTACGAAGATGTCATTATCCAAATCAACATACGAATACTTGTTTTTTCGGGTAACCTCCTGTCCTTTTTTCTTTACAGAACTAATGAACTCCTGAAATTTTTCTTTATTGTCTAAAGTAAAATGCGTGTTGTAAGACTTTACAGAATCATTAACCGTTGCATAATGATACTGAATCGCATCATATTTAATTCCGGTCTTGGAATAATCGTTCCACGACGCTTTTTTCTCTTTTTCGTTAATCTGTTTCAAAAACGGATTGAATTTCTCCCAGTTGATTTTTGAATTCAGCTGTTTTCCGTTGATTTCCATATAAAAAACAGCATTTTGAGGGATTTTCATATCGTTTTGAGCGAAAACGGCTGTAAAACCCAAAAGTAGAATGGTAATGATTTGTGTTTTAAAAAAAAGAGTTTTCATATTCAGTTTGGTTATTATTGAAGGATAATATTGTTTTGAGTCTGCTTTTTCTGAAGGATAAAATCTAAAATACTTCCGTCGAGTTTCAAAGCTTTTTTATTGGGAGCTATTTGATAAGCAGTGTTCGATTGCGATTTAATCGTATTCTCAAACTGCATAATGGATGTGTATTTTGCTCCGTTGAAAACCTCTTTGTCTGCAGAGCTCAGTTTATCGTAATCACTTTTAAAAGTATTGATCTTGTTTCTCGTGAAAGATTTTGCCGCTAAATTCTGACTGTAAATTTTCGTCGGGATCATTTTGCCTAAAATATTCTTCGCCTTCAGTTGTTCCAATCCGGCATTAATGTTTTCAATTTTTCTGAAATTACAGCTTAATTTAATGATATAATTATCAAAATCCATCGAAGTTTTCACATTGGAAATTCCGGGTGTTGTTTTAAAAATTCTTGCAGCTTCGTTGATCTTGCTTTCAATCTCAGCTTTTTTCGGAACTTTTTTACCATTAATAGTTTCCATTTTTGAAATGGAAGCCAATCTTGTTTTGCTCTTGCTTGCATTTAGAATTAATGAATATTCTCCGCTTCCATCGGCTTTTACATTGACTTTATCTAAAATATCAAAACAGCTCGTCAGAAGAAATAAAGGAATCAGCAGGAAAATCTGCCTGAAGTATGTTTTCATAAGTTGGTGTTGATCAACAAATTTACTTATTTTTAGTTTGAGCGCTATCAAAAGTGAAATCAATCATGTTTATATTTAAATTCTTCCTTTCAGATAATCCTGGCGCAAATCTTCGTCTAATTTTTCGATAGCGTAACGAAGACACGTTCTCGGCATTTCTTTGTAGTATCGATTAAGATAAGAGATCAATTCGGCTTCATTTTTATTTCCCATTTCTCTCAAAAGCCAGCCATTTGCTTTGTGCATCAAATCATGAGGATGATGAAGATTCTGTGTTACAAATTCCTTCGTCAGTTCAAACGAACCTTTTTTAATGTAATACATCGTCCCGACAATCGCCACTCTTTTGAACCACATTTTTTCGGAAAAAGCTAAATCTCTCAACAGGTTTTCTTTCTGATTTTCAAAAGCATACCGACCTAAAATCTTGTAACAGCTTGTATCAACCAAATCCCAGTTATTAACGAAATCCAGATTTTTCAGATAGAAATTAATGATCTCTTCTTTCAGCACTAGATCTTTCGTTTTTTCAAACTTGTGAATCAGCATAATCAAAGCTGTCAAACGATGTTCATGATACGGAGAAGACAATAACTCGCCCAATTCATTTAAAGAAATTTTAGCATAATATTCTTTAGCAACCGCCCTTTGATCAGGAACTTTTACCCCTAAAAACAGATCACCTTCACCGTATTCTCCTTTTCCGGTTTTGAAAAACTTAGGAAAAAAAGCTGCTTTTTCGGGAATGGACAATACAGCTAATGATTCTTTGATTTCCTTTAGAATATTATTTGTCATCTTTGTAAAGATCTTTATGATGAGTGGTTTTTACAAAAAATAAATCCTGTCCGTTTTTGTAAATATTGAGCCAGGAACCATCAGGTAGAACCTTAGTTGTAAAGGTTATTCCTCTGGCAAAAACTTTAGAAGTTTCCAGAGCAGCCATCTGATCTGAAAAATTAGTCACTACAAGTGGTGATGTGTCTAGTTTTCCCGTTCCGCTATTTTTTATTGTTTCTAATAAAAGTTGATATTGGCTGAAATGAAAATCACCCTTGTTTTCATCTTTTATTTTATAATATAATTTTTGAAGATCCAGTAAAAGTTCTTTGTTTAAAGGATTTTTTTGATATAGGTCTTTTGCTTTCTCTAAAACTTCAGCTGCTTTTTTAAATGAAATATTTCTGTTTGAAAACTTGGTAACTTCATCAAGAATATCATTAAACTCTGACCTTTTAAAACCATAGTCTACATAATTATTTCCGTAATAAATATAATTGAGCTGCTCCTGATTCAATGACTTTGGATCTGTTTTAAAAATCTCCAAATTATCGTAATAAAATTTTTTAGGATCGTTTGTCACATCCGCTTTTATGTTTTCAATATTGACCTGTGAAAAGCAAAAACTATAAGACAACAACAGGAAAAACAGCAGCTTTTTCATACCTTATTTATATTGACTGACAAACAATTAATGACTTTCTTCTAAAGCAATACTTTCGAGCTCTTTTTCTTCATCAGCAATCTTTTTCGGATTGGCTACTTTTGCAATCGTAAGACCCTGAACAACAATAGAAAATACAACTACACAATAAGTAATACTTAAAATAGCATTACTATACTCATTCTTCGGAATAGACATTGCCAATGCGATAGAAACACCACCCCGGATTCCGCCCCAGAATAAAACTTTTATCGTTTGCGGACTGAACCTTGTTCTGAATGACATAAACTTCGTCGGTCCCCAAATCGAAATAAATCTTGCAATTAAAACCACAATAATTGCGACAATTCCTGGAACGATGTAATGGTTCAGATCTTTAATCATCAACAATTCGAATCCGATGAAAAGGAATAAAACGGCATTCAAAATTTCGTCGATCAACTCCCAGAATTTAATCAAGTAATCCTGGGTGATGGATTTCATTTTAAATTTAACATTAAAATTACCCATAAACAATCCGGCTGCAACCATCGTCAACGGTCCCGAAACATGCATCTGTCTTGCGACAAGATAACCTCCCATCACAACAGCAAGCGTAACCAAAACCGAGATAATATAATCATCGACTTCACGCATTAATCTGGAAGTAACATATCCTAATACAACTCCCAGTAACAAACCGCCTCCCGCTTCTTTTGCTAACAGAATTCCAATACTTTCAATTCCTAAATCAACCTCATTTCCGATCGCCAACTGCAGAACAACCGTAAAAACAACTACCGCCATACCGTCATTAAATAATGACTCTCCGGCAATTTTTGTCTCTAATGACTTTGATACATTTGCCTGTTTTAAAACACTTAAAACCGCAACCGGATCCGTAGGAGAAATTAAAGCTCCAAAAACCAGACAGTAAATGAACGGAATATGCAATCCTATAAACGGAAGCAAATAAAACATCCCAAAACCTACTATAAAAGTCGAAATAATAACTCCCGCCGTCGAAAATATGAGAACCGGCCGGAATTGCTCCTTCAAATCGTTGATATTAATATGAATTCCTCCCGCAAAGAGCAGAAAATTCAACATTGCGCCCATCAAGACTTCAGTAAAATCAATACCGCTCATCAGATCATGCAAATGCGTAAAAGTTTTCGGAAGAAATTTTTCGCCAAACAGTACAAGAATGATAGAAACTACGATTGCAATGACCATGATCCCGATGGTACTCGGAAGTTTTAAAAATCTGTAATTGATATAGGCGAAAATAGATGCTAATACGATTAACGCTGAAAATGAATAGTATAACTCCAAAACTAAGTTTTTTTTAAAAAAATTTAAAAGTCCATATAGAGAACTTTGATATATAATGTGTTGCTGTCTTTTGTCCAGACATCCATCACCGAATCTTTATAAGTTGTTGAATGTCTGGAATAATCCTGACCGACATTCATAATATTGAGAAAAATATATTCGTCACCAACAGAATTGACAACAAAAGCTGTTTTTTCAGACTTTCCGTCTCCGGAAGTTTTTATGGCGTTGGTCAGAAGTCTCAATTGCGAAAGATGATGTACAAAATCATCTACTTTCTTGGTCTGATCATATGCTCTGAGCAAAATAAGAATCACATCGAGATTGGTAGGATCTTTTATGTAAAGAACCTTTCCTTTTTTAATACATTCTTCAAAATCACCTGCTTTAAATGCTTCTGCAAGTTCCTTAAAATCATTATCTAAAGTCGAAATTTTATCATTTCTGAAATTTCTGCCATAATACAAATGACGGGCTTCAATGCTGTCTAAAGATTTAGGCATTCCTTTAAACTTAAAAATCAGCTTTTCGTAGTTGTAATTTGACTTTGGGTTATTAAGATTTCTCTCAATTTCCTTGAAATCAAGTTTTTGGCTGAATCCTAAAAAAGGAATGACGAGGATAAGAAATAAGAATTTTAATCTCATTCTTCTTTATTTTCGTTTTCCTCTTCATCATTATCGAAATATTCAAAAAGGAAATCGTTGTAGGGAAATCTGGAAATGTGAATTTTCATCACCTCATCATAGATCAGTTTTTTCATTTCCGGGAAATTTTCTTTCGTTAAAGCCGAAATGAAAACTGCAGGATGTTTGGATTTTGCCATCCATGTTTTTTTCCATTCTTCCAGTGAAACATTTTTCTTTGTACTTGGTGTAAGATCATCATCGTCTTTCTTTTCATAGCTGAAATCATCGATTTTGTTGAAAACCATGATCATCGGTTTCTGATGTGCATTGATTTCCATTAAAATCTGATTCACCGATTCGATGTGGTCTTCAAAACTTTCGTGAGAAATATCAACAACGTGAATAAGAAGATCGGCCTCACGAACCTCATCCAGCGTCGATTTGAAAGACTCCACCAACTGCGTAGGCAATTTTCTGATGAAACCAACCGTATCGGTCAAAAGAAAGGGTAAGTTTCCGATAACAACTTTTCTCACGGTGGTATCTAAAGTTGCGAACAATTTATTTTCAGCAAAAACCTCAGACTTGGATAAGGCATTCATTAAAGTAGATTTTCCTACGTTGGTATATCCTACCAAAGCGGCACGAACGACTTTTCCGCGGTTATTTCTCTGAGTTGCCATCTGTTTGTCGATGGTTTTTAGCTTATCTTTCAACAAGGTAATTCTGTCACGGATGATCCTTCTATCGGTTTCGATTTCTGTTTCACCGGGTCCGCGCATCCCGATTCCCCCTTTCTGTCTTTCAAGGTGGGTCCACATTCTGGTCAGTCGCGGAAGCAAATATTGGTATTGCGCCAGTTCGACCTGGGTTCTTGCGTAAGAAGTCTGCGCTCTTTGTGCAAAAATATCAAGAATAAGATTGGTTCTGTCTAAGATTTTCACCTCAACTTCTCTTTCAATATTTTTGAGCTGAGAAGGAGACAATTCGTCATCAAAAATAATAGTTCCTATCTCGTTTTCTTTGACGTATTCTTTTATTTCCAGAATTTTCCCGCTTCCTACAAAAGTCTTGGAATCCGGTTGGGTTAATTTCTGAGTAAAACGACGATCTACAGTAGCTCCCGCAGTGTAAGCGAGAAACTCAAGTTCATCCATATATTCTGTCAGTTTATCTTCATCCTGTTGCTGCGTCACAACCCCCACCAAAACTGCTCTTTCGTAATTATGTTGCTTCTTTTCTAACATTAAAATCTATATAATTTATGAGATTTACAAGATAACATTTTTAAACATTAAATGCAAACCGAGATCCAAAAACAGGAAAAACACCTTTTCAAATTCAGTTTTTTACCTCTTACCTATCTGCTGCATTCACCACTACCTTTACATCGTAAAAAATTCATTTACAGAGCGTAATCTCAAAAACAATTTTTAATAACCTAAAATAAATAACATGAAAAGAATTTTTACCTACTGTTTCTTTTTGATTCCCGGGATATGCTTTCATATCAATGCCCAGAAAGCAGTTCTCGCCACAGGATCAGATGCAACAGGAAGCAACGGCTCTCTTTCTTACAGTGTCGGACAAATCGATTACTATAATAAAGGAAGCAACAGCCAGATTATGGAAGGAGTGCAACAGGCTTATGAAATCATCACCCTTTCCACCCCCGAAACTTCGGCAGCAGACAGAAATGACATTTTATTGTACCCGAATCCTTTCAAAGACTTTGTTTTTTTGGATTTCACTACAAACGATTACAAAAATTCCGAATATCAGCTATTTGATTCTTCAGGGAAACTTTTAAAAAAAGAAAAAATAAAAGATTCCAAATCGGAATTTAATTTCTCATCACTTCCATCTGCCATGTACATCATCAGAGTAAACAAGGATGGAAAAAACATCAAAACATTTAAAATAATTAAAAAATAATACCATGAAAAAAATTTTACTAACCGTAGGAATTTTATTGGGCTGTCATTTGGTTTCAGCTCAGGCTCCGGAAAAAATGAGTTATCAGGCAGTAATGCGAAATAGCTCCGGACAATTATTAACCAACCAGAATATTGGTGTAAAAATAAGCGTGCTTCAGGGATCACCCGCAGGAGCTGCAGTTTATTCTGAAAGATTAACAGGAACAACTAATACGAACGGACTTATCAGTCTTGAAATAGGTTCGGGAACCGTTCTTTCAGGTACTTTTTCAACGATTAACTGGCCATCAGGAAATTATTATCTGAAAACGGAAACCGATCCTACAGGCGGAACGAACTATACGATTGCAGGAACCAGTCAATTATTAAGCGTTCCTTATGCAATGTATGCAAAATCTGCGGGAAGTTCGGGTGGAAGTTTTACATTACCTTACACAGCTACTGTAAATAATGCGGCAACTTTGTTTGGTATAACCAATGATGGTGACGGAACTTCTTTGGAAGGAACTAATAATACAACCACATCAAATGTGGCTTCTGTAAGGGGAATTGTAAGCAATACAGCTCCGGGTGGATTTTCTTCTGGTGTTCGTGGAATTAATAATGGAACAGGTGGTTTGGGAATCGGAGTTTACGGATCACAGGGCGGAAGCGGATGGGGAGTTTACGGTACAACGCCAACCGGATTGGGAGTTTATGGAAATGCTACAGGCGCAGGAACGGGAGTTTATGCTAATAGTAATACCGGAACAGGTTTAACGGCAACAAGTACAAGCGGGATTCCTGCATCAATCTCAATTTTCAACAACTCCAATAACAATAATGTTCTTAACGCAAACACAACAGGAAACGGAACAGTAGTAAATGTCTCTACTGCAGGAAACGGAACAGGGGTTTTAAGTTCAACAGGCAATGGTTTTGCTGTACATGGGATAACCAGCGCGCAAACATCTGCGGGTATTATTGGCGATAACAGCAGCGCAGGAGAAGCGGTGGTAGGAAGAACTACGAGCGATATTGCAGGAGCAGTAGTAGGAAGAAATGATGGTGGTGGTTATGGAGTAAGAGGCTTTTTAGCTACAAATACAACAGGAACGGGAGTCGGAGTTTTTGGCCAGGTTGGTATTAATAGCAGTAAAGGTCGTGCCGGAAGATTCGAAAACCTGAATGCAAACAATGACAAAAATACTTTTGAAGTTGAAACCAACGGAAACGGAAACATCCCGGATAATACAGAGGGTAACGCCTCATCATTTTTAGTAGACAATACAAATAGCGTGGCAGCAGCAGTAAGAGGAGAAGTAAAAACAATTTTCGGGAATTTTGGTGCAGCAGGAATATTTGGTGTTTCTTCAGGAACAGGAGGTTTTGCAGGATTATTTCATGCTTCCAATACATCAGGAAACGGGAATGCATTGGTTGCCATTACCGATGGAAATGGAGATGCAATAAGAGCTAATGCCGGGAAAGACGGAGATGCTATCGAAGCAAATGTTGATGGAAACGGAAGGGCACTATATGCCTGGACACCCACATTCAGCACAGGAAAAGCAGCAGAATTTAAAAACTTTAACACCTCCAATACAAGCGATGCTATTACAGTCTCAACCGTTGGTAACGGTATTGCAGGAAATTTTAAAGTAGACAGAACGACAGGAACTTCTGCTGCCGTAAAAGGTGAAGTAAATTCTCAGTTTGCCAATTTCGGAACAGCAGGAGTTTACGGAATTTCTTCAGGAACCGGAGGATATGCAGGATTATTTCACGCAAGCAACACTTCCGGAAACGGACCTGCATTACTTGCAATAGCTGACGGAAACGGAAACGGAATTACCGCCAATGCATCAAATGGAGGTGATGGCGTAGAAGCAACTGTAGACGGATCTGGTAATGCTATTTACGGATGGGTCCCTAATTTCGCAACAGGTAGAGCTGCAAGATTTACAAATTTTAATACTAGCAACACCAATCCGGTAATTACTGCTGAGCAGCGTAGCGGAGGAAGCATTGCGCTTTTCAGAGCAGGCAGCACCCCGGCAAACGTAGCCCGTATAGACGCTACCGGAAAAGGGTTTTTCAACGGAGGAACCCAGAACAGTGGAGCTGACCTTGCAGAAGCTTTTGATGTAGTAGGAAACTTTTCTGAATACGAACCGGGCGATATTTTAATTATTTCAACAGATTCCGACAGAACCGTTGAAAAATCTTCGAAACCTTATTCTAATCTTGTAGCCGGAGTTTATGCTACAAAACCCGGAGTTCTTCTTACTGAAGAAAACATTGAATCAGAATTAATCGGAAAAGTTCCGATGGGCGTAATCGGTGTAATTCCTACTAAAGTTTGTCTGGAAGGAGGAAAAATAAAAAGAGGTGATCTTATTGTTACCTCATCTATATCCGGAGTTGCCATGAAAGCCAACCTTAAAAAAATAAAAATAGGACAGGTAATCGGAAAGGCCCTTCAGGATTATGACCAAAACGGAATCGGTAAAATCAAAATATTAGTAAACATTAAATAACCATCTCATGAAATCACTATATATCATCGCATTATTTACGCTAAGTATAAATGCATACGCTCAGGATTCAAAACAAAAAACAGAATTGCAGGAAGCTTCCCACATTAAAGAATCAAAAGAGTTTGAAGCCAAAATGATGAAAGAAACACAAGCAAGATCAGCAGAAAAAAGATCGACAACATTAGCATCCGAACAAGGACTTGAAGTAAAAAACAAACCATCGCAAACTCAGTCTGCAGTCAATAATTCTGGTAAACTATTACTAAATACGGCATCACTGGAAGAAATTTTAGCAACAATTCCTGGTCGGGAAAGCAGAAAAAACAGAGTAACAACTAATACAAAATCCACTGTCGCAGGAATACCCAATACCGCAACATTGGAAGAAATAAAAAAAACAATTCCTAAAAACTAATAACCAATTTTTTAATTTTGATAAGGCCTACAGTAATGCGGGCTTTATCTTTTTTAATCCCAATCTGCCGCAAGAAACTTCATTTCATTGCCTTTTTCATCGTACAAAGTAAGAAAATGACCTTCGATCTTATAATGTGTCATTGTTTCAAAGGCTTTTACAAACTTATTCTCAAGCTCCATTTCCTGACAAGCCATTAAAGTGCTTCCTACTCCTGAAATTTTCACTTTATTTTTAGATTTAAATTCAGAATTAAAAAACATTCTGTTGCAGCCCATAAATGCAGTTCCTCTTATTTTTCCGTCTTTCATTTCTGCGGTGAGATTAATTTCAGCTTTATTTTTTATAAGCTGTTCTTTCGTAAACGTATCAAAAGAAACCATCATCCATTGTCTTTGGATATGGTGATCTTTTAAATTCGCCGAGGAGCAGTTTGAGACCATTAGTACGCAAATAACTCCAATAAATATTGATAAAAACTTATTCATAAAGCACAGATACCCATTTTCGTACCATTTAAACTTTAAATACCGTAAAAATTAGTAAATTAGCCCCACTAAAATTATTTTAAAAAATGAAAAGAATATTTTTACTATTCACTTTCTTACTAGGCTTTGCCCAAATGAGGGCAGACGAAGGGATGTGGCTGTTGATGCTCATCAAACGACTTAATGGTGTTGATATGCAGAAAGAAGGTCTGCATCTTACTCCTGAAGAAATTTATTCTGTAAACAACTCTAGCTTAAAGGATGCTATCGTGAGTTTTGGAGGATTCTGTACAGGAGAGATCGTTTCTGACAAAGGTTTGATCTTTACCAACCACCACTGTGGTTATGGTGCTGTTGCTGCGGCTTCAACTCCCGAAAAAGATTACCTGAAGAATGGTTTCTGGGCAATGAAAGACAAAGATGAGTTTAATGCTAAAGATCTTTATGTAAGATTTTTGGTAAGAATGGATGATGCTACACAAAGAATCAATTCAAAATTAAACGAAAATATGTCTGGTGCAGACAGAAAAGCTGTGATTGAAGCTGAAACGAAAGCAATTCAGACAGAAAATTCTGAGAACGGAAAATACACTGTCGTAGTAAAAGATTTCTTCAACGGAAACGAATTCTACTATTTCGTTTATCAGGATTATAAAGATATCAGATTGGTAGGTGCACCGCCATCATCAATCGGAAAATTCGGTGGTGACACAGACAACTGGGAATGGCCAAGACACACCGGAGATTTTACAGTATTCAGAGTTTATGCTGATGCAGCAGGAAACCCGGCAGAATTCAAGCCTACCAACGTTCCTTTGAAGCCGAAGCATTTCTTACCTGTTTCTCTTAAGGGGATCAAACCTGGTGACTTCTCAATGATTTTAGGATATCCGGGAAGAACAAACCGTTATCTGACGTCTTACGGAATTGATCAAATGGTGACTAAAGATTATCCGGCTTGGGTAGAAGCTTCTAAAATGGCAATGGATGTTATGAAGAAGTTTATGGATAAGGATAAAGCAACCCAGCTTAATTATGCTTCTCAGTATGCAAGTGTTGCCAACTACTGGAAAAACAGACAGGGAACAATTGATGCTGTTGAAAAAAACGGAACAATTGCCGATAAAAGAGAGATCGAGAACAGATACAAAGAGTGGTCTTATCAGCCGGGTAATGAAATGTATGATGGTGTTTTAGAACAAATTCAAACTTATTACCAACAGGTTTCAGACAGAAATACAGAAAGAAACTACGCTTCTATATTAACAAGAAATGCAAAGTACATTTCTATCGCTTACCAGCTTGCTCCAATGTTGGATTCTTATGCGAAACAGGATTTGGCAGGAAGATTAGCCATGAAATCTAAATTGGAAGATGCTGTAAAAAACACTTACGAAAACATCAATACTGAGCTTGAAGGAGAAATGCTAAATTCTTTGGTAAATCTTTATCAGACTAAAGTAAACAAAGAAGTTGCTTCACCTACTTTAATGTCTTTGGATGCTAAAAATCTTTCTACAGTAGCTTATGCTTCTTTATTTGCCAACAAAACATCAGTAAGCAATTACATTGCAAACCCTGACCGTTTGAAACTTGATTCTGACCCGCTTTTAAAAATCGCAAAAGGTATTTCTGCAGATCAGAAAGCTTCTGGTGAGAAATTTATAAAAGTTGATGATAATTTTGCTAAAAACAACCGTCTTTTCTTAGCTGGTTTAATGAAAGCAATGCCGGAGAAGAAATTCTACCCGGATGCAAACTCTACCATGAGATTAACGTATGGAACGGTGGCAACTTTACCAATCAGAACCGACAGAAACTATTTCGGGATTACTGATAATTATTATACAGACATGACAGGTCTTGTAGGAAAATACAAAGCAGGTGACGAAGAATTTGATCTTCCGCAAAGAGTAATTGCTCTTCACAATGCTAAAGACTACGGTATGTATGCAGACAAAGCAGGATATATGCCCGTAAACTTCCTTTCAGACAACGATATTACAGGGGGTAACTCTGGTTCTCCGGTAATCGATGCAGACGGAAACCTTATCGGTATTGCATTTGACGGAAATAGTGAAGCTTTAAGTGGAGACATCGTTTTCGAAGAAGAATGGCAGAAAACAATCAACGTTGACATCCGTTTCGTACTTTGGACTATCGACAAATATGCAGGTGCAAGAAGATTGGTAGATGAATTGAAATTGGTAAAGGATGAAAATACTCCTGCTGATACAGGTGCATCAAAAATCAGAACTGCTGCTCCGGCAAAGAAAAAGAAATAATTTTTCTTACATAAAATCAGAAACCGCAGAATTTTATTCTGCGGTTTTTTAGTATTATTAATAGAAGATTAAAATAAAATCTTAAGATAAATTTGTGTTTAAATAATTGGTAATTATTTTAAATGCTTTTATCAGACATTCCAAAACTCACGATCCAGACTTCTGTACTGTATCGCTTCGGAAATATGGTGTGACTGAATATTTTCACTCTCTTCGAGATCAGCAATCGTTCGTGCAACTTTTAGAATTCTGTCATAAGCTCTTGCCGACAGATTCAGTTTTTCCATTGCTGTTTTGATGAGACTGAATGAAGCATCATCAAGTTCGCAGAACCTTTCGATTTCTCTTGAACCAATTTGAGCGTTATAACTGATCTTCAAATCTTTATATCGTTCATTCTGAATCTCACGCGCAATCAAAACCCGCTTACGAATATCTTCGCTTTTCTCACCTTTTCGTTTTTCAGCTAATTGTTCAAATTCTACTTTCTGAACCTCTACATGAATATCAATCCGGTCTAAAAGAGGCCCCGAAAGTTTATTCATGTACCGCTGCATTTCAAATGAAGACGAAGTATTGTTGGGATCGTCGGGGAAATATCCGCTCGGACTCGGATTCATCGATGCAACAAGCATAAAGCTTGAAGGATAATTGACTGTAAATTTCGCTCTCGAAATCGTTACTTCTCGATCTTCCAACGGCTGTCTCATCACTTCGAGAACCGTCCGCTTAAATTCAGGCATTTCGTCTAAGAATAAAACCCCATTATGTGCCAGAGAAATTTCTCCAGGTTGAGGATAACTTCCACCACCGACAAGTGCCACATCAGAAATGGTGTGGTGCGGTGAACGAAATGGACGAACAGTCATTAAAGACGTTTCTGCACCCATTTTTCCTGCAACAGAATGTATTTTGGTGGTTTCTAATGCTTCTTTTAAAGTCAACGGCGGCAAAATACTTGGAACCCTTTTTGCCAGCATCGTTTTTCCGCTTCCGGGTGGGCCGATGAGAATGATGTTGTGACCACCCGCTGCCGCAACCTCCATTGCTCTTTTTGCCGTCTCCTGTCCTTTTACTTCAGAAAAATCAAACGGGAAAAGATTGACTTTATCCTGAAATTCTTTTCTGGTGTCTAAAACTACTTTTTCAAGAGGTTTTCCTTCATTAAAAAAATCAATAACCTCTTTAATATTTTCAACACCATACACATCAAGATTGTTTACAATTGCGGCTTCCCTGGTATTCTGTTTTGGTAAAATAATCCCTTTAAAACCTTCTTCACGAGCCTGGATTGCAATAGGAAGAACACCTTTTATGGGCTGAAGGCTTCCATCGAGAGAAAGCTCTCCCATAATGATGTAATCCTGAACATTTTCACCCACAATCTGGTCGGAAGCAATTAGAATTCCGATCGCAATGCTCAGATCATAAGATGAACCTTCTTTCCGCAGATCTGCGGGAGCCATGTTGATCGTTATTTTTTTCCCGGGGATTTTGTAGCCTACATTTTTGAGGGCGGCAGAAATTCTGTAACTGCTTTCTTTGATTGCATTATCGGGTAAACCTACGAGATGATACCCTACTCCGCCGGTATCGATGTTTACTTCTATGGTGATCGTTTGTGCTGAAACTCCGAAGATGGCACTTCCGTAAATTTTTATCAACATTTGTTTGTGTTTTAAGTAAAATTAATAATTTTTTTCATTCAACAATAAAAAAAATCGGCACAGAAAAACTGCACCGATCAGAGGTATAAAAATGGATGAAAAAAGGATATTATTTTTTAATAAATTTATTTCTATAGACTTTTCCTTCAGCACTTTTAGATACAATCATATAAGTTCCCGGAACGAGACTGCTTACATCGATCGCTTTATCGGGAGCATGGTCTTTTATTTGTCTGATCAGCTTACCAGACATATCAATAAGGGAAATTTCTTTATACGTTTTATCCGAAGTTTTCCCGATATACAGAAGCTGTGTTGTAGGATTAGGATAGATACTCAAACTATTTTCAGGTTTTTTGGTTTCCCCTGTTCCAAGATTACAGAAACTCCAGCCTCCAAAATTTAGTTTAATAAAAGCAATTGAGCTTAGCATTTCACACTGATCCGGGCAATATTCTGTACAGGCATAGAAACCAAACTGTCCGCTGGTTGTTGCCTGATAAACATCTCCGTTAGCGCCGGGAATGGCACATGGCTCGTTCGGTGAAGGCGGATTGCTGGATGGTATACATTTGAACCACGTATGATTTCCGTATAAAACTGGAAAACCATTTTCAAGCTGTACCGATGCGCCGTCACAAACGTTATACTCTCCGGGAGCAGTTTCTTCGAAAGTTCCGGGAGTGAAATTGGCAATCATAAAGGGAAGACCATACGCATAACCATCGGCGAGAATAGGGGCGCTTTCTGCTGTACAGTCAACTTCTGAAACCTGGACTTTGAAATAATAAAGCATATCTGTTGTCCCATTAATGGTAAGACTTTGAGAAGTTGCTCCCGAAACGGCAACCCAAGGATTTGTATTGGGGGTCTGCCAATCCCACTCCTGTTTGTACCATTGATAACTACTGTAGGTCTGGGAAACGGTAAGTGTTTCTGTTTCTGTGTTGCAGAATACTACTTTGTCCGGAAACATTGTCCCGAGTCTCGGACTGGTAACCGTCGGATTGCACTGTGCATTTAGATGTAAAAGGTTTAAAAGTAAAACCGTAAGAAAAATTAGTTTTGTTTTCATATTAAAATATATTTAGGTGATTATTATTTTCAGTCAATGGTAAGACGAAGTCCGAATTTTACATTAAAATTGAAAGGTTTGTCTTTATAAACTGTAGTGATTGTACTGTTATCCTTAAAATGATAGCCCACTCCGGGTTCTGCATACACTCCGATTTTATCAACGATCTTAAACTGAAGTCCTACCGCGCTGTTCACTGAAAACTGCAAGGGTTTTTTATCAATTTCTTCATTGGTTTCTTCCTTTACCTCGTTGCTGACAATGTATTTTGTCTTAATATCTGCCGAAACAGCCTTTTCTGCTAATGCACCTGCCGTTACATACCCTGTAAATCTTCCTTTTTTGATCACATTGTAATTAACCTGTACCGGAATGCCGATGTAATGAACAGACTGATCGCTTTTTATGTAATCAGATTCGCTGCCCGAACGGAGCTCTGTAGAAAGTTTTGTGTAATTGATTCCCGTTCCTATTCCCCATCTTTTTCCTAAATTTCGATAAACAGAAAGCCCGAATGTTACCGGAATTTTATGTTTAATTCTTGCATCAATGGGCTTATCCTGATTAGCCAATAGAATTGCGGTAAGCGGATTATCCTGATAACCGGCCGTCCAGATTTCGTCACTCAGGCTCATGCTTGCTCCGTTTAAAGTGGCATATCCGGGAAACTGCTCGGCTGAGTTTTGTGAAGTGCTTCCTGTAAGCATTCCCAACATCCAGGCTTTTTTTGTACGCTTTTTGACAAGTTCTTTTTTCTCAGTTTTTTCGTCTTTAGAAATGAGTGTTTTAGTTTCTTCGGAAATAGTTTCAGGATTAAAATCCGCAGCAACTAAATCATGTCTCGCAATCGAAAGATTCGGAAAAAACAAACCATTATCCAATTGATTTTCAGAAATATTACTCCTAAACGGCTTTAAAATTTCCTGCTGATATTTTTCAATCTTTTCTAAAAAATCTGAAGTTCCAAAATTCTTATTTGAACCCGAAATTATTGGTTCTGAGTAACTAAGATTCTTATTTTCTGAAATATTATTGGAAAGCCGATTGTTTAAAAGCTGATTTGATGTGTCTGCTTTTTCCTGTTTTTTTGCTACTATTGATACATTATCCTTTTTATACATCTCTGAAAGCTTTACCACTCCAAAAATGATAAAAGCCAAAACAGCCGCAGTTCCGCTCATTTTATAGAATAAATTCTTTAAACCCTTTTCAGACACAACCTTTTTTTGAGCTTTGATTTCGCTTACTGGAAGCATCAGTTTATCCTGATCATCATCAAACAATTCTTTTCTGATATCATCCCACAAACCTTCGGGAGGCTCTTCGGTGTGATCCTCCATTTTATTGCGCATCCTATTAAACCACTCTTTACTCATATTGCGCTATTTTTAGTCGTTTATATTCTTTGATTTTCTGAGCTAAAGTCACTCGTGCTCTGTGAAACTGTGAGGCAGAAGAGTTTTCTGCGATCCCCAAAACCTCTGCAATTTCTTTATGGCTTTTTTCTTCAAACACAAAAAGATTAAAAACCGTCCGGTAGCCTTCAGGAAGAGATCTTATCATTTCCATAATTACTGCTTCAGGAATCTGTTGAAGATCAGGCTCTTCATCCATCGTCATATCCGGAAGCTCAGAATCATCAACAAAGTTTTTAAAATCAGAATTTTGCTTCAGGAATGTTAAAGATTCATTCACCACAATTCTGCTCATCCATGCTCTGAGCGAGCCGTTTCCTCGATACTGAAAACTTTCAATGGAACGGAACATTTTTATAAAACTATTTTGCAAAACATCATGAACGTTATCTTTATCAAGAATATAACGTGAGCAGACATACGTAAGATTTCCGGAATAAACTTCGAAAAGTTCCTTCCAGGCAGCTTCTTCCTTCAGGAGAAGACGATCGATTAAAATCTGCTCTTTGTTTAATTCCATTTAGACTCACACCGTAAGCCAAGCTTACATCATGCAAAAATAGGCTGCCTTTTATTTATTATCACAGCCTATCTCTACCAATAACCATTTAATTCTTCAGACAATACGGAAAATCATATTTAATAATTTCGAATGGGCTTATTGCCGTTCCATCTACCGTAATTTTTTCTGCAACGATACCAAATCGAAGAGACCAGTCTTGCCCCACAAAATATCCTTTCTGTTTTCCTGCAAGTGTTATCACTGTATTCTTTATCGTTCCGTCAACAGGAATTTCAAGATTTAGAATTTTGGGTGAAAAAGTAAGCTCTACCGTATTGTTATTTAAGTTTAATTTCGAAGTATAATTCAGATTGTATTCTATTTTCCCCATCTCTGCCAATGCAGTTTCTACCTTCACAGGATTTTTCACAACAGCCTGCACAATTTCCTTTACCGGAAAATCTTTGAAAGTGATCACCGAATCTTTTGCTGTAAATTCATTAATTTTCTCTGTTCCGGTATTTCCTTGTGATACAATTTGCTTTGCTTTGTAATTTCCGTTAACGTCTGTCACTGCAACCAGAGTGGGTTCGTAATTATCGTCGCAGGAAGTCAACATTAAAGCTAACATGATTAAAACTGTTTTAAGTACCATTAATTTTTTCATTTCTTAATTTGTTCGTTAAACATTTCTTTTTTGAGTACTCAATGAATAAATAACGATTCTGAAAAATCTTGCATGAAAAATTTAAAAAAATAAACTCATAAAACTAATCATCTGATAATCAGCTGTAAAAACTTATACATTAAAATCATTTTTAGCTTTTTTAAAATTTTGATACATTTGTTATCACAGACATCCTTTAAGACACTTATTATTTATTTATGAGCATAAAACCTGAAATTTCCTGGGCAGATTTTGAAAAATTAGACATCAGAAGCGGAACGATCATTTCGGTAAATGATTTTGAAAAAGCAAGAAACCCGTCTTATCAGCTGGAAATCGATTTTGGAGATCTTGGAATCAGAAAATCGGCTGCGCAGATCACGTCATTGTACAGTAAAGAAGATTTAGTTGGAAAACAGATTTTGGCCGTGGTTAATTTCCCTAAAAAGCAGATTGCCAATTTTTTCAGTGAATGTCTGGTTTTGGGAGTTTATGGTGAAAATCATAAAGATGTTACACTTATAAGCCCTTCGTTGCCTGTGAAAAACGGTCTTCAGGTAGGATGATTTAAATTTAATTCTAAAAAAATTACGCAAATGATACAAAACATTCCTTTAGAAAAAGTTTTATTTCTTGATATTGAAACAGTTCCACAATACGGAACGTGGGAAGAGCTTTCTGAAAATGAACGAATGCTTTGGGATAAAAAGACAAGATACCAACGGAAAGATGAGATTTCTGCCGAAGATTTTTACGAAAGAGCAGGAATTATGGCTGAATTTGGAAAAATCATCTGCATCACGATCGGAATGCTCGAAAAAAACGATACTTTAAAAATAAAAAGCTTTGTAGATCATGATGAAAAAAAATTGCTGATGGAGTTTGGTGAGATTTTCAACAGTCCAAGGCTTCGCGATGTAATTCTTTGTGCCCACAACGGAAAAGAATTTGATTTCCCTTGGATTGCAAGACGTTTTCTGATCAACGGAATGCTGCCTCCGACTCCTTTTCAGATGTTTGGAAAAAAACCTTGGGAAATTCCGCACATCGACACGATGGAATTATGGAAATTTGGTGATTATAAAAGCTTTGTTTCTCTGGAATTGCTGGCTCATGTTTTCGGAATTCCTACTCCGAAAGATGACATCGACGGATCAATGGTTTCATCAATCTACTACATAGAAAAAGACTTGCAGCGAATAGTTGACTATTGTGAAAAAGATGTCTTAACTTTGGCAAATATTTTCAGACGGATGCGTCAGGAAGATTTATTACAGAGAAATATCAATTTAGATTAAAAAATACCGCTTGACGGTAAGTAAAACGATAAAATGAAATTTACAGACGACCAGATTGCCGATATAGGAGAAGAGATTATAGGAGTATTAAAAACGGTGTATGACCCGGAAATTCCGGTGGATATTTATGAATTAGGGTTAATTTATGACGTACAGATTTCTGATGAAGCCGATGTAAACATCATCATGACCTTAACAACACCAAACTGCCCGGTTGCCGAAACTTTACCTCAGGAAGTAAAAGATAAAGTGAAAGCAGTAGAAAACGTAAAAGAAGTTGAGCTGGAACTCACTTTTGAACCAAGCTGGAACAAAGATATGATGAGCGAAGAAGCAAAATTCGAGCTGGGAATGCTTTAAGATAATGCCCACAATTAAATACAAAAAAGCTTTATGATATGTTCATAAAGCTTTTTTTTGTGTAGATATGATTGTAATTAGATTATTTTTTATTCAAAAATATTGTTACGCTTTAGTTTTATTTCCTGATACAAAACAGAACCATTATAAAATACAAAAAAACCTCGCAATTTGCGAGGTTTTTTTGTTATCTACCACACGATATGATCGTGTGAGAGCGAGGAAATATTATCCTCCCCTTAATTGCTCTGCACTTCCAAGACCTTCCCTAAAGCAACTTCTTTTGGAAATATTCCAATTCTAAACTCAACACCTTTTTTTATTCTATTTACTAAAAAATCTCTTTCTACTAAATTTATCTTAACAATTTCAGTTTTACCTATATCAATATTTTTATTTTGAACTTGAATTTCGGAAAACGTAGAAATTACATCATTGGGAATCCAAAAAGATAATCTAATAGAATTATTAATCGGAAAATTGAAACTTTCTCTCGCTGTTTCCAAAAAAATAATTTCTACAATTAAAATTAATTCTTTCATTCAACTTTTTTTTCATTCCAAAGAACAAATCCATTTCTTTCAATTGTTAATGAATCAATAATTTTGTGAAAAGCAATGTCAACATTTCCTTCTATCACTTCATTTATACAATCATAATCTGGTTCAAAAATCATAACCCATTTTTTTTGTGTTTTAGTTAATAAATGTAATAGATTCAGCAATATATTATTCTCTTCTGGAATTTTTTTATCAACAGAAAGTTCATTTATCAAACTTTCAAATCCGTCAATAATTGAAATACATTGCCATTGCTCTCTTTGAAAATTATTTGGTAACAAGGATGTGATATGTTCAGGAACATTTGACTTTGTTAGTTTAAAGTAATGAAACCATGCTTCTTCCTCACCCTGGGGAAATTTTTCTCCCTGCCATTCATAAACAGGTTGTTCAAACTTAAATGTTGTAACGCTTGACTCTATTGGTAATAAAAATTCGAAACCTATGTCCATAATATTATTATTATTTTTTAAGGAAATGATACAGCTTTGCCATATTGCCAATTCTTTCCATTGAAATTGAAAACATGCTGATGTGGATTTGGGTGTACCAAAGGACGTCCGTGTGTCGTCCAATCCACTCTACTCCAAGGAACTATTTTCCCGTTTGCCAAAGGCCAAGAACCGCCGGTAAATGTTGCAGACTGTCTGTACAGAATACCATCACTACCTATTTTACCTCCTAAAGTTGTATGTGGATAATTACCAGCAAGTGGGCTGGGTAATGGAATATCCCAGCCTCCTACTTTGTGCTGAGCCAATGGTGTCTTGGGAATATACATTCCACCTTTAGCAGCATTTAAAGCTTTTAAACCTCCAGTGTTTCCACTTCTGGTAATCATTAATGCCGCTAAAATATAATTTGAATTTCCATCACTATTGGCAGCAAGCATCATTCCTCCAACTTCCCAAATACCCAATGGATCACCTGCACCTCCAATCATTTTTATAGGACCATCGTGGCAATGTCCGCAATTTCGGTACCATTCTCTTTGTTGCTCTTGAAATGCCTGATTAGAGTTCCATCGTTCCATAAATGCGTTATGATGATTTTGCACCTCTATTCCCCAAAATATACTACTGCTCCCCAGCATAAGAGGAGCTAATCGTATTTCTCCTTGGACATCGCCGCTTCCGCCGCCTCCTCCCATTGGAGAAAGACCGACACTCATCATAAGCATATCTGTGTAGTCCGCTCCCCAATTAATTCGATTGCCATCATAATCCATAGCATTTCCTCCATCGCTAACAAAGCCTGAACCCGTATTATACCAAGTTGTTCCTGATGCAGACCCCCATACCTGATCAATAACTGATTGCGAAACCATCCCGGTAGGATCGTTATACATTAGCGGGTTGTTATTGGCGTAATGATAAGGAGATAAATGTGGCGTGTACTCCGCCAGCGGATCTACAACTCCCCATCTTCCTAAATCTGGCATATAGAATCTTGCGCCGTAGTCATACATCCCAATTTCATCCTGAAATTCTTTGCCATTGTACTGATAATTATACCTTATGCCCGTATAATTAATCGAGTTTCCGTTTTGTTTTAATCCAAATGCATAATAGTCATTTTTTTCTATGATGACCGCTGTATTGTTTTCCTTAGCAAAGCTTACCCTTACGTTACCTAAATGATCGCTGTAGTGGTAAATATAGCGATTATTTACATAATCATAATACCCTTCTGATGTACCAAAAAACTTTAAACTAACAGGGCCGTTAATGCCAAGCTGCTGGTTGTCATACTGAAAACCGTCAATGTATTCAGTGGTTCTGAAAGAATCTGCCCTGTTTCTTCCTGTAAAAGAATGGTGTAATTTTTGATTTTCACACCATCGGCACGATAAGAATAGCTGGTATTGCTATACACATCCCCATTCGTATGTGTTACAAAATTATTAAACTTGATATATTTGGGAAGATCGAGATCATTATACCTGATTTCTAAAATACTTTGTCAACATTATTGGTCACATTGCCGCTAAAATCATAGCTAATGGTGTTTCCTGAAGTATCGGGATCTGTATGGTACCAGTTCTTTTACCACCACTAATTGTGATACACGAGGAATGATCCTCAGTCACTTGGATATGTTTTTACCAACAAATAAACAAGAGTAGCGAATTCCTACTCTTGTTTATAAATATTTGTTTTTTATTGGTTCTGAAAATCAGTGATTTAAATTTTAAAAAATCAATATCACTAACTCTGAAACACTACCGATTTTAGATTTCTTTAAATTCAATGTTTAATTTTTCATTATTAATGATACAACGATTAAACACATCTAAAATGTTGTCAATTATAAATACTAATCTTGCTATTTCAGACATTCTGTAGTTAACTTTATAAGTTTTCAGATTAAATTTTATTTTTTCGTATCTAGATGAATATTTTTGAAGTTCTTTTTCATTTGGTTCCTTATACCATTTTTCTAGTATTTCAATTAAATATTTTTCTAAGACGTTTTTTAGATCTAAAATTTCATTTTGCGAAAGCATATAGTTTGTTAATGCATCATCTTTTAAAAAAAGTATAAAAAGTTTTGAATATAAGTAATATGATAAATTGGCATCAACTTTTATTTCGGAATCATTATTTTTAAAAATTATTTCTTTCATTTATTATGGTATTATATGGTTAACTACTCGCCCTTGTGCATTATATATTTTTAAATGCGCTTTCGATACATTTATATTAACAGATTTAAAAATATCTAGATAAGTATTTGCTACATTTGGTCCTGGAACATAATGACCAGATAAATTATTGATATTAACAATGTTTCCTCCTCTTATCTTTAATTCTCCAGCTGCAAAGACGTCTGCACCTTTTGATAAAAATGTATGCTTTCTTCCTAATAAAGTTTCACCTGACTGAGTAATAACAAAGTCAAATGTTCCTGAAGCTTTTGTTGTTCCATTCATAATTATTTTGCCATCTACAATTGATCCTAATAATTTACCTTCAGTACTTACAGGTAGAGTGTTTTTTAAAAGTGCTCTTTGAAAACCTTTTTCAAGTCCTGCTTCAGGATTAACAAAAATCATAGCAATTGCACCTACATTTTCTCTTTCTGCAGCATAAGGACCAATTCCTGAATTTCCAATACTCGTAAAAGGATCAGTACTTCCAAATATAAGATTCATAACAAGAGCCATAGTGACATCTGGTTTCTCTTCCATAGGAATTTTTTCCAGTGGTCCAAATTCGGTTATCTCACCTCCTTTTTTCTTTCCTCCAAAAAGATTATGAAAGAAGTTACCAATAGACTGCCAAACTGAAGGACCTGAATCTCCACCACTTCCACCACCACCACTTGAACCGCCTGCATCGATATAACTGTTTTGTGCATAGATGGGATTAGTGTGCATATATCCTTGGCTATCAACAGAAAACATTGGACGATAATCATTAGAGAAATTATGATAATTATAAAAACTATCCATTGCACTTCTTCCATCCGGATCTGTAAACCTCATAGGGTTATTATTTCCATACACATATGGAGAAAATCTTCTTGATATTTCGGCTAAAGGATCTACAACTCCCCATCTGCCAAGATCCGGCATATAGAACCTTGCACCATAATCATACATCCCAATTTCATCCTGAAATTCTTTGCCATTGTACTGATAATTGTACCTTATGCCTGTATAATTAATCGAGTTTCCGTTTTGTTTTAAGCCAAATGCATAATAGTCATTTTTTTCTATGATGACCGCTGTATTGTTTTCCTTAGCAAAGCTTACCCTTACGTTACCTAAATGATCGCTGTAGTGGTAAATATAGCGATTATTTACATAATCATAATACCCTTCGGAAGTACCAAAAAACTGTAATCCGTTAGAAACCCCAATCAGACCTGATTCATTATTATACTGAAAGCCATCAATGTATTCTGTTGTTGTAAAAGCGTCAGCTCTGTTTCTTCCAAAGAAGTATTGATGTACTTTTTTAATCTTTGTACCGTCTGCACGATAAGAATATTTTATATTCTTGTAAACATCCCCATTCGTTCGTGTTACAAAATTATTAAACTTGATATAATTGGGAAGATCGAGATCATTATACTTGATTTCTAAAATACCTTTGTCTACATGATTGGTCATGTTGCCGTTAAAATCATAGGTTATGGTGTTTCCTGAAGTATCGGGATAGCCATAATAATTATTCTTGTTGTCGACTACCGATACAAGCCTGTTGGTATTCTGGTAATTGTAAACCAGGTCGTCGATCTCTTCGGCAAGACCACTATAACCCTTTTGGTTTCTTTTAAGACCCATAATGTTGCCGTTGGCATCATAATTCATTGTCTCGTTAAAGAAATTATTCTGTGGAACGGTTGAATTGGGTTCCTGATATAAGGCTGCCGTCAACCTATTGTAAGCATCGTATTGATAGCTGTATTTTTTCAATACACCTTCTGCAGCATCTTTCCAGATCATCTCGGTAATATTCCCGTTGTAGTTGGCTTGTGCCACAGAAGCATTGGAGGTGGATGCAAACTTCAGCTCATAGCCGAAAAGCTTAGAGCCTAAATTCTCAGGATCATTCACTTTTGTGATCATGCCTCTTATATTGTATGTATAATCGATGCTTTGCAGGTTATTGCCCACTTTCTTATTGGTCACCTGTCCCAAATCGTTATAGGTATAATCAGAAAGCAGCTCTTCAGCATTGCCGTTTACCTGATGGTAATGCTGCTTTACTCTGAACTGATCATCATATACAAACCTTTCTTTAATCACCACTTCAGAAGGATCTGCGCTGGTCTTTTTATGATAGGTATTGGTTTTTAAAACTACCCCCGAAAAATCGAGCTGCTTCTCAGTATTGGTATAACCTCCCAAATGGTTGACGCTTCTGCTTCCTACAGGTCTCAGCAGTGCATCGTACCAGATATGCGAAGCAGACCAGCTGTCGTCATCCAGGTTTTTTATATACGAACTGGTAGGCATCGATTTCAGGCTTCTTATACTGCTTACCCCGTTGCTGGAAAAACTTTGTGCCCCGTTGATCATATAAAACTCCAATACATCCGTATTAAGGGGATAAAAAGTAGGGGCAAGACCACTCACAGGATAAGTATCGTAATAATTAACCGTGTACGGTACAAATGCGGCAGAAGGATAAGCGGTATTGGCATAGAAGATCTCCTGACCGTTTAAGGTAAATGACGAGGTATTTCGGCTTTCATTATTCAGTCCTTTCGCATTGGCGTTTGCCTGTTCTTCCAGCCTGGTTCCTCCTGCAAACTTCCCTGTATAAGCAACTCTCCCGAATTTGTCATACCGCGTAAAAAGCCAACGGTTGGGCTGTTCAGGATTGTTTTTCATGTTGGCATCCTGTGTAGCGACCACACGGTTCTGCTGGTCATAGACCATATATTCCCAGCCTTTCCCGGGAAGCTTTTTCTCTACCTGCCTGAAACGGTTGTCATATACGTACTGGTAACACAGCTCATTCAGTATTTGCGGGTTCACGGTATTCCCGTTTTGCGTGATCTGCTGGTCGGCTTTTGGGGAGATCACAAAAGCAAGCTGGTTGTAAACATTATAGATATAATACGTATCCAGTTGATCAGAGCCTGTACCTTTTCTCAGCAATACGGTTTGCCCCTCAGAGTTTTTGAATTCAACAGTTACCTTTCCGTCTTCATCAGTGACCACGTTTTTAATCAGCTGGTTGGCTGAATAAAACGAAACATCGGTAATGCTCGTCGTTAAGGTAGCGTTTGCCCATGAAACCGTGGTATTGTACCTTTTAACCTGATCCGCCTGCTGATTGGTGAGGTATTGCATCTTGGCAGTGTGCCCTGAAGACATTGCCCATTCTGATCCCGGATTTGCCACTTCAAGAACCCTTGCCAGAGGCGAAGCTTCAATCTTCTGCTCCGAAAATGCATTGGCAACACCGTAATAGCTGTTGACATCGGTTTCGGTTGTGTTGTGCAATCCGTAGTTGGATGTCGCAACAGGAATAGGCAGAAGTGATTTCGACTGTCTTCCGGACTGGTCATAAATGACAGGTGCCACAAGGTCTTTTCCTGATGGAGTTGCTTTTACCTGCACCACTTCTTTGGCTCTTCCCAAACCGTCAAAATACTGTACGGTTTCTGTTTTTTTGCTTCCGTCTGCTGAGAGATAGGTTTTCGTATAAATATAGTTTTCGTTGCTCGGAAGTGACTGCGCATAGATGCAATGAACCGCAAGCAATAAAAAAGGAATGATTATTTTTTTCATGATTGTGCTTAGTTTTTGTAATTGTACAAATGCTCTTTTACCGTGTTTCCGTTCACATCCAATACCTTCAGAAGCCTGTTGAAGGAATCATACTTGTAGAATTCCATAAGCCCGTTTGGTGGTATGGTTGTCGTGATTCCTACCAACGGATTATAGGTATAGCAGGTTACCATAAAATTCCTCAAAGCAGGGTCATTCTTAAAAGTATTTAGAGCCGCAATAAGTGCCTGTTCTTTTGACTCTTCCTGGGCTGAAGTTGCATTGGCATCTTCATTCGAAGCATTGACAATTGCGGTAAGCAGATTCGAAGGAATATCAGACAGCTTTGCACCTTCTATTTTAGCAATCGGAAGGGTTTTGTTGTACCCGTAAATAATCGTGGTAGAAACTCCTTCTGATCCAACATCCGGAAAAGCAGTAAACTGTACTGGATTTCCTTTGTCATCGTAAATATCATAAGAAATATTTTTTAACGACTGGCTCAGGTTATCGGGTAAAAAGCTAATCTGTGAAGTGGGGTAGAAATGAGAAATATCGTCAAATTTCGTCTCGGATTTTGAAACAATGGTGCCGTTCTTTTTTGTTTCTACAGTTAACGGAATACTTCGGATATTGTTGTTCCAGAATCTGTTTGTTCGTCCAAACGGATAAGTAATATTCGATTCCTTCATAACCCCATCTGCAGCTGTACTTTTTTCATAGATTACATTGTAGTTATTTAAATCTCTTTTAATCTCTGATGTATTTGTATAAACTCCGGATGGACTGTACAATTTTGAAACTGTTTTCTGTTCTTCAACTATACCGTTTCTTAATATATTATAATAATGTCCGTAAAAGCTTCCGCCTCCTTCAAAAACTGATAAGGGAGCCAGTTTAGAGACAATGCTGTCTTTCTGAACAATAGAATGATTAACGTCAAAAACTTCTCTCTTTTCCAATAAGCCATTGGCCAAGATATTAATGTATCGCAGCTCATTAACTGGACCGGCGGGACTGTTAACATCCAAAGGGTCATGCAGGGTTTTATAATAATACTTAGTATATCCTTGATTCTCCCCTAATGTTTCCTTCACATTTTTATACACCACAAAATCCTGTCCGCCAATTTCATTAAGATATCCACTTGTCGGCATGCTACCATCGAATTTCTCATAGCTGAATCTTCTGGTCAGCGCATTATTTACGACATTGTTTTCCAAATATTCTACCCGTTTAATTCTAACACCCTTACCGGTAGAGTAGTTGGAAATAGGATTTGATTTTAAGCGTATTCTCCTTATTTGGTATGTTCCTGTACCACCCGTTCCGCTGATTACAACTGTATTATTTCCAGGAGGATATTTTTTATATCCGTTTATGTCGGTTATTCCTCCGGTAATAGCACCATTCAAGAAATAATGACCGTCAGTAGGCTGAAACGGCCCATCGGTATATAAAGTTCCTATCGCTAAATGCTCAAAAAGATAGCTGTAGCCGTCAGGTTCATCTGTATTGTAAGGTAGATTAAACGTTATATATTTGGGACCTGCTTTAAAATCGAAACTGAAATCTCCGATATTTTCGTAATATTGAGCTTCACGGTCTGTAATTTCGTGAGGATATAAATAACCTGAATAATCTTTATCTACATAGTATTGATGGGGTTCAAATTCATATTTCACCTCTGTCCCATTAGGATACTTTATTGACTTTAATAAGGACTGTCCATAATATTTAGGATTTTTATACTCCTGAGGGAAGCATTTATTTAGCGGATCTACATTGGGAAATTCCGTCCAGCTATCATTAAAATTTAAAATGTCAAAAAAATCGGGATACATAAACTGTGTCTCTTGATATGTAGAATTAGTATTATCATATTTCAAGACTTTGGTCAGCCTTCTTTTCCATTGATCTTCTTTATTGTAACACGGCGTAGGGTTCCCTCCTGCAATAAAACCTAACGGATATTCAAACTGTGCTAATTGCGATTCAAATACATATCTTTCAACCTGCCTGTCTGCTTTATTTTTCAGAACAACAGAGTTAAGTTGAAAAGGATCCTGGTAAGATTTTCTGTCGTTAATATTGAAATTGTAATTGAAATTAATGCTACCAAAGTCCTTGGATGTAATGGTACTTATCTTTAATGATTTTACAGGTTTAGGGCTATTATTTCCTAAACTAGTCGGAACTGTATAATTATCTTCCTGATATTCAAAAGATACTATTTCATTGTTATTTACATCTACAATTTTCGTAAGAAAGTAGCATCCTGTATAATTATTATTACCATTATAATCAGTGTAGTACGATATATCCAGTGTTTCAAAGAGATAAGCAATCCCATTTTCATCCACAATTTTAAACTTATAAAGATTAGATCCTATTTCTATTACTGAAATCTGATAGCGATTTTCTGTAACTTTTTTCAAGGGAACATCACCATAGGGAATATATTGAAATGTTCCGGATTTTCCAAGAAAATTGAAGTGATAATTATAATAAGGAAGTCCTGACGAATCAACTTCCCTGTAAATAACATTGGTTGCTCCAACCAAATTCCAACCCAAGCCGACATCACTTGCTTTACTTCCCATGAAAGTATTGTTTGGATGATAACTCAATCCTATATTGACAGAAACATTTTTACTGTGAGTTGCCAAAGAAAAGAAAGGAATTTCTATTTCGGGAATACCTGTAGATAATGCTGAGGGTGATTTTATTTTACTCGCGATTCCTGAGGCAGTGGGAGCGGTAATATTAAGATTTGGAATCTGTGATTCGTAACTCTGTGCTTTAAGGTGTCCTAATAAACCAAACGCCCATATAATTAGTATTTTTTTCATCATGCTTATTTTTTAATCAGTTTAGCATTCGCCGTTTGGTTATCATTGGTTTTTATAGTTATTAAATAAGCTCCCTGAATCAAATTCTGCGTATTGATCTTAGTTACCTTATTCTTCGTTTTTAGGCTTTGTAATTGTCTTCCACCCATGTCATACAGCGTAATATCAGCTTCCTTAAAATCAAAACCGATCTCCACATAACAATAATCACTTACAGGATTCGGATAAATTTTCATATCCTGCTTCTCAATCAGCTGATCTATCTGACTGTCACCCAACTTCACGATCTTCCAGTTTTCTTTTCCCAATTCTTCGGCACTTGTTCCCGCCAATACAATTGAACCATCCTTATTCATCTTCAGATCAGACAATCTTTCCTCCTTCTTCCTCGATTCTCCTTTTACATGTTTTCTCCATTGTTCATTTCCATCATTGTCAATATACAGCATCCAGAAAGTTTCATCATTTGATTCTATTCTTCCTTCTGCCTGAGTGTAACCGCCAAGCAAAATACCTTTCGTTGATGGTTGTCGGTTGTCTGTTGATGGTTTTCCTGTGATCACATTCATCCCCATTAGTATGTCTCTGTTTTTGAAATTGTAGGATTTCTGCCACTGCTCATCACCTTTGGTATTTAAAGAAATTAGCCACAGATCAGTTCCTTCTTCAATTCCAACGGTTTTATTTCCTGACCTCTCAGATCTCGATTCTCCGCCAATAATATAACCAGAAGAAGTAAACGCCATCGTCCTTACATGATCATCACCTTTACCTCCAAAATTCTTTTCCCATTCCACCTTTCCGTCATTGTTAAGCTTTATAATCCAGTAATCGCCTTCTCCATAATTCTCGGTAGCTTTGGGATAAAGGGATACGGGATTCGGGTTTTCTGATGATGAATTTTTCGCTGTCGCCCCGGAACCCGTACCACGGATCTCGGAACTCCTTGAATAAATCCCCAGCAATGCTCCGCCATCGGGAGTGGGAATCATCTTTTCAACTTCATCAAGCCCTTTTCCACCCAATATTGATTCCGATAATAGTTTTCCGTTTTTATCCAGTCTGGAGATGATGACATCTTTAGAACCAAAACCGTTTGATGAATTCTGAACATTTCCAGCGACCATAAATCCTAAATCTGCGGTCTGAATCACCGATCTTGCTTCTTCATCGTGTGAGGTTCCTAAAGTTTTCTGCCAAAGCTCATCTCCGAATTCATTAATTCTGATTAGCCAGATATCAGATCCGCCTTTTGAATCGTCTTTTTTGTCTAAACCTTTTGAGGAATAAGAAGTTCCGGCAAGCAAAAATCCACCTTCCTGTGTGGAAATTGTCGACGAAAGAAAATCGTGGTTTTGTCCCGAGAAGTATTTTTCCCAGGCTTCTTCGCCCTGTTGATTCAGCTTAACTAAATGAAAATCGTATCCGTTGTTTTGTTTGTTTTCGGTAGTGATCTTTTTCGACTGAATCGAACTTCCCGTAATTAAGTATTGCTGATCTACTGTCGTGGTTACCTGAGAAAGAAAATCCTGTGTCGAAGATTTGATATCTTTCTGCCATAACACTTCCTGAGAATACAATACAGCTGTCGTACATATAAGAAATGTACTCATGTAGAGTTTTTTCATGATTTGAGTTTTATTTATTGAGTTGAAAATTAGATGGAAATCTCTTTAAAATTGTAAGTGCGATTTTAAAATTGAAGGTTGTTTTCTTTTGCATTATGAAAAATACATCTGTGGAGTAAAGTAAAAATTTATTCATATTAATTTGTGTTTTAATCTGGTTTCGCAAATTTAAAATATTTTAAATTTACTTCAAAATAATTCACTGTACTTTTTCCCATAATCTCTTGACTATTAGTTAATAATACAAATGTAATCCTGGGCAGCGACAAAACTTGTCGCATGTCAATCCTATTACATATATCAACATTGAAATATTTAATGAAAGGAATTTATGTCAGTAGTTTTAACAGTCTTGTATAAAAAACCCTTCCATATTTTGGAAGGGTTAAATTTTTATAAAATTTAATTTTACTTCTGCTTCCCTGCCCACAATTCCATTTTTCTGTTTAAAACATCCAATGGAAGACATCCCTGACTTAGAATCTCATCATGGAAACTTGCAAGACTGAATTTTTTGCCTAAATCTTTCTGGTATTTTTCTCTTAATTCTCTGATTCTTAATGACCCGATTTTATATCCCAAAGCTTGTCCCGGCATTGCCATATATCGCTCTACTTCTGCAGTTGCACCCGCTTCATCATACGCAATATTATTTAAGAAATAAGTAATTGCTTCTTCCCTGCTCATTTTTCCCGAGTGAATTCCGGTATCTACAACCAGTCTTACCGCTCTCAGCATCTGGTCACTTAAATATCCCATTTTTTGATAAGGATCGGTGTACAGCCCAAATTCCGGACCTAAAGTTTCGCAATAATGTGCCCAACCTTCACCATAAGCTCCGAACCAGCCAAATCTCATAAACTTTGGAAGCTTTATATTTTCCTGCTGTAAAGAAACCTGATAATGATGTCCCGGAATTGCTTCGTGTAAAAACAAAGATTCCATCCCGGAAGTCACGTTGAATTTCGTAGGATCAGGAATCGGCATGTAGAAAATTCCCGGTCTTTTTCCGTCCGGAGTTCCCTGAATATATTCTGCACTTGCGCTGGCTTCACGGAATTTTTCGGTTTGTCTGATCTCAAACTTAGTTTTTGGAGTTACACTGAACATGGTTTTCAGCTTCGGAGTTATTTTAGCTAAAATCCCGTTAAAACCATTCAAAACCTCCTTTGAAGTTTTATAAGGCATTGCTTTCGTATCGTTTTTCACAGAATTAATAAACTGCTCAAGCGTTCCGCTAAATCCAACCTGCTGTTTTACTTTTTCCATTTCGCTACGAAGCATAGCAACCTGCTGCAATCCTATTTTATTGATTTCATCGGGAGTTTTATTGGTTGTCGTCCAGCTTTTAGCATAAAATTTATAGATATTGTCACCGTTTGGCAAGGCATTGTAACCATCTGTTTCTCTGGATTTAGGCAAATATTCTTTCTCCAGAAAATCTCCCATTTTTGTATAGGCAGGAATTATATTTTTCACAATAGCTTCCTGATACAGTTGGGTGAATTTTTCTTTCTGCTCTTTAGAAAAATCTTTCGGGAAATTCTTTATAGGCCCTGCAAAAATATTTTTATCAAAGTCGGAAGTCGTAATTTCTTCAGCTCTCATCTGCGGAATCATTTTGATCACCAGCTTTCGAGGAAGAACCATTTTATTGTTGATCCCTTCACGGAAATTTTCTGTAGCAGCAGTCATCCATTCAGGGAATTTCTCCATTCTTTTGAGCCAGTCTTCATAATCTTTTTCTGTATTAAAGGGCTGACTTCCCTGTCCGCTTCCGTAAAGAGGAAAATTCAATGGTAATCCTGTAAACTGACTGAACGGAATATACTCAGGGTGATAAGCATATGCTTCTATTTTATCTTTTAATGTATAATCTAAAACATCATAAATTACTTTATCTTCGTCTGAAATACCTTTGTAATCTACATTTTCAAGCTGCTTCTGCACAGAATTGTAAAAGGCAATTTCTCCGGAAATAAAATCTTTATCAATATTAATCGGGAGCTGATCATTGTATCGTAAATCTCCCTGCGAAGTGGCTTCCAAAGGATAAAGCTTTAAATACTGCTCATAATAATTAGCAGCAATAGAATCAATATTGGTAGGTGTAACTTTGGTAAGTGGTGAATCCGTTTTCTTACAGGATACAATACCTGCGGCCAGTCCAAGTCCGAGAATTGCTTTTAAAATAATATTCTTCATATATCTTGATAACTTATTTTTCTTAAATTTAATATTGCATAAAAAACAAAAATACTAATATTGGGACTTTGAATCTGTTATTAATTCAGATTTTAGTAAAAATAGTTTTGAAAATAGTTTTCACATTCGTACAATTTTTTATCTTTGCTTAAAACGTTTAACAATCATAGTATTACAAGTTCTTTTTTAGGAAATAATGAAAGGGATTTTAAAAATTTACCATCCGGACGAAACTCTAAAATACAATATAAAAAGCACTTACTGCAAGGCTGTTTATAGCAATCAAAAACACTTTTTGGAAGTAGAAGTCATTACAGACGACGGTTTAGACCATGTGGATGACGATTCGTTACAATATAATTTTCCTCAGCTTTCGCTTGAAGTAATTGAATTTCCGATAGATTCTGCAGAAATTGAGGGTAAAACATTTGAAATCAATGATTCTGAAAACGAGGTTTACACCGAAGTAAACCTGTTTGATAATGAAGATGCTTTCATTTATGATAATGAACTCTGCTTTGAGAAAAATGAGCAGGATGAACTTCAGGTCGTATGGAAAGGAACGATTGATGATTTTTACACTGGTTCAGAGACTCCGCTTCCGTTCAGACTTAAGTGCGAATTTAAGCAAGACGAGATCGAAGTAGACGAAGATTAGTCTTCATCATCATATAAAACACCAAATTTCTTTTCAAATACTCTTTTGGAAAGAAATTTGCTTTTTTGTGACATTATTAAATTTTGGGATGTATTTTTTAAGCTTATTTTAAGATATGAATTGATAATATTCCACTATTTTTGTCGTTTAAAACCATTATAAAATAACAATTAATGCTGTTAACGGAACTTACTCAGATTTTATTTGCACAGGCAGCTGTACCTGTTGTACCTGTAGAAAAGCTTGAATTTTCTTTTTGGGATATCCTTTTCCATGGTGGTATTTTTGCTAAAATAGTAATGATTACCGTTCTTACGATCGGGGTTTTGTCTGTCTATCTTTTCTTTGAAAGATTTTTCTTCATCCGAAGAATGGCTTCAAAAACAGATTCTAATTTCATGAATAACATTGAAGATTTCATAAGAGACGGCAAGATAGAAGCCGCAGCAGATTATTGTAAAACCCAGAACTCTCCGGAATCAAGAATCCTGGAAAAAGGAATTTCAAGATTAGGAAGACCTGTTTCTGATATTGTAAGCGCAATGGAATCTCAGGCTCAGATTGAGGTGGCAAATATGGAGAAAAACATGAATCTTTTGGCTGTAGTTCCGAGTATTGCACCGATGTTGGGACTTTTAGGTACCGTTATCGGGATGATTATTGCATTCTTTGATTTATCGCATGCAGAAGGTGCTTTCTCCCCCAAAACTCTTTCTGAAGGTATTTATACCGCTTTAGGACAAACTGCAGTAGGTTTGGCAGTAGCAATTCCAGCTAACTTTTTTTACAACCTTTTATTAACGAAGATTGATAAGTTTGTATTAAGAGCTCAGAATATTTCCGGTGAATTTTTAGATATCATTAATAAACCTTTATAATTATCTGCATCAATGAAAATCCAGAGAAGAAATAAGGCACACCCGGAATTCAGTTTAGCAGCGATGACAGACGTTATCTTGCTGATGCTGATTTTCTTCATGATTACCTCGTCAGCAGCTAATCAGAGTGCAATTGATGTAAAGCTGCCGCAAACCGGAAGTATAGATAATAATATCCCGAATCCGATGACGGTAAGCGTAAAACCGGACGGATCTTATTATGTAAATGATAAACCTGTAAGCAGAGAATTGGTAGAGCAAACAATCGTGAATGATCTTCAGAGTAAATCTGCGAAGTCTTTTACAATCAGAGCTGATGAAAGTACCATGCATAAAGATGTTGTTTTTTTAATGGAAATTGCAGAAAAGCATAAATTCAATATTGCGATTGCAACGGTAAAAGAATAATCAGTATATAGTGCCACGAATACACGAATAAAAACCAGTGCATTTGTTGTGAACTATAAAACGTTTTAAATATAATTTAAGACAATTAAAATGAGAGACTATACAATAAATAGAGACGAAGAAAATAAAGATAAGATAAAAAGTGCAGTGCTTTCTATCATTATTTGGTCTGCTATTTTGTTGTTTGTTTTTATTTATAAAATGACTCCTACTGAGCAACCTAAAGAGCCTGAAGTCATTACCACAATGCTGGTAAACTTTGGCGACAATCGAAACGGCTCGGGAATTGAAGAACCTGCAAATCAGGAAGGAAGTCAGGCTGCAAAAGCTATAGAAACCTCACCTGAGCCGGTTGAGAACACTGTTTCTGAACCTAAGACTGTAATCACTCCTGATCCGAAACCTGAATCAAAAAAAACGGAGGCTAAAGACAAAATCATCACCGGAACTAATACGAAGGTTAGTGCTCCTAAAAAAGAAGATTCAAAAACAAATAAGAAATCAACGGCGAGCTCTACGACAAAAAGCACAAAAAGTTCTGCAACAACAGCCAATTCCAAAACCGGAAATGGTGACGGAAAAGGAAATGCTGCGATCGGAAATCTTATCAAAGGTCGTGGTACTAAAGCAGGAAGCCAGGGAACAGGTGACGGAATCGGAAATAACGGCGACCCTTTAGGTGGTGACGGAAATGGCGACAGCAAAATCGGGATCGACAGAAGACTGATTGGTTACATTCCTGGAACGATGGGAAGAGGCGGTGCACAACCAAGTCACAATTGTTCGGCTGGTGGATCAATCACCATAGCTTATACTGTAGATAAAGCCGGAAATATTGTTTCAGCAAGACGTTCAGGAGGAATTTCAGATCCATGTATTGTTTCTACTTCTATTGGCTGGGTAAAGAAATATGTGAAGGCTGAAAAAGCCAATGTTTCTTCTACAGGAACTTACAATATTACATTCTAAATATAAGCACTTTATTGAAGTGCTTTTTTTATTTCGTTAATTCTGTTGATAATGGGAAGCGCAAAAATTCCGCTGGTCTGTAAATAAAATTCGTAGAATGTCTTTGCCTTGTCTAAGAAATCATTATTGTTTAAAACTTTCCCGTTGTAATAGAAAAGATTCCCCAGCATTTCATAATAATCTTTATGATCTCTTTCCTGTCTTTCTTTCACAATTTCAATGATTTCTTCTTTTGATTTTGATGAAAGTTCTTTAAAATCAAACTTAAAAATATCTTTCATTAAAGAGTCGAAATCCAAGTCTTTCTGCATCAAACTTTCTTCCGGTTTGTCTAAAATCAGTTTTTCTAATGCTTGAGTTAACTGACGTATCAATCTTAGAGTGAATTCTTTATCGGTAATCATAAGTTGGTTTAGAGTTTTATGTTTAATATTTTAATTCAGAATCATTTTGATTCTTAAAGGTATTTCAAATCTTGAATTCTAAATCTT
>Ga0213828_1000372_pt1 | contig 45139 bp, 32 predicted proteins | sample MC6MC0897MG_FD_180664 | JGI IMG/M metagenome (GOLD analysis project Ga0213828, IMG submission 180664) | Enriched soil aggregate microbial communities from Iowa State University, Ames, United States - MC6-MC0897-MG | ecosystem: Environmental > Terrestrial > Soil > Unclassified | place: USA: Iowa...
AAAACCAACAACCTAGAACAAAAAGCTTAAGGTGGTTATAGCATCGGGGCTCACCTCTTCCCATTCCGAACAGAGAAGTTAAGCCCGATTGCGCAGATGGTACTGCATTTTAATGAGGGAGAGTATGTCGCCGCCTTTTTTTAGAAGAGGATTACTATTTTAGTAATCCTCTTTTTTTCGTTATACTTGCGACGTGTCCCTACGGTCGATTGCTTCGCCAATTCGCAAGCTCGGGTCGCCGCCTTTTTTATGAAACCCTTCATTAAAAATGAAGGTTTTTTATTTTTTAGAAGTCCCTTTCAGCAATGTAAGGGACTTTTTTTGTTTTAAAGTGTTTGGTTAACCACAGATTAAAAGGATTTGCACAGATTTTTACATCTATATTTTTATTACCATAAAACTTATTGATGAACTCTCGCAAAATTCTGTTTGGTAGAATTCTGATTTAAATCGGTGTCTTTTTATATTATGTTTTGTTTCGATATAATTTAGTAAGAAATCTAATCTTTTATACTTGATAAGTGGATCATTTTCTTTTTCACATTTTGAATATTCAACTTGCCAACAGACATGATAATTATCTGGTATCTTTTCCTCATTTATTAATTTTGAAATATAATCTATAATTTTAAAATATTTTTGATCTGGAATAATCTGGTTGATATTATAGTTTAATCTTAAAGATTTATCAATTGATAGTTCTATATCTTTATTCTGACTAAAAGCGGTCTTTTGAATTGTTAGAAAAAATAGAAAAGCTAGAAGATGTTTTGTTTTCATATATTATCTATTTTATATAAGATGGAAAATAAAGGTATAAAAAACTCCTACGAATGCAGGAGTTTGGATAATTTAAGATATTAAATAATATTATTTTACAATACTTTCAATCTCTTTCAATATTTTTTGTGCTAAATCATCGGCAGCAGTTTGTGTTGGTGCTTCGGTATAAATACGGATGATAGGTTCGGTATTTGATTTTCTTAAATGCACCCAGGAATCTGCCAAATCAATTTTAACGCCATCTACAGTGCTGATTTTTTCGTTTGCATAAATTTTCTGCATTTCTTCTAAAATAGCATCTACATTGATTTCTGGTGTCAATTCTATTTTATTTTTACTCATATAATAAGCCGGATACGACGCTCTTAAAGCTGCTACATCTAAATCTTGTTTTGCCAAATGCGTTAAAAATAAAGCTACACCAACCAAAGCATCTCGACCGTAATGAATTTCAGGATAAATGATTCCGCCGTTTCCTTCGCCACCAATAATAGCATTGTTTTTCTTCATTAATTCCACTACATTCACCTCACCAACTGCCGATGCTTCGTAGATTCCGTTGTGTTTTTCAGTAACATCTCTTAACGCTCGAGAAGATGACATGTTTGAAACCGTATTACCCGGAGTTTTACTCAACACATAATCGGCAACCGCAACCAAGGTATATTCTTCGCCAAACATTTCGCCGTTGTTGCTGATGAACGCCAAACGATCAACATCGGGATCAACCACAATACCAAAATCGGCTTTCTCTTTTACAACCAATTCGCAAATATCAGTTAAATGTTCTTTTAAAGGTTCCGGATTGTGAGGAAAATGACCGTTTGGTTCGCAGTAAAGTTCTACCACTTCAACACCCATTTTCTTTAAAAGATCAGGAATTACAATTCCGCCCGAAGAATTTACACCATCGACAACTACCTTGAATTTTTTGCTTTTTACGGCTTCAACATCAACCAGTTTCAAATTTAAAACTTCATCAATATGTCGATCCATGTAATCGGTAATTTCGGTAATCGTTCCCAACGAATCAACATCGGCAAAATCAAAACTGTCTGATTCTGCAATTTCCAAAATCAAAGCACCTTCGGCTCCGCTTAAAAATTCGCCTTTATTGTTCAATAATTTCAGTGCATTCCATTGTTTTGGATTGTGTGATGCTGTTAGAATAATTCCACCATCGGCTTTTTCCAAAGGAACAGCAACTTCAACGGTTGGTGTGGTAGATAATCCTAAATCTATAATATTAATTCCCAAACCAACCAATGTTTGCATAACCAATTGATGGATCATAGGACCCGAAATACGTGCATCGCGACCAATTACAACTGTTAATTTATCTTTTTGCAAATTGTCTTTTAGGAAGGTTCCATAAGCCGATGCAAATTTTACGGCATCGATCGGAGTTAAATTTTCGCCCACGTTACCGCCAATGGTACCGCGAATTCCGGAAATTGATTTTATTAAGGTCATTTATTTACATTTTTTAACAAACAAATATAAAGATTAGTTTATTAATTATTAAAGATAGAAAGTTTAATTATTTGTAAATGATTTTGCGTTCTATTGTATAATAACCATAACGATTTTGGTATGTTTTTTTTATCCAATTGTTATTTTGGTCAAATAACTCTTCTATTATGATACTACCTCCGTTATGTCTGTCTAATGAAGAGCCAAAAGTTTGTACTCCAATTATTCCTCGGTCAACTCCGTTTTCATAATTTCTTTCTTCTGTAATGCGGTATTTGTTATTTTCGTCGTACTCCCAACTAATGACTTGAGTTATTTCATCATTATTGTTCATGATTTTTTTTTCTAATCTATTTCGATAGTCATATAGATAATTAGTTATATAGCGATAATTTACTTTATCTTCATAATATCTATTATCTTCTTTTCTTATAAGTTGCTTGCTAGAGTTATAAATCCATTCTCTTGAACTACTTAATTGATTCTCACTATAAATATCTTCTTTTATAATCTCACCATTTTCGTTATATTGCCGATACCATTGGTTATAACCATAATGATTACCTTTATTTTTATATAGGTAAAATTGTGTCCGTTCTTCGTTTACATATTCCAACGTATTTTTGTTTTCATTGTATTTATAAGTGATTTTAGAAATAGTGTCAATTGTTTCAGGAAGTATTCTATAAAGATATCTGTAAGGATATTTATTAACAAAAATTTCAGGTTCTTGTCCTGAATATTCATGTTCTTTTAAAAAATTCCCTTTTGAGTCTGCTTCGTATTTCCATGTTTTAACGTATTTTACTTTGTTTATATCATTCAGTTCAGGGAAATATATTTCAGGATTTGGCTCTTTTATATATCTGTCATCAACATCTTGCGAATATCCCGATATACTAATAAATAAAAAAAGTAAAATATTTTTCATATTATTTGTGTTATAACAAAGCTTTTTAATCAATTACAATACCAAATATAAATAAATAGCAGTAACTAGTTTAATCTTTTTAAGTAAATTAGCTACTATGAACTTTTTAGCACACATCTATTTATCGGGTACAAACGAACGCATACAGATCGGCAATTTTATGGGCGATGGTATCCGTGGAAAAGACTACAAAAATTATCACACCGATATTCAGTTGGGTGTTTTATTGCACAGGTCTATTGATAGTTTTACCGATTTTCATCCGATATTTCGTCAGTCTAAATACAGATTGGTTCCAAAGTTCAATCATTTTTCGGGAATTATTATTGATATGTTTTACGATCATTTTCTGGCTAAGGAATGGGCAATGTATCATGATGAAGATTTAGAAGTTTTTACGCAGCGCTTTTACCGTAGTCTGGAGAATCATAAAGAGGAACTGAATTTGAAAACACATAACCTGTTGCCTTACCTCATTAAAGGAAACTGGCTGTTACGGTACGCCAATTTAACCGATTTACAGCAGATTCTCAAACAAATGGATCATCGTTTTGCTATGAAATCGAACATGTACGAAGCTGTTGATGATTTATATGCGAATTATGAAGATTTTCAGCGTGAATTTCATTTATTTTTTAAAGATTTAATGGTGCATGCCGAAACAGAACGCATTAGAATTGGAGAAGAACTGAGAAAATGATTGGGTTTTAATTTTTAGTACGTTACTTTTGCACAATGGATGCAGCCAAAAACAAAAAATACCGGTTTAAAAAAGCTTTTCGATACCTTGAAGGAATATTGTATTTACTAAAAACAATTATTTCTGATCGTCAGTTTTTATATATTTCATGTGTTTTGGTTGGTATTTCGTCTGCATTGGCGGTTATTTTGCTTAAATCGTTTGCGCATAGCGTTTTTAAATTGGCAACTTATTTAGATACTATTTACAAACTGCCTTTTTCAAACAGTATTTTTCCTGTAATCGGTATTCTACTGACCGTTTTTGTAATAAAAAAGTTTTTAGACGGATCTATAGAAAAAGGTACAAGCCAAATTATGATCGCCGTTGCCAAAAAGTCGGGTTATATGCCTAAAAAGCAGATGTACGCGCAGATAATTACAAGCTCGTTAACCGTTGGTTTGGGTGGATCTGCCGGACTGGAATCTCCTATTACCATTACAGGTGCGGCATTTGGATCAAACTTTGCACAAAATTTCCGCTTTAATTATAAAGATCGTACGCTTTTGCTTGCATGTGGTGTGGCATCGGGAATTGCAGCTGCGTTTAATGCACCCATTGCGGGTGTACTTTTTGCTATTGAAGTGATTATTGCTGATATGAGTGTTACGGCGTTTATTCCGTTAATGATATCATCGGCAACCGGCGCTATTGTTTCGGCAGTTGTTTTAAAGGAGAGCATTATCCTTAATTTTAAAAGTCAGTTTACCTTTGATTATTCAAACATCGGCTATTATGCGCTGGTAGGTGTTGCCGCAGGTTTTTTCTCGATATATCACGCCCGAATGTTCCGTAAAGTGGAACATTTTGCAGCAAACTTACCTTTTGGAACGTATCGTAAAGCCTTGATTGGTGCGAGTATCTTGGCGGTTCTTATCTTTCTTTTTCCTACGCTTTTTGGCGAAGGATACGAAAGTATAAAGTCTTTAGCAAATAACAATGCAGCCGACATTCTTGAAAATTCCTTGCTTGAAAAATTCAGAAAAAATCCATGGATTGTGTTGGTTTTTGTTGGGTTAACGGCATTCATTAAAAGTATCGCAACCGGTTTAACATTGGGATCGGGCGGAAACGGTGGAAACTTTGCTCCATCGCTTTTTGTAGGTTCGTATTTGGGATACATGGTTGCAAAGTTTATTGAGTTGATCGGACTTAAAAAACTACCTATAGAAAATTTTACTGTTGTAGGTATGGCAGCCGTTTTAAGTGGTTTGTTCCATGCGCCTTTAACTGCCATTTTCTTAATTGCCGAAATCACTGGCGGTTATGGCTTAATGGTTCCGTTGTTAATTGTTTCATCTATTAGTTTTGCAATTGCGAAACGATACGATAAATATTCAATGGATATTTTTACAATTGCTGATAAAGGTTTGGTGTTTACATCAGACAAAGACAAAAATATTCTGAATAAAATCGAATTGCACAACATATATAGTAACGATGCGGAAGTTTTAACAACAGATAACTCTATGTACGATGTTAAAAACTTGTTTTTAACCACCAGTCAAACATTTATTCCCATAATAAATGAAGAACGAAATGTTTTGGGAATTATTTATTTGAATGATGTTCGATCTATATTGTTTAACACTTACAAATTAAGCTCCACATTTATAGATACAGAAATGAAACCTGCTTTTTCGGTATCGCTTTCAGAAAACACAGGCAATGCACTTCAATTAATTGACGAAAACAATCTGTCGGAAATACTGGTAACCCAGCAAGACAAATTAATTGGTTATGTTACCAAGGTGAAAATTTTAGAAGTTTACCGTGAAAATTTAAAGAATTTAAGGATTGAGTAATTATGCCAAAAGTAGTGTGTCTGTGTAAAGAAGTAATTAATTTAAGTGATATTCCAAGTCCTAATCAATTGTTAATGATAGAAGATGTAAAGTATGATAAGTATTTTGATTCTATTGATGCTGAAAAATTATATGAGGAGATGACATTGGTAGTAAGATGTCAAAATTGTAAGAGATTATATGTTTATGAAAACGGATTTGAAAACGATCCTTTAATATATAGTTTAGACAGACCTTAATAGAAAATTACTTTTTACCAAAGCTTTAATATCTTAAGAACAAAGCAATTTGTATATTTGCACTTTGAATTTTTCTATGCAAAACTCCGATGATAATATACAGGTTTTAGGCGCACGCGTTCACAACCTAAAAAATATAGATGTTACCATTCCACGAGAAAAACTGGTGGTTATTACAGGTTTATCGGGATCCGGAAAATCTTCTTTAGCCTTTGATACCATTTATGCCGAAGGGCAGCGTCGTTATATTGAAACATTTGCTTCGTATGCGCGTCAGTTTCTTGGTGGATTAGAACGTCCCGATGTTGATAAAATCGAAGGACTTTCGCCGGTTATTGCCATTGAGCAAAAAACTGTTAACAAAAATCCCCGTTCAACGGTTGGAACCATTACAGAAATTTACGATTTCATCCGTTTGCTGTATGCCCGCGGATCCGATGCTTTTTCGTACGAAACAGGCGAAAAAATGGTCAGTTATTCCGATGAGCAAATCCAGCAACTTATCATTGAAAATTATTCCGGACAGCGAATTAATATTTTGTCGCCCGTAATTCGTTCACGTAAAGGACATTATCGTGAGTTGTTTGAACAAATTGCCAAACAGGGTTTTGTAAAAGTTCGTGTCGATGGCGAAATTCGCGATATTGTTTCGGGTATGAAGTTGGATCGATACAAAACGCACGACATAGAAATTGTAATTGATCGTTTGGCGGTTGATGATTCCGAAGATACACAGAAGCGATTGGCAGAAAGTATTAAAACGGCAATGTATCACGGCGAAGACATTATGGTAGTTTTACCGCACGAAGGTGAAACACCACGTTTTTTCAGCCGACATTTAATGTGCCCGAGTTCGGGAATCTCCTATCCAATTCCTGAACCAAACAGTTTTTCGTTCAACTCGCCAAAAGGTGCTTGTCCGGTTTGCAACGGTCTGGGATCGATAAATGAAATCAATAGTAAAAAGATTATTCCAAATAATGAACTGTCAATAAAAGCAGGTGGAATCGAGCCTATTGGCGAACAAAAAAGCACCTGGATTTTTAAGCAGTTAGAAATTATTGCACAACGTTACGAATTTAAATTGACCGATCCTATTAAAGATATTCCTGCTGAAGCTTTGGATGTTATTTTAAATGGTGGCAAGGAAAGTTTTTCGGTTGCATCGAAAATTTTGGGTATTACCAAAGATTATAAAATAGATTTTGAAGGAATATCAAACTTCATTAAAAATCAGTTTAACGATGCACCAACTGCAGCAATAAAACGTTGGGCTGGCGATTTTATGGACGAAATTATCTGTCCAGAATGTAACGGTTCGCGTTTGCGCAAAGAATCGCTTTATTTCAAAGTGAACGATAAAAATATTGCCGATCTGGCTACAATGGATTTAGATCAATTGTCGGAATGGTTTGGCTCACTGCATAAAAACTTAAGCTCAAAACAGCAACTTATTGCTGGTGAAGTTGTGAAAGAAATTTCTACCCGTTTGACCTTTTTGTTAGATGTGGGCTTGAATTATCTTACATTAAACCGATCGTCTAAAACCCTTTCGGGTGGCGAAGCACAGCGTATTCGTCTGGCAACGCAAATTGGCTCTCAACTTGTGGGTGTTTTATATATTTTAGATGAGCCTAGTATTGGATTGCATCAGCGCGATAACGAAAAATTGATTACTTCGTTAAAACAACTACGCGATGTAGGTAATTCGGTTTTGGTAGTTGAACACGATAAAGACATGATTGAAGAAGCCGATTATGTTATTGATATTGGTCCAAAAGCCGGATTAAACGGCGGACAAATTATCAGTGCAGGTACACCGGCAGAATTGTTGAAAGAAAATACTATTACGGCACAATATTTAAACGGAAGTTTAAGTATTCCAATTCCTGCAGAACGTAGAAGCGGAAACGGTAAAACACTGAAAATTTTTGGTGCAAAAGGCAACAACCTTAAAAATGTTACGGTAGAATTTCCGTTGGGAACCTTAATTTGTGTGTCGGGAGTTTCAGGTTCGGGTAAATCTACCTTGATTAACGAAACGCTGTATCCAATCTTGAACGAGCATTTTTTCAATGCTGTTAAAGTTCCGCAAGCTTATGACAAATTGCAAGGCTTAGAGCATATTGATAAAGTTATTGGTATCGATCAAAGTCCTATTGGTAGAACACCACGTTCCAATCCGGCAACATATACCGAGGTTTTTTCAGAAATCAGAACCTTGTTTACCAAAACGCCTGAAGCAAGTATTCGCGGATATAAACCTGGGCGTTTTAGTTTTAACGTAAAAGGCGGTCGTTGCGAAACCTGCGAAGGATCGGGCTTACGAACTATTGAAATGGGCTTTTTACCTGATGTTTATGTTGAATGTGAAACCTGTCAGGGCAAGCGATTTAATCGCGAGACATTGGAAATTCGCTACAAAGGAAAATCAATTGCAGATATTCTGAACATGACGATTGATGAAAGTGTACCGTTTTTTGAAAATATCCCTAAAATATATCGCAAGGTAAAAACAATTCAAGATGTAGGTTTAGGATACATTACACTGGGTCAGCAAAGTACCACGTTATCTGGTGGCGAAGCACAGCGTATTAAATTGGCTACGGAATTATCTAAAAAAGACACGGGAAATACATTTTATATTTTAGACGAACCAACAACGGGTCTTCATTTTGAAGATATTCGTGTGCTGATGGAAGTATTGCAACAATTAGTCAACAAGGGCAATACCGTTTTGGTGATCGAACATAATATGGACGTGATAAAAATGGCTGATTATATTATCGATATTGGTCCCGAAGGCGGTAAAAAAGGCGGCGAAGTAGTTGCTTTTGGTACGCCAGAAAAAGTATCCAAAAGTAAAAAAAGCCACACAGCACGCTTTTTAAAGAAAGAATTAAGTTAGTTATTAGTTGAAGGTTTTTAGTTTTAAGAACTAAAACATAGAACATTAAACTTTAAATAAATCAAACAAAAAATATATGAAAGACGATTTTTCAGAAGAAGATATCCGCATAAAAGAAAGTTTAACACAGAAATCGTGGAACGAAATCAGATCGAACGATTCGTGGGCAATTTTTAAAATTATGTCTGAATTTGTAAATGGTTACGAAAAAATGAGCCGTATCGGTCCGTGTGTATCTATTTTTGGATCGGCGCGTACAAAAAACGACAATCCATATTACAAACTGGCAGAAGAAATTGCTTTTAAAATAAGCAAGGCGGGTTACGGCGTAATTTCGGGCGGAGGTCCCGGAATTATGGAAGCTGCCAATAAAGGCGCACATTTAGGTGGCGGTCCGTCGGTAGGTTTAAACATCGATTTACCTTTTGAGCAACATTTCAATCCGTATATCGATCACGATAAAAATTTACAGTTCGATTATTTCTTTGTTCGTAAAGTAATGTTCGTAAAATATTCGCAAGGTTTTGTAGTAATGCCGGGCGGTTTTGGAACTTTAGACGAGTTGTTTGAAGCAATTACCTTAATCCAAACCAAAAAAATAGGAAAATTCCCGATAATTTTAGTCGGAACGGAATTTTGGTCTGGTTTGTTTGAATGGGTAAAAAGCGTATTGCTTGAAAAATACCTGAATGCATCGCCAGAAGACATGAATCTTATAAAGGTTGTTGATACAGCCGATGAAGTAGTAGCGATTATTGATACCTTCTACAAAAAATACAATTTAAGTCCTAATTTTTAGCGAGATTTTTTTACTAACAGCTATTTCATTTTAAAGACATAACTAGATCTTGTTTTTAATATAATAATTTATAGATAATTTTTTGAAGTATTACCTCATTAAATAAAAGTAAAAGGTAGTTACTAGTTTGTTTTAAAATATATTCGTTATGTATATTTTAACTTTTCCAAAATATTATAACATAAAAAAGCCGTTCTTTTGAACGGCTTTTTATTTGACTGAATTTAAAATTATTTTTTTACAATTTTCACAAATTGACTATTTTCCTTAGTTTTTATATTCAGCATATAAGTACCAGAACTTAAGTTGCTAAAATCTAATTGAACAGTTTGGTTATCAAAATTGCGTGTTATTACTAAACGACCGTTTAAATCAAACACTTCTACATTTGTAATTGCATCGGTGTAAGTAATTGTCAACAAATCGTTAACCGGGTTAGGGTAGTATTTCAACTTACTTAAGTCAAAGTCATTCACACCTAAAACAATGATTGTTTCAATTGGTGTTGGTAAACTTGGACATCCGTTTGCACCTATAATTACCGCGTAATATGTTGTTCCGTTTACTAACGGCATATTTTGCGCCAGCGGATTGTTGCCTTTCATTGCATCATCGTAAGTTGCATACCATACCACATTTGGTTGGGTCATTATTAAATTACTTATTTCTGCATAATCTGTAAAAGTCTGTGGTGTTACACCAACCGGACTGTTAGGTCTGCTGTTAATAGTAATTTGTACTTGTGTACGTAACGATTCACAACCGTTTTCTATACGCGTTACAAAGTAATAACCAGATTGTAACACATCTGTTAATGGTAACGGTGTAGTTGATGTATTGTTTAAATACCAGTTATAAGAGGTGCCTGTTGGTGAAGGTAAACTTAAATTTCCAACCGTTGAACCGGCACACATTGATATTGGACTAACTGCTGGTGCACTTGTGCTAACAACACGAACTGCTACCGGTACTTTTACAGACACACAGTTTCCTACTCTTTGTGATAAGTAATAGGTTCCATTAACCAATGGTGTTGTAGCTGCTAATGGAGTAGTTGCTGTTGCATTGCTATACCATTCTGCTGTTGCTCCCGGTAAAATTTGTGCAACCAATTGTGCTACTGTTCCACTTCCACAAATATTTTGAATAGTTGCAGTTGGTGCCGCAACACTTCCTTGTGAACTTGCTATAACTTGTACACGTAAAGATTCACAGCCATTAATTTTTTGTGAAACATAATAAGTACCACTTAAAATTTGACCGGTATTTGGTATTGGCGTTTGCGATGTAGCAGACGGATACCATACCAACTCTGATCCTGCGATTTGATTTAAGTTCACAGAACCATAAGTTAACGATCCACAAATTGAAATAGTCTGTGGTGTTAATGATGCAGGTGCAGCATTAATGTTAACCAATACAGATATACGTCCAGATTCGCATGTTCCTAATGCTTGCGATGCGTAATAAGTAGTATTGTTTACTAATGCTTGTGTTCCTGCTAAAGGAGTTGTTGATGTAGCAGAATTGTACCATCTTATTTGTGATCCGCTTACTCCGCTTGCCATTAATGCCGATACCGTACCACCTCCGCAAACTACTTGCGTGAATTGTGCTGTTGGTAAGCCTAATGGTGTAATAGTAGCTGTAAAGGCAACACGTACCGATTTACATAACCCTTGAACTGCTTCTACATAATAAGTTCCTGTTTGTGAAATAGTAGTTATTGGTGTAGTTGCTGTTGCCGAGTTATAGAAATTAAATGTTGCTGTTGGTGCACTTGTTACAACTACATCTGTAACAGGGCTTGCCTGACAAAATGTTTGATTTTGTACAACAGGTGTTACAACATCTGTAACATTTACTGTTATCGCTTTATCTAACGTACATCCAGATAATGGTGCTTTTAGTGCTGCATTATAAACCTGGTTTAATCCTACACTTGATGTAACATATACTTTAAGAGCATTTGTTCCTGATGTATAAGGTACTGTTGTAGCAGCATCTAAATATAAATTAGTTGCCGGTGACCAAGTTACGGTAGATTGTGTTAAACCAAATTTTGCATTTAAACGATCAACTGTTCTTGTTCCTGCTAAAGGATTAGCATCTGTAGCACTTGTTGCATACATTCCCACATTTGTTCCTGTTACTGCAGTATAATAGGTTTCTGCATTATTACCTGAACCAGCTCCTTCTTGAGTAATTTCAACTAAAATGTTCGATTGCCCATCCCAATAAAAAGGACTGTCAAAAACCATTGTCTGTGTTCCTTGGAACGTGTGTGTATGATTTACTTTTGAAAACACTGTTGATAAATTACCTGTTTCAAAATTCGTGGTTCCAAATGATGTATTTGGTGTCGACATCATTTTTATAGTATACTTTGGATTACTTAAACTTGCTCCTGAATTTATCGTTTCAAAAGATAAGTTTGTAATATAGCCCGAAGTTGTTAAACCTTGTGCCAATAATTCTGCAGCACTGTATATGTACTGTTGTTTAGAATAAACTCCACTTTGAACAAATGCAGACACTTCACTTGTTGATGCTGTAGTTGTTAAACCTGAACCAATTGTAACTGTTGCAGGTAAAGCCTCTAAAGCTTTAAGTTCTTGAACCTGGTCTTTACATAAATCGTAAGTACTTGCTAACACTGCATTCGCTTCTGGTTTTTTACCTGCAAATACACGTACTGTTTTTAAATGCTCACAAATACCGTTTGATTGAGTTGCAGACAATACATACTCTTGTTCTTGTGCGTTACTAAATGTCCAACCATTAACAGCATCGCCGCTTACGCCAGTACTTGGTGTCCATACAAATGTATCGTACCCGCCTAAGTTGGTCGCAATAGTTACCGGTATTGTAGTAACTCCTCCTTCACATGAGGTTGCCGTTGCAGATGATAACTCAAATGCTGGTTTTACATCAAACGTTACAGGTATTTCTATTGCTGGTGAAATACACCCTACATTTCCTACAAATACTGTATTTGGACGAATGTTAGCCGTAGAACCATACACAAGCCCTGATGCTGTATCTAAAGCAAGTAAACCTGCAGCTGATGAGTTATCAGAATAAAGATAAGCTACAGAATTTGAAGACGTTGTGTGTGATCTTAATACTCCATAAGGACTACCCCAGTTTCCGGAATAAGAAGTTATTTGTACCACAATATCACTTGTACCATTCCAATTATAAGGTGTTGTAAACGTAATAGTTTTTATTCCTGCCGGAACAGGTTCACTAGCGTTAGAGTAAACATTTGTTAATAAAGAATTACTCACCATTGGAAATGATGCTGTAGTTGATGATGCTGTACCCAAAGAAACACTGAAATCTAATAGTGGATTTTGCTTACCAGCTGTAACAATATCAAATTTTAGTGCAGTAATTGGTCCAGCTGCTAATCCAGCCGCTTTTAATTCGGCTGCACTATAAATATAATGATGTTTAAATCCATTATAATTTGAATAATTGAAAAGCGACATACCTGCGGTAGTTGAAGTTCCATTACCAATTTGAGTTGAAGAGTTTGGAACAATTTTTTGGCTACGTAACCAAAAACTTCTGTTTTGTGTTACATCTGTTGCAGATACAAAGTTAGAACCTTCATATAAAGGAGTTGCGTCTGTTGAACTATCAAACCAAGCAGCAGTATAAGTTGGATCGACTAAAATAGCTTCTAATTCTGCTTTTTGTGGACCACATAGTGCTAACGATGTAGTGTACGATGTAAAGTCAGAATAGTTACATAATGTTGTTGTAGTTCCAGGCATTGCTGCCCATACACTTTGATCTGTTGCAGAACACACAGAACGTATATAAACTTTATAGTCTGTAGAAGGAGCTAAACCGGTAGCAACAATTGATGTAGCACCAATTGCTGTTGTACCAACAAAGACAGCACCTGGTGTGCCCGGATTACCTGTAGTACGAACTTCTACTTCATAAGCCATTGGATTTAAATTGTAAAGATCCTGCCAAGAAACTGTAAAACTATTTTTTCCAATATTTGTAGTTTTAATTACTGCATCATCAATTGGTTTACAGTTAGGTGCATCTTCATAATAAACATCGTCTATAAAGATATATTTAGTCATACCTTCATCATCAAATCCAAAAGCAAAATAATCGTCTGTAGTACTTAAAGGTAAGTAAATAATAAATTCTTGGTAAGTTGCTGTTTTAACATTTATAGTTTTTATAAGTGTTTTATTAGCACTTGCCGTATTACCATCCATACTATAAATATTTAACTTTTCACCATAAGTTCCGGTAAAATATAAACGTGCTGAAAAGCGTAAACGTTTTAATCCATTACCTAAATTCTGAGTTTCTGGTGAAACCAATAACGACTCGCCCGCATGGGTACCTGCTCTGTAAGTGTAAAAATGTCTAGAACCTGTTTTAGGACCTGTGGTTGTAACATAACCATTAGGATAATTTAAGGTTGGGCCCGTTTTAATATAAGTCCAGCAATTAGGTACAGTATTATTATCATACGCACCTAGATCAGCGTTCTCAAAACCTTCAAAGAAACTACCTATAAACACACCACATAGGGTATTAAATTTCACAGGATATGGTGACCATATACCATTAGATGTTCCACATTTACTACGAATGTAAACAGTATACGATGTAGAATGGTTTAAACCTGTAATATTAACAGATGTTGTTGGTGCAGTTGTTGTACCTGTTTGTACTAATCCTGTAGCACCAGACCCCGCTGCTCCTGAAGTACGAATTTCATATTCGTAACCTGTTACACCACCTGCTAATGATGTATCCCATGAAATACTTGCACTATTTACGGTAACATTGTTAACCACAAGATTCATTGGGAAAATACAAGGCGCCATATCTTCATAATAGATATCATCTAAATACACAGAAGTATATTGAGCAGGTTTTTGATGTTCAAATGAAAACGCAAAATAATCATCTGTTGTTGCTGGTAAAGGCACTATATATTCAGCAAATGTAGTTGTAGATGGTAAATTAATAGTTGCTATAGCAGTTTTTGTTGATGTAGCAAGGTTACCATTCATTGAATAGACAACTATTTTTGGTGAGTATGAGGTAGATGAACTACGCGCCCAAAAACGAACTTGTTTTGTACCGTTACCTAAATTATTTGTTTCAGGTGAAACTAACATTAGCAAACCATCACTTTGAGCTAAAGGGGCACGGTATGAATAAAATCCTCTACTACCAGTTCTAGCAACTGTTGTTACATAACTGTAAGCATTACCTGCTGGTAAAATTGTATCAATATTTGTCCAACATAAAGGTGCATTCTGATTTGTAGAACCACCTGTAGCTGTTGTTTCAAAACCTTCAAAAAAGTTAGCTGTATAAATAGGACACAGCGTATTAAACATTACAGGAAAAGTTGTCCAAACACCCTTATTAGTACCACAAACACTACGCACATATACATAATATGTAGTAGCACCTGTTAAAGCATTTGTTGTAGCTGTAGTATTTGGTGCTGTTGTAGAACCCGTTGCAACAGCACCTGCTGTACCTGGCGCACCAGAAGTACGAACTTCCCATTCATATCCGGTAACACCCGTAGCTTGTGAAGCATTCCAAGAAAAAGTTGCACCAGTAATTGTAATAGCATTTGCAGCCAAATTCATTGGAAAAATACATGGTGATAAATCTTCATAGTAAATATCATCGATATAGAAATAAGGATATTCACCAGCAAGCGTATGTTCTAATGCAAAAGCAAAATAATCATCGGTTGTAGCCGGAAGAGGTACAATATATTCTGTAAATGATGTATTATATGGTACAGGAAACTCAATTATTTTTGTTTTAGTTGCAGTACCTGTTGTTCCATTCATTCTGTAAACCACCATTTTTGGTGTGTAAGCAGTAGTAGGATTTCTCACAGAAAAACGAAGTTGTTTAGTACCATTGCCTAAATTGTCTGTTTCTGGAGAAATTAACATCATGTCACCATTAGGAGCAGTACTTAAAGGGTATCTATACAAATAGAATGATCTTGTACCAGTTTTTGCATAACTAGTAGAAACATAGGAATAATTGTATTGATAACCTGTTGTGTTCAAGTTTGTCCAACAAACAGGTGCGTTCTGGTTTGTAGAGCTACCTGCTAGAGTAGTTTCAAAGCCTTCAAAGAAACTAGCAGTAATTGCAGCAGCTTGATTAACTGTAACAACATTAGATGTATTGGTTCCTGAAGATGTGTTACAGGTAACTACTAAACGATAATCTGTATTTGCCGTTTGGTTAGTTACGGTATAGCTAGTACCTGTTGCGGTAGGAATAGGACCCCAAGTACCAGCGCCAGCCGGAGAGCTTTGCCATTGGTAGGTCATATTTCCTGCAATTGTAACGCCTGCCGAAGACAAGGTAAATGGTTGGCTGTTACATGCCCTTGTAGTTGCAGATATTGTACCTGCAGTTGGTGTACCAGAACAAGCTGGTAAAGCTAAAATGTTAACTCTATAATCATGTACTTCACCAAATGAAGCATTGGCACAAGCATTTACACCTGTGGTACTCCAAACAACACGAACGCGCATTCTACGAATCCCAGTTGTTGCATTTACAGGAATAGTAATATTACCTGTAGCAAACGAAGGAGTTTGCGCTAAAGGAAGATCAGTTAATAATTTTTCGGTTGTGTCATCAAAGGTGCCATCATTATTAAAATCAATCCAAACACTAGCACGTTCAGATGCCGGAGATCCATAACCTGTATTTAACTGTATAGGGTAGGCTATACTTTGCATCAAATCAACAGGTGTTAAAGCCGTTTTATCATCATAAGATGCTGCACTACATCCTGTATTCAAATCACTAAGTACAGATGTACCATGACCATTTAGTACAACGCTATTAAGATTATCTCCAGTAGTACTTCCAGTACCACCACAGCCACTCGTATAAATAGGTATACAATACGTTTGTGCCCGACCCTTTAGTACAGGTAGAAACAAACATATAATTAATATCACGGCTTTTGTGTTTAACCACGGTATTTTAAGCCTAGAAAAAGATGTAGTTTTTTCCATAATTTTCGATGTTTTAAATTTAATAGCCATAAATGTAACTATAAAATTCCATATTTAACATAAATTAACACTGTTCGGTATAATAATTTTTTTAAATTAAAAATGTATTATAAGAATATTAATGATTAATATTTCATTGTTTTTCATAATTTGTTTTATTATAAGCTGGCCTACAAAAAAGCTTAATCCTATCTAAGCAACGGCCGTACACCGAGTAACCGTTCTATGTACTGGGGAATTTATCGGCACTTTACTGATGTTCAGTAAATTACACATGTGTTTTTTTTAGTTTTTAATCACCATTTTTAAAGATAATTCAACCGTTCGTTAACGATATTGCAACGCATTAAACCTGCATTTAAGTCATTAGTCAGGAACTGTTTAATATTAAGGGAATACTTCTTGTAATTTATTTTACCATATAACAACTTAAAACTTTGAAAGATGAAAAGTGATGACAAAAACATTCCGGGAAGTGAAAAGAATAAAAAAACAAGCCCGACAGACATTAAAGGAAAAGATGTTCACGAAGCCAATCAAACAAATTCAGGTGCCGGCGCATCGCAGATAAAAGAAGGTAGTAATCTGTTGCCCGAAGATGCCGAAAAAGTTCCAGATCAGAATACAAAGCAAGAAAAAGAAAATAGATCTGAAAAGACTGAAAAAGAAGAATAAACGAACCATTAATTTTTTTAATTGAAACAGTATGCCAGAAGGTCCTAGTATTGTTATCGCAAAAGAAGAAATGAGTGTTTTTATCGGCAAAAAGGTTGTAGAAGCACACGGTAATTCTAAAATTGATACTGAAAGGTTGGAAGGTAAAGTTCTTTCCGATGTTAAATCGTGGGGTAAACACCTGCTGCTGTGCTTTGACGATTTTACCGTACGTATTCATTTTTTGCTGTTTGGCAGTTATCTGGTAAACGAAACAAAATCGGCAAATGTTCGTTTGGGACTTTTTTTCAAGAACGGACATATGAATTTTTATGGTGCTTCTGTAAAGGTATTGGAAGGAACTGTAGATTCTCTTTACGATTGGTCTGCCGATGTAATGAGTGAACAGTGGAATCCGCGCTTGGCAGTTAAAAAACTTGCTGATAAAAAACAAGAATTGATTTGTGACGAACTGCTGGATCAGGATGTGTTTTCAGGTGTAGGTAATATCATAAAGAACGAAGTTTTATTCAGGGTGGGTCTTCATCCAAATTCATTGGTAGGCAAAATTCCGTCTAAAAAAATGAAAGAAATCGTTGAGCAGGCGCAAAACTACAGTTTCGATTTTCTGCGATGGAAAAAAGAAAATCAACTTAAAAAGCATTGGCTTGCGCATACTAAAAAAGAGTGTTCTAAATGTGGCCAGTTATTGGTAAAGGAATACACTGGTAAGAAAAAACGCAGAAGTTTCTTTTGTACAAACTGTCAAAAACTGTATGTATGAGTAACACTAAATTCCACATCGGATGTTCAAGCTTTGCAACATCTTCTTGGAAATCGGTTTTTTACCCGGATTATCTGCCAAAAAAAGACTGGTTCCAATTTTATTGCAAGCATTTTTCAACGTATGAATTCAATGGTTCGTTTTATAGGTTTCCCACGGTAGAAAGTTTAGATAAATGGTATCATAAAACTCCGGATGATTTCAGTTTTAGTATCAAAATGCCGAAAGTGATTACGCACACAAAGAAGCTTATAGACTGTGAAATAGAAGTGTCAGATTTTTACGAGATTGTTTCTAAAGGACTAAAAGAAAAACTGGCGTGTGTATTGTGGCAGTTTCCCCCAAGCTTTTTGTACAGCGAACTGAATTTAGCTAAGCTCATAAAACTTTTAAATTCCGATTTTAAGAACGTTGTGGAATTCAGGCACAAAAGCTGGTGGAACAAAAATGCTGTTGAAACATTACAGCAGACGGGTGTAATTTTTTGCAATCCCAGTTATCCGGGTTTGGATGTTGATCTGATAGATGTTGGTAAAATTGGATATTTCCGCATGCACGGTGGCCCAAAGCTTTTTTATTCTGAATATTCTCAAGAAGAAATACAGGCACTTTACAATACAATAAAGGCAGCATCCTACAAAGACGTATATGTGTATTTTAACAACACGGCATCTACGGCAGCTGTAATAAATGCAAGGCAGCTTATGAAGCTGAAGATAACTTGACATAGTCCCTTTAATTAAACAATGACAGAAATTTGACTATTTCAGCAACTTTTTGTCAATCAATAAGTAATTTAAATTTTAAATATACAGAGCTATGAAAAATGAACAAAACAAAGAAACGACACCCGTAAAAAAACAACAGAACGGCAAACCTGAAAACAAAGACAATTTAGACAGCCGCGGTCACGAAGAGCAAAAAAGAAAGGGTGACGATGTAACTTCGAACGAGAAAGATACAAAAGAGAAAAAATAATTTCAAACGGGATAATTCCCGTTTTTTTATTGTAAATCTATAAAGATTCACCACTATATCATTGGTTTTTTTGTCACTGTTGAAAAAATAAAAGTTGTTCAAAACAATTGTGATAGGTGTCATTTATACCCGTTCAGTATAATGGCATCCATCACCTAAACACATCTTGCCTCTATAGACATCGTGATCATCAAATCATCAAATCCGCCCAGCTTGGTTTCCAATTCCTACGTGTGCGTTTTTAATGCACGTCAAAAACAATATTCCATCCGGTTAAAAGACAGTTAAATTTTATTCCTTTTTCAGCAAAAGATAAAAGCCAGTCTTTTATTTCTTCTTTGTTCAGTTTTAATTTTTTTGTTATACCTGTAATCTGATATTTTTTTGCTTTATTCATAAAGTAATTTACATCGTAACCATCTTCAGCAAGTAAGGCAGAAAATTTATCGCCAGTTCGGCCGTGATTACTTGTGAAGGTAAAGTTAATCGTGATCTCACAGGATGATGATTGTAGTTGCTGTTGTAAACGCTCAGATACCTGATTGCGCAAATTGTCTTTATATGTTAGTAAAAGTTCGGAGGTATTGGTGTTTTTCTTAAAAAACGGTAGTTTCATTTGTGTGCATAATTAAAATAATTACTATCTAAAGCGCTAATTTTTATTCTGCATAAGTGTATGTAAATGTATTATAAAAAATTTAAAGCTTATCTGCGAATTATAATAATTTAAAAATAATTTTTAATCATCACTAAAATATTCTCAAAAAAAATGTTTTTTTATTATATCGTTATGCAAATCAAAACCTGAGAATGAAGCCTAAAGTCTGCGAATACATGGAGTAGAGTAAGTGGGAAGCAAAGCTTAATCAACAAGTTTCAATCTTAAACTTAATACCACTCAATATTACAACATGCATTAATACATTATATAGTATAAAATACCAAACGCCCAGTAGCAGTGCTTCAATACTTTCACCATTCTGCTTTATTTTAAATTAAATATTCTTTATGTTTAAATGCAAAATAGTTTGAAACATGAATTGCAAGCTTCGATGAGCAAGCAAAAAGAAGATTTTATAAACTCTGTAGAAAATGCAATCCACTTTTTCGGAAGTACACCTGCTGCCATCATTACTGAAAATCTAAAGTGGACGTTGTAAAAAGCAACCAAATTTAATACTTGGTTTGGTGTTTTTTAATATTTAAGCATAAAAAAACGGTTTTGCGTTAAAAACATAAGGTCAGTTTATACGTCTTTTAAAGGATCATGCCAGTGTTTCATATTACCAAAAACAGTTTGCGTTATTACTGATGCTATACTTTAAATCATACAATGTACGATAAAGAAATTGTTTTTAATGTACTGTATGATATGGTTGTGTTGCAGTCTTTGTTTCAAAGCAGTGTATACAATGTATCTGAATCCGTCAGAATTTAAAAAATGAATCTCACTTTAAACAATTTTACAAGAGAATAACTGATGTAAATGGGATATTTAAATGAAGAAGTGTTTAAGAATGCCTATTTCGAAACTGTTTTTGATTGCTTTAGTCTCGATCGCGTATGTAAGTGATGCCATGATTTGATCTTGTAGGCTATGAGCGACAGATTTTGCTAAAGACTACAGTGGCAGTATCAATGGTTGATTTATTCAAAATGTGAAGCTATTAGTATTATTTAGAAAAGGTATGCAATTAATTATTCTCAATTAGGAATTAAATAGGATGGAGGAAGGTACCCTAAAGCGGACAAACAAAAAAAATCCTGAATGTAAATTCAGGATTTTGTACTCAAGGCGGGACTTGAACCCGCACGAGCATTACTGCTCACTGGATTTTAAGTCCAGCGTGTCTACCAATTCCACCACTCAAGCGTAGGTAAAAAAAATCTATTTATAAGTCTTGAATATTATTTTGTACTCAAGGCGGGACTTGAACCCGCACGAGCATTACTGCTCACTGGATTTTAAGTCCAGCGTGTCTACCAATTCCACCACTCAAGCAGATAAATAGATTTTTGAGCGAAAAACGGGATTCGAACCCGCGACCTCAACCTTGGCAAGGTTGCGCTCTACCAACTGAGCTATTTTCGCGTAATAATATAAAAAAACGTTAGTACTCAAGGCGGGACTTGAACCCGCACGAGCATTACTGCTCACTGGATTTTAAGTCCAGCGTGTCTACCAATTCCACCACTCAAGCAGTTGTAGTAACGTTGAGCGAAAAACGGGATTCGAACCCGCGACCTCAACCTTGGCAAGGTTGCGCTCTACCAACTGAGCTATTTTCGCATATTATTTTTATTTAAAGAACATAGATTGCAAATTTAAAAAGATTTCTCAATATCTGCAAAATAAAAGTACTCAAGGCGGGACTTGAACCCGCACGAACATTACTGCTCACTGGATTTTAAGTCCAGCGTGTCTACCAATTCCACCACTCAAGCGAATCAAAACAAACTGTAAGTCTGTATTGCGACTGCAAATATAGAACGATTATTTTATTTTACAAGGGTTTTAAAAAACTAATTTGTAATTATTTTTTAAAGTTTTGATAATGTTTAAACTAGCTTTTGCTTTTTTATTATGCTATTACATATTTGTCCTGCGAAGAATGTTTAATAAGCAAAAAAGCATTGCTATTGCAATGCTTTTTGTTAACGTAATGGTCTGTTTAAAACCAAATCAATGTATAAGTTTACTCTGTTTTTTAATTGTTTTCTGTGAACTACAAAATCTAAAAAGCCGTGTTCTAACAAAAATTCCGATGTTTGAAAACCTTCTGGTAAATCTTTACCTGTTGTATCCTTTACAATACGTGGACCTGCGAAGCCGATTAATGCACCAGGCTCTGCAATATTAATATCGCCTAACATTGCGTACGATGCCGTTGTTCCACCAGTTGTTGGATCGGTACATAATGAAATATAAGGGATTTTAGCATCTGCCAATTGCGCTAATTTTGCCGATGTTTTTGCCATTTGCATTAACGAATACGCTGCTTCCATCATACGTGCACCGCCCGATTTTGAAATCATCATGAACGGAATGTTGTTTTTGATAGAATAATCGATTCCACGGGCAATTTTTTCACCTACAACAGAACCCATAGATCCGCCAATAAAAGCAAAATCCATACAGGCAACAACTAAATCTGCTCCTTTAGATTTTCCTACCGCAACACGTACTGCATCTTTTAAATTGGTTTTGTCTTTAGCTTCTTTTAAACGATCGCTGTACTTTTTGGTATCAACAAATTTTAAAGGATCTTTCGCTGTTATAGAACCAAATAATTCTTTGAACTTATTGTCATCGAATAAAATTTCAAAATATTCTTTACTTCCAATTCTTACGTGGTAATCGTCTTCCGGAGAAATCCATAAGTTTTTAGCCAGCTCTTCCGATTCTATAATTTTTCCCGTTGGCGATTTGTACCATAAACCTTTGGGAGTGTCTTTTTTATCTTCGGTAGGGGTTGTAATTCCTTTTTCTTTTCTTTTAAACCAAGCCATAGTCTTAAATTATGATTTATAAATTACGAATTGTGTATTTAATTGTAATTCGTAATTTTTATAATGTGTTAACGTTGTTTAAATCGGCAAAAGCTTGCTCTAAACGTTTGTTGAATGTTAATTCGCCATCACGCATCCATTTACGCGGATCGTAATATTTTTTGTTAGGAACATCGTCTCCTTCAGGATTTCCAATTTGCGTCATTAAATAATCTTTCTTCGCAAGAATATAATCACGAGCGCCTTCGGTAAAAGCAAATTGTAAATCGGTATCGATATTCATTTTAATTACACCATAAGATATTGCTTCGCGAATTTCTTCTAAAGTTGATCCAGATCCACCGTGAAAAACGAAATCTACCGGATTGTTTTTTGTGCTGAATTTATCTTGAACGTATTTTTGAGAATTGTCTAAAATTTTCGGAGTTAATTTTACGTTTCCTGGTTTGTAAACACCGTGTACGTTACCAAAAGCTGCTGCAATGGTAAAACGAGGCGATACTTTCATTAATTCTTCGTAAGCGTAAGCCACTTCTTCTGGTTGTGTGTATAGTTTTGATGAATCTACATGTGAATTATCAACACCGTCTTCTTCACCACCTGTAATACCTAATTCAATTTCTAAAGTCATACCAATTTTACTCATACGGTCTAGGTATTTTTTAGAAATTTCGATGTTTTCTTCGATTGGTTCTTCTGATAAATCAATCATGTGAGAAGAAAATAAAGGTTTGCCGTTTTCTTTATAGAATTTTTCGCTGGCATCTAACAAACCATCAATCCAAGGTAATAATTTTTTTGCGCAATGGTCTGTATGTAAAATTACGGTAGCGCCGTATAATTCTGCCAACTCGTGAATTTGTTTTGCACCTGCAATAGATCCTGCAATAGCTGCACGCTCATTTTCGTTGCTTAACCCTTTTCCTGCCATAAACAAACCGCCACCGTTAGAAAACTGAATGATAACCGGTGCGTTTAATTTTGCAGCTGTTTCTAATACACCGTTGATAGTACTAGACGATGTTACGTTTACAGCCGGTAAGGCAAAACCTTTTTCTTTTGCGTAATTAAATATTTCCTGAACTTGATCGCCGGTTGCAACACCAGGCTTAATGTTATGTGCCATATTTAGGTTGTGAGTTTTATTTTTTAAACTTTGTTTAGCTTACAAAAGTAATAATTTTATTAAAACGGATAATTAATTCCGACATTTAAAACGGTTTTACTTAAATTCCATTCTTTAAACCATTTGCGGTTGGCTTCGTTTGCGGGGTTATAGGTTTTAAAACCTAAATCTAAACGCACTACAAAAAAGCTAAAATCGTAACGAATTCCCAATCCTGTTCCCAGCGCAAGGTCTTTTAAAGATTTTAATCCGTTAAAAGTCATTTCTTCATCTTCAATATTGTCTAAAGCATTCCAGATGTTTCCGGCATCGGCAAAGAGTGCCATGTTCCAAGGACCCGAAACGTTAAAACGATATTCGGCATTAAAAGCCAGTTTCATGTTGGCTTCGTTAAAATCTAATAAACCACCACTGCGACCAGGCCCTAAACGGTACGACTGCCATGCACGGTTATCGTTAGATCCACCTGCAAAATAACTGCGCGAAAACGGAATGTTGTCACTGTTTCCGTACGGAATGGCAATTCCACCAAAAGCACGTACTGCCAACACATTCTTATTTCCTAAATCAAAATACTTTATAAAATCTACTTCGCCTTTAATATATTGCGAATAAGCTACATCTAAAATGGTGTGCTTGCCGTTAGCGTTTGTTTTACTGCTTGATTTTGCAAGGGCATTTAAAATGTTTCCTGCAGATTCTACTTTGGTTCTAAATGTAAAGAAATCTTGATCTTTAAGGTTAAAACGGTTAGAGTAGGTGTACACCACATTACTTGCCAAGATAAGGTTGTTTTCGGTTAAACGCACTTTTCTTTCGGCAATACTTAAAACTGTTCTAATGTCCTGTTCATTTGCGTTTGTGTTTCCTTCCAAAACATCAACCATAAAATAATCTGCACTATTATTTTCAATAATAAGATTTCCGTTTTCGTCTAAATACTCGGGATTGACATTTGTTCTGTCAGCAATTACATTCAACGTATTATAAGATGATCGATATACCTTAAAGTAATTTCCTGGATTCATGTTGCGGACAAACTGCAGGTTAAAAACATCGAAACTTATGGTGTTTCTTCTTTTGTATGACCATGAATAATTATAAATTCCGGTTAAATTCTGCTTATCTAAACCAATATTCTGCTGATTGAAAAAACCTACGCTTAATGTGGTATTTGGAAACGATGTGCGATCTACTAGCTTATCAATAATATTCGGGAAGAACAAAAAGCGTGGAATGGTTAGTTTTACATCGGCACCGTATTCTAGAATATCAAAAAAAGTATTGTGATCGCTGCGGTATTTTGATGCCGATGAACCGATGTTGCCTCTAAAACTTACATCGAGAATTTCGGCTCCTTTAAAGATGTTTCTAAATACAAAGCCAACACTTCCTTGAATACCAAAATCTTGAATGTTGGAATGATTTAAATCGATCGACGGATTAAAAGTAATGCGTTTTTTAGGATTCAGCGTAATATTTGCAATCAACGATTTTCCCAAACTGTCGCGCGTATCGGGAACATATTCAATAGTAGGATAGTTGAAAACCTTTAAGTTACTTAAAGATCGTGATGTAATTAAACGACGTATGTCTGAAAAAGAACCATCTTCATCGATAAAAACAGCATTTCGCAACACTTTTGGCTTGTAACTTAACGGACCTTTACTGTAAATATTCAAATTTTTGTATTGAACAGAATCTGTAATGGTTTGAAATTCTGCCGAAGTATTACTTGTGTAAAGATTTACTTTGCTGATCTTATACAGCTTAAAAGGTTCGGTAACCAGCGTATCGCCTTGCTTAATGTTTTTATTGTCGATATTCAGATAAATATCTGTAGTATGGTTGTTCTTTAAAGTATCGGCTTCGTAATTAATGTAGGTTTTCTGAAAATCGTAAGCGCCATTGTTTCTAAAAAAAGTTGTAATACGCTCGCGTTCTTCGTCTAATTTTGCTGCGTTGTACTGTTCGCCTTTTTTAACAACACTTTCACGCGTATTTGTTTTGAAAAGTGAATCTAATTCGGGCGATTTCACTATAACCGCAATACTGTCATACACATACGGTTTCCCGGTGTTAATAGTGTAATGCGTACTGATTCTTTTATCTTTTAAACTGTCTAATTTGTATGAAATTTTAGTGTTGAAATATCCCTGATTAAAATAATGGTTTTTTAAACGAATAACAGATTTTCGAGTTCTTTCGCCATCATAAATAACGGGTGCTTCGCCCAATTCTTTAAGTGTTCTGCCCATTCCCGATACAAAAAACGATGTTCCTAAACGATCTACCTGCTTTGCAGATAAAAGCTTCGCCAAAAAACGTTCGGTATTTTTATGCTTGTCTAACCACGCCTGATAGGTAGAATCGGGGTTTACCTTTGCCATATTGTACATGTGCAAACGCAGGCGGTAACCCAGAAAGTTGCTGTTAGGCTGCTGATAAAGCTGTTTAACAATAGCTTCGCTTGTTTCTTTTTTGTTGTTTACTAAAATTTCGTTTTCTGTTAGCAGTCGTTCATCAGCAGGTACACGCTTGGTTAGCGAACAAGCTAAAAAAATGCTTGAAATTACAGTAATAAACACTAATTTTGATAAAATATTTCTCAAGGACATAACAATTTCAATTGGTAAAATTACAACTTTTCACGAATGCTTACTAAAAACCAAATCAAATATATAACGCAATTAAAGCAAAAAAAATTCCGCGATTTAAATAAAGTTTTTATTGCCGAAGGATTTAAGGTAATTAACGAACTGTTGAATTCTACTTTGCAGTTGGAACATATCTATACAATAAGGCAGTTGAACTTTGGTGTTTCGAAAGAGTTTGTGACGGAAATTACTGAAGCCGATCTTAAGAAAATCTCGTCTTTAACCACACCGAACGACTGTTTGGCTGTTTTTAGAATGAAAGAAGAGAGATTGTCACAACCCAGCGGATTAAAAATTGCTTTAGACAATGTGCGCGATCCGGGAAATTTAGGAACCATTATTCGTTTATGCGATTGGTTTGGTGTTGCCGATTTAATTTGCAGCAAAGAAACAGTAGATGTTTACAACACCAAAGTGGTGCAGGCAACCATGGGATCGTTGACGCGTGTAAATATTTTTTATACCAATTTGGCTGATTATTTAAAGGATACCAGCGAACCTGTTTATGGAACATTTATGGAAGGAACCAATATTTACAAAACGGATTTACCAACCAGCGGAATTATTGTAATGGGGAACGAAGCCAACGGAATATCCGCAGAAATAGAAGCTTTGGTAACTGCTAAAATTGCCATTCCGCGTTTTGGCGATTTACAACAAACCGAAAGTTTAAATGTTGCCACTGCCACTGCTATTATTTTGAGTGAGTTTAAAAGGAATGATTGATTTTTTTTTAATTTAGTAAAAATATAATTTATATGAAAATAATTTTACAAACTTTGATTTTGATAACTCTTTTTTCTTGTGGTAAAACTCAAGTATCAGAAGTTGAAGTAAAAGCAGTAGATCAAGTTTTGATGTTTTATGGAGGAAAAGTTGAGCGATTTATTGGGGTCAATAGCGAAAACGGAAATAAAATTGATTTTTTTGAATTGAAGATAAAAGAAAGTAATCTTTTAAATTCAGATATAAACTGGTTAGATGAACACGCTGGTAATATAGCATATCTTTTTTATTCTAATTTGAATAATGAAAAAACAAATTATGATGAAATAAGGGTTACAATTGAAGTAGGAAAAAATGAATCTCATAAATATAAATTTACGGGAAAGGAATTAAAAGAAGTTGAAACTTTTTATACCGAGATCCAAAAGACAAATAATTACATAAAAAATGCCGATTATTCTTCATTAGTAAATCAATTTAATAAAAAAATAGAGGTTAATGAAAATGAAATTAATAAGTTGTTTACCAAAATAAAATCAGAATACGGAGAAATCAAAAATATACAAATTCAAGGATTTAGCTTTGATAGAGATGAAGAGTTTGGGAATTATGTAAGATTTAAAGTAGGTGTTATTCAGGAAAAGATATCAGCCACAATGGTTCTATCTTATAGTCGAGGAGAAACAAAAGAATTGGTAGGACTTTATTTTCCTTAAATCTTATGATTTATTGAATTTGTAATTTGATAACAGAGCTCTGTTTAAAAACAAAACGGCAAGAATTAAATTCTTGCCGTTTTGTTTTTTGATATAGTTATTTTAATGAAACGTAAAGTTTATAAACAAACCGCGTGTTTTCATTGATTCTATATCGCCTGTCCATGGGCTGTTAGGGTTTTTGTCACGGATTAACTCGTCTTGTAAACCAAATACGCCTCTAACTGACGGAGTAAATTTAAAATGCTCAAAATAAAAATCGATACCCAAGCCTAATTCATAGTTTGCTGTCCACTTTTTCATTCTAAAACGACCTTGGTAATTATCGTCTTTAGAAGTTTCGTTACTGCTTAAATTCAACGATTGCGATATTCCTGTTAAGATATACGGACGAATGTTTCCGGCTCTTAAAGCAGAAAATTTCAACAATATAGGGAAATTAATATAGGTTGAAGCTACATCGCGCACACGCTGATCAGGATTTGTAATATGCGGAAAAATAAGGTTACGGCGCGTGTAATATAAACCTGGTTCAAAACGTAAATCTAAATATTCCATTAAGCGCAAGTTTCCAACCAAACCAACATTAAAACCGGTTGTAGGTTCAACCAGAATTTCATCGCTTCCGTTTTTTTCGTAAAAACTTTTCTTATAATCGAACTTAAAATTGTACGAGCTAAATCCTAAATAATAACCGTAATGCACACGTTGCTGATCCCACTGTTGTTGGTTGCGGTAAGGATTTTTTCCAAACATACCCTGTGCAAATGAATTTGCGGTTAAAAGAAAACAAGTAGCAATTAAAAGGTTTTTCATACGATTATTTTGATGCTGAATAAATTGTTGCAACGCCCATTGTTTGCGGATTGTGTTTTACATTTTTAAAGCCTACTTTTTGTAAAATGGCATTTAATTTTTCGCCGTAAGGGAAATTTTTTGCCGATTCTGACAGGTATTCGTACGCTTTTTTATCTTTAGAAAACACTTTGCCCATTAGCGGCATAAAGGTTTTCATGTAAAAACTGTATCCTTGCTTAAACGGAAACTTTGTTGGAACCGAGGTTTCTAAGATAACAAAAATTCCGTTAGGTTTTAATACACGTAAAATTTCAGACAAACCTTTTTCAAGATTTTCAAAATTGCGTATACCAAAGGCAACGGTAATTGCATCAAAAGTATTGTCTTGAAAAGGTAAATTTTCAGAATCGCCCTGAATCATTTCAATTTTATTCTGCAAGCCCAGTGCGTTCACTTTTGTTTTACCAACTTCTAACATTCCTGCCGAAAGATCTAAACCAACAATACGTTTTGCGTTAGATTTTGAAAGTAGAATAGCCAAATCGCCCGTTCCTGTTGCAATATCTAAAATAGATTCCGGATTGGTATCAGAAACCATTTTTAATACCTTACGTCTCCAGCCTTGATCGGTTCCCAGCGAAATCATTCGGTTTAAACTGTCGTAATTACCAGAAATAGTATCGAACATTTGTTCGACCTGTTGTTTTTTACCAAGGTTAGAATCTTTATAGGGATTGATTTGATCGGCCATTTTAAATTGAAATTTTTACAAATATAATTATAATAAAGATAACCCGTTGGGTGTAATTAGATGATTTGATTTTTAATATTGTTAATAGGTCTATCAAAGATTAATTAATTAATATATTGTATTAAAGTCAATGCTGTTATTTTAGCCAAAATTCTTGTTTTAAAACCTACAGACATTTTGGCATAATTGTTTCTAATTCTGAACTGATAGCATAATTGGTAGAATAACGTTTCAATTCTTTTGTTTGATTTTCTAAAAATATAAGGTTGTGTTTTATAATTTTTGTGATTAATTCTTTTAGGTGTTCTAGTTTGATATTTGCTGTTTGAAACAAATCTAACTGTTTATTCTAATATCTTCTAAAAACAAAAAAAGTTTTCGTCTTCTTTTATTGAATTTACTTCGCTCAAGTAAGTTTTGTATTTCTTTTTGATTTAGTTGTTTAAATAACGAATTCTCACCGTCAATACATAAATTCAGCAGTTAATCTCAATTCAACAACTTCTATATCAATCATTTTGTGTTTTATTTCAGCAGAGATGCAAGGGGAAACGTTACATTTAGAATCACACAGCAAACAAATTATTCAAATACAAACGGGTTTGTATTGGTGCTTACATAATTTGTGTGCTACTCACCCAATTTGTGTTAGCTATTATTACTCAAAGTCAGGAGACTCTGCGCAGCGGGTAATCTATCATAATAGGATTTTTTTCGATATTTTGTCATTCCGATAAAGGAGGTATCTGTTTGATTATCAGAAGATTCTTCACTCCACTACGTTTCTTTCAGAATGACAAAACTAAAATTATTACTAATAGCGGACATTCATATATCAAAATACTCTATTCTTGTAAAAAGATCAATCCAATAAACAGTTGCAAAACTTATAAAATATGCACCTTCTTTTTCGTGAAATTTATATTTTCTGCTCATGGTTTTGTTTATTGGTTTTGGCATTTGGCACGAGCAAGATGCTCGCGCCAGCGTGATGAATTAACTACTTTCTAACAATTTTTTTATTGAATTTAAAAAAGACTCTTCAAACCTTTTCTTTAATTGTTCATTTTCATCATACGAAAAGTCAAGATTAATTCTTTTCCAATTCCCAATTTTTAAACCATCATTTACACTTTCGAATTCCAAATTGGTATTAGTTTCATTTCCTCTTACTGCAATATTCAATATTTTATTTTTGTTAGCATCATAAAAATAGACGATGAACCATAATCCATTTTCGGATCTTTTATCTTCCAAAACAAAAGAACTGTTTGATGAAATTGAAACTTCAGGAACTTGATGTATAGGATTTTGTTCTTTAAACTCTTTGATGGCTTTTATTACTTTAGCTTCTGAATAATTGAGATTATAAGTTTCTGAAAACGCATAACTTCCAGCAGAAATCATATTAGCTTTTTTCATAAGCTCATACCGTGAAGGTTTACTAAAGATCAATATAGTAAAAATTATAAGAATAAAAGATGTTATAGCAATTATAATTTTTTTCATATTTTTTTATAAGATTTAGAGCAATACTGAGTCTCTATATTTGGAAGATAAAATCAATATTGTTTCATTTCTATAAAATAAAAGCCACTCACAGGCGCAAATATCTTACTCGTGCTTAAACCTACCCCTTCACATCCAAGGCATCACGCAAGGCATTACCAATCATCATAAAGGCAACTACAACCAAGCACATTGCCAAGCCGGGAATTAATGCCAAATGCGGTTTTCCTAAAATAATGTAGTTGTAGTGTTCTTTAATCATTCCGCCCCAGCTTGGTACAGGCACTTGTGCGCCCAAACCTAAAAAGCTTAAACCGCTTTCTACCAAAATTGCCGATGCAAAATTAGCCGCCGAAATTACAATTACCGGTGCCATGATATTTGGTATAATGTGTTTAAAGATAATACGCATGTCAGAGAAACCCAGTGCGCGTGCTGCGGTTACATACTGCATTTGTTTTACGCTTAACACCTGTCCACGAACTACTCGGGCAACTTCAACCCACATAGTTAAACCAACGGCAATAAAAACCTGCCAAAATCCTTTTCCTAATGCCAAGGTTATAGCGATGACCAACAAAAGGGTAGGGATAGACCATATTACGTTAATTAACCACAGAATAAAAGCATCGGTTTTTCCGCCAAAATAACCAGCAAGTGCCCCTAATGTAATTCCAATAATTAACGAAATAAATACAGCTACAAAACCAATTGCTAGCGAAACGCGTGCACCAACCAATAACCGACTTAAATAATCGCGCCCCTGATTATCGGTGCCTAAAAGATATTTTTTTGTTTTAATGTGGTTTTCTTCTATCGATTTTTGATCAGCATCTGGAAATACATTGGTAAGCACGTATTTAGTTTGCGAGGTTGATGGATCAATCGAAAATTCTTTGTAATAAAGCGTGTCGCCTTTAAAAGTGTATGATAAAACGGGAATAAACTGCTCTTTAATTTCTTTGCCTGTGAAATAATCAAAAATCGATGATTTGTTTTTATTACCTAACGGAATGTTTATTGTTTTAACCGTAAAGCCTGGTTTTTGCGTGCTTATAGAAACATCGCCATTGTTTGCATTTACGGTATTATCGGGCGCTAAAATATAGGCACCCAATGCAGACAGACTTAAAACCACGATAAAGACTAATGAAAAAACGCCCCAAGAATTTCTTTTGAATTTTTGGAGCGCCTTTTTATTTGCCGAAACAAATTTTTTAAACACTTTTTTATTTTTTAAAGGACTATCAGTTATTCTGTGTTTTGATCAAGTTCTTAACAAGCTCGAACTGAAATTTACTTTACTAAATTTGATGACGACCCAATTTTAAATTTACTTGTTTTTATATCTTTTAAAACATTCACGGCTTCTTCTACATAAACATCGTTATTCAGGCTTTTAAACCATCGTTTGCGTTTGTTTTGCAGCACGGTATCGTTTTTAATCAAATTTTCATCATGTGGTAATGACGTAAAAGCCAAACTGTTTTTGTAATCTTTCAAAACATTGAAGCGTTTTGATTGTTCTTCCAACTGCTTCGATTTTGCCAAATACTCGTTATATTCCAACGGAAAGGTATTATCGTCTTGTTGTGATTTAACCCACTTCGCACTTTCGTCAATCAATTTAAATTGCGCATTGGCAGCTACACGGCTTTTGCTCTTGTCTTTTACCGGAGCAAAATTATAATCGAAAACGTTGTACTTCGCTTTGGCAATTTTATCCCACTGCATAGCATTGTCGTTGTCGCGTTCACCTGTATCAACATATAAGAAACGATCCGGTAAAACCAAGTCACTTTCTACGCCTTTCAATTGTGTAGATCCACCGTTAACTCGGTAGAATTTCTGACTTGTGAATTTCATCGCACCTAAATCGCCTATCTTTTTATTGCCGAATCTGTTCAGATCCAATAAATTTTGAACGGTTCCTTTTCCGTATGAATGTTTAGATCCTAAAACCAAACCACGGTTATAATCTTGAATGGCAGCTGCAAAAATTTCAGATGCAGAAGCTGAATAATTATTGATTAAAACCACCAAAGGTCCTGTCCATTGTGTTTTGTTATCACGATCGTAAAGTACATCACTTTCGCCCGATTTTGCTTTTACCTGCACAACAGGTCCTTGCGGAATAAACAAACCAACCATATCAACAACCGTTTGCAGTGATCCACCGCCGTTGTTACGTAAATCTACAATGATTCCTTCTATATTTTGTTCTTTAAGATATTCCACTTCTTTGGCAACATCTTTAAAAGCATCGCGACCGTCGCGGTTTTCAAAACTAATGTAGAATTTAGGTAAATGAATGATTCCAAATTTCCCTTCAGGTGTATCAATGATCGACGATTTTGCAAAAGTCTCTTCAATTTCAAACTTATCACGAACAATGGCAATCACCTTAACGTTTCCGTCTGCTTTTTTAACGGTCAGTTTAACGGTTGTATTTTTTTTGCCTTTAATCATTTTAACAACCTTTTCCAATCGCATACCTGCAATATCAACCGGTTGTTCATCGCCTTGCGCTACTTTTAAAATAATATCGCCGTTTTCCAATTCGCCCTGTTTCATGGCAGGACCACCCGGTATCACTTCGGTAATTTCGGTGTTCTGATCTTTTTTACGAAGCTGTGCGCCAATTCCTTCCATAGAACCCGCCATGCTTTCGTCGAATTTTTGTTTATCGTCCGGAGCAAGGTAATTCGTATGCGGATCAAACTGCTCTAAAAGCGTGTTGATGTAAACCGATAACCATTCTTCACGAGAAATCTCTTCGAAAAATTCAAAAAATTCGTTCAGTGATTTTAAAGTTGTTTCACGCGATTCTTTTTCCAATTCGGTAAAGTTTTTCTTTGGTTCTTTACCAATAGAATCTTTTTCCTGAAGCTTGATTTTATCTTCGATACTCGAAAGTACGTTCAACTTCAACTGTTTGCGCCAACGTTCTTTAAGTTCATCTTTGTTTTTTGCCCACGGTTGTTTTTCGTAATCGGTATCAATTGATTCCTTAACGGTAAAATCTATAGGTTTAGCCAAAATTTCCTTGTAATACGTTTTTGCTTCCTGAATTCTGGTTTGAAACAACGGATAACTTTCGTTAAAAAAGTTGATGCGTTGTTCTTTAAACTCGTCATCTATCAAGGTTTTATATTTGTTTAAAACCTCAATATCAGATTCCAGTAAATAACGTTTGTTACCATCTATAACCTTTAAATAGTTGGTATATACTTTTTCCGAAAAAGCGTCGTTTAAATCTGCCGGATGATAATGCGCATTTGTAAGCACAAAATTTAAAACACCCATTAAAAACGCTTCTTTTTCCGGATCCGGATCGGCCGATTTTTTAAACGGAATAAAACTCCATAATGCTGCAGCAAGCGCCACAACAAGTATCAATACTTTATAATTTCTCTTCATAAATTGCCAAATAGCAGTCATCAAATAATTTTCAACTAAAGTAAATAAATTCTTATTACAAAAACTATTAAAGGATAAATAAAATTTTGTTAACTGTTTTAAGCGGGTACTTGTTTTAAGGGCTTTTTTAATTAAAATGATTACTTTTACGGTAACAAAAGTTTTTTTATGAAAAAGCCATTGATTTTAGTAACGAACGACGACGGAATTACCGCTCCGGGAATTCGTACTTTAATTAGTATTATGAAAGAAATTGGTCAGGTTGTGGTTGTAGCACCTGATAGTCCGCAATCGGCAATGGGGCACGCAATTACCGTTAACAATACGCTGTTTTTAGAGCAGGTTTATATTGATAAAGACGAAATTAAAGAATTCGCCTGTTCGGGAACGCCTGTAGATTGTGTAAAAATTGCTATTGATCAGATTATTAAGGCAAAACCGGATATTTGTGTTTCGGGTATTAATCATGGATCCAATTCGGCATCAAACGTAATCTATTCGGGAACTATGTCAGCAGCGGTAGAAGCAGGTATGAGCGGAATTCCGGCAATAGGTTTTTCTTTGGCAGATTTCAGCTGGAACGCCGATTTTGAACCGATCAAGAAATTCGTAAAACAGATCACATTGGAAACTCTTAAAAACGGTTTGCCCGAAGGTGTGGTGTTGAATGTTAATTTCCCTAAACTGGCTGAAAAAAGCATTAAAGGAATAAAAATATGCCGACAGGCAAAAGCTACGTGGGTTGAAAAGTTCGATGAACGTACCAATCCGCATGGAAAAAAATATTACTGGTTAACCGGAACTTTTGTAAATCACGACAAAGGCGAAGATACCGATGAATGGGCACTTGCCAACGGATACATTTCTGTTGTGCCTGTACAATACGATTTAACTGCTTACCACGCAGTACAACAACTTAATACATGGGAATTGTAATGGACCGATTTTTAAAATTTTTATTGGGAACTTTTTGCGCGTTGGCAGTTTCGTTTGTATGCGGCTGCATTTTATTTTATCTGTTTACAAAGATGAATCCTTTAGACGGCGGTTTGATCTTTAAAATGACCGATGTATCAACCAAAGCGTTTTCATTGGGATCAATCCCTAATATAGGCTTATTTTATCTGTTTTTAAACCGCGAAAATTATTTCAGTGCACGCGGTGTTATTTTCTCGTTTATACTAATTGCCTTCTACATTATTTTTAGTTAATGAAATATTACATTATAGCCGGTGAAGCTTCGGGCGATTTGCACGGAGCCAATTTAATGAAAGCCCTTTTTAAAGAAGAACCCAATGCCGAAGTACGTTTTTGGGGAGGCGAATTAATGCAGCAGGTTGGCGGAACGTTGGTAAAACATTATAAAGATCTGGCTTTTATGGGCTTTGCAGAAGTTGCAGCCAACTTAAGAACCATTTTTAAGAATATCGATTTATGTAAGAAGGATATCAAAGCGTTTAATCCCGATGTAATTATTTTTATTGATTATCCTGGTTTTAATATGCGCATTGCCAAATGGGCAAAGAAAGAAGGTTTTGATACGCACTATTATATTTCGCCACAAATCTGGGCTTGGAAAGAAGGCAGAATTAAAGCGATAAAGCGCGATGTAAACCAAATGTACACCATTCTTCCTTTCGAAAAAGATTTTTACGAGAATAAGCACAATTATCCCGTACATTATGTGGGGCATCCGCTGTTGGATGCTATTGAAACATTCAAGAAAAATCAGTCGGTAGATTTTAGAGAAGTTTATGGTTTAGACGATCGACCAATTATTGCCTTATTGCCCGGAAGTCGAAAACAAGAAATTTCAAAACTTCTTACCGAAATGCTTCGTATTGTGGATTCTTATCCGCAGTTTCAATTCATTATTGCAGGCGCACCAAGCTTGAATGCCGATTTTTACAAACCGTTTATCAAACAAGAAAACGTAAAGTTAATCTTAAACGATACCTATAACCTTTTGAACAATTCGTACGCTGCCATAGTAACATCGGGCACGGCAACGTTAGAAACTGCCTTGTTTAATGTGCCGCAAGTAGTGGTTTACAAGGGTAACGAAATATCGTATCAAATTGCAAAGCGAGTGATTAAATTAAAGTACATTTCGCTTGTAAATTTAATAATGGATGAACAAATTGTTACCGAATTAATTCAAAAAGAATGTAATACAGCGAACATAAAAAAAGAATTCGATAAAGTTATCAACAATTTGGATCGATCTAAAATGCTTGCAAAGTACCATGAATTAAGTGAATTGTTAGGTGGTGGTGGGGCAAGCGAGCGAGTTATCAACATAATTAAGAAAACTTTAAGAACTTTTTAGGAAGTTTAAGAAAATTAAAAAACCTATATTTGTGTTATACCAAAGCAAAGATTATAAATTCTATTATTCAAAATATTAATTAATGAAAAATTTAGCTTTAACGTTAGTAACTTTGTTTACTGTATGTTTAAGCACAGAGGTTGCCGCGCAAAGCAAAAAACCTACTGTGACAACTACATCAAAGATACAGAAGGCAAAGGAAGAGGCTACAATTGCCAACATTAATAAACAAATGAACGCAATTGATGACCAGTTAGACAATAAGACGTCTAAAAAAGCTGAAAAATCAAAATACTGCTATTTAACCGAACAATTGCTTAACGTAGCAAACGATTATCAGGGAATACGTTACCAATGGGGTGGAATGTCACGCACAGGTATGGATTGTTCAGGTTTTGTTAAAAATGCATTCAATCAGTTTAATATAGAGTTACCAAGAACTTCAAAAGAAATGGCATCGCGCGGTGAACGCGTATCTTCTACAGATGCTAAACCTGGTGACTTGATTTTCTTTAAAAACGGTGGTTCAAGAGTGATAAATCACGTAGGAATCGTAATTGAAGTAGATGGAGACGATATTAAGTTTATCCATTCTGCAACATCTAAAGGTGTTTCAATCAATTCAACGAAAGAAGCGTATTACAGTAAAGGGTTTGTACAAATAAACCGCGTTTACGACAGACAAGTATTATAGTTAGTTATTTAATATTCAAATTTTCATATCTTTATTCTAATGAATGAGGTAATGAAATATCCAATTTATCCCATTACATTTTCTTATGTTAGTGGGATTTTTTGTGGCTTTTATTTTAAGCTTCCAAATGCTGTTGTGTTTTCGGTTGCTCTTATATCTTTCTTTGCTTTAGTTTTTCTTTACATTTTACAGCGAAATAAAGGTTTTAACAGTAAGTTGAATGTATTTACTATTCTGGCTGTTTTTAGTGCTTTTTCTTCGCTTGGTTTTCTATCTTACAGTTTTAACAACAAACCTGTAATTATCGATAATTTAAATGAAAAAGAATTTACGATAAAAGTTACCGATGTTTTAAAATCGAACGTTTATTCGCATCGAATGTATGCTGATTTGGTATCACAGGAACAGCAACCCAAAGTTTTAGTTACTTTTTCTAGTAAATCGGATGTTCCTAAAGTCGGAGCGGTTTACAAATTGGTCGGAACAATTAAGAAAGTTCCTGAACCACGAAACCTTTACGATTTTAATTATAGTGAATATTTACGACTGAAAAATATTCATTATCAGATAACATCTTACCACGAACCTTTTAAAATTAAAGAAGAGAAATCTTTTCAATCGGTAATTGTTAGTGGAAGAGATTATCTAACCGCACAGTTTTCCAAATTGGGATATTCAGAGAAAACGCGAGGCTTTATTCAGGCGCTTCTCTTTGGTATTAAAACCAATTTGAATGATGAAATTCAACAGCAGTTTAAAGATTTCGGAATTTTGCATGTGCTTGCGGTATCGGGAATGCACGTGGTATTATTGTTCTCAACCATTTCGTATGTTTTACGAAAATTGCGTATTTCTAAAAATGCGATAACTGTAATATTGATTGCTTTTCTGTTGATCTTCAGTTTAATGGCTGGATTTTCAGGATCGGTAGTTCGTGCCGCATTAATGTGTTTAATGACGATTGTTGGGACTTTAACCGGAAGAAGAATTCATACAATTAATCTCTTGGTTGGCAGCATGCTGTTAATTTTACTTTTTGAACCTAATTATTTATTCGATGTCGGTTTTCAGTTGAGCTATCTTGCGGTGTTTTCAATAGTATTTTGTTATCCGATTGTTCAACATTATTTTACATTTAAAAACTGGATTTTGAACTATTTTGGTCAGTTGGTTGGTGTATCATTAGTTGCGCAATTAGGCGTTTTGCCATTAAGTATCTATTATTTTAAACAGATTCCACTGTTATTCTTAATAGGAAATATCATTGCGATTCCAATAACATCGGGACTTCTCGTTGTGTGGTTTTTGCAGATGCTTTTAAGTTTGATTTCGGTTGAAATATTTGCATTGATAACACCTATTTTAAGCTGGATAAGCACTTTTTGTTTTGACAGTTTAAGCAGATTATCTGATTATTTTTCAATCAAAACGATCGACTTTCATTTCGGGATTTTACAGGTGATATTGGCTTTGTTGATGATTTTTACGATATTTTGGTTCTTCCGAAAAAAGGAACTGTATAAGATTTACGTTTTTCTTTCGATAGTAGTTTTGTTTCAATTGATAACATTAAAAGATATAATTGAAAATAAAAGTAAAGAAGAAATTGTAGTAATGAGCGATGTAGATCATGTGGTCATTCTAAATAGAGTAGGATCGGAGATTAATCAAATTGGTAAGGTAAATAAATATACGTCGCAAAGCCTGAAAAATTACGAACTACATACAAATTCTAAAGTCACAAATATCGATTCTTTGGGAAATTCTTTTGTATTGAAAGGTAAAAAGTGGCTGGTTATTGATAGTTTGGAAGTATATCCGAAACAGCAGTTTGATTATGTGATTTTATATCAGAATCCAAAAATAAATTTAGACCGATTGATACAAAATGTTCAACCCAAAATGATTTTACTACACAATGGTAATTATCAGTATTTGGTTGATGAGTATGCGGAATATTTTAAGAAAAGAAAAATCCCTTACCACGATATGCGTAATAAGGGAAGTTATGTTGTAGATTATAGTTCTGGTAATAATTGATCTGGTGTTTTGTAACCAACGATACCTTTTGTTATTTTTCCTTCCGAATCAATAACAGCCATTGTTGGATAGCCAGGAACTTGCAAAAAACTTGTGAATTGATGTATTCCGTTTCTTGAAGTTTTACGTGCTTCCTGATAATCTGGGTTTTTATACAATTTTCCACCAAACTGAAACTCGTCATTACCTTCGGCATTGAATTTTACGGCGTTGTATTTTTCGTTGATTTCTTTAACAACCTTTGCATCAGAAAATGTGTTTTTATCCAAAGCCTTGCAAGGTCCGCACCAAACGGTGTAAATATCAATAAAAATAGGTTTTTTGTTCTTTTTTTGTGCTGTAAGGGCATCTTTCATGCTCATCCATTTAATTTCTTGAGCCTGGCTAACAAAACAAGCCATAGTAAATAATACTAATAATATGCTTTTTTTCATTGTTTAAAAATTAATACGTAAATATAAAAAAAATCCGATAGCAAAAACTATCGGATTTGTTATTTTCAAAAAGCATGCCTTATTTAACGCCATGCATTAGTTTTTTAAGAATCGGGTTCAACATCATCACCAATAATCCTGCTGCAATTGGTACAATTGTAAAGATTAAGAAGAATGTTGATAAAGAGTATTGTGCCGTAATGTTTTCAATTTCGCCACCAACAGCTGCTGCCAATTTGTTTCCAATGGCAATTGCAAGGTACCAGATACCGAACATGAAAGCAATCATACGTGCAGGTACTAATTTTGAAACGTATGATAAACCTACAGGCGATAAGAATAATTCTCCTAAAGTATGGAACAAATAAGCTAAAACCAACCAAATCATTGAAACTTTAACTCCTGTTTGGATTCCGTATGAACCGTAAGCTAATAATCCAAAACCTATTGCCATAATAATTAAACCAAGTCCGTATTTTACGGCTGCAGGCGGGTTGAATTTAGAATCCCATATTTTTGAAACAGAAGAAGCCAATGCAATGATGAAGAATGAGTTTAAAATAGAAAACCAAGTAGGATCTATCTCTGAAGCAGATTTGCTGAATTCGTTGTTTAACATCCAGATAGCAACACCCCAAACACCTAAAAACGTAATTGCCAATACAATGTTTGATGCCGGTGCTTTACCAAAAGTTTGCTTTGCCAATAAGAAAAGAACCCAAGAAATAATAACTAAAGGAACTACCGTTAGCAATGTATTTATAATGTTGAAAGTTGTTAATGATGGTCCGAATAACGTACGATCTACATTATCACGAGCGAAAATTACCAAAGATGATGCACCTTGTTCAAAACTCATCCAAAAGAAAATCGTAAAGAATGCGAAAATGGTAACAGCGATCATTCGGTCTCTAATAATAGGCGAATATCTAACAACGCGCGATACAACTAAAATCAAGAATAAAACCAAACCTATTACAATAACTGCAATTGATCCGTCCATTCCGAATAATTTTTTAGGTAATATATGAATGCCTCCGATTTTAGATAACGGATCATTAAAAGCATACAAAAGTCCGATTATTGTTGATAATGCAATTAAAACATAATCAAAAACAGTAAACGGATTTGCTTTGTCTTCTTCGCCTTCTTTCAATTCTGCTTTTGCAGCTTCAGCTTTTGCTAAAGTTGCTTCTTTTGTTGGTACTTCACCAATGTTTCCAAATAATGGTTTTGCCAACCAGAACTGTAATGTTCCCAATAACATGAAAATACCAGCCAAACCAAAACCGTAATGCCAGCCTAAATTATTTGCCAAATATCCGCAAAGCATCATTCCGAAGAAAGCACCAGCATTAACACCCATATAGAAAATAGTGTAAGCACCGTCTTTCTTTTCAGGAAACGATTTGTACATTTCAGACAAAATAGAAGTCATGTTTGGTTTAAAGAAACCAGTTCCAATCACTAAACACGCTAATCCTAAATACATAAAAATAGGAGTATCAAAAGCCATAAACGCGTGACCTAAAGTCATAATGATCGATCCTATTACAACTGCCCAACGATAACCGATGTATTTATCTGCTATGATTCCACCAAAAATAGGCGTAATGTATAACAACATGGCATAAGTACCGTACAATGCACCTGCGTTTTCTGCATTCCAACCCCAACCAGGATTGTTGCCTGTAATGGCTGCCGTTAAAAATAGAATTAATAAAACACGCATTCCGTAGAATGAAAAACGTTCCCACATTTCGGTAAAGAAAAGAACGAATAATCCGGAAGGATGACCTAAAACTTTCGATTTAAAAAAATCGGGATTAGCTGTTTCTGCTGACATTCAATATAATTTTAATTTTCAATCTTGAAAGATAACCAATTTATTTAATTCCGTGCATTAATTTTTTAATTAATGGATTTAGGACCATTACTAATATCGCAGCTGCTGCCGGAATTGCCGTGAATAAGAAAAAGAAATGACTTAAAGAATACTCTTCTTGAATGGTTTCTACCTGACCACCTAAAACTGCTGCGACTTTCTGTGCTATAGCAATTGCAAGATACCAGATACCAAACATAAATGCCAACATACGCGCAGGAACTAATTTAGAAACGTATGACAAACCAACTGGTGAGATAAACAATTCACCTAATGTGTGGAATAAGTATGTTAATACTAAAAATGCCATTGAAATTTTAACGCCTTCACCGATTCCAGATGCTCCTAATCCTAAAACCAAGAATCCAATTGCTACAAGTAATAATCCGAAACCGTATTTAAATGCAGCCGAAGGATTGTATTTTGATTCCCATAATTTAGAAACGGTTGATGCCAACGCTATAATAAAGAATGAGTTTAATGTTGAAAACCATGAAACGGTAATTTCTGATGCTTCTTTAGAAAATTCATTTTTAAGCATCCATAAAGCGGCTCCCCAAATCAATACAAAACATGAAATCAATACAATGTTTGATAAAGCAATTTTTTTCCAAGTAGCCAAAGCAAGCTTCACCAATACCCATGAAATAATTGCTAATGGAACGATGGTTAACAATCCGTTTACGATATTAAATGTGGTTAAAGCGGTTCCAGTTAAACTTCTGTCGATATAATCACGAGCTACCAAAACTAAAGATGTTGCTCCTTGTTCAAAACTCATGAAGAAGAAAATTAAGAAAAATGCCAATAAAACAACGGCAAACATTCTGTCGCGAACAACTTTATCATATCTTAAAATACGTGAAACCAACATGTAGATAAATAAAGCCAATGCAATAAATATCATGATATACTGCCCACGTAAAACAGGAGTATCTAAAAAGGCAAACATATCTATGATTCCGTTTTTCGACAATGGATCATTAAAAGCGTATAAGAAACCAATGATACCAACAATGATCATCAAGATATAATCTAACGATGTAAACGGATTGCGTTTATCTGTATCGGCAGCATTTTTCGCAGCAACAGCTTCTTCAGATTTATCTAAAATACCCAGATTACCCATTAAAGGTTTTGCAAAAGCAAACTGAAGTGTTCCCAATAACATGAAAATTCCGGCTAAACCAAAGCCCCAATGCCAACCTTGCGTTTCTGCAATGTAACCGCATAACATCATTCCGAAGAACGCACCAGCATTTACACCCATGTAGAAAATTGTATAGGCACCGTCTTTCTTTTGCGGTAAATCTTTATACATCTCTCCTAAAATCGAAGGCATATTTGGTTTGAAAAATCCGGTTCCAATTACTAAACACGCCAAACCAATGAAGAACATTACGGGAGTGTCAAAAGCCATCGCAGCATGCCCAATGGTCATAATAATAGCACCGATGATTACCGCCATACGCGATCCGATGTATTTATCGGCAATTACACCACCAAAAATAGGCGTTAAGTAAAGCATCATTGCGTATGTTCCGTACAATGCACCAGCTTGTTCTGCACTCCATGCCCAACCTGATTTTGGATCACCTGCAATAACGGCTGCCGTTAAGAACTGAATTAATAATACACGCATTCCGTAAAACGAAAAACGTTCCCACATTTCCGTGAAGAAAAGTACAAATAATCCCGATCGTTGTCCTAAAACATTCGATTTATAAAACTCTGTAGGAGTAGTTTCCATATGTTAAGTTAGTTTTTAATTGTTCTTTGTTTTTTTTCCAATGGTCTGATAATTAATCGGTCGTAAATAGTTAATGATACGATAGAAAATATTCCGATTGCCACGATTACAAACCATATTTTGTTAGGATTATAAGTTTCCCACAACATATTGGTCATATCCCAATGGCTCATACCCAGTTTTTGTTCTGCCAATGTGAAATATTCGTTTTTAGAAAAAGGAAAATGTACCTGGCTGATATTTATGCTTTTTGAAGCTGCGAAATCTGTAAAAGATTGTTTCACAACTGTCCAGTCAATGTTTTCGGCTTTTAGATTGAATTGTTTTTCAAAGGCCGAAATAGACATGTTTAATGTTTTTGATCCTTCCTCGATAAATTGTTCTTTGGTTACAACTTCGGGCATTTCAATGTTTCTGCCTGCCATTTCTTTCTTCAATAACGATAATTTATCCGACCAAGATTGATACAGACTTCCCGAAATAAAACTGGTTACAAAATAACTTGCTGCTACCGGTAAAAAATATGTTCCTTGATACAAACCTTCTTTTCCTTTTGGTGTAATTAATGCGATGAATGAAGATACTGTCGGGCTTGACATCATTTCACCGATAGCAAAAATCATGGTTCCGATAATGGTAAACCAAACGTTGCCCGAGTAAAATGTTAAACCGATACCTATTGTTGCAATTACAGCTCCACGAATTACGGCGTTGATATGACGCATTTTAATTACGAAGAACGAAATAGTAATTTGGAAAAGGATAATCATCAATGAATCGATATTTGTGAACCATTCCGGTTTTACCTGCCCGTCTTGAGTTAATAAACCTCCTAATGCAGGAAGGTTTTTATTTAGCCAATTGCTTATTGCTGCTGAATTCACCCAGTCTTCTATAAAGTTTGGAAGGGTGTTGAATAATTGATTAAACATGGTCCAGAATCCGATCATTAGCAATAATAAAATTCCTAAACGAATGTCTTTCAAAGCTTCAAAAATTCCTAATATAGATTCTTTAATGGCTTCACCAATTGAATTTTTAGGCTTTTCGACTTTTGGCTCTTTATAAAAAAGTAATAAAATGATCAAATTGATACCAATTACGATTGCTGCTTGTATGAATATGATTTTCCATCCGTAAGTAGTTCTTAAACCTGATGACATTGCGGGACCAATAAACCCACCGATATTTACCATCATGTAAAAAATACCAAAACCCATGGTTCCTGTGGTTTCGTCGGTATTTCTGGCAACAATTGCCGATGCTACCGGTTTAAAAAACGCCGCACCAACCGCTACCAATAGGAAAACCATATAAACACTCCAATACGTGTTTACTTCGCCTAAAAGGTAATAACCTGAAATCATGATGATGTATGCGATAGTTAAAGATACTTTATAACCGATTCGGTCTGCAATAACCCCGAAAACCAACGGAAGAAAATAAAGTATCCCTACAATATTTCCCATGATGTTTCCTTTCTGAACGTGATCGAAACCTAAACCACCGGTATCGGTTGATCCTACCAGATAAAGTCCTAGAAGCGTATAAATTCCGTACCAAGCCCAACGTTCCATTAGTTCCATGAAGCTGGCAATCCAGAAATTTTTATTGAAAGAGCCTACCGTTTTAAAAAATGACGG
>Ga0213828_1000380_pt1 | contig 44696 bp, 62 predicted proteins | sample MC6MC0897MG_FD_180664 | JGI IMG/M metagenome (GOLD analysis project Ga0213828, IMG submission 180664) | Enriched soil aggregate microbial communities from Iowa State University, Ames, United States - MC6-MC0897-MG | ecosystem: Environmental > Terrestrial > Soil > Unclassified | place: USA: Iowa...
GCCTGTCGGTTGGCTAAGTCCAAAGTTAAAACCAAATAAATCGACTACGCATGTAGAACTGGTTGCGGAGGGCTTGCGGACGGGGGTTCAATTCCCCCCGGCTCCACCAAATACTCTAGCAATATCAAGCACTTAGAAAAGGCCAACCCTAAAAGTTGGCCTTTTTTTTGGGCTGTTTTGGGTCAAACGGTCAGCATTTTGGTCAGCTTTTATCGTGAACTTGCCCCGCCCACCGCTAGGAATGCAGCCACCTTGGCTAGGGAGGGCAGAACACACCATCAAATGTTACATTGCCGATACACCTACAATTTCCGGCGTTGTAACCACGCACTATGAAAAAGACAACTTTGAGACGACGGCGGCACCTTCGCGCGCAATGTAGGCGCGCTCAAAAGAAGCGCTACCTCCTGAGCCTTCGGCGCAGCCAAGCTGTGGCTCGTTTCAAAAGGAAGCGCCGTGCGACGGCGCGCAGCCTTCGCATCAGCATCCTGGCTCCAGATCCAATCTTCGCGCGAACTGATGTGGACCGCGCCAAATTGATGCGCTTTCTCAGCAAAGTGGACGCTCATTTAAGCGCTGGGAAGGCCGTCCACTTGAACCTCAGCAAAGTGGAGAATTTCCACGCATGCGGCACCCTGATGTTCCTGTCGCGGATGGACATCTGGCTGGCGAAGTACCCCGGCAAGCTTACGGGAACGTATCCGGCAAATCAGCGTTCGGAGGAACTGCTTCAGCACGTGGGCCTTCTAAGGGCACTTGGACTTACAGAACGTTGCGCCGTCACACACGAGAACGTTCGATACTGGCACTACTTCTCCGGCAAGATGGGGGATGCTGCCGTATACAAGCCCCTTACAGAAGCGATCCGCGACAGCATAGTTCATCCTCATAGCCAACTTTTTGGGGATTGCCTGAACGAGGCGGTATCCAATACAGTTAACCACGCGTACGGTTTTGAGACAGAGGACCTCCCGCCCCATGACCAGCGGAAGTGGTGGATGCTTTCAGAGGTGAAGGATGAACAGGTTTTCGTCGCAATTTACGATTGGGGAGTATCAATTCCTGCATCGTTGCGCCGTAAACCTGAGTGGAAAGATCGGTTCAAGCCACGCCACTGGAAAGACTCGAAGCTCATTGAATCGGCGGCAACTAGCCTTTGGACGAGCACGAAGCTGCCATACAGAGGGAAAGGACTGCCTGAAATGGTAGAATTTTCTAAGAACTTAGCGTCTGGCGGGCTGTCGATATCAAGCGGCATGGGTTCATACGTCTACCACGCCGACGGCAACAGGTTTCATCGGCACTCATTCAAGTGCCGGATGCCAGGTACATTGGTTCTCTGGCAAATTCCGTTCCGAAAGGAGCGACAGCATGCAAACGAAAATGATCTCCATAGCTAAGGATTTCTCCACGACCCCCGCTGGTCGTCACGCGAAATTTCATCCCGCATCGGGTGAGGCTTTCCGGGATTCCATTTTGCTGCCCGCTCTACGCCAGGGCGTCGTTACCGTAGACCTGGACGGGACGGCTGGATATGGATCGTCTTTCCTAGAAGAAGCTTTTGGCGGCCTCATCCGTAATGGCCTTGCCGCCGAGACCGTGCGCCAACGATTGAAGCTCAAGTCTTCCATGACCGTCTACTCTGACCGTATCTGGCGCTATATCGAAGATGAGGCCGAGCGAGTCGCCGCCTAGCGATGGCGGCGTTCCTCGCCCAATACGGCGTCCTAATCGCCGCGGCGGTAGCAATCGCCGGCTGGCAAGTTTCGAACTGGCAGGCAAATCGTAGGGAACTGCGCAAAGAAGTTCGGCAGGACATTTCGGATCTGCGGAGCGCGGTGGAAAGAGTCTGCGCGGGGGTTCGTGAACACCAGAAGCACGAACGATCTTCACGCGAGGCAGCCCTTGCCAGTGTTGCGGTCCAACAGGACTTTGTTCTGTTGGAATTGCGCTTAGCCAGAATTCGCGAGCGTCCACGCAAATCGAAAAGCGACGTGTTCGTCCAAGAGATCCGCAACAATCAAGAACGGTTCTTCGACCTCTCAACCGGCGATCTGATCGATGGAAGCGTCATGTTGACCCCTGACCAGGTGCAGAACTTGGTGACTGAACAGCACGTCACTGCTGCTCAGCTTGAGCACGGTCTCATGAAATTTTTCTTTTCCGAGTTCGACGCTCACTGACGTTCCCTCATGTAAGTTTGGGGGGACGCTAGGCTGCTCGTGTAAAGCCCGTCAACACTTCCAGCGCGGCCAACAAAGCATTGGGGGGTCCATGTGTAGCCACTACCAAACCCTGAAAGACGCCGAACTGCTGCTGAAGAAGTTCGGTGTGACCCGGCCGGGCGTGCTCGGCAAGTACGACATGTGGCCGCGCTACCAGGGCATCTTCGTCCGTCGGCCGCCAGAGCATGACGCCGGCGACGAGGCCGTACCCGGCATCGAAGCCGTGACGGGCCGTTGGGGCCTGATATCTGGTTCCACCCGGCCGGACGCGCTACCCGGCGCGGAGAAGCTGTCCACCTTCAACGCCCGCGACGACCGCGTTGCCAACGCCTTCACCTTCCGAAACGCCTGGCGCCGGGCGCAGCACTGCATCATCCCTGCCGATGCAATCTTCGAACCCGACTGGCGATCCGGCAAGGCGGTAGCCACGCGTTTCACCCGGGCCGACGGCGCGCCGCTGGGCATAGCCGGGCTGTGGGATCGCTATCGCGATGCGGGCGGCCAGTGGCAGGATAGCTACACGATGCTCACCATCAACGCCGATCAGGATCCCCTCTTCCGCGACTACCACCAGCCCAACAAAGAAAAACGCATGGTGGTGATCCTTCTCGAGGGCGCGTATGGAGACTGGCTGACCGCCAGCGCCGATCAAAGCCGCGATTTCCTCGTACCCTTCCCCTCCGACAAGCTGGTCGCCACACCGATGACCTGACCCCGATTCTGCTGCAATATACTGTATATCCATACAGCCATGTCGCAGCAGAATCATGCTTTGCTCAGTCGTCAGAACCCATTACCTCGGGCAAAAGCGCCGAGACAACGACCCCGCGCCCGCGGTCAGCGGCACCGTGCGGATGTACTCGATCACGCGCCAAGACATGCGGCGTCAGGTGCGCATCATGACGATGGATGGCCTAGCCAAGTTCGGCGCGACGGCTAAAGGGCCGATCCCTGACCTACTCGAGCCAGAACTGCTCACTTTCTGTTCTGACAGGGGGATGATGGTCTGCGGCTTCGAAGAAATCGACGGCCGGCGCTACTACCAAGGCTGGTGGATGCAGTGGATCGAAAAGTAGGCGTTACCGACTCCGAGACACTGCCCTAGCCCACGCATCCCCCTCCCTCAGTCCGTCGATGATTGCGTCAGCGTCTCCTGCCAGCGCTGCATATTCATCCGTGCACGCTTTGAGAACATCCCAGGCTCGGGTGGCGGCTTGTTCAGAGAGGCCGGCGCGGGCGGCTTCTTTGGCGGCTCGGGCGCGCTGGACGGCAATGGCGTCGCGCAAGCTGCCAGCTGCACCAGCAGCAAGGTCACGCTCAGCATTCGAAAGACGGATCGCTTCATTGGCTTCCTCAAGGCGGCGCATGTAGGCGGCCGCCATTTCATGTTCCTGGCGCCGGTACTGCGCCTCGATCTGACGGGCATTAGCTGCCGCGGCCAACATCGTATATTCCACGCCCGCGCGATATTGCCTTGCACCGTGCGCGTTCCAGGCCACGACACCCGCCGCAATCAGTGCGGCGCCGGCGAGCCCCGCCGCGCCATAGGCTTTCCAGCCCGTCACTCTTGCAAGCACACCCATGTGTTGGCCTCCCTACGCGTCACCAAGCCGGGCAACGTCACCATCACGCCGTTTTGCCGCCCCTTAACCCAGCGGTTCAGTTCCGCGCATCCGCCGACGTAATCGCGTGCGTTGAACTTGCGCCGCATGGTCGACGAAGCTAAGTTGCCGGCGCCCAGGTTGTACGTGAAGTCGATCAGGGCGGCGCGCTGCCAGTCGTTCAGCGGCACCGTGATCAGACGGCGCACAGCGGCGTCCGCCTCCGCCAGGTCAGCATCGCGCCAGGCGTCGCACTCGGCATCTGTATAGATCCGCTTCGGGTCGATGTCGCCCCCCGTATGACCATCGCAGACGGTCAGCACACCGACGGGGTCGATGTAGGGTTTACCGCGTACCTTGCCCGGCTCGAAGTGCGCGACCAGCACGCCCGCGATGGCGATGGCGCCGGCGCTGCCCGCCGCCAGCAGCTTCCGTTTCAGACTACCCAAAATCATTTGATTCCCCTCCATGCCGAATAGGCGGTGATGATTGCCGTGCCCAACCCAACGATGTAGGCCAAGGGCTTTGCCACTCTGCCGAGTCCCTGCAGCACCTTGAACCCACCAGACAGCGCCTGGAACGTGTCAACGATGTCCTGTGTGTTCTGCCGGATCGTCTCGATCGAGGATGTGTTCCGGGCGGTTGCTTCTGCATTGCTTGCCATGTCCTGCTCCATCTGCACGACGCGAGCGTGCAGCGACTTTATGAAGGCGTCCGACAGATGCTCGTCAGCCATGGGACTTCCTTTGAAGCGACAACATCGCGTCTCCTTGAGACGAAAAAAATGCCCGCACATGGCGGGCTGAATATGAATACGATGGGTAGCGGCTATTGCCACCCTGTCACGTCAATTACGGCGATGTCGTTCTCCTCCGCATCACTCACGAAGCGCGTGTTGAAGAGCGGGGCCCATCCGTAGAATGCGCCCACCTGATCCTGCATCTTGGAATAGACGCCGGTGCTGCGTGCGGCGTAATTCTCGCCCCACAGCACAGAACTCCAGCCGCCCCCTGGCACGGGATAGCACTGATACCCGCGCCGGTTGAACGACGGGCAGTAGGCCCATTTGCGCGCTGGTAGGCCGCCCACCTCCATGCCGTCGATGTAGCCGCTCCCCGTGCCGTCCGAGTTCCAATATCGGGGGATGCGCAGGTTGCCGTAAACGTTCATCGGCCTAGCCGTACTCATGAAGATGTGCCGGCCGTCCTGCGCCCATATGTCCATCGGGCCGCCGGTGACCCACGGCCAATCGAATATGTAGTATTCGACGGCCACCCCCACAAACGTCACGGTGAATGTGCCGTTCCCGTTGTTCAGCAGGCTCCGCATTGTTGCGAAGCCGCCCCCGGTGGGCACGAAGAAAACCACAGGCCGTACAGCAGCGAACGAAAACGCACCGCTGGCAGTGCCCATGTACCGCAGGAACATGTTGACGTTGCGACTATCGCAAAGCAGGTTTCCGGCTTGATCCCACAGCTCGAATGCAGCATCCGCCATCACTTCACCCCCCACAGCACCAGCATGTTTGCCCGCTGCGTGTTGGGCTCCGTGACAAACGACCAGGAGATAACTGCGCCGCTTCGCTTGATAGTCGGATAGTTGGTTCCACCGCTTGCCGCGGTGGCCAGAAACCACGAGTTTCCAGTGTCAGCGAGCTGCGGAATGCTAACGCTCCCGCTACTCGTGCCGGTGTAAAACTCGCCAAGCTGGCGGGCAATCCGCATCCCTGCGCTGAACAGCAGGACTCCAGAGGGGGACCACAATTCAAGGGGCATGACTGCCATGTCTACGACCCTCCAAAGCGCGCGCCGAGGACGCCATTGGGGTAGTAGTACCGCATGCCCCGGTTGTTGATCTCCGTCCGCGATCCGTCCGCCTCCGTGCCGTTGAACGACATAAGGCCGGAGCGCATGTTCAGGTTGAACACGGGCACACCGCTGGGATTGAGAGCATCGGAGCTGAGGTTGTCCTTGAGGTTGAGGGCCCCAATGGTGGCGCGGCCGATGATTGCCTCGTTCATGAACACCTGCCCGCCCTGCACCACAAAAGGCGCCTTCACGGATCCGGTGGATTCGTCCAGGATGGCCACGCGCGCCGCAGCCAGCAGAATCTGCGACGTGATGACGCCCTGGTTGTTCTCGACGCCCACGCCGATGCCGGCGAGGTACGGCACACCGCCCACCGTGAGCTGGGTTTTGATGGTGTACATGGCCGCCAGGGAATTTACGATGGCGTCGATCTGCACCTGAGCATCGCCGGCTTCGTCAATCCGATCCAGCAACGCCTGGGCGAGCTGGGTTTCGGTGATCTGGCCGGTGAGATATTCCAGGATCTCGTCCGCGCTGTTGCTGGACGTGCCAATGACGCCCGGATTGCCCACGGGGAAAAAGTCTCCTGGGATGCCGGTGCGATCCACCAGCCGGGCCCAAAAATAAAGGCGCTTGCCGGCAGACAGCCCCATCAGGTCATGGGTGTTTTGCGGGAACGCGAACTCGCCCATCTTGATCGCGCTGCCCTGGTTCTGCGATTCCGAATACCAGATTTCCGTCCGCTCGATGATGTAGTTGCCGGCCGGAAAGCCCCAATTGAGCCGGATGCCGAACACCATCCCTTGGGCGGTCAGGTGCGTCACCTGCGGCGGCGGAAGGACGTTGCCCTCCAAGTCGGTGGACGCGGACATTCCCCATGCAGAAGGGATGTTCGCTGCGTTGATGGCGCGCACCCGCGCGAGGTATCGGCCGATGCTGATGCCCCGGATCTCGACGGACGCGGACGCCGTGCGCCCCGCCTCAATCCAGTCCGAACTGTTACGCCGCCACTGGACTTGATACTCCACCGCGTCCTGCACCTTGTCCCAAGTGATGAGGGCGTTGTGGGTTGCAATCGTCTGATCGAGCGTCGAATAAGATGACAACGCCACGTTCTGCGGCGCCGGCATGACCATGGGCGGTATGACCGTGATCGGCGGATTCTCCAGACGCGTGCCATAGTCCACGGCGTCGTACTTGCCCGGGACGTGCTGCACGGCCGTGATCGTGGCATTGAGAACGTTTTCCCGCGTGATGCTCACGACGCGGAAGAGCTGGGTTGAAAGCTCCTCGGACTCGATAGTCCACACCGCCTCGGGCTCAGGAATCTCGGTAAACGGCTGGGTGACGGTGATTTCCAGGGTTGCGCCTTGGATACCGATCATGTCAGCTGTGATCTCCGTGCTGTCAGCAGTCCAGATAGTCTGGTCAGCGGTGATCATCGTGCCCACCGCGCCCTGGATGATTCGGGTTTGAGTGAGCCCGTTGGGCATATTCAGGATCAGGCGATCTCCGGACCGCACCCCCACGGCCAGATCCACCACGATGGTAGTCGCAGTTGCAGAATGGATCCGGCCGCCAATACGACGCCCAGCGCGGTTCTTGTCGGCGATGCGTATGACGGAGCCAGGTTTCACAACAGCCTGCTCCAGCCCCACGCCGAAGGTCACGCCCTGCGTCTCGCGCTGTGAAGAGACGAGAGCCCACTTTCCGGCGCGCACGGCCTGGCCGCGGGACGTGCAACCGAACGCCGTCATCTGGTACATGCGAACGCCATAGCGGGAAATTGCATCCCGGTCTTCTACCGCCTCCATCTTGGCGATGCCCTGATTGCTGCTGTCGTTCCAGGACACCTGCACCACCGTATACCGGGTTCGGCGCGGGCTGCCGGCGTAGCCGAACCGACCATCCAGCACATTCGCATTGGTGAAGTTGTAGACAGGGTCCGAAGGAATGTCGGCGGACGCGGCAATGGAGCCATTCATCTCGTAGACGATTCCGCGGAACACGCTGGCCAGATCCGACATTACGCGGTAGGCGTCCGCCGCCTGCTGGATGTACACGTTGCAGGTAAACCGAGGCTCCATGCCACCGAAGCCGTCGGGCACCTGCTCATCGCAATACTGGGAGACAGGGTAGAGCTGCCATTTGGCCATGGACAGCCGCACTGGATCCAAGAACGCCCCGGCGCCATAGCGCTGATTCGTCACCATGTCATACCAGATCCACACGGGGTTATTGGTCCACGCCTGCTTAAACGTCCCATCCCAAACGCCGGTATAGGTCCGCGACTCCGGATCGTAGTTGCTTGGCACTGCGATGATGCGGCCGCGGAATCGGTACGCGCGTGTCGGAATCGCCGAAAACTGGCTGGCATCAATTTGGATGCCAACCGCGGCGGACATCGGCATGCGCAGCTTCGCATCCAGCACGTTGGTGATGGATTGGATCCAGGTATCGTTTGTTAGCGTATCCGTGGCGGAGTCGATGGAGAGCCGGCGCACGCGAACAACCCACCCCGTCTGCGCGCCCTGCGGCAAGTCAATGCGGTGGGTCCGCGCGTAGGACTGCGTCGTCTTCCCATCGAATGCCGACACGACAACCTCCTGGAACGGCCCGCCATCGGTCTGCAGGTCAATGGCGTAATCCACGCGCGCTCCCCCGCGGTCCCCATTGCCGGTATCCACCTGGAGCAGCCCCCTCACCTCCAGCGTGATGCGGATGGCCGACAGCGTGCGATCCGTGACCGTCTGGACCCAGGGGACGCCATACTTCAGTTCGACGCCCAGGCCGGTAGTGCTCTCTGCGGCCGGGAAACCCTGGATGTAGTCCTGCGCCTGCGTGCCTTTTCGAAAATCCACGCGGACGCCCTGGAAGTTGAGCGAACCGTCTTCGTTCTCTATGGGCGTTCCATCGAGGTAGATACTGCGCAGGATGGAGTTCAGACCCGTCACAGGGCCCACGATGGGCCCCTCGCTGATCAGGTCCAGGACCTTGGCGTAAGAGATGCTGTGCAGGCTGTCAGGAGCCTCCACGGGAGAGCGAGCGCCGCCCCCGCCCTTGCCGCCCTTGCGGCCGACAATCGTGATCCCGCCTTGGCGTGCAATGTGGCGCATGGGCCCATCAATAGAAAACCCGCCGGCTTCGGCGGGTGAAAGTAGACGTTGCATTGTTGCCTCTACGCTTGGTCTTCGGCATAGATGCCGGCGGAGACTACCGCGCTCCCCGCCCAGCATTCACCGTAATGGAGAGGTACGCAGTTCCCTTGCGCGGTGGTGTTGACCGCGCCATTGAAGTTGTAGGACGCGCCGTTGTTGGGACTATCCTTGGTCGAAAGCCCGGTCTGCGTGGGACTCAGCATCTGGATAGCCCCACCCAACCCGATGACGGCGCCCATTTTCATGAGCGAAGTCCCGAACGCGGCCATCGTGCCCGAGCTGAGTACGTTGATCACTGCGCCCACGGCCACCATGGCCGCGCCTAGGATGGTCTGAAAAACGCCCCCGCGCTTCGCCCCCTGAATGACAGGCGCGAATCGGATTTCTTCACCGTCAGCGGGCGCGTGCTGCAGATCCTGCTCCGCGATATTGCGTCGACCGAGAAACACCGCATATCGAACGCCGTGGCTGCCGGAGGAGATCATCTCCTTTTCGAATCCCGGAAGGATCGCGCAGAGAGCTTGTACAGCCTCGGCCGCACTTCGCACAGCCAGCCGGTGGACGCGGCCGAATCGCGTGCCCAGCAGGCCGTACAGCCGGATGGTGCGGAGCTGGTTATTCATTCGACGCCTCCCGATGTCGCAACACCAGGCGCGTGATCTCCTGCCAGTAGCCGCCATACACCTCGCGAGTGGACAGCCGGCCGTAGAGGTGATGGAGCATGGTCCCCTGCATAGGGAACAGGTCCGGGCGCTCGGAAAGCCGGCCGTCGCCCAGGTAGACGGCGCCGTGATTGGTGCGCTTGGCAAGGTGATTCATGAGGATCACGTCCCCACGTTGCACGGTTTCGCCCGCGGCCAACGGCCGGAAGCCTGCGGCGGCGAAGTTGTCCAGGTAGACCTCCTCATCGCCCTCCCACCAGCCATCAGCGCGCGGGAAGTCAGGGAGGTGAATCCCCATCTCTCGCGCGTGAAAATCGCGAATCACGCTGTAGCAGTCCAGGACGCCGTGATGGAATGTGCGTCCCAGCAGCGGCGCCTGATAGCCCGTCGGGGAAAACGCCTCAATGGCAAGCGCTTGGGGCGTGTCCTGACAAATGTCCTTGCGCACCTCGACGATGTACCAGGGTATCGCCCCTACCCGCTCGGCCATGGCCTCGCAGGCCACCAGATCCGCCTCCGATGGCGAGGCCGTGTTATCCGGGTGCGAATGGACAAAGGCCACCACCGCGCCCATATCCTCAGCCGCTGCCCAATCGTCCGGGCGCGTTACGAAGCCGGCATCCGGCGCATCGGCCACGTTCTGGCCGCGCACATAGATTTCGCGGCCGTCGGAATCGGACACGACGAAGCCAACACATTCCGCGGGATACGCCTCCTCGGCGTGGCAGCGCATGGCTGCGAAAGTTGCTTTCTTCATGCTATCGAACCCGATCAGCAGCGGGGAACCCGCCAAAGTTGATGACAGCCGCCACCGGCTCCACGCCCTGCTCTGCCCCAAAACGAAGCTGACACGAGCGCACCAGACCGGCGCAGTTGTCCTGGTCAGGGCTGGATACGGGCCGGTCTTGGCCGTCGAAATATGCGGACCCCGTGTACTGGCAGTACGGGCCGCGATAGCCACCTATCCATTTCCACGGGCAGATGGTCGCCACGATCTGGCGCCCTGGTAGCTGGCGCCCATCGAACGCCAGGCCCGTCGCAAGCTCGAACTCAACCACCTCGGGCGTTTCGTTCAGCTTCTGTTCGACCAGCCAAACCTCAAGCGGCAACTCCTCGCCGGGGTCATAGTTAGGGTTGCCGTCCGGAAAGTTCGCGGGGTCAAGATACTTGGCAAGCGTCTCGCGCACGGTCAACACGCAGCCCACAAGATCGTCCATGGCGATGCACAGCGAGGAGATCACGCCGGCGATCGGCTCGCCGTTCTCATCCTCACCGATGTTGCCGACGGAGAGGGTTGGCGACGGCTGGGACGCTTCGCCCGTACGCTGAAAATCGCGGGCTTCCAACGCCCAGGGCGTGTACTCCTGTCCCTTCCAAAAGATCGGGCCGCTTTGGTTGTAGTTGTGAAAGCGAAGGACCGGCCCGCCCTGGTTGCTGGTGTCCAGCTCAAACAGGCGCACCGCATCCCCCGGCTCCAGTTTCTGGATGTCGGTGATGATGCTCACGAGGGGATTTCCTACAGATGGTTGCCCGGTCAGGCCTTGATGCTGCCGGCGAGAATGAACAGCGCGTCCAGGTCCGCCGACGTGAGGCGGAGACTGTCCGCCACCGCCTGGAGCATTTCGCTGTCGCGGTGGAACTCTTGAAGATCGTCCCAGGCGCGCCGGTATATCGCGGGCGTTTCCGGGCTAGAAATCACGCCCTCCGCCGCCTCGAAAAGCGATCCACCTCCGTGGGGCGTCTGCCACATGGCCTCCCGGCCTTGAAAGCGGCTGACCACCTGCGGGACGTATGGCGAGGCTGGCTCGGGGGGGGGCAATTCCGACGCAACAAGCGTCACTGGCACGTCTAAAGCCTCGCCGTACGCGGTAGTGAAAACCAGCGCGCCGCCGGAGTCGGAAACCAGAACGTCGTCATCAAATTGCCAGTATTGGCCGGTTTCCGTGTCTTTGAAGGTTTTCATTATCGATACTCCGTCCACGAGGAAATGCTCGCGGAAGACGCCGCGCAAATATACGTTGCCCCCGCTGGGATGATGAGCGTCAGGCCCACCGCTGCACCTGATGTTGGATGCGTAGACATGCCGCAAAAAGCCCCGTTTACGTTGGCCGAGAGGTTCCCAAATGCCGCCGTCAGGTCGCCTCTGATATACGCGATGATGGGGCGCCCCGTGGTGTTCGTGTAATTGACACCTGAAGCGCGCGACGCGAGAACGTTTTGCAAGGTCTGACCCACGCCAAGGGTCTGCGCCATCTGACCCGTAAGCGTCGAAATCTGACCGGCCATCGTCGTGCTGTCAGCTTGTCGCGCCACCTCTTGCCACGTCCCCCAGGTCGCCGACGTACCAAAGCGAACGCGAACAAATCGACGGATCACGCCGCCGGTACCGTTGCGCGTCGTGTATGTCTGCGTGATTTGCAGATTTCCGGTGCCGACGGCCTCTACCTGCAACGTTCCGGCCAGCAACACCGGCCAGTTAAGCGCGGCGGTAGCCTGCGCGTCCGAATTGAGAAAGTAGAAGCCCGGGAAAACTGCCGTGTTTGCGTCCGTCCCGGCGGCAAGCGGTTCACAAAAGGCATGCTGATGCGCCAGTCGGACATTCCCGTCCAGCGTGGCCAAACCGCCGGCCGCGCCTAGCAACGACGAGCGCAAAAACTCCTCCCAGGCGGACCAAACGCCACCCACCAGAGAGCGGAAAAATTGCCGGTTCCCGTTGCTGCCGATATACACCTGATTGACGTTCGTACCGGCAGCAGCACCGGCGGCCGCTTCGCAGTACACCAGCAGCCAACCGGAGTTTGCAATGGGGAAATTCGTACCGCCGGCGGCCGTGGATGACGCTGAGATGGCCCACATCCCCCGGTTGGCGTAGTTGTTCAAGTTCGCGCCGGCTTCTACACGGCCCAGGTAGGGCAGAGAGTTGCCGGCGGTGTGGACCTCTTGCCACGGCGACCATGAAGTATTGATTGCCATCCGCCAGTATTGGCGCGCGCCGGCCGTGGGGGAAACTGGGCCCGTAGAGGCGACCGTGTACCGTTGAACGGTCTGCCCGGACACTCCGGTCCCCTCTACCGAGAGAATCCCGCCAGTTGCCTGCGGATAGTTGGTGCCCGCCTGCGCGCCGGCGGTGGATGCCTGGCGATAGCTGCCGGGCAGTTGATAGTTGTTCAGATCATGGGCAGTTGCGGGCAGCGTCTGCACCGCCGGAGCCTGACCAGGCAGGAGGCGACCATCAGCGCCCAGCGTGGCAAAGCCGCTTGCCGCGCCGAGCGCGTTGGCAATGGTGTCCATGTTCTTGTTGTGCTTGGCGAACGCATCGCGGGCCGGATCTCCGGTGCCGTCGTTGGGCGCTGCGCCAATGTTGATTCTCACAAGCGAATCCACGGTTCCCCCTACGGTTTAAATACTTGCTGGAAGGTGGCGGACACTCGGTAAACGTCCCCGCCTATGTGGGCCAGGTTGAAACTCGGCGCCTCATACAGGCCTTCTTCGCCGAGGGGCGGAGTCCAGAAGAACGATCGAACGCCGGCATGCCTGCGCAAAAATGTGGCCACGGCTTGCATTTCCTGCCTGCTGCCTGCGAACGTGAGCGGCCAGGACTGGACCTCAGTGTTGATGCCGTCGCCGACCACCTGGCGATAGCCGTCTCCGAACTGCGCGGTCAGCCGTCTGAATGTGACGCTGCCGGTAGGCTCGCCCGTGGCCCTCCATGAAAATCGTTCAGTCATCAGGACCTCCCATTCCTGGCGTTCCAAGCCGCACCACCCTGCCGATGTGAGCGATCCACGACACGTTGCGCGACTACTTCCATCTGTCTGAGCATTTCGCGCCCGAGGGCATCGTCATGGCCGGACTCGCGTGACTCGCGCCCGCCGTCGCTAAAAATCACTTGGTTGGTGATCTGGTAACTGGCCCCGGCCCCAGCAGAGCCGCCAGTCGCGCTGTTCTTCAGAGGCGTGACGTAGCCGCCGTTCTCACCGCTCATCAGGTACGTTTGGCCTCCTTCGGTGTACAACTCGGGACCCAACTCCCTGACGCGGTAGAGCGAATTTGCTGCCGTTGGACCGCCAGAAGCGCGACCACCAGACAGGTTCCAGCCCGTCATGCCGTCTGTGTTGCCCACAGCCGCCATTCCGGTGCCCTGGTAGCTTGCCCCGGCCGATATGCCGCTGGTCGCCGCTCCTGCAAGCAATCCAGCGAAATTGCCTACCATCCCGACGATTGCCTGGCGCGCCGCGATCCTGGCCAAGTCGGCAATTACGGAAGTGGCGAAGTCCTTGAACGAAAGCTTCCCGGTCGTCACGAAACGGACGATTGCGTCCTCCATGCCTTGGAAGGCGTTGGAAAACAACGCTTTCGTCTGCGCAGCCACGTTGGCCGCCGAGTCTTGGTAGTTCTCGAGAGCGGAAGTGGCGCCGTTCTTCCAATTGCCCTGCGCCTCGCGCACCTCGTCGAAATACTGCTGCTGCATCGACAGGCGAAGATTCAGGTGTTCCTGCAGGAGCGCTGTCTGGCTCTGGTAGGTCTCCTGAGAGATCTGACCCGACGCCATCGAGCGGTCGAACTGCGCCTGCTGGCGCTGATAGTCCCGCAAGATCACCTGGCGTGCACGAAGCTCCTCCTGCGCGCGGTCACCCAGTCCCACGCCGGCCACCTGGTCGGCATACTGCTGCTGCTCCAGATCCCGAGTCGCGGCCAAGCTGGCGCGCAGAGCTTCGACCTTGGCAGTTTCCTGCTTGGTGCGTAGCTCCTTCTCTGCGGCCACATTCAGATCAAGTTGGCGGCGCAGCAGATCCTGCTGAGCGAGCAGACTCTTTTGATCCGCAGTCAGGACCTTCTTGTCCTTCAGATCTGCGATCTGCTGCTCGAACTCGGCACGCTTCTGGCCCCAGGTGGCAAGTTTCCCCTCGCTGGTGATTTGGGCCTGAAGGGAGGCTTCAGCCTCGCGGTACTGCTGCAAGAGCTTGGTCGCGGCGTCCTCCGTGTACGCCTTGACCGCCGGGTCCTTGTACTTGTCGTTGATCTGATCAATCAGCTTCTTCTGCGTTTCAAGGGACGCGCCGGTGATATCGGCGTCCTTCTTGACCTGGGCAATCTCGCGCTCGCGCTTTAGCTGATTGGTCTCGGTCTCCTTTGCTAGGGCAGACAGACGGGCCGCGGCGGCGATCTTCTCGGCCTCCTGGCGTTTCTGCCAGCCCACAATTGCAGCTTGGTCGGCCTGATCCTGGAGCGCTGCGGCCTCAGCGATCAGGCGGCGGCTTTCCTGCTCAAGCGGCCGGGCGCGCCGGCGCGCACCGCGACCACCGTCTCCGAAGAACGCCTGAGATTCGTCCGTCTGCGAAGTCGCGTTAGCGCGCATCTGGACCAGCTCGGCGTTGACGGCGCGCAGCTTATCGGTGAGATCGTCAAAGCTCGGAGGGCGCCCCAGGCTCTTCATCGCTTCCCAGGCGTTGCTGGCGCCCTGCCTGACCGCATTCCAAGCCGTCTCCAGCGTCCCCAGGTTCTCCCGCACTTCCGCAGCCTGCTGCTTCACGGCGTCCGCATAGATGCGCTGCGCCAGCGTCGCTGCTTCCTGGCTGCGCCCCTGCCGCTCCAGGCTTGCGATCTGCTGATAGATCTCCAGCGTCAGGAAATGCTGCTGCTCGTTCAGCGCGGCGATGGCCTCCGCCGGCTTACCGCGCAGCGTTTCGAACTCCTGCACCGTGTCGGAAATGGCTTTCCCGGTGACGCGGTTCATCGCAACAGCTGCTTCCCCGACCACCGCGAAGTTCTCCCCGGCAATCTTGCCCGAAGCTGCGATCAGATTGAGCGCATCGACGGCCTTCCCGCGAGCCCCCGCCACGTCCGCGATGCGAGTGGCCAGGTTGGACATACCGGCGGCAGTCTGCCCGGCTGCGTTGCCGCTCAGAATCAGAGTGTCGGTGAATTCTTGCTGCTCGCCCTTGCCCGAGGCGAGAGCGGTAGAAAAGATGGCAACCGCCGCGGCGGCGACTGTCCACGGGTTCACCAGACCCATGATCGTGGAGCCCAAGGCTCGCGCCGCCGGCACGATGCCGCCGAACATATCCTTCAACTGGCCGCCCTGCTGCAGCAACACCGTGAGGGGCTGCTGACCACCCTGCAAGGAAACTACGATGTCCGTGAGCTGCGCGGGCACGCCACGCAGCGCTGCTGCCTGCTGTGCGGCGCTCACCCCATACTGATTCATCTGCTTGGTGGCGCCGGCTGCGGCCGCCCCGGTCGCCGACAGCTTGGTTCTAAGCTCGTCCAGAATCGACGTGGGCACACCGCGCAGGGCAGCGTTGTAAAGGATCTGCTCCTTCCGGGTCATGCCGATGGTGTTGGCCTGGTTCACCAGGGCGTCAACACGGCGGCGCTCAGCGGCTGCCAGCTTCGTATAGTCCGCCTGCGCGGACTGCGACATGTCGCTGGTGCCGCGCTTGGCCGAAGCGATCGCGGCGTCGAACTGCGAGGTATCGACGACGATATCTAGCCGCGCGGTGCCAATGCTTTCCTGTGCCATGTTCAACTCTTATGGAAGATTTCCAGGGCCGCCCGCTCGATGATCCGAAGGTCGTCCATGATTTCCTGCTGGTCAGTCTTGGGAAGCTCTTGACGGTCCAGATCCTGATACAGAACCCCGTAGTCCAGCCCTATCGGCCCCCCTGCCCCTACGCGCCACTGCGTATAGTTCCGGGTGAAGAGGTTGAATGCCGGCACGAGCTCCTGCCACAGCTCGACCGTGGGCCGTTGGAAATAGCGGGGCTTCAAACCAGCTTTTGCTAAGGTCGCGGCTGATGGCGGCTCCCACAGGAACGCCGCCACAGCCTCAGTCAGTTTTTTTTGCGCTCGACCCGAATCGCATCGTTGAAGGCGGTCGCGATGGCAAGATCGGCGCCGGGCTGATGTTCGCAAAGCAAGTCGAACGCCTCCTTGCTCACGGGCATGTCCGCATCCCATTTCTCGATCAGCAGAAGCAGCAGGTCGGCGGTCGAGATCTCGTCGGCCGCCAGCTTCTTCATCAACGCGTCGTATTCTTTGCCCGTCTTGTGGCGAAAGGTCACGTTCAGTTCTTGCTCGCGCCCCTGGCCCACAATCGTCACCTTCGCGTCGATAGTCGGGTTGGCTTTGATCTGGAACGTCATTACGCGCCCTCGTAGGTGATCGGATCCGCGATGAGCGACAGAGTGAACGTGTTCTGCAGGTTCACGTTCTGCCCGCCGGTCGGGTTCTTGTTGAAGGACGGATAGCCGTAGTAATAGGTGATAGCGCCGTCCGGATACTTCGTTTCCAAAACAACCGGGATACGCAGGCGGTCCGCCTTGACCAGTGCCGCGTACCACGCCTTGTTGAGGTCGTAGTCGAGCGTGTAGGTGAGCACCGTCGGGCTCTTGACGGTCGGCTTCTGCCGTTGCTTGCTGCTCGGGTCTTCGACGTACTGGAACTGGTGGTATTGCTGCTCGCCACCGGTGATCTGCACGTCCGTGATCTGATCCAGGCTGAACCAATCGGTGACCGGCTGGTAAGCGCCCGCCCCGCTGCCTGCGGGGTGCAACCGCAGGTCCGTTGTGTCAGCCCCCTCCAGCTTGAAGCCGTCCGCGGTGGCGCCAGTGGCGCGGTAAACAGCCTCGGTCAAGGCGGCCCAGCCGGAATCGATGACCAGAACGTCGCCGTTCTCCGGCGGGGTGACGGTAGACGCGAGCGGATCCACGCCGTTCGCAATCGAAGAAATTGCCACAGCCAGGGCAATCGTTTTCGAAACCCGGAATTGCGACCCGTTGATGAAGATGGAAGCCATTTGTGTTCCTCAATTGAAAAACCCGGCGCGTGGCCGGGTTCGATGTAGAAGCAGGGAAAATTCAGGAAGGAAGGAACCAGATACCGAAGTCCTGGCGGGCGCCGTACTTCTTGATTGCCTCTTCGTAGAGGCTGGTGGGCGAGCCATACGGCTCAACAGCAGGAAAGTCGCTTTCGCACAAGGCGGTGCCGATCTGGTCCGCGATGTCACTTGCCTGCGCCCGAGTGGCGGCCCACACGAACACCTGCAAACGCTGGTGCCGCTTCTCGCGGCGCTTGCGCTCGACGTACCACTGTTCTTGCCCGCCCGCGCCCTGATAGACGATGAGGGGGAAAACCGGTTTGTCGGGGGTGACGTCCGGATAGGCGCGCCCTTCGACCAGCGGCCCCAGAAGCGCTTTCAACTTGGCCTCAAGTGTCATCGTTCACCCCCCTGCCCGCCAGAAGCTCTGGCAGGCGCTGCCGGCCGCGCTGGATCATTGCCGCCTGCGCCCGAGGCGAAGCGGCCTCATACGCCGGCCGGAGGAAAGGCGAGGCAGGTACCCATTTCGGTGTTGCTAGCTTGCGGCGCTTGTCGGTCACATAGGTTCCGTCGGCCTTCTTGATCACCGGATAGATCTGCCAGTGTCCGAACTCCACCAGGTGGCCGTGCGGTGCCTTACGCTTGTTCCAGGTGACGGCATACTTGACTTCCTTGTCGCCCGAATACCTTTCGCGGAAAGCCAAATAGATCGTCTCCGCCAAAGGGATTCTCGGCCCGAACTCCCCGACCGCCCCCTGACCGCTGCGGGGTGCCCGTACCTTGGCTTCATCTCGCAGAACCTCGCCGCCAGCAACGGCCATGGAGCGCGCCAGGCTGACCCGTGCAGGACCCAACAGCCGATCCAGGCCCGCAGACCAGCCGGACGTATCAAACGCCGCCTGTAGCCCCTTAGCCATCGCTGCCTCCCTGCTGACAGATTACGAACGCCTTCCTGCGGTCTCTGAAGTCGCGTGTGATCCCCTTGACCTCGAAAACATCGCCATCGTGCAGCACCCGCATTCCCTCATTGATGCCCAGGGCCCTGGCCGCCTCGAAACTTACCTCTAGGCTGTAGCGCGCAATGGAGGAGGACACATTGCCCTGGAGGCTTGACCGGATCGCACCCAAGCCCGTCTCGTTCGCAATGCCCGCCCAAAGGGGGCCGACATCGACCCATTCGTCCAGTGGTTGACCTGCATCATCCACTGAGCCAGAGCGTCGCTGAACCAGGATGCGGCGATTTCGCGCGCGGGCGGTCATGGCAGCACCCGGGTATAGGGGAAGACCAGGCGCGCAAATCCCGGGTTCTCGTGAAGAACCTTTTCGCCCGCTGCTTCGGGGTGTTCCAGCATGTCTCCCACCAGCATGACAATCGCGAGCTTCAACGGCTCCGGGACAGGACCGGGTTTGGTCGTGAACAGCACCGGGTACGCGCCCGGCTCACTGGAGGTTTCACCGGGCCAGATGGGCAAGGGCGATTCCCGGCCGCCGACCGGCGTCCACTCGTACGATGCCTCGGCCAGCGCGAAACTTGTCCGGCGCTCGACCAGCTCGCGCGCCGCCGTAATGACGCCGGGAATGGCCTCGTCCAGCGCGTCGTGGTCAATGTGCAAAAGCCGCTTCGCCTGCTCCACGCTCACGGGCTCGGCAGTCGCGGCAGTGATCAGGCGCAGCATCGTCAGCCTCCCGCCGATTCCACCGCTTTCGGGTGGGGGTCGATGTATCCGGCCCCCTTCAGAGCCGGAACATGTTCAGTGGCGAACTCGCGTACTTCGCCGCACTTGCCATAGATGCTGTCGTGCAGCACCAGAGCCCTCACCCATTGGCGAGTGCCCTGTTCGTGCGCCAGTGGCGACAAATCGGCCGCGCCCGGCGTTGTCGCCACTGGCGCCGTCGTGCCCACCTCACCAGCCGCCGTGTCCGCTGCGCCTGCCTGGTTTGGTTGAGACGCAGGGATTTGGGGTTCGCCACTTGGCGCGGCTGATTGAGTGGCCTGCGGATCGGCCGCGCCCAGCGTTGTCGTCGCCGGGGCGGTCGTGCCGACTTCACCGGTGGCAGCAGCGGGTGCGCCCGCCTGGTCCGGCAGAGCGGGCGTGACTTGGGGGCCCGCACTCCGCGCGGCCTGGGCTGTCGTTTTTCGTGCCATGATTTTTCCTTGAATGAGAAGGCCAGCGGGCGAATCCCGCTGGCCTGCGATCACCCGGAGGCGGTTTAGGCGGCCGCGCCTTGCTGGAACGCCTTCACGGCGCCCCCGACGTCGACCAAGTTCCCGCCCGACCGCATCCATGCCAGGAAGCCCACTTGGCCCTTCTTGACGTACGCCGAATCATTGAAGCGGAACAGCGTGATAGCCATCACGTCGCGAATCTTGTACAGGCTGAAGTCGCCGAACAGGATGGACTTCGCGCCAGCAGCCGGCACCGCCAAATGCTGGTTGATCTGGATCGCACGATTCAGTAGCCGGTCCGGGGCGCCCCCGGGGTTGCCCTGGTCGTATCCCGGCACGAAGATCGGACGCCCTTGTTGGTCTTTCACCTTGCGAACCAGCTTCAGCATGTCATCGTGGAACATCCACTTGGCGCTGAGCCGATATGCGGGGTCCACGCTGTGCTCCAGGTCGACCAGGTCGTCGTAGGTGATGATGGGGATCGCCGACACAGCGCCGATCTTTCCCACCGCCGCAGCCGTCGCGGCACCCATCGGCTGACCGACGCCACTGCCGACGGTATAGTGGCGATTCGTGACCCGGCCCAGGCGGGTGTTCAGCCGCTTGTTGATGAACCCGGCGATGTCGGAGGAGGAGTCTTGCAGCAGTTCCCAGGGAACCGTCACCACCTTGGAGCTGTATTTGTAAACCGGCAGGCCCTTGGTGCCGAAGGTCACATCCTCGTCGGATGCGGACTGGTTCTCGGCGACGATCTCCCCTTCCTCGTTGGTGCCGTCGCTGGTGGGGTACTGCATGGGCTCGCCGCCGGACGTGCGAATGATGTCCGCAACTTGGCGCATGCCGCCAAACTCCTTGAGCGCGTCCAGAATTTGGGTCGCGAGCGTCGTGGGGACGGTGTAGCCGCCCTGCTCCGGATTGACGTCCGGATTGCCCGACATGGCACCGCGCACCTGGCGCCAATCTTCGGCGGACAACGCGCTGTCGCCGCGGCGGGCCCAGCGGTCGAACAGATGCAGTTCCGACGACATACCGGCGCCACGGCCGCTGGCTTCGACTTCACGCACGCCCGCGTCGCGCAGATCATTGTCTGCGGTCAGGTCCATCATCTTCTGATGGCGCGCGATGGCAGCATCGATGCGCTCGATTTCCGCTGTGTTTTCGTCGTACTTCTTCTGATGCTCGGCGTTCCAGTTGGCGCCGGGGTTGTTGTCCAGCAGGGCGCGGGTTTCCTTGGCCAGCGCGTTGCGGCGCTCCCGCTCGGCTTGAAGATTGAAAGCCATAATCTAGGTTCCTTCAGTCGAAAAAAAACCGCCCGAAGGCGGTGGGTTGTCCTGCGTGCGGGAGCCGCTTAGGCAGGGGTGGCCTCGATCAGCGAAAACCGCCGCTCAAGATCATTTCGCAAGGCTTTTAGCTGAGCATCATCCACAACGGGAGATTTCGGCTCGGTCAGCGCCTTGGGCGCATTCTGGTACGCCGCCAGATTCCATGCGTTGGAGGTGGTCGGTTTCTTCGCAGCGGCGTCAACAATGCGATCTACGAAGCCATGCTCCAGCGCCTCGTCAGCGCTGAACCAGGTTTCCGCGTCCATCCAGCTTTTGACCTGATCCACCGACTGGCCGGAGCGGGCCACGTAGTCGGCCGTGATCGAGCCGTCAACCTTTTCAAGCAGATCCGCCGTTTCCCGCATGTCGGCCTTATTGCCGATGGCAACCGTCCAGGCGTTATGGATCATGAAGAAAGCCCCCTGCGAGATTTCCACCTCATCGCAGGCCATGCAGACGTCCGTCGCGGCGGATGCCGCCAAGCCGTCCACGTGAGCGACCACCTTCGCCGAATGCTGGCGGATAGCAGTCATCATCGCGCGGGCGTCGAACACGTCGCCACCCGGCGAGTTGATACGCAGATGGATCGTGTCAGCCGTGATGGTGGATAGGGCTTTGGCGAACTCGGTGGCGTCGATATCGCCCCACCAGCCCCCAATCACCCCGTGCAGGTAGATCGTCTGCTCGCCGTTGTTCGCCTCAGCACGTAGCGGCTTCGATCCAGAGGCGTTATCACGCGCTAGCTGAAGCAGTTTCGGAATTTTCATTCTCGGTTTCCCTGTCTTGATCGTTATCGCCCTCGCGCGCGGGTTGCGCTTGCGCGCCCGCCCGCGTCGGACGGTCAAAATCGCCGCCCAAGGGCTGGAGATTCTTCACGCGTCGGACCTCATCCACGCTCATCCAGCCCTGTGTACCTGGGCCGCCCAGCGCCTTGGCGAAGTACTCCGCTTGGGCTTTGGAATCACCCGCCATGAGCCCATCTGTGTTGTGCTCGGTGAAATAACGCGCGGTGCGGAATAGCTTTCGGTTCAACTCGCCCTTGATCCGCTTCAAGTGGGGGGCCAACGTGTATTTCACAAAGCCGATACCCATCTGCTCGATGCCGCTTCCCCAGCTGCTGGACTTCGTCATTTCGCCGATCATGTGCGGCGGGACGCCGAAAGCTCGCGCAATGTCGATCACCTGCCATTGGCGAGATTCCAGCAATTGCTGGTCGACCGCCGACATGGTCAATTCCTTGACATCCAACCCTTCGGTCAGAATCAGCGGAATGCGGCGGTTACCCTGAATGCCGCCATACTTCGCAATCCAAGCGGCGCGAAAATCCTCTTGCATGTCCGGAGACATGGCGGCGGGCGCCTTGATCGCCACCTCGGGCTTGCCGCCTTCGCTGAAGAACTTCCCGGCATGTTCGTCGCCCTGGATGGCGATGCCAATGCCGTTGCGCGCCCCCCACTGAATCACCGACATCGAACTGATGCCGTTGAAACCGAAGCCCGGAATGTGGATCACGTCGTCCTGATCGACAGTGAAAAATCCCTTGTCGTCATAGAACGTGTATTGCAGCCGCCGAAGCTCTCGCGCACTATCGCGCTCCTGTTCGCGGATATCCACCCGGGAACGCGGCCAGGGGATCACGTTGGTCATCATGCCGGCGCGGTTTCGAACGATGTATGCAATTCCATCGCCCCTCAACAGCATCTGCGTAACCAGAAACTCCCATGCTGCAGAAGCCACCCAAGTGGGGCAAAACTGCTCATTGAGCGCCCACCAATAGGCGTGGTCCACCTGCTGGCGTGCGCCGCCCACGCGCTCGAAGACGGGAAGCGGTAACTGGGCGATAGACCCAGCGATCAGCGACACGCAGGCGTAGACCGCCGACACCCGCATAGCGGTTTGTTCATTGACCACCGCACCCGCCGCGGTCCGTGGATCACCGAAGATCTCAAACATGCGGATATCAGACGATGAGACTGTCTCACCGTCCACCAGGTTGCCAATTGCTGGCTCTTGTCGGCTGGCGGCCTGCGCCGGCTGGACGTCCGAGCCGAAGAATCTGGAAAGTAGTCCCATCACATCACCACGAATCCCTGTTGAATTTTTTTAGGCCCGGCCAATGGGTTGAGCGCCATAAGCTGCGCCGCATCGAGAAGGGCCATCAGCGGGTCAATCTTTGCCGAGCCGCTGGCTTGCTTCGTGATGAGAATGGAGTTCGCGCGCTGCTCGATTCGGGCATTGCTGACAGACCACGCCATCATCGGTCGCCCTCCATGAAGGAAGGAACCTTCGGCGAGCTTTCTCTCTACAGTCTTTATCGTCCCGCCAAGGCGCCAGCCCTGCGATACGCCAACAAGCAGCCCCTCGGGAATCTCGGCGTCTGCGAAGGCCTCCGCAAAGGTGATGCCACTAGGATCGGTGCCCACCCCGTCCTTTTCAGGGAACAGGCCAGCGTCAAAAACTCGCCGGATGATCTGCGCCAGCTCGGCCACGTCTTCGCCGATCTTTCGCACAATGACCAGATCGCCTTGCTGCTCGAAGTCTCGTAATCGAGGCGCGATTTCCTTGCGCCGATCCAGCACTGACGGGTGCGCCCATGCGCGCCCCCAGTGCAGCCATCGCCCCGTGCCGTGCTCTCGGCCAACTAAGCCTAGGCCCAGCAAGTCATCCAGGCCGCCGCCGTCAATACCTCCGGTCACCACCTCAACCCGGCGCAGGAAGTCATCCAGCCGGCGCAATGACGCGTCGGCCTGCACCTCCCAATGATCCGCGCCCGCCCATCGGTCTGACCGCAGATTCAGTCCGATTTCGACGTTCAGGTGCTTTGCCAAGAACTGCTGAAATGCGCCGTCAGTCCTGGCGCGCAGTAGCTTTAGCTGATCCTCCAGCCACTCGGCGCTAACAGACCGGCCGATATTGGGATTGGTGATGTAGAAGTTGGCCGGGTCTAAGTACGCCTTGGCCTCAAGCATGTCCTCCGGGAACTCATACAGAATCCCCAGGGTTTTCGGATCCTCAACCTTGCCGTCACGAACATCTCGCCAGTAGGAGAGCTTTTCCTTGAACACGCCTGCCGGCGGATCGTCGCTCTGTGTGGTCAGGTAGATCACCCAGCCTTCATCACGCGATATTTGGCCGCCAAGCGCCTCCAGGAACATTGCCACAGCGTTAGCTCGCTTGCCGAAAAGCCACAATTCATCGACCAAGATGCGACCGGACTTCTTGCCAGACACCGTGTCGGTGTCAGCGGCCACCACCTTCAGGCTATTGCGCGTCGTCCGGTGCGTGATGGTGCGCACGTGGTCCTGGACGTGAAACATGTCCGACAGTTCTTCGTCGGCCCGAATCATTGCAGCCGCCGGCTTGAAACTGTTGTCCGCAACCTCCTTGGTGGGCGCCAGAATCAGGTGCTCTTCTTCCTGGCGCCAACAGATGATGACCGCCGTCAGCATGATGCCCGCGGCAATGGTCGATTTCGTGTTCTTTTTGCTGATCAGCAGGCCGTATTCGCGGATCCGCTGCCTTCCCGTCGCGGCCTCATAGCCGCCGAAGATAGCGCGCACAAAGTCAAACACCCATTCCTCGGAGCATTCCCCGAACGTCTGGTGACGATATCCGCCGGTGTCCTCGTCATACACCTGCGGAAGGTCAACCACTTTCAATTGCCTGAAGATTCCCAGCGCGTACTCGGCCTGGTCGGGGAAGATCGGCGGCGGAATGATCGACTTGCGCGCCCGCAGACGGTCCGGCCAGTCTGGGCACGCGGTTGTCCAGGCCATGGCTTAGCCCTTCCCGACAACACGCAGGTGCGGCGGTGGTGGCGGCGCACCGAATCTGCCGCCGGCCACAACATCGCCGGCCGCTTTCTTCTTGGCATCCTTCTTGCCCTGGTCCGCGATCTTTCCATGGACGTACGGAATCCACGCTTTCGCCGCATCTACGCGCAACTTCATGTCCTGCCCGGGATCGTTTGCGACCGCCTTCAGGAAATCCAATGGATCCGAATAGATCTTGCCAAAGTCCGGTAGCGAAATCGACTTTCCCGCGGCTGCGGCCTCTTCCTTCAGTTTGTTAACCTGGTTAACACGGCCCAGGGCTTCCTGGACGTCCTTGTCCTTCATGAGTCGGGACGCTGCAACGGCCGCCCCTTTTTCGCTGTAACCCGCATGGATAGCGGCTTTCGCACCGGACAGGCCCGACTGCAACGCCTGCACAAAGCGGCGCTTTTTGTCGGTTAATGCCATTAACAACCTCGGTTAACAAATCCGGTTAAGGGGAAATTTTCTGTGCGTGAGGGAACAGGTGGTTTCCAGGGTCGAGCCGCCCTAGACTTTCGACCCGCCCCTCCGTGCCTGCCGCCCGACCACCGGCCGCTGCCCCATCTGCCGATGCCCCAGGGAGCCGCGCAGAGGCCCTACAGGACGCGACGATGGACCGGGTGCGCCTCGGGCCCGTCCTCGATGCAGAGGCGTCCTACGCCTTCCTGTTGGCGTGGACGGACAGGCCGCGCCTGATCCACCGCTCCACCTTGGTCATGTCAGGCGTCGCGCCCGTCAGCCGTGCCGCGATGACGACGCCGACCAAGTACCAGCGCACCCACCACGCGACGCGAAGGGAAAGCTTGACCGTGACCTGTGCCATTACGTGCGGCTCCTGTATCCCATGTCCTGGCGCGTCTTGGCGTCGTGGCATCCGACCTTGCGGCCGTGCGCATCGCGCGAGACGCACAGCACCTGCGAGTTCTCGTCGGTATCCGCGCCGCCATCGTTCAGGCTGACCTTGTGGTCCAGCTCGAACCCTTCGGGGTACACGGTCAGCGCGCCGCAGTGGGCGCAGTGCGGATCGGCAGACCAGACGCGCAACCGGCGGTCTTGCAGCTTGCGTCCCGTCATGCGCTTGGCACTGGGCGTAGGCGCAGCGGCCAGCCTGGAGCCGGCCATTGCAAGGCGCGGCTTGAGTGTCGTGAGCTTCATGGCGATTCCTCTGGGTGTCTGGCTGCATTAGGTTGATGCTCGAAGCAAGCGTGGTGCTCGTCCAGCCGCTTGAACTCTCAAAGGAACGTCGCTAATCTCCCGCGACGTTTCGCCAATCCACCCTACGTACGAGAATATGACCGAGACAAACCACGAAGGCGGGCCAGAACGTGCCACTACCACTGCGCAATTTGATCCCAAGGGCCAAAACCCGGTGACGGAGCTGGCAGCACAAGGCGGAGGATGCCTGGGCTTCGTTCTTTGTCTGACGATTGTGGGGGCAGTCGTCGGCCTTCCGATGATTCTTGCCGATCTTCGGCGCAAAAAAACCGGGTCTTTCACCGGCAAATGTCCCCACTGCGACTCGAAGCTGGTCATCTACGGTGACCAGGAGGGAGTCGACTGCAGGACCTGCAAAGGTAGAGTGGTCCGCAAAGACGACGTCTTCCATGCCTTTTAAGAGCCTGGCGACCCTTGATACCCTAAACGCCGGTGCCGGATTGGAATGATCTTGCCGGGTGTATCCACTGCTAGCCCTTCGGCGATGACCGAATCCCCGCACGCCATGCCCGGCGCGCGGCGCCTTGATAGCGATACCTGGAGCCATAGTTGTACGCATCTGCTATGGTTACAAGTTCCTACACTTGACGATAGAGGCGCATATGAGTGACAAATTCGTGAAAGATATGGATAGCTTTGCAGCGGGCGTTTGCACGGCTTTGGCGTGCCTGAAGATTGCAATACAGAATTCCCCAGGCTTCGATCAGACAAGACTGGAGGAAGCAATTAAGGGCGTTCTCAGCGCCCCGTCGTCACAAGTGGATCAAGAGTCCTTTGCTGCACCTTTGAATTTCTTGCTGAACCAACATAGCTATAACGCTCCGCAGCCTGAAGACACGCCGCCGCAAGCAAAGCATTAGGGTTTCGTCCAAAGCGAGAAAGCGCCATTGGGGTCCAGGACCCATGTTCGAGATTCAGCCGCAATCGCTTTCGGGTTCTCGCAAGCCACGCGGGGCGAATTGACCACCCGTTGCTCATCGGCGCGCAGAGGCTCAAGCACCGGCTCCAATGCCCACAGCAGGAACTGCTTGTACAGTCGTTTCAACATCACTGACCTCAAGTTAAAAGCCCCGACCGGAGTAACCGTGTCGGGGCTTTCGTTCGTATGGAAGGGGCAGCAGGATTTGCCCCCTCTCGCCGCGCGGCTTGGATGCCCACAGCTTGACCGCTAAGGCAAACCTAAGTCGGTCCTATCACCAAGGGCCGTCACGAGAGACTAACAACTAACGGGGCAGTTTAAAAATATCCGTCGCGCGCAAAAACTTCTCGAAAATCTCCGCGACCTTGGATTCAAGCTCCCCGTCTTTGACCTGAACCGTTAACGGCTGGAACAATTCCGACAAGACCCGGTCCGACCCGGTCCGTTCAGCGCGAACCTGCCACTGTCGAGGAGACAACAGCACAAACTGCAGATCATATTTGGTTGGGAAGACAGCTAATGTCCGACCTAACTGACCAGATTTCGGATCGGTGATGACAACCGAAACCAGCGCAGTGTCTGTGGTGGCTATTAACGCGGAAGACACTTTAGTCTCACGGCCGTCCTCGCTAAGCAAGTCTGCCTCCGGCTCAAGAGCGTCGTGTATGGCGTCAGATGCGGCAAGCAACTGCGCCCTTTGCTCTGCCTTACGCTTCGTCTCTTCGTCCAGAGACGCCCCATTGCTCGCGGCCTCCAGTTTGGCTTGTTCGTATTCCGACTTCAGACGTGCGTAAACCGACATGATCAGCGCGCTCCAATCTTGATTAAGAATTTCCTCGACGACGACCGAGCGAGCGGTGTCAGGTGGAATTCTAAGTCAGGAGGACAACGAAGTTTGCTTCGCCTAAAGCAAAACCCGCCTGCTTTCGCTTGGCGGGTTTCGTTGGACGCAGTAATACACCGTATCCGTTAGGCGCCCATATTGGGGGAAAAAAGTCCATCCGTCAACACCCTTCACGCCTGCCATCTTAGTGCGACTCTTGGCTAACGGCGCCCGCGCACGGTTGACCCTCTCGGGGTGCAATTTACCCATTCATTCTTTCCGAGCGGGTTGTACCTACTACCGGTTTTCCGGGTTTCCACTCAGAGTTCTTCATGCTGCACCTCCTCAAATTTAGTACCACCAAATGGTGTAACGAATCGAGTGTTCTATTACCTCTTGCCAGCCCAACATCGGAGAATAAGATGACTTTCGTCGCGAATTTTAACGATGATTTAGCAACGGCAGTAATGTCCTATTGCGACTCCATGCGCAAGTCGCCGGAGATGATCAAAGCACTTCAAGACAATCCAACCGCCGTCATCAAAAATGTGCTTCAGAAGAAGAACGTGCAAGTCGAGCATCCGGAATTATTCCATGCTCACGTGATCAACGATGGAGAATCCTTACCTCATGAGCCCTTGCGCGCAACAATAGATAGATACATCTATGTTTTTCGTCCAAGCGGTCTTTTTGAGTTCAAAGTTGTTCCCGGCTCCCCGGACGGTGATGATTCGATTATGAGAACCCCCGGCGGAGCGTGCAGTTGCTGCAATTGTTGTGTCCTCGTGATTTAGCGTAGCTCGGCCAAGTGAATTAATGCTTGTCGCGCCCCCCCGCTTCCGCTTGGCACCCGCCCTGCCGAAGCGGGGCCGAATGCAGAGTTCTCTAGTGCTCTTCTCGACTCAACCCGACACATACTTCAATCCAACCACAAGCTTCAAATCTGCTCGACAATTTGCGCAACGCCTGCTGGTGAAGTCCCGTAACGCCGTTCGCCCCTCCGAATAACCAGCGCTTCAACTTGGCTTGATGTGCAGACGCGGTTTTGTCATCCACCTCAAACCGCTCAGCCAGCTCGGCCAGCGTCACCTTCGCCCCAAACAACCGTTGAATGAGCGCCGAGCGCAGACGACCGTTCGACACGCAGCCGGACAGCGCTCCAGAAGCCGCGGCCGTCGTAAGCGTGCTCATCGCATCCTGCCACTCCGGATTTGTCTTAAAGCCGGAGCAGCACGCAATGCCGCAAGCGCAGGGAATCTGTGATGGCGCGGCGTGCGCCACCAGTACAGCCTGCTCTATCGGGCTAAGCCGGGCCAGCTCGGCGCGGATCATGCCAGCCTGCCCTGCTCCATCCAGCCCCGACAGCCCTGTGCCGCCCCCGGGGGACACCCCCGCTGTCAATTCGCCCGATGCAATCCGATTCATGAGCGGCCGGTCGTATTGCTGCATCGAATAGTGCAGCGCGAAGATCAGCGCCGCATGTGCGCTGGGAAAGAGCGGCACCGCCTTAGCCGCCACGGCCGGCACTGAGGGCAGGCGGGAAATAGTCATCGTCGTCATCAAATAATCCCCGGGGAATAAGTCACTTTCGCGGGCAGCATTTCCCGCATCCATTGCATCGCTGCTTCCCAGCCGAGGGTGACGGTGTGCCGCCCACGGACCGGAAAAATCTTCGGGTTCACGTCGTGCGCGTCAATCATCACGGCTTCTCCGCGCGCCCCCGTCTGTCTGTAGATCAGCACCGGCACGCCCGCCGCCCCGGCCTGCTCCATGGCCTGGCGCCACCACGCGGAAAGGCATAGAACGTTCGCGTGCTTGCATTCGATACTGATGCGGGCGAAGGCTGGCTCATCGGCCACCACGTCACTATCGCCAGCCTGATTACGCACGCGGCGGCGCCAGGTCGTGCCGGTCGCGTCGGTCAGCAGGTTGGCAACCTTGCGCTCAAAGGCCGCGCCCTTGTTCCGTTGCATCGCACTCATGCCGCGCCCCCGGCGTCCGTCGGCGCACCCAGTGCGGCCTGGGCCATGCTCAGCACCGCCAGGGATGGCATCCGACCGCCCTTCCGCTGCGCTTCAGCCAGGATGCGCCTTGCCCAGCGGCGCGGATCGCGACCGGAGTCGTTCAGGATCGCGCCCGCGCCCATCTCCTTCAGCGCCTTCGCGGCCTCTTCGGGCGTGGCCTGCGTGGCCCCCGGTGCAGGCAGCGCTACGGCCGGCGCGGGGATGGCAGCCCATTCGCTTCGGCTCAGCTCCTCCGAAAGCGCGCGCTCCCAGCGGGACTGCATGACCGAGTAACCGCAGTTCAGCAGGTCATGCGACCCGACACGGACGGCGGCCCAGTACACCGCCGGATGGGTCCATTGCCCCATTTCGCCACGCCGGCGAGCGGCCATCCCAGCAACAGCGTCGTGAAACGCGTTCTCCGGGATCAGCCCCGGCCGGCATGCGCGGATGAACTCGCCAACAGCGGGCGGCCAGTCGGGGAACATGCGGCGGCACGTGCGCAGCCCTTCGGCTACTTCCTGCGGCGTCACGCGGTCTTCGTCCAGCGCCTCGGCCCACGCGGTCTTCCAGTTCTCGATGCTCTGCATGTCCGGGAAGTCCTTCACCCAGCGCCCCCCGTACGTGCCCGAGAGCCGGTTCCACAGGTGGTCGATCAGGGAAATGCCTTCCAGCTTCGCCAGCGGCACGGCCCAGCCGGAACGCTCATTCGTCGATTGTGCGACCGTCGTCATAGTCGGAGCCTCCATGGGTGCGATTGCGGTTTACGTAGTCGGTCGGGTTGAACTTGCCGGGACGCTGCGCGCCCCCAGCTGCGGGGCCTCTCGGGGCGAACAGGCCTTGCCAGCTTTTGCCGATGGCGTTTTCGATGACAGCCTCCGGCTTGTGGCCCTGCTCGCGGAAGTTCGCCAAGTCCCTGACCTGCTGCCGGGCAGCTTCCTCGGTCAACGGCTTGCGGAGTTGCGCACGGTGCCGCACCCAGCGCCCCCACAGTTCCGCATCCAGCCAAACCGGAAGTTCCACGGTCAGCGGGTCGAACCCCGGCGAGCGCTTGCGCGCGCCTTTGGGTTTATTGATGGTTCCTTGATGGTTCAATGACGGTTCGGGTGCAGCAGGTTCACCCCGTGACGTCGTCAGATTCACCCCGTCGTGTCGTGAGCTGCACCCCGCTGCGTCGTCAGATTCACCCCGTTCGTTACGGGGTGCAGGAGGTTCGCCCCGTCGTTGATCGGCGGAATGTTCCACGCGGGGTGAAGCAGGTGCGCCCCGTGACAGATCCATGTCGTAGCAAACCGGCCGCTGATCCGCACGTCGGATGTAGGCTGCCACCAGGTCCTGATTGCCGCGCTGGATGATCTGTAAGGCCTCCAGCTCGCGCAGCTTGTTCTGCACCGTGCGGCTCGACAGCCCGGTATCCTCGGCCAGCGTAGCCACAGAGGGAAATGCGCCCTCACCCTTCGGCCCCGCGTAGTTCGCCAGGCACAGCAATACGTGGCGCGCCGTGGGATCTTTCACGATCCTCTGCGCAAGCGCCCATGTCATGCCCTGAACGCTCATGACTGTTCTCCATACGAAAGTTGATACCCGCGCTCGGCCTCTTCGGGCCACTTGCCCATAGCGATGATTCGCAAGCGCGTAAGGCGCAAGCCGGGGATGAAATAGCTCAGCTTCATTTCTCGCGAAGCTGTGGACTGATCCAGGAAGAAATGGCAACCACCGCATGCGAAGGCGATCGCCCAGTCATGCGCCTTGATGCCCTTCCCCTTGCCGTCGCGCGTCTGATTCGAATGCGCTGATACCGTGGTTTCGTTCCCGCCCCAGCAGTAGCTGGGCACGCGGGTAAGGCATTCCTCGCCCTTGGCAAGCGCCAGCAGCGCCGGGTTGCGGTAAACGGTCTTGGGCGGCTTCTTGCCCTTTTTGCGCGCCTTCATGGCGGCCCGCGGAGGCGGCATCGGCGTTGCGCGCATCATCGGCACCCCACGCTTCAACGGCGTCTTCTGCTTCAAGGGCGTCTTGCGCGTCAGCGACATGCCGCCCCCGCCTGATTCTTGACCCGATACCAAGCCGGGAATCTCCACGCGTTCACGTGGCGCCTGACTAGGCCGGCCCGCGCAGCGTCGAACACGAATGAATCAACCGCGCAGGCTGCTGCCATGTCCCGAGACGTGCTGCGCCACGGATCGACGGCCTTCAAGGCGGGCTGCACGATGGCTCGCAACGCCGCCACGTCCACACGGCCTCGCGTTTCGATGATGGCCTGGCGGACCTGCTCCACCGTCTCAGGCGGCACGCGGTAGCCGCGGAACATATGCAAGCAGTCAGCCATAGATGCCGCTCCACTTCACGAATGGCTTACGCACCGCCTCATGGAACAGGGCTGCAGCCTTGGCGTCGTGGTCCAGCTGCGCCCGGCTTGTGATCCCGCATGCGCCCCGGACGAACTGCGCCGCGTGCTGACTGGCGCTCACGCCTTCGGGGGCGGCACCCACGCGGGCGACAACCCAACGCTGGAAGTTCGCGCTGTTGCACATCATTGCAGCCGCACGCGACAGCGCCGCCCCCTTACGCATCGTGGACGCGACACGCGCCCGCACGGGTTCTCCGGACGTTCCGCGCTGAATCATTGCTCGGCCATCCCGCTTAGCCGGCGCGCGACGCCTGCGACCGCTTCCATCAGGGCGCGGCCCGCAGCATCTACGCGCTGCATTTCCTGCTGGTCAACACCGCCATCAGCCAGAGCGTCATACACCTCATGACCGAACCTGCCATGCGCGATCATCAACGCCGCGACCTGCTCCAGCACTGACATGTCGCTCTCGCCGCAAGACTCGGGTGCCTTGACCAGCAGATAGCCGTTGCCGTGCGCGAACGCGGCCAGGATGCGCACATCGCCCGTCATTCGCACGATGCGATCCGCCTCGGCCAGCGTCAGGTGATGCGTGGAGTTATTGGGATTGACCTTGTTGCGCAGGACGGCTGGCGACATGCCGATAACCGCCCCCAAAGCCTCGCTGCCGCCCTTGTAGTCATGCACCGTCAAGTCGGCCGCAGTGGTGATGTTCATATGTGAATTTCCTGAACGTATCTATTGCTGAGCAGCGGCCTTACGATGCGCTGCATGGAAAACGACACTCAGACGTCAAGCGGTCCGATCTGGACCTTGTCAGTAGGATTGGCGGCGGCGGGTACTTCAGGCGCTTGGCCCGCGTCATCACTACACATGCGACACCTCCTTGAGTTCGGGCCAAATTCGGTCCCAGCAATCCGGCATGAGGTCTTTGCGCCGAACTGCCCCCGACGTCTCACGCTCAATCGCCACGCAGCGCTCTGCGGATATAGGCGACAGGCCGGACGCCATCTGAGATAAGTAAGAGGGCGAGACGCCAATCGCCTTGGCCAAACTCGCCGCTGTGCCTCGCGGGCTACTGTTGATGTAGGTCTTCAGGTCCATGCGGCGAGTTTAGTGAGAACTAAACCGTAAGGTCAAGTGTTTACTAATTTAGTGTCCTATAAACTTCCGCCATGACCATCCAAGAAATTCGACGGGCGAATCTCCGTGCCTGGGTCCAACAGAATGGGACCCCAAGCAAGGAGAAGAGCTATTTCTCGCAAGTCCTGTCCGGCACGGCCCCCATTGGGGAACGCGCCGCGCGCAGGCTCGAGCGGGATTACCGAATGGGCGAAGGGTTTTTGGATGCCGCGTCAGGTGACGCGCCCCAAACACCGGAGGCAGTACCGCCCTCCCCGTGGCCTTTCCTGACTATCAAAGAAGAGGATGTGCGGGCCTTGCCGGCGAGCCAGCTGAGCGCGCTGGAAGGTGCTATCTCTCTCGCTATCGCCCAGATGAAACTGGGGATCACTGTGGCCCCGCCTCCCGCCTCCACCGGCCGAACTCCCGTGCGAGGCGGTTTGGTCGACATGGACGCCGCTGACGATGCCTTCCCCATGCGCATCGGCGGGCTGCCGCCTGCACCGTGGGAAGGTGGGAAAACCACGCTTCAGAGCGAGCAAGAGAACAAGATCCGAATCAGCACCCGGACGGGCGTCATCGCAAACGTTGCACCGGGAGATCCTCCCGCGGCTAACGATAAGTTCGAGAAGGTCGCGGAGATGGCCGACGTGCGTCTGGCGGCTGGTGAGGGAATTGAGAACCTAGTCGAGGAAGAAACCGGGACCGTCCAGTTCCGGCGGTCCTTTTTACGGTCAGTGGGCGCAAGCGCTGGAAAGGCCCGCGTCGTGTATGCGAAGGGAGACAGCATGGAGCCGATCATTCGTGACGGCGCCGCCCTGCTAGTCGTGCCCAACGAAAGCCTCACCTTGCAGGACGTAGCGTCGGGAGGCGTGTACGCCATCAACTACGACGGCAAGATGATCGTGAAGACCGTGACGAAGGACAAATTAACTAAGCGATGGGTAGCACGCTCGTTCAACCCTGCTTATCCGGACATCCCGCTGGAAAATGGCGCGCTTGTCCGGGTGCTTGGCCAGATTGTCTGGGCCGGAACCCGCATCGGGGACGGCGAATCGGGGCAATGGACCCGCTCATAGCAAACAACAGCTCAACAGCACAGCCACCTTCGGGTGGCTTTTTTTCGCCAGGCGCGTTTAGTTTTTACTTGACGTTAAGTTTAGTGTTTACTAATATCTGTCTTAACGCAGCTTCAGCTGCTCGAAAGACCCCACGGACCCGCAGCCAGCAGTCAGGGCATCGCCTCAAGCGGGAGACGTCACCGCCACAAAGTCTGGATGGGGAAGGCGAGAAACGCTCTTTAACAACCGAGGCCGCCCGCCCCCGCGAGGGAGGACGGGCGAAACAGGACAACCAACCAGGCGCCAGCGCGCCCCCGGACCCTGTGTGCTTGGGCTTCCACAGCCAGGCAACGCCCAGCCGGGCGTGGCGACGATAACCCCGGCAAGCTTTACTTCTGCGAGGTCCTTTCCTTGGCCCTTTGGTAGCAGGCTCTGTACACCTCATTTTCAAAGTCCCTAACCGCTCGCTCTTTTGCCTCTTCAGTGGAATACCTGGGGTCTTCAAAGGCCCATTCCACCAATGATCTGCCGAACTCTCCATCGTCCGCCCTGCCGGGCCTGGAAAAGACGTCCATCAGCTCAGACATAGGCATGCCAGCCTGACGAGCCTGCATCACAGTTTTCCCCAGACTGGACGTGACCGAGCATGCCTTCCGGTCCTCGGCGCTGACCGAAGCGCCAAACACGGTCGAAGTGGCAACCAGCGCCACTGCCGTTGAAATCAGTCTTAAGTACACATCCGCTCCACAAAGTTGCTTTCATGCGGGAGTGTAACCAGCCGCTGAAAAGCGGGTTTCGGCCAGCGCTGCGAGTCAGCGTTGGCCGAACTGCACTTGAAGCTAGGGAACGGTAGCCAGACGGTTCTCCAATTGGGAGATCGATGCCCGGTTGAGTGATGCAAAATCCGACCGTGCGAAGGTAACGCAAAATGCCTGAGTACCTCGGTGTCCGCCCCCGTCCGAGAATGAAATCCGGACCGTCACGGGATCGAGATTCGCAGCTAGGTCAGAAAAACTGAACGAATGCTCTCCGCCATGTACGAAGACGCCGACCGTTTTGGGAGGCGGAAGTCCGCCCCTGCCCTCAAGCTCAATTGAGACTTCAGTGACAGTCGCACCGTGGTTTCGAAGCCGGAAACGGTACGTTTGCACCTCATCACGACCAGTGTGATTGGCTGGTTCGAGGACAAACAATGGCGACACCGCTCTTCTTTGTTCTTCACTCTCGCGTCTAAATGCTTCCAACTGCGCCTCTGCTTGCTTTTTGGTCACTTCCACCAATGCTTGTTGCTGAGAAACCGAATTGCGCAACTCTTCGGCCTGCAAACGCAAAGCCTCAGTGCTTTGCTTTAGTTCCTCGCCCTGTTGAAAGTAACCAAGGATCAACCACAGCAGGGCCAGAGGGCCGACGACTCCGGCCAGAAAGTCGCCAACCTCATTGGGTTTCATTTCCGAAAACTTGTCCCATTTTCCCCAACCCAACAAAGCCGCAGCAATAAGGTACGCGGCAGTAATTCCAATTCCGACCCACGTCAGCTTTTTACTCATCAAGTAATCCTCCAGGTGGCTGGATTCTAGTTACCCGGCGCCACGCTCGCAATTCATGACAGCATGGTCCCTTCTCCGCCCGCCGGCGCGGGTGGTGAAAATGGCTGAATGACTTCGCCCTTCAAGACGGCCACTAAATGTCCACGAAGGGTCTCTTCTTCCCATGTTCGAGCGGCAACACAGGGGCTTTGCGACTGAGCCATATCAAAGAGTGCGGTGGACACCGGCCGACTGGTCCTGACACCCCGGAAAGACGGGGACCATCATCGGGTCGGTAGCTCAGCGGTAGAGCGCCCGACGCTCGGGAGGTCGGCAATGCCATGGGGTCGCGCCCCAGACGCATCCGAAGGCAGGCATGCCGCGCTGGTTCGAATCCAGCCCGACCCGATGATGGTGAACGCGCAGGCTGATGCGATAGCGTTCCGAGGGGAATACCCGAAACAAATAGGGGCCAAATACCGACACCCCAGAGCCGGGGATCAGCACCGGCCACCATCAACCCATTCGCCCGAAGCTTCGGCATGAGGGGTAGACCGCCGAGAAATCCAGGCGGGCAGTCCGGTGGAAACCCGGCCCAATCCCCCCTTCCAATCCACGGAGCAATGCCATGCTCGAAGCACTCGTACGCTTCATTGAAGAACTGATCGACGTTTTCAACTTCGGCAGTTCGATCAGCAAGTAACAGCACCGCCTGCCCCGCCCCCCCCCCGGGGCGGCTTCGGAGAGCGGGCCGGCGCCGCATCGTCACCGGCGCGGAAAGTGACTTTCAGGAACAGCACCGGGCTACTGGTCCGCTCTCCAAAGCTCCACCACTTCAGCGGCCTACGGCCACCTCTGGACATTCCTATGAACACCGACAAAGCACGCGAGCGCATGCTCAAGCTGCTGGCGCTCGCTCGCCGCGGCGAAGGCGGCGAACGAGATAACGCCCAGCGATTCCTGGATCACATGCTCCAAAAGCACGGGTTGACCCTGGACGACCTTGAAGACCAGGAGCAGCCATCGTCCTGGCAAAAATTTTCATACGGCACCAGCATGGACCGCCGCCTTCTGGAGCAGGTCCTGTTCAAAGTCCTGAAGGTGGATTCCTTCAAGTTTCGGCAAGGCCGCATGTCCTTCGAAGTCTGCGTAACCAAGGCGCAGCACATCGAGGTCGAACTGTACTACCAGGCCTATCGAGCCGAACTCCAGAGTGTTTTGGAGCATACGTACGTCGCATTTGTGCAGCGAAACGAGATCTTCAGTGACTTGGGTTGCGACGACGACAAGCCCAGTCGGTTTACCGAGGAGGATCTAGAACAAATTATGGCCCTCATGAGCGCCATGCCCCGTACCCAAGTGCATCGGCAAATCGGGCACACCGGCAGCAGCTCATGACCGCCACCGCCGCGCTCACCATCCTCGCCGCCATTTTCATAGCCGTCTTGGGTGACCACATCGCCCGCCGGCATGCCGCCCGGGCCCCCTGGAGCCCCACATGAACACCATCACCGCAAGCGCGCCCCAGGTGCGCCCCCGTCTCCGCATCACGTTCAAACAGGCCGTACGGAAGCTCGGCTCCCTGCTTGCTCCCCGCGACCATGCAGGCAAGGGCAACTGGAGCGACGACGCGGATATCCCGCTGTGGGCCTGGCCCGCCAGCCTGGCGCTGGCCGCGTTCTTCCTATTCGGCCCGTCGGTCCTGGGATGGTTGCTGCGGGCGGTCACATGAACGGGATCGACTTCATTCTGAGGGATCGAACCGGCTGGACGCCGTCGGTCCCGGCGCCCCGCCGCCGGTTGCGTTGGGCCACGCCGAAGCGCGAAGCCATGCGCCCCGAGGAAGTCGCGTTCATCAAGGGCGCAAAGGGCCGCCTTACCGCGAAGGAGCTGGGCGATTGCTACGGCGTTTCTGCGCAGACCATCAGCAACATTTGGAGCGGTCGCTGCCCTGCCGTTCCTGTCCACCGCCCCATCCCCGTCCGGCCGAAGCGCAAGTAGGCGCAGCCGCACTCAAACTCAATCGAAGGTCGCACCTATGTGGTTCAGAAACCTGAGATTTACCGCCTGTCCGCTCCCATTTCTGACTATGCAGAACAGCTGCAGGCGGGCCTCAAGCGCAACGCGTTCCAGTCCGGCAACAACCTCGAAATGCAGTCCATCGGCTGGATTTCACCCCGCGAAGGCGGCGAGCTCGCCCACCCCGTGGCCGGCCGATTCCTGCTCAGCCTGCGCGCCGAGAAGAAGCTATTGCCCGGCAGCGTGATCAACCAAGTCGCCAAGGCCCGCGCCCAGGAAGTCGAAGAGCAGCAAGGCTGCAAGCCGGGCCGCAAGCAGATGAAGGAAATCAAGGAACGCGCCATGGATGAACTCCTGCCGCGCGCCTTCAGCATCTACCGCGATACCCGCGTGTGGATCGATCCGGTGGGCCGCTGGCTGGTGATCGACACCGCCTCATCGGCTAAGGCAGACGAGGTCATCGGCCTGCTGGCGAAGACGGTTGACCCCATGCCGCTGGAAAACCTGTACGTCGCGCAGTCGCCCGCCTCCGCAATGACGGGTTGGCTGGCCGAGGACGAAGCGCCGTTCAACTTCACCATCGACCAGGACACCGAGCTGCGCTCGTCCGGCACGAGCGGCGCGGCAGTCCGCTACCTCAAGCATTCCATCGACGCGGAGGACGCGCGCCGGCACATCCAGTCCGGCAAGCAATGCACCCGCCTCGCCATGACCTGGGCCGACCGCATTTCGTTCGTTCTGACCGAAAGCCTCGATATCCGCCGTGTCTCGCCACTGGACGTGCTGAAGGAAGGCGCGGACTACGCGCAGAACGATGACGAGAAGTTCGATTCGGACATGGTTCTGATGACCGGCGAACTCGCCAAGATGCTTAACGAACTCGTCGTCGCCCTCGGCGGGGAAAAGCAGGCCTGAAACTCCTCAGGTGCTACGGCCCTGTGAAGCCGCTTGGAGCTATCTCAGCGCTTTCCAGATGACTTTGGGCATTCATTTCGGCGTCGATGTTGAAAACAGCAACCAGAGCCCCCCCGAGAAAGCAGATCAAGCTGACCACGCAGGCCGCGAAAGCACATTTCAAATGGACCACGTGGGAGCCCTGCTGCTGCCGGTTCATCGTCTCGTTATAGAGCGTGTTCTGTGTGAGGTAGGAGAACAGGAACGCACCTCCTACGAAGAAGAGCCCCAGCGAAAAGCATGCAATCGAGATCTGCAGCGCGAAGGGCGGGATGGAGTTCGATAGATGTTGGAACGCTGCAAGCATCCCCGCCGCCGCGCCTCCGTTCAACAACGCCAAGAGCTTAAAGCCCTCAGTCGATATCGAAATCATCGACTTGTAGGTCTCTTGCCGGTGCCAGTCTTCACCCATATGCGCGCCTCCTCATGTTGGAGGCATCGTATCCCAACCATTCCTCAGGTGTCATATGACCCATCCCCCGGCATCGTTTAAGACGATGATCAAGGACGGCACGATCAAACGCGCCGACGCAATGAAAGTCCGCTATTCCCAAATCAAGGTTCAGGACGCGTTCAATCTGCGCGAACCAGATTCCGTATCCGAAACCGGTATCGAAGCGCTGACGAACTACATCCTGGCCGGCGGGCCTCTGCCACCTCTCGAAGTCGTCGCAATGCCGGACGGGTCGGGCGTCGAAATTGTGGATGGCCACCGGCGGCATGAAGCCTACGGGCGCGCCATCGCCCGAGGTGCCCCCATTGAGTGGATTGCAGTCATTGGATTCACCGGCAATGAAATCGAACGTCAGGCGCGGATCTACACCAGTAATGAAGGCGTGAAGCTGCGCCCCATGGAGGCCGCGCGCGGCTTCAAGCGATTTCGGGGCATGGGCCTGGACAGCGAGGAAATTGCCGCCCTTGTCCATTGCAGCCGGACCCACGTTGAAAACTACCTTATCCTGGCCGATGCCGAACGCGACGTTCAAGACCTTGTTCGGTCCGGCAAGGTGTCCGCCGAAGTTGCAATCGAAGCCGTGCGCAGGCTAGGTGCCAGCGCGGGCGACTTCCTCAACGGAAAAGTTGACCAGGCCAAAGCCGTCGGTAAAACCAAGGTGACCGCCAGCGCCATCCACGGCCGCGCCCTGCCCCGCAAAGTCGTCTCCCCGCTCATCAGCGGCGTGGACACGTTCATGCAGGGCCTCGACGCCAACCAGCGCGCAACCCTTCTGGACATCCAAGAAGGCCGCGTAGCCGCCGAAACCATCACCATCCCCGCCGCCGCCCTGCTCGACCTGTTCCAGGCGCATGGAGCGGTCGAAACCGTCCGCGCCAAGCAGGCGGAGAAGCAACGCCGTCAGGCCGAGGCCGCGGCAACCGCCAGCCAGGCCGAAATCCCCACCGCAGAGGATGCCCACGCATGAACGCCCCCGACAACCTTGACGACCTGGACGACGTCGACCTGGCCGCCCTCTCGACCCGCGTCCTCCATGACATCGTAGCCAAGATGACCCTGGAAGACCGCCAGCGCTATCGCGACGCCCTCGACGCCGCGGACGCGCCCCTCCGCAATCTCTTGGGCGCCGCCCTGGGCGTACCCGAAACAGCACCGGCCGCCCCCGGCCAAAAGTGCGCAATCTGCCGCGGCGCATTCTCCGGCATGTCCTGGGACACGCTCTGCCCCTCCTGCTGGGAAGAAAAGCTCAGGAAGGATCGGGAAGCGAAGACCGCGCCCAAGTTCCAGTGGCCGACCACGGCTAGCAAGTTGAAGCGCGTTGCCGCGGAGCTAGTTCGTGCTGCGGAAATGATGGGCGGGGCCGATGACGATGGCGAGGAAGCCGACTTGGTTCTCTCCGTCGCCCCGACAGGCTGGATATCGCTCACCGAGGATCGCACTGGCGGCCGAAACGAACATCCTATTTTGACGGTGCACCTTGAGGAGTACCCAGAAGAAGGCTCCTACCCGGTGGACCCGCTCGACCCCACGGCAGGCCGGCCCGACGAATCCGCGGCTCCCGCTGCTGGCGATGCGCGGGATGCACTGCCAGCGTTGAATGCCGACCTGATCGAGATCCTGGGGCGCCCGAACTTCATGTGCGGAGAGTTGGCAACGCTGCTGCGCGCTGGCGGACACAACATCAAGCGCAAGTCCGAGCACGAGCAGGCGGCAGTGATTCATTTCCTGCTTGGGCATTACCTGCGGCATGGATCGGACTGGCGAGAGACCGTTGGTACCGCCCTCCAAACGATTGCAGCCTCTCAGCAGCAGGAGGGGTGATGTGCCAGGCGCCTACTACAACGAAATCGACCCCTACGCCGCCGACTGGCTCCGCAACCTGATAGCGGCCGGCCATATCGCCCCGGGCGACGTGGACCAACGCAGCATTGAGGACGTGCACCCAGATGACCTTCGCAGCTTCACACAGTGCCATTTCTTCGCCGGCATCGGCGTCTGGTCGTATGCCCTTCGGCGCGCCGGATGGCCCGATGATCGACCTGTTTGGACCGGTTCCTGCCCCTGCCAACCTTTCTCCGCGGCAGGCAAAGGAACTGCGTTTGATGACGAGCGGCACCTTTGGCCAGCCTGGCACTGGCTCATCCAGGAGTGCCGCCCTCCAGTCGTCTTTGGCGAGCAGGTTGCAAGCAAGGACGCAGAGCCTTGGCTCGACCTTGTTTCGACTGACCTGGAAGCCCTGGCCTTTGCCGTCGCGGCGTGCGCTTTCCCGTCTGCGAGCGTGGGCGCTCCGCACCAGCGGGACCGAACCTACTTCATGGCCAACGCCGCAGGCCAGGGATCACAAGGGCGCCAACTCGGCCGGCAACGACTTGACGCACAACAGCCGGCCGTTGAACGAGGTAGCCGTACTGGCCGGGTGGCCGACACCCACATCATCGCTGGCGGACAAAGGCGTGCGATCAACAGAGGGCGGAATCCGGGAGGCGATGCGCGGCCACGGGCCGGATCTGGCGGCAATGGCGTGCCTGTCGTCTTGGGCGACGCCTCGGGCGAACGACGCGGAGAAGCGGGGAATTCTTGCTCCGGACATCCGCAACGGTCTTCCGATGCAGGCGCAGATGGCGGGATGGCCGACGCCCTCCTGCAACAACGACCGAACGGGGAGTCCGCAATCAGCGATGAGCATGACGCGGGCGGACGGTACGAAAGTTCAGCAGCGCTTGCAGGACTTTGCGGCGATCTGCGGCCCGGCCCGGTTAACGGCTTCTGGCGAGCTGCTGATTGGCTCCTCTGCCGGGATGGAAAGTGGCGGCCAGTTGAACCCGGCACATTCCCGCTGGCTCATGGGGCTCCCGCCCGAGTGGGACGCCTGCGCGCCTATGGCAACGCGATCAACGCGCAGCAAGCGCAAATATTCGTCGAAGAATGCATGAGGTGCATATGACTGACCAAGACAAATCCGCGCTGCTGTCCAAGCTGCGCGCCCCTGTAGCCGGGGACGCGCAGCTCCTGGCTATGGTGTGGCGGATCAATGCCGCCGAGGCCCGCGCCTGCGGGAAGGTCGCCTCGGCCGCCACGCTGGAAGAATGCGCCAGAGAACTGGAATCGCTTGATGCCGCGCCCCAGGCCAGCGAGGCGCAATGCTCCTGCCCCAGCGGCGACGGCTCCCTGCGGTGGCCGTGCGCTGTGCATCGGGCGGGGCCGGCAGTCGGCCGCCTCAAGAAGCTCGCCGCGGCCCTCGGCAACCGCGACTGGAAATGGTGGGATTCCTGCTCGTTCCGGCGCCTGACGTTCGAAGACGGACCCAACAGGCGCGATGGCAGCGCCTTGCATGCCACGGTGCAGGCCAGCGACGGACATCCCGACGTGAACATGGCGCACGGCGTGCGCGAGTTCATCGAAGCCGCGAGCCCGCAGGCTGTGGGCCAGCTCACCGACCAGGCCGCCCGCCTGGCGGCGCAGCTGCGCGAGTGCGCCGAAACCCTCGGGGCCGACCAAATCGACGAGCAGCGCGCCATGCGGGCCTATGCCGACGCACGTGCCCTACTCGATGGCATGCCCATTTTATGAGGCATTAAGTTAACAAGTGCACTATTAATGCAGCATTCCGATGTCCGCCCGCGGCGGATCGGTAGGGAGGAAACATGCCAATCAGGCATCTGACCATCAAGAAGTTTGCGGATGAGTCTGGCTATACTGAGGACGCCGTCCGTACCAAGATCCGTGACGGCGTTTGGCCCGAAGGAACTATCTGGGTAAAGGCACCGGACGGGCGAGTCCTTATCAACACCGAAGGATATGACGCATGGGCAAGCAGTACGATGGCGTTCGGCCAGCTTCCGAGTCGTCCATCGAAATCGACTTCTATTATGCGAACCAGCGGTGCCGGGAACGCATCAAGCTCCAGCCCACCCCCGCTAATCTAAAGCGGGCGGCCAACCATCGCGCGGCGATTCTCGACGCGATTGCGCGCGGCACCTTCAGCTACGCCACCACTTTCCCCGAGAGCAAGAACGCAGCCAAGTTCAGCCCGAAGGCCCTGGGTCAAACGGTTCAAGCCTATCTTGAGAGCTGGGTGGACGGGAAAGCCAAGACCATAAAGGCCAGTACGGCGGACGGCTATCGAAAGGTGGTCAACGGGCGCCTCGTCCCATCGCTCGGCAAGCACGAGCTTGCAGATCTGCGGCGCGTCCACGTGCGCGAAATGTGCGAAGACATGGACGTGACGAACAAGCGCATTGCGAACGTCCTGTCCGTACTGCGCACGGCGCTGGATGAAGCCGTGACGGATGAATTGATAGAAACCAATCCTATCGCCGGTTGGACCTACGCGAAGAACGAAGCCCCGAAAGAAGAAGATGACGTCGACCCGTTCACGGCCGCCGAACAGGCGAAGATTCTGGAGGCGCTTGATGGGCAGGGCCGCAACCTGATTCAGTTCGCTCTATGGACGGGCCTCCGAACGTCCGAAATGGTGGGCCTACGGTGGGAGGATATTGACTTGGCGCGCGGGGAGGTGCGCATTCGACGCGCAACGACTCAGGCAGCCAAGGGAGCCGCCGAAGTCCCGAAGACCAGCAGCAGTAAGCGCATGGTCAAGCTGCTCGGCCCCGCCCGCGAGGCGCTGGAAGCACAAAAGGCGTTCACGTTGCTGGCGAACGCCCATGTTTTTCAGAACCCTCGCACCAGCGCGCCCTGGGAAGGCGATCAGCCCATTCGCAAGACCCTTTGGCAGCCCGCGCTGAAACGCGCCAAGGTCCGTTACCGTGTGCCGTACCAGACCCGGCACACCTACGCGTCTATGATGCTGTCCGCGGGAGAGCATCCGATGTGGGTTGCCAATCAGATGGGACATGCGGATTGGGGCATGATTCGCCGCGTCTACGGCCGGTGGATGCCCGATGCCGCCCCCGACGCCGGCGCCAAGGCCGAGGCCTTGTACGGCAGCCCTGATGGTCAGCATTTGGTCAACATCACCCCCAAGAGCCGCATGAACACTGGATAGCCCGGGGGTTCAATTCCCCCCGGCTCCACCAAATTAGCAAGCATTAGTCAGTAGCAGACAGGGGCGGACGGGATAACCGATCCGCCCTTTTTTTGTCTCTGGCTGATTACCATTTCACAGTGAAATCACACGGAATTCACTCCAGCATATACCGGGCAGCCACCCAGCATTTGCCATGTCCTATTTCATCCCCTTATCCCACCGGCCCGGAGGCTGCTGGACCTGAATCCACTGGCACGGCGAGACGACAGGCCACGAAGGTCGTATTGCCACCGAGAGCCTGACCAAAAGATCGCCCCACGTTCCCTGCTGAAGGTTGCAGATCGTGGGTGTGGGAAGTTGAGGCGGACGATGAAATCCAGCTGTTCCGACAGCGATGGCCGGAACAGGGCTAGGGCATGGCTAGGCATTGACCGCCGCCTGTTGCCGGGTAGCGCACCTGGGATACTGGAACCCCAGCGCGGCATGGGCCTGCGCCAAGTCGTCCCGGGACAGCGAATCAACGCGCGGTACTAGCGGGCACGGCGCGTTGAGATTCACGGGCAGCGTTGACCGCGTCGATAGCCCCTATGCTTGCGCGCACGCGGACAGCGTCACGCACGAAGCCAGCAGGCAGAGGGCGCTTAAAGACTTCACGGGCGCCCCCCTCGATGACCTTGGATTCGGCCCCA
>Ga0213828_1000383_pt1 | contig 44646 bp, 48 predicted proteins | sample MC6MC0897MG_FD_180664 | JGI IMG/M metagenome (GOLD analysis project Ga0213828, IMG submission 180664) | Enriched soil aggregate microbial communities from Iowa State University, Ames, United States - MC6-MC0897-MG | ecosystem: Environmental > Terrestrial > Soil > Unclassified | place: USA: Iowa...
TGCTCGAACTGGGTGACGTGCGGGATCATCGCCCAGTTGCGGGCCAGGTTCGCACCGGAGATCTTCTTGATGCGCGACAGCGGCTGCACTTCAACGTCGCCGAACTTGCTGAAATCAACCTTCGGCCACGGCAGCAGGTTGAGGCCACCGCCGGCAGCCACGGTGCCACCGGCAGCTGCCGGAGCGCCGCCGCTGAGCGCGGCCTTGACGAACTTCTGCACGTCGGCCTTGGTGATGCGGCCGCCCTTCTCGCTGCCACTGACCTGCAGCAGGTCGACACCGAGCTCACGGGCAAACACGCGCACCACCGGCGATGCGTAGGGCACCTTGGCCGGCAGCACGCCATCGGCGTTGAACTGTACCGGCGGGCTGGTCGGCGCGCCGGCCGAGGGGGCGCTGGCGATCTCGCGGGCGGCCAGCTTGTCCGGCTGGGCCGGCACGGCGACCGGCTCGACCTTGGTGGCGGTCTCGGCGGCGGCCGGGGCAGCAGCGGCGGCAGCCTTGCCCGGGGCCGGGGCGGCAGCGCCTTCGGCTTCGATGATGGCGACCACGTTGCCCTGCGACAGGTTGTCGCCGACCTTGACCTTGATCTCCTTGACCACGCCGGCGACCGACGACGGCACTTCCATGGTGGCCTTGTCGCTTTCCAGCGTGACCAGGCCCTGGTCCTTCTTCACCGTATCGCCCACGGCGACCAGCACTTCGATGACCGGAATGCCGCTGTAATCGCCGATATCCGGCACCAGGGCTTCCACCGCGCCGCCGCTGGCAGCGGGGGCGGCAGCAGTGGCCGGAGCGGGAGCGGCCTGGGTGGCAGCGGCCGGAGCAGCGGCCTTGGCCGGTGCGGGTGCAGCGGCGGGGGTAGCGGCAGCGGCCGGCTGGGCAGCCTCGCCGTCGGCCACTTCGATCAGTGCCACGACCTTGCCTTCGGACAGGCTGTCGCCCAGCTTGACCTTGATTTCCTTGACCACGCCGGCCACCGAGGACGGCACCTCCATGGTCGCTTTATCGCTTTCCAGCGTGACCAGGCCCTGGTCCTTCTTCACCGTATCGCCGACGGCAACAAGCACCTCGATTACCGGGATATCGCTGTAGTCACCGATATCGGGGACACGTGCTTCCTTGATTTCGGCCATGGGGAGAACTCCGGCAATCTGGTGTAGGGAAACGTCTATTGTGCGGCCAGCGGGAGCCAGCGCCAACCGTTACAGGTGTTTTCAGTACGCACGCAGCCGGGACACGCTGTTGCTCATGGCCCGCCGGCGCTTCCAGTCGGTAGCGTATTGTCCTGCCGATGTCCGCTTGATGTCGCCAGTGCGACGGCCACCGGCTGCCAGGCCTGGCGCAGGCGCGGCAAGGACCACGCTGCGTTGGCCGGACTGGTGGATGGCAGCGCCAGCACCTTGGCCGACGTGGCCAGCTGCGGCTGCACCCAGCGCTGGAAGGCCTGCATCGCCGCGCCGCCGTTGCAGCCGATCAGCTGCAGGTCAGGCAGTGCGGCGATCAGTGCGGGAAGTGCATTGGCCACTTCCGTGCCACGCACGATGTCCGCATCCAGGCTTCCGCGTCGTTCGCAGCGGCCGATCACATCCCACAGGCCGACACCATTGGCTGCCAGCGCCTGCAGTCGCTGCGCGTACGGCATTGCCGGGTCGAAGCCGCACAGATCGCCGAGCAAGGGCCAGAAACGATTGCGCGGGTGCGCGTAGTAATGCTGTGCCTGCAACGAAGCGATACCGGGCATTGAACCCAGCAGCAACACCCGGCAATCCGCGTTCACCTGCGCAGGCAGGCCGATGCACAACGTTGCAGCGCTCACATCTTCTCCAACTGCATGAATATTCCGGGAGGGCAGAAACCGCATGGAAACAGGGATTTCGCGCTGTTCGCTGAACAGTGCGAACTAATTTTTAACGCGCGTCGGATTCGATTCATGTTGGGGCGACTACGGTGTGCTCGCCCCGCAACCGGGGGCCCAAAACAAGAAACATTAGGAGATTCCCCCATGCGCTCCATCCGTATCCTGAGCCTCGCCCTGCTGACCTCCGCCGCGTTTGCACCGGCTGCCTTCGCGCAGGACAGCAGCACCACCGATACCGCCTCGGGCAAGCATTTTGCCGTGGTTGGCGGCGTCTCGCTGCTGCAGCCGAAGAATGACCCGATCGACGGCATCAAGAAGGTCGATGGCGGCCCGGCACCGACCGTCAGCTTCAGCTACTACATCAACGACAACTGGGCCGTTGAACTGTGGGGCGCTGCAGACAAGTTCGACCACAAAGTGAAGGGCCCGGGCAATGCCCGCCTCGGCAGCGTCGAGCAGCAGCCGGTCGCGCTGAGCGGCCAGTACCACTTCGGCCAGGCTGACAACGTGTTCCGTCCGTTCGTGGGCGTGGGCTACTTCCAGTCGGCCTTCAGCAATGAAACCCTGGCCGACGGCAGCGACTCCGACATCCGCCTGAAGGACGCCAAGGGCGTGATCGGCACCGTCGGTGTGGACATGAACATCAACTCGACCTGGTTCGCCCGTGCCGACGCCCGCTACATGCGTTCGCGTCCGGACGTGAAGGTCGGCGGCGAGAAGATCGGCGAAGCGAAGATGGATCCGTGGACCGTCGGCTTCGGCATCGGCGCCCGCTTCTAAGCGCTTCTGCGTCTTTGTTGTACCGCGACGGGCCCTTCGGGGCCCGTCGTCGTTTCCGTCACCCGGGTTCTGTAGAGTCGACTGACAGTCGGATCTACACAGACGGGATGCGGAGGCGCGATGCACGAGGTCGACCTGCTGGTGATCGGCGGTGGCATCAACGGCGCCGGTATCGCCCGTGATGCCAGCGGCCGCGGCCTGAAGGTGCTGCTGTGCGAACAGCACGACCTGGCAGCACACACCTCCAGCGCCAGCAGCAAGCTGATCCATGGCGGCCTGCGCTACCTGGAACAGGGCGAGTTCAGCCTGGTGCGCAAGGCACTGGGCGAGCGCGAAGTGGTGCGTCGGCAGGCGCCGTTCCTGGTGCGGCCGATGTGCTTCGTGCTTCCGTGGCAGCCGCACCTGCGCCCGCGCTGGATGCTGCGGCTCGGGCTCTGGCTGTACGACCATCTGGGCCGGCGCAGTCCCGCCTTTCCTGCGTCGCGCGCCGTGGATCTGCACGACGATCCACTCGGCGCGCTGCTGTCGCCACAGCTGCAGCACGCCTTCAGCTACGCCGACGCGCAGGTGGATGACGCGCGGCTGGTCGTCCTCAACGCGCTCGACGCTGCGCAGCGGGGTGCATGCATCCTGACCGGCACGCGCTGCGTGGACCTGCAACGCGGGCACGGACGCTGGCACGCCGTGCTGGAAAACGCCGCAGGCCATCAGCAGACCGTGCAGGCACAGGCGGTGGTCAACGCCGCAGGCCCCTGGGCCGGCGGTCTGCTGGAGCGCATGCACGCCCGCAGCGGCGGACCTGCGCTGCGCCTGGTCCAGGGCAGCCACATCGTGCTGCGCCGCGCCTGGCCGAACGACCGCGCCTGCCTGCTGCAGCAGCCCGACGGCCGTGTGGTGTTCCTGCTGCCCTTCCACGACCACCTGCTCATCGGCACCACCGACACCGACTATCGCGGCGACCCCGCACGCTGCAGTGTGCTGCCCGCGGAAGTGGACTACCTGTGCAGCGCTGCCAACGGCTACCTGCGCGATCCGGTCGCACCTGCCGAGGTGGTCTGGCAGTTTGCCGGCGTGCGCCCGTTGCTGGCCGACCCGGACCCGCGCGCGGCGAAACTGAGCCGTGACTATCGCCTGCAACTGGACGCCGAAGGTGCGCCTGCGCTGCACGTGCTGGGCGGCAAGCTGACCACGTACCGGGTACTGGCCGAGGAGGCACTGGACCTGCTGCGCCCCTATCTGCCGCACGCCGGCCCCGCCTGGACGGCGGCAGGCGAGCCACTGCCCGGCAGCGACTGGGGCGATGCCGGGCAGGCACGGGAACAGCTTCGGCACCAGGCCCCCTGGCTGCCGGAGGCCACGCTGCGGCGCTGGGCCAGCGCCTATGGCAGTCGCAGCATCGATCTGCTGCACGGCGCACGCAGCCTGTTCGATCTGGGCGAAGACTTTGGCGCGGGCCTGCACGCACGCGAGGTGGCGTTCCTGTGCGACCACGAGTGGGCCCGCAGCGCCGAGGATGTACTGTGGCGGCGGAGCAAGCTGGGGCTGCAGATGGACGCGGCACAGGCGGCACGGCTGCAGGCCTGGATGGATTCACGTCGCCGGTAATGCCGCGCGCGGCCCGGCGCCACCGATGCATTACGATCCCAACATCGCCACTGGAGACGCTGCATGACGCCCCGCTACGTGCTGGCCATCGACCAGGGAACCACCAGTTCGCGCGCGATCCTGTTCGATCGCGCCGGCGACATCGTCGGCAGCGCGCAGCGCGAGTTTGCCCAGTTGTTTCCACAGCCGGGCTGGGTCGAGCATGACCCGCGCGAGATCCTGACAAGCGTCTATGCCACGATCACCGAACTGCTCAGCCGCGAACAGATCGATCCCCGCCACATCGCGGCACTGGGCATCACCAACCAGCGCGAAACCACCGTGGTCTGGGACCGTGCCAGCGGCCAGCCGATCCACAACGCCATCGTCTGGCAGTCGCGGCAGAGCCAGGCGATCTGCGAGCGGCTGAAGTCTGACGGCCACGAAGCGCTGATCCGCGAGCGTACTGGCCTGCTGATCGATGCCTATTTCTCGGCCACCAAGATCCGCTGGATCCTCGACCACGTCGACGGCGCGCAGCAGCGGGCCGAGCGCGGCGAGCTGCTGTTCGGCACCATCGACAGCTGGCTGGTGTGGAATCTCAGCGGCGGCCAGGCGCACGTGACCGACTACAGCAACGCCGCACGTACGCTGCTGTTCAACATCCACAGCTTGGAATGGGACGAGGACCTGCTGGCCCTGCTGGACATCCCGCGTGCGATGCTGCCGCAGGTGCGCGATTCCAGTTCGGTGTACGCGCACACGCGCCCGCAGTTCTTCTTCGACCATCCGATCCCGATTGCCGGCATCGCCGGTGACCAGCAGGCCGCGCTGTTCGGCCAGGCCTGCTTCCAGCCAGGCATGGTCAAGAACACCTATGGCACCGGCTGCTTCATGCTGATGCACACCGGCACGCAGGCCGTGCGCTCGCGCAATGGCCTGCTGACCACCATTGCCTGGGGCCTGGGGGGAAAGGTGGAGTACGCGCTGGAGGGGTCGATCTTCATCGCCGGCTCGGTGGTGCAGTGGTTGCGCGATGGGCTGCGCATGATCGATCGCGCTGCTGACAGCCAGGCCTTGGCCGCACAGGTGCCGGACAGCGCGGGGGTGTACCTGGTGCCGGCCTTCGTCGGCCTGGGTGCACCGTACTGGCGCAGCGACGTGCGCGGTGCGATGTTCGGCCTGACCCGTGGCACCGGCAAGGCCCACTTCGTGCGCGCAGCGCTGGAGGCGATGGCCTACCAGACCCGCGACGTTCTGGATGCGATGCAGTCCGATGCGGGCATCTCGCTCAGTGAACTGCGCGCCGATGGCGGCGCTATCGGCAACGACTTCCTTGCCAGCTTCCAGGCCGACATCCTCGGCGTACCCCTGCTGCGACCGCGGGTGACCGAGACCACCGCGCTGGGTGCGGCCTACCTGGCCGGGCTGGCGGTCGGCTTCTGGGAGAGCCGCGAACAGATCGCGGCACAGTGGGGGCTGGATCGCCGCTTCGAACCGCAGATGGCGGTGACCCGGCGCGAGAAACTCTACGCCGGGTGGCAGCAGGCCGTGGCCGCCACCCTCGCCTTCCACGTCGACTGACGGTAGTGCCGGCCGCTGGCCGGCAACACCGTGATCTTCGGGTACACCTGCCGGGTTGCCGGCCAGCGGCCGGCACTACCCCAGAGTCAGAACGCCGGCAGCACCGCGCCCTTGTACTTGGTCTCGATGAAGGTCTTCACCTGCGGGCTGGTCAGCGCCTTGGCGAGCTTCTGCACGCGGGCGTCGTCCTTGTTGTCCGGGCGGGCGACCAGGAAGTTCACGTACGGCGAGTCCTTGCTCTCGATCGCCAGCGCGTCCTTGGTCGGGTTGAGGCCGGCATCCAGCGCATAGTTGGTGTTGATCAGGGCCAGATCGACCTGGTCGAGCACGCGCGGCAGCATGGCCGAATCCAGCTCGCGGAACTTCAGGTTCTTCGGGTTGGAGACGATGTCGCGCTGGGTGGCCAGCGCATTGGTCGGGTCCTTCAACTCGATCACGCCGGCCTTGTGCAGCAGGATGAGTGCGCGGCTGTTGTTGCTGGGGTCGTTGGGGATCACCACATCGGCCCCTTCACGCAGTTCGGCCAGCGACTTGATCTTGCGCGAGTAGGCACCGAACGGCTCGATGTGCACGCCCACCACCTTGGTCAGGTCGGTCTTGCGATCGCGGTTGTAGGCGTCCAGGTACGGCTCGGTCTGGAAGTAGTTGGCATCCACCTGCTTCTGCACCAGCTGGTCGTTGGGCTGCACGTAGTCGTTGAACACGCGCACGTCCAGCTCCACGCCCTCCTGCTTGAGGATCGGCTTGACCACTTCCAGGATCTCGGCGTGCGGCACGGCGGTGGCGGCCACCACCAGCTTCTGCGAAGGCTCACCGGACTTGCCGCAGGCAGTCAGGGCCAGCGCAGCGGCGAACAGGGGCAGCAACAGGGTCTTCTTCATGGGCGCAATCGATCTCGGGGGAGGTGTCAGGATTTTTCGTAGTTGGTCAGGGCCAGTTCCAGCAGTGCCTTGGCCTGCTCGCGCAGCATCATCGGCTCGACGATCTCGGCATCGGACCCGTAATGCAACACGTCCATCAACAGTTCGCGCGACACGCTGTAGGGCACTTTCAGTTCATAGCGGCCATCGGCGAGGAAGCGGCCCTGCTGCTTGGAGTGCCAGTGCTCGTCGGCCACCCAGCGCGCGGCCTTGGCACTGAACAGGATGGTCGCCCAGCCCTTCGGCGCACCGGAGAAGATGCCGTAGCTGGCACCCAGCTGCTCGTCCAGCTCGCTGTCGGCGACATCGCGGGCGGTGCTGTCGATCACCCGTGCCTTGTAGATGCGGTCCACTGCGAAGCTGCGCAGGGCCTCGCGATCATGGTCCCAGCCGTCCAGGTACCAGTTGTCGCGGTAATGGGTCAGCCGTTGCGGCGATACGGTGCGCTTGGTCGCTTCGTCGGTCGAGCGGGCGCGGTACTCAAAGCCCAGCTGCTTGCGCTCCAGCACCGCCGAGGCCACCGAACGGAAGCTGGCTTCATCGAACTTGCGGCCACGGTGCGGAATCACCCGCACCCGATCCACCGGCCAGCTGGAAACACCGGCTTGGGCGGCCAGCAGGCTTTCAATGCGCTGCTGCAGCGGCGCCAGCACCGAAGAGAGCACGCCGCCGCCGGTACGGGCCAGCAGGTGCTGCGAGGCCAGCAGGGCGTGCAGCTCCTCCGAGCTCAGCCACAGGCCGGGCAGCTCGAAGCGGTCGCTCTCGTCGGCCAGGTAGCGGAAGCCGGCCTCTCCATCACCCTCGATCGGCGCCATCAGCGCATCGCGCAGGAACGCCAGGTCGCGGTAGACGGTGGCCCGGGAGCAACCGAGCTTGTCCTGCAGGGTCGCCACCGTCACCGGATAGCGTGCGGACTTGAGCAGACGATGCAGGGCGGTGATGCGTTCGTATCGGTCCATGCCCCCGATTATGTCCGAGTCTCGGGCGTTGTGGCGGACGATTGGGCTATCGTGGGCGCCCCCTGCCCCGTGGAGCGCCCGATGCGCCGGTTGTCTGTCCTGCCCCTGCTGGCCTGCCTGCTGCTGGCCGCCTGCGACCGCGCACCGGCGCCCACCGACGCTGCGACGCCCGTCCCCGCTGCCGATCCGGCGCAGGCGGTGCTGTCTGCCAGCCAGCGATTTGCCGCCCTGCGCAGCTTCCATGCCGAGCTGGAGGTGCTGGGCGCGCAGCAACCGGTGCGTACCGCGATGGACTTCGTCGCCCCGGACCGCTTCCGGGTGCAGACCCCTGCCGGGCCGCAGGTGATCATCGGCGACACCATGTTCCTGCAGGCCGACGATGCGATCCGCCAGGTGCCGACCCCGCCGGGGCTGCTGGAGCAATGGCGCAGCCCACTGCCCGCCGATATCCCCGCACAGGCCCTGCAGGCCGAAGACCTGGGCGAGCAGACGCTGGATGGCGTCAGCACCCGCCACTACCGCCTGCGTGGCGCCACGGCCGGTGAGCAGCTGGAGTACTGGGTGGATCCGCAGGGCCTGCCGCGGCAGATCGTGCGCAGCGGCCACAACAACGGCAAGCCCTTCCAGCTGCGGCTGCGGTACTCGCGTTTCAACGATCCTGCCCTGCAGGTCGACCTGCCCTGAATGGGCCTGGCCGACAACGCCTGCTGAAGCAGGCGGGACGGGCGATTCGGACGGTCATCACGCTTCCAGTATCATCACCGGCTGCCAACCGCTTCGGAGAAGCCTCGATGTCCCTGCGCGTGTCCCTGCTGGTCCCCTTGCTGCTCTGCGCCCCGCTGGCGTATGCGCAGGATGCCTCCGAACTGGCGGCGATGTCCTCGCCGTGGAGCGGCAGTGGTGGCGAACTCGGCTTCGCGTCGGCACGTGGCAACAGCAGCACCGAGAGCTTCAACGGCCGCCTGCGCCTGCGCTACACCGATGGCGACTGGGTGCACAGCATGGACCTGTTCGGCCTGCGCTCCAGCTCCAAGGTGACCGAAACCAGCGACGACGGCACCACCACGCGCCGCAACAACACCACCGCCAACCGCTACACCGGCAGTGCAGGCAGCGCGCTGCAGCTGGGCGAACATCGCCAGCTGACGGCCACGGTACGTACCGAGCGTGATGACTTTGCCACCTACGACCGGCAGAGCTCGTTCGGTCTGGGTTACGGCACCCGGCTGTGGAACACCGAGCGCTTTTCGTTCGACGCGCAGATCGGCCCCGGTGTGCGCCGCACCCACAGCACCGAGGACGACCGCACCCGCACCGGCCTGATCGGTCGCGGCCTGTTCGACCTGAAGTACTCGCTGACCGACAACACCGACCTGATCAACACGCTGCTGGTCGAATCGGGTTCGTACAACACCTTCGGCCAGAACGATTTTGGTGTCTCGGTGAGCATGAACGAGCACCTGGCGCTGAAGGCCGGCTGGCAGGCGCGTTACAACAGCGACGTGGCCGAGGACAAGCGCAAGACCGATACGCTGACCACGATGAACGTGGTCTACAAGTTCAAATAAGCGAAACGGGCGCCTGGCGCCCGTTCTGCTTTTGGTAGTGCCGGCCGCCGGCCGGCAACTGCATTCCATCGGGATCATGAGGTTGCCGGCCAGCGGCCGGCACTACCTGCGGTGGCTCAGACGTTCAACAGCTCGCCAGCACCCGCATCCAGCAGCATCTTCGCCACGCGCTGGCCCAGCGCTTCCGGGTCGCTGGCCGGGCCCACGGCGTCGGCACGCACCGCGCGGCCGTCGCTGGCGCTGCCGACCAGCCCCTGCAGGTGCAGGTCCTGACCCTGCCACTGCGCGATCGCCGCCACCGGCACATGACAGCTGCCATGCAGCGCGCGGTTCATGGCCCGCTCCGCTTCCACACAGGCGCGCGTGGCGGCGTCATCCAGGCCTGCAAACAGCGCCATCAGCGCGGCATTGCCGCCATCGCACTCCACCGCCACCGCGCCCTGTGCTGGTGCCGGCAACCACTGCGGCGGCTGCAGGCGGGCGACGATGCGATTGCCCAGGCCCAGCCGTTCCAGCCCGGCCACGGCCAGCACGATGGCGTCGTAGCCGCCGTTGTCGAGCTTGGCCAGACGGGTGTTGACGTTGCCGCGCAGGTCCAGCAGTTCCAGGTCCGGGCGCAGTGCACGCAGCTGGGCCTGGCGGCGCAATGACGAGGTACCGACGCGCGCACCGATCGGCAGTGCATCCAGCGAGGCATACAGGTTGGAGACGAAACCATCGGCCGGATCGTGGCGGGTCAGCATTGCCGGCAGCGCGAACGGCGCGTCCAGTTCCATCGGCACATCCTTCAACGAGTGCACCGCGCAGTCGGCCTCGCCACGCAGCATGGCCAGTTCCAGTTCCTTGAGGAACAGGCCCTTGCCACCGATGGCCGCCAGCGAGCGGTCAAGCACTTCATCGCCGCGGGTGCTCATCGGCACCAGTTCCACGTGCAGATCGGGATGTGCCTGGCGCAGGCGGTCGGCGACGTGTTCGCTCTGCCAGAGGGCGAGCGGGCTCTTGCGGGTGGCGATGCGGACGGTTTCCATCCTTTCATTATCGCGCCTATCGGCGGGATACGGCCAACGGCGGAGCCCCTCGTGGCTGGAAGCAACAGCTGTGCTTGGCCGGGCGGGGTGGACTGCGCAGGGGGCGCTGCAAGTACGTCCATGTAAGCTCGGTCGCCGCATCCATGCGGCTCACGCCCCTGCGCAGCCCACCCCGCCCGGCCTCTGACAGTTTCCGTGCGCGCCAGCCACGGAAGATCAAAAGAAAAAAGAAAAAAGCAGAAGCAGAAGCAACAGCCGGCGACTTCCGGGGTCAGATCGACTTCCGGGGTCAGATCCCTTTTCCGCAGGAAAAGGGATCTGAGCCCTCTTTCCCCACCCGATAACACCAACGCTCTTGCTGTCCGTCACCTGGAAATTCGCGAGGGCGAGGCGGGATGGGCGGGCGGGACCGTTGGCGCCATGGATGGCGCCATCGAGCCCCCATGGATGGGTTTACGGCGTGTCCCGCCCGCCCATCCCGCCTCACCCAACACGCAACAACACAGAGCCGACCAACCCGCTGTTGCTGTTGCTGTTGCTGTTGATTTCGAAGCAGTCGCGGCCGCAGGCCGCGCGGAAAACCTACAGATGCCGCAATTCCTGCTTCAGCGTCGCCACGCAGCGCCGGCTCACTTCAAGCGGCTGCTTGCCATGCCGCAGCACCGCCTGCACCTGGCCACCACTGCCACGCCGCAGTTCCACCAGTTCGTGGCGCGCCACCAGGCAGTTGCGATGGATGCGCACGAAGCGGCTGGCGAACTCCTCCTCCAGCGACTTCAACGATTCCTCGATCAGGTCCTCGCCACGCGCGTGATGCACCACCACGTACTTTTCTTCGGCCTGCAGATAGTGGATATCGTCCAGCGGAATCAATCGCAGGCTGCCGCGCAGGCGGGCACACAGCATGCTGCGGGCCCGGCCGCCGGTGTGCTGGGGTTGCCCATCACGGCCGGCCAGGAAGGTGCGGGCACGCGCGATCGCCGCCGCCAGCCGCTCGGCGCGCACCGGCTTCATCAGGTAATCGATGGCCGCTGCCTCGAACGCCGACAGCGCGTGCGCATCGTAGGCGGTGCAGAACACCACCGCCGGCCTGGGCTCGAAACTGGCCAGGTGGCGGGCCGCTTCCAGCCCGTCCAGGCCGGGCATGGCGATATCCAGCAGCACCAGGTCCGGCTGCAGTTCGGCGCACGCGTGCAAGGCCTGCTCGCCGTTGCCGGCCTCGGCCACTACGTCCACCCCTTCCTGCGCGGCCAACAGGCTGCGCAGGCGCTCGCGCGCCAGCGGTTCGTCATCGGCGATGACTACCCTCACGATCGTCCCCTCACTGGATCGGCACCGTCACCTGACAGGCATAGTAGCCCTCGCTCCAGCCAGCCGTCATCCGCGCGGCGCGGCCAAAGCGCCAGGTCAGGCGATGGCCGATGCTGTGCTGGGCGTGGCCTGCTCCCTGCGCCAGGGCCAGCCCGGGCACCTGCGGATCCGGTGCGGGATTGCGTACGCGGATCTGCAGCTCGCTGCCCACACAGGCCAGATGCAGTTCGATGGTGCCACCTTCGGGCAGGCGCGAGATGCCGTGCAGCACCGCGTTTTCCACCAGGGGCTGCAGCACCAGCCGCGGCATCGGCAGATCCCAGGGCAGTGGTTCATCGCGCTCCCAGTTCACCCGCAGGCGGTCGCCCAGACGCAGCGATTCAATCGACAGATAACGCTCGGCCAGTTCGCACTCATCGCGCAGGGTCGAATCGCCCTCGCCTGCACCCAGTGCGGCGCGGAACAGATCGGACAGGTCGAGCACGGCACGCTCGGCCACCGCTGGGTCGCGATGCAGCAGGCTGGCGATCAGGTTCATGCTGTTGAACAGGAAGTGCGGGCGGATGCGCGCCTGCAGAGCGTCAGCCTGCGCACGGGCATTGGCCTGCACCTGCGCCGCCCAGCGGTCGCTGACATAGAAGTAGCGCAGCGCCAACGCGGTGATCAGCGCCGTGGTAGCCGCGCTGCCCAGGGTGAAGCGCCAGAAGCCGATGCCGCGCGCGAAGTTGTCGCCCAGCACGGCATACAGGGCGTGGATGATGCCCGCGCACAGGATGGCGATCAGCGCGGCGAGGCCAACGGCGGCGACGGCGCCCAGCGTTTCCGGCAGCTTCGACAGCGCCTGCCGCAGCAGGCACAGGCTGGCGGTGACCGCCAGCGCCAGCCACAGCGCGAAACCACTGGCCGAGGCCAGTTCCCCCATCGTCCAGTGGCGGCTGCCATCGGGCGCCAGCGCCAGCACCACCACCACCAGTTCGGCCAGGCCGAGCATCGCTGCCAACCGCGGCAAACGGCACAGTTCCGGCATCCACGGGGTGGCAGCGCTCGCGGCCATGGGTCAGGCGACGCCCAGGCGTGCCTGCAGCCAGTCGCCCAACGCGTCGATTTCCTCGGCGCAGACCTGGTGGGCCATCGGGTAGCTGTGCCACTGCACGTCGAGCCCGAGCGTGCGCAACGTCTCGGCGCTGTGCGCGGCCACCGCCTGCGGGATCACCGGATCGCTGCTGCCGTGGGCCATGAACACCGGCACGTCCACCGCGCCATCGACGCGCGACGCGCTTTCGGCATCCGGCAGGTAGGTCGACAGTGCGATCAGGCCGGCCAATGGTGCAGTGCGTGCCAGCGCGGCACTGAGGATCACCGCCCCGCCCTGCGAAAAGCCGGCCAGGAAGATGTGATCGGCGGCGACACCGCGTTCGATCTCGCGGGCGATCAGCGCATCCAGCTGCGCCACCGACTCCTGCACGCCGGTCATGTCGGCGCGCGAACGGAAGTCCATGCCGACGATGTCGTACCAGCCACGCATCGGCACGCCGTTGTTGATCGTGATCGGCCGCACCGGTGCGTGCGGGAACACGAAGCGCAACGCCGGCCAGTGCGGGCGCACCAGCTCGGGCACGATCGGCGCGAAATCATGGCCGTCGGCACCGAGGCCGTGCAGCCAGATCACCGACCACTGCGGCGAGGCGCCGGTTTCCTGTTCCACCGTTTGCAGCATGTTGCGGCTCCTGTACGTTCAAGCCGCATTATGCCGCTGGCACGGTGCGATCAGTACAGCGGCGGTTGCTCGGCCGCTTCCCGGCGCAGCTGTGCGGCGCGCACCAGCACCGGCGGCGGGATGTTCTCTTCGGGGATGTCGAGCAGGCCCAGGCGATGCAGGAAGGCACCCGGCCCGCGCAGCGAGGTCAATGCCACCACCGGCACCGCCAGCACCATGCCGATCACCACCGGCGCCATCCAGGCGGCCAGCGACGGCGACACCGCCCACGCCAGCACGCCCATGAAGGCGCCAAACACGCCCAGGCCGCCGTAGCCGCGCACCAGCGAAATCCACGAGATGCCACCGTCGTCACGCTGCTGTGCATCCCAGCCCGAGTCACGCCCGGACAGCACTTCGGCCACACCACGCGACTGCACGTACATCACCACCGGCGCCATCAGCGCGGCCAGCACGGTTTCCACCAGCATCGACAGGAACGCCCGGATCGCGCCTCCGCAGCCACGGCGTTCAACCGGATCGAGCAGCATCGCCAGGTAACCCAGCACCTTGGGCATCAGCAGCACCGCCATGGTGGCGGCGAACAGGCGCACCACCTGTTCTTCATCCTGCGCACGCCAGTACACGCTGGGCGACAGGTGCAGCAGGGCGTTGAAATCGATGCCTTCCTGGAACAGCGGGATGGCGATGCCGATCAGCATCAGCATCGCCCACATCGGTGCGGTGAAGTAGTGGCCGATGCCGATCAGCATGTGCACGCGGCTGATCCAGTGCAGGCCACGGCTGCCCACCACCTTGCCGTGCTGCAGGTTGCCCTGGCACCAGCGGCGATCGCGCACCAGCAGGTCCGTTAGCGTCGGCGGGCCTTCCTCGTAGCTGCCGCCCAGGTAGGGCACCATGTGCGCGGCCCAGCCACCACGGCGCATCAGCGCTGCTTCCACGAAATCATGGCTGAGCACGTGGCCGCCGAACGGCTTGCGACCCGGCAGCTCCGGCAGGCCGGCGTGGTCGGCGAAGGCACGGGTGCGGATGATCGCGTTGTGCCCCCAGTAATTGCTTTCGGCACCGTGCCACCAAGCCACGCCACGGGCGATCACCGGCCCGTACACGCGCCCGCCGAACTGCTGCATGCGCGAGAACAGGGTGCGGCCGCCGATGACCGATGGCAGCGTCTGGATCAGGCCGACGTCGGCGTTGTGCTCCATGCCGGCGACCAGGCGCACGATGCTGTCACCGGTCATCAGGCTGTCGGCATCCAGGATCAGCATCTGCGGGTAGGCACCGCCGAAACGGCGTACCCAGTCGGCGATGTTGCCGGCCTTGCGCGCGCTGTTGTCGCCACGGCGGCGATAGAACAGTCGCGCACGCCCATCGGGCACCAGCTCGCGCAGCTCGGCGAACACCTGCTCTTCGGCCCGCGCGATGTCCTCGCGACGGGTATCGCTAAGCACGAAGAAATCAAACCGCTGCAGCTGGCCGGTGGCCGCCACCGATTCGTAGATCGCACGCAGGCCGGCCAGCAGCCGGCGCGGGTCTTCGTTGTAGGTGGGCATCAGCAGCGCGGTGCGGCTGTGCACGGTGGGCAGCGGCTTGTCCGGATCGATGCCCAGACGGTAGCCCCGGTCGAACACGGCCGTCAGGAAGCCGGCCACCGCACTGGCAAAGGACAGCGCGATCCAGGCGAACAGGCCGACGAACAGCACCAGCAGGCAGGCCTCCAGCACGCTGATGCCATTGCCGGACAGCACCCGCCACATCATCCGGGTGGCCACGGCGGTCATCGCCACCGTGCCGCCAAGGATGTACAGGCGACGCAGGCCGATCATGCGCGGCGAGGTGCGATGGCGGCGGACCTTCAGCGCGCCTTGCCGCAGCGTCTGTTCGGGCATCACCAGCGGTGCTTCGGCCGGCAGCAGGGCCCAGCCCGCGTCAGGACCGGCCGTGACCGGTTCCGCCTCGATGGTTTCACTCCCCATGGCCGCCTACTCCCTGCAGGCCGCAGGACCGGCCGTCCCGGCCAGGCTGCATGCACCAAGGTTCCTGGCACGCATTCCCGGCGTCCGCACTTGTCCTGTCTGCCACGGCGTCATGCCGCGCAGTCGCTGTCTGTCACTACCAGAACCCACACGATCTCCAACGGGGCGGAATCGAAAAATGCGGCCCAGTCTATGGCCCCGAATGTAAGCCGGGTGCGAAGGTCTACGCCGGGAAATCTCCCCATTCAGCAATCAGCAGGCGAACCACGCCGTGCGCCCCGCGGGTGTCGATCCATCCCGGAAAGTACTGGATCGTAACAAACGAGAACGGTTATCATTCCGTTAACCAGGCAGGTCGCCGCGCTCCGCGCACCGGACCCACCCAGCTGCGCCGGACCTTCCGCGCGCCCGACGACCCAGGGAAGGGGTGGCTGCCTGCCGTCTGCGTGCGCCTGCTGCTTCCACCGGGTCTCTCCTCTCCCTTGGAAGCCGTCATGTCCCCTCTTCGTTCCGCGCGCCCGTCGCGCACCCGCTTGGCCAGCGCCCTGGCCGTCGCCTGCCTGCTGACCCTGCCTGCCCTTGCCGCCGCTGAAGCCAGCGCCGATGCCTCGACCAAGGACCTGGATACCGTGGTGGTCACCGCCTCAGGCAACCAGCAGTGGATCAAGGATGCCCCGGCCAGCATCAGCGTGATCAGCCGCGAAGACATCGAGCGCCAGCCGGTGCACGACCTGGCCACCCTGCTCAGCCGTATTCCGGGCGTGACCGGTGGGCTCAGCGCCATTGGCGAGCAGTCCAAGATCAAGCTGCGCGGCATGCCGTCCAACTACACGCTGGTACTGGTGGACGGCAAGCGCATGGGCAGCTCGGCCTCGACCAACTATCGCCCTGACCTTGGCCGCCAGGACCTGAACTGGATTTCCCCCGACCAGATCGAGCGCATCGAAGTAGTGCGCGGCCCGATGTCCTCGCTGTATGGCTCGGACGCGATGGGCGGGGTGATCAACATCATCACCAAGCGCATCGGTTACAGCTGGAACGGCAGCGCCACCCACAGCTACACCCGGCCGCAGGATGGCGACCGTGGCGATACCCAGCAGATCGGCGCGACCTTCTCCGGCCCGCTGGGTGAGCGCTTCGGCCTGCGCATCGGTGCCAACAGCATGCGCCGCGACTCGGACCGCTCCAACGGCGGCGTGTATGGCAACGCCTACGCCGGTGAGAAGGACCGCAATGTCGACGCGCTGCTGCAGTGGAAGCTGAGCGAGGCACAGGAAGTGTCACTGGAAGCTGGCCACGGTGTGCAGCAGGCCTTCATCGCCCAGGCGCTGGAAAAGCAGGACGAAGGCGCCTGGGGTGCCAGTGAGCTCAAGCGCAGTTCGCTGGCGCTGAACCACGACGGCAAGTGGGATTTCGGTACTTCCAAGCTCAGCGCGTACTGGACCGAGTACAAGAACGACATCGGCGCCACCGGTCGCTCCGAGGCAACCGATACGATCATCGAAGGCAGCCTGAGCACGCCCTTCACCCTGGGCGTGGACCACCAGTTCGCGGTGGGCGGCCAGTGGAAGCGCCAGGAGTTGACCAACACCGACACCATCGGCCAGGCGCCGGTGGACTATGCCGGCAACCCGGTGGTCGGCTCCACCCTGGAAGTGGACACCTGGGCGCTGTTCGTCGAAGACGAGCTGAAGCTGCACCGTACCCTGGCACTGACCCTGGGCGCGCGCCTGGACCACCATGAACAGTTCGGCAGCCATGTCAGTCCGCGTGCCTACCTGGTCTGGCACCCGAGCGAGCAGTGGACGATCCGTGGCGGCGTGTCCAAGGGCTTCCGCGCGCCGAGCCTGACCGAGAATTCGCCCAGCGCGGCGACCCAGTCCGGCGGCCGCGGCTGCACCTCGCTGATCCCGCTGGGCTATACCCGCGGCGGTTGCTACATGGCCGGCAACCCGGACCTGGACCCGGAAACCAGCACCAACCGCGAGATCGGCATCAGCTTCGACAACGACCTGGTCGACGCCGGCCTGACCTACTTCCATACCGACTTCAGGAACAAGATCGAGTATGAAGCGCTGGGCTTCTTCAACGGCTACTGGTGGACGCGCATGAGCAACGTGCAGCGCGCGCGCACCAGCGGCATGGAAGGCAACCTCAACTTCCGCTTCGGCGATCACTGGCGCTGGCGCACGTCGGCGACCTGGATGAAGGAAGCCAAGAACCTGACCACTGGCCGCAACCTGATCGACACCCCGGAGTTCTCAGGCTATTCGTCGCTGGACTGGGCCCCGAACACCACGTTCTCCAGCAGCCTGTCGGCGCAGTACACCGGCAAGCAGACCGGCGTGGTCAATACCTTCCTGAAGGCCTATACGCTGTATGACCTGACCGCTGCATGGAACGTCAATGAGGTTCTGACCCTGCGTGGCGGCGTCAGCAACCTGGCCGACAAGAAGCTGTACGCCGACGGCTCTACCGACTACTTCGTCGCCGGCCGCAGCTACTTCCTCAGCATGACCGCGCGCTTCTGATGCGCACTGCGATCGCGCTGGCAGCAGGCCAGCGCGATCGCCGCTGGTTTCCCAGGCTCAGTCGTTTTCCAGCACGGCCGGCGCAGCGTCGCGGCTGGCCGCGATGCGTGCACGGTCCATCGCCACCGCCAGTTGCTGGCGGGCGAGCAGTTGTTGTGCCTGCACCACTTCGGGTGTCGGCAGGAGCACCGGTCCGGGTGCGTTTTCCGGTGTAGCTGGTGTGGTCATGCAACCTCCATGGACATACCGCTGCTACCCGTGAACAACCGGGGTGGCAGCGGAACTGCGCACCCTATCCTAAAAACAAGGCGGATGGGTGACGGTGCGGCACCGGGACGCAAGCCCTTTGCCGTAGGAACGTCACATTTTTGACGCTCCAAGCTGGTTTGCTGAATGTGACTCACTTATCATGAAAACGTTTTCCTAACAGGGAAGTCCCTACACATGAACACCGTTGACCTGACCCGCTTCAGCCCGAAGTGGCAGTTCCGCTTCAACTTCTTCCAGCAGCATGGCGCTCCCAAGGAGCCCGGCTTCAAGCAAGCCTGGAAGGCGCTGTCCTTCGGCGACCGCCTGAAGATCAACCTGAACTTCTTCGCCTTCTTCTTCGGCGCGATCTATCTGTTCATCCTGGGCATGTGGCGCAAGGCGCTGGTGGTGATCGGCATCAACATCGTGCTGATCGCTGTCAGCGTGGTGCTGCCGGACATCGTGGCCCGCGCACTGTTCATTGCAATGAACTTCCTGGTCGCCTCGAGCACCAACTACAGCTATTACCTGGAACAGGTGAAGGGCAACACCAGCTGGAACCCCTTCGAAGGCATGTTCTAAGCCCAGCGCACCACACACGCAGTGGCACATCGACGCCCGGCCTTGGCCGGGCGTCGTCGTTCATGCCCCGGCTCAGGCGGCGCGCAACGCGGCAGCCGGTCGGGTGTCGGCCTGCAGGCGGAAGCGTGACACCGCCACCGCCAGCTGCTCGGCCTGTTCTTCCATCGCCCGCGCCGCAGCGGTGGCTTCTTCCACCAACGCAGCATTCTGCTGGGTGGTCTCGTCCATCTGCACCACGGTCTGGTTGACCTGCTCGATACCGGCCGACTGCTCGCGCGACGCGGCCGAAATTTCGGCCATGATCTCGTTGACCCGGCCGACCTGGCCGACGATCTCATGCATCGTGCGGCCCGCACCGTGCACCAGCTGCGCGCCGGCGCCGACATGGCCGACCGAGGCGTCGATCAGCTCCTTGATCTCCTTGGCCGCGCCCGCCGAGCGCTGTGCCAGCGCGCGCACTTCGCTGGCGACCACCGCAAAGCCACGGCCCTGTTCACCGGCGCGCGCCGCTTCCACCGCTGCGTTCAGGGCCAGGATGTTGGTCTGGAAAGCGATGCCATCGATCACCGAGATGATCTCGGCAATGCGCTGCGAAGAGGTCTCGATCTGCTCCATGGTCTGCACCACCTGGCTGACCACCTGCCCGCCTTCGCTGGCAACGCCTGCGGCCGAGGCCGCCAGCTTGTTGGCCTGCAGGGCATGATCGGCGTTCTGGCGCACGGTGGAGGTCAGTTCCTCCATCGACGCGGCGGTCTCTTCCAGGTTGGCCGCCTGCTGCTCGGTACGGCGTGACAGGTCGCTGTTGCCCGACGCGATCTCGCCTGCGGCCAGACGGATACTGGATGCAGACTGCTGGATCTGGCCGACGATCTGGGTCAACTGCTGCACGGTGCTGTTGGCATCGTCGCGCATCACCGCGAACACGCCGTGGAAGTCACCCTCCATCCGTGTACTCAGGTCACCGGCGGCGATGGCGCGCAGCAACGTCGACAGCGCAGCCAGGTTCTGGTCGCTGACCTGCATCATGGTGTTGAGCGTTTCCACCATGCGGCGGAAGTCATGCTCGAAGCGCTGGGCATCGCCACGTACCGCGAAATCACCTGCCGCCGCCGCAGCGGCCAGCTGCTGGATCTGCTCGTTGATCGCCGCCAGGTTGGTCTTGGTGGTTGCCATGGCAGCGGTGAATACCGCCTTTTCGCCTGGCAGTGCCCCCATGTCCACGCTCAGGTCACCCACCGCGTAGCGCTGCATCACCTCGACCAGGCGTTGGGTGACCGCATTGCTGTCGGCCACCAGCTGGTTGCTGTCGGCCACCATGCGGCCATATTCGCCCGGGAACACCGAGGCATCCATGCGGTAGCTGATTTCACCGGCATCATGGCGGCGCGCCATCTCCGCCTGTGCGGCCATCACCGCCTGCAGCTGGCCACGCATGCCCTGCATGGCGTCCAGCAGGCGGCCGACTTCATCGTTGCCCAGCGCCGGCATGGCGGTATCCAGTTTGCCTGCAGCCACGTCGCCGGCGATACGCACCGCCTGCGCCAGCGGTCGCACGGCCAAGCGCTGCAGCAGCAGGTAGACACCGCCACTAAGTACCAGCGCAGCCACCACACCCACCAGCAGGATGATCCACAGCAGCTCGCGGGCCTGCGCGATGATCACCGCATGCGGCACCACCACGCCCAGCGCGAAACGCTGCGGCGCGTCACCCACCTGCAGCGGCACGTACAGGCGGACGTTGCCGGCAGCGTCGGGCTCGAACGCTTCGTAGGTCTTGTCGGCGGCGATCTGCGCCAGCATGCCGAGGGTGGCGGCATCGGTACGCGGCTTGCCGATCTCGGCAGCATCGGCCGAGGCCAGCACCACGCCCTTCGGCGACAGCAGCTCGACGCGGCCGGCGCCCATCGGCGTCAGCGTGGCCAGGTGCTTCTGCAGCGCGTCCAGCGAGAAGTCGACGGTGAAGACACCGAGGAAGGTGCCGTTCTCGACGATCGGCGTGCTCAGCGTGCTCATCAGCACCTGCTTGCCGCCGATGTCGTAGGCATACGGTTCGCTGACCAGCGGCAGCTTGTCGCGGCTGGGCACCATGTACCAGTTGCCCGAGCCGCTGGGCGTCTCGGTGTAGTCGGTCATCGTCGACTGCTGCGGCTTGCCGTCCTGCCAGGCCCAGTAGCTCATGTAGCGGCCGGTGGCGTCGTGCGCCTCGCTGTTGACGAACTCGGCGTCCTTGCCGTCGAAGGCATTGGCCTCCCACATGGTGCTCTTGCCCAGCCATTCCGGGTGCGCGTGCAGCTGCTCGCCGATGACATTGGCCAGGCTGGCGCGATCAGGGGCATCACCGCGCGCACGCTGGGCCAGCACGGTTTCCACCATCGCATCGTTGCTGGCAAAGGCCGTGCCCAGGTCGGCAGCCACCTGCCGCGCCTCGGCACGGGCTTCGCTGGCCATGGTCTGCCGCGAGGACGACACCAGCGCCGAACTGGCCTGGTGATAGATCAGGAACGCGGTCGCGCCGAAGCACAGCAACGCGATCACCGCGGTGCCCAGCATCAGCTTGTGGGCGATGCTGCCGGGGCGACGGGCAGCGACGGAACGGGAAGAAGACATGGGAGGATCCGCAGGCAGTTCAGGTCGACCGGTGCCACCAGGGCACCGCGCAGATGCGCGATCCGTCGCGCGGGCCGCCTGCCCGCCGGATCGGAACCCGGCACGGGAAGGCGCGCACCGGGTTAGCGGCCATGGCCGGGCGAGGTTGAGGCTCGCCGCACGCACAAAACCTGAACCCGCTCAGCTGCGGCCGTCGACCCAGGCCTGTGCTGCTCGCCTGTGCTATTCGGCGACGCGGTCGCGGATCCACTCCGCACGGGGCAGGACCTCGATGCTGCCCGCGGCGTACTGCTGAAGCACGTCCTCCGGACCGAAACGTGGCTGCCAGCCCAGCGCTGCACGCATCCGGCTGCTGTCATAGACCCGATCGATGCTGAGCGGCAGTGGCCAGCCACGGCGCTCGAACTCGGCCAGCAGCTGCGGTGCGCGGCGCGCCAGCACCTGGCGCGGATCGGCGGCCAGCTGCAGGCAGTCCTCGCGCCGGAAGGGCGTCGGTGCACAGGCGAGGTAACGCTGGAAGGCCGCGCCTTCATCGTGCACCAGCGCGGCATGCGCGCTGGCCACGTCGCGCGCGTCGATACCACGGTGCAGGCGGAACATCGCCATGCGGTCAGGCGGTTCGGGGAAGCAACGTGCCATCCGCAGCACGCGCACGGTGAATGTTGCACTGGCCGCCGCTTCGGCAGCCGCCTCAGCCTGCAGCTTGGTGCGGTGGTAGATCGTGCGCGGCAGCGGCTCGGTGTCCTCGTCGATCCAACGGCAGCCGCCGGACACCACGGCATGGCCGTACAACGCCGTGGTACTGGTCAGCACGAAGCGCTGCACGCCGGCTTCGCGCGCCAGCTGCAGCAGGTTCGCGGTGGCCTCCACGTTGATCTGCTGGAACACCGCGTCAGGTACCAGGCCCACGTGCGGGGCATGCAGGGCCGCGGTGTGGATCACCGCGTCGACCCCCTGCACGGCGCGTTCCAGCGCCCGGCGATCGGTGACATCGGCAATGACGCGCGTGGTGGCGAACGGACTGCGATCCAGCCCCACCACCTCATTGGCAGCGGCCAGCGCACCGAAGATCGCCCGCCCTATCCGCCCGGAACTTCCGGTCAACAGAATCTTCATTGAATCCATTCACTCGACAGCGCCCGGGACCTACCGGGATGACTTGATTCTAGGCATGCACGATGGCATCGGCGATAGCAGACGATGACATTCTGCATGCCATCCACATCCGGCCAACCGCTTGGACTCTCCCTTGCCAAGGCGCCACGGGTGGCTGCCGTGACGACCGGTTGCAGAGCCCGGCGCTTCCTGCACGGTAACCGGTTGTCAAACGCGTGCGCAGGCCATGTGAGCCTCCTACAGCCCACTTCGACCTGTCTTTAGCCTGCACTGTGCAACATGGGACCGTCACTGATGGCGGCGACCCATGTTCACACCGGAGACCGGTAATGACCAACTCACGCAATGGCAACAGCAATCGTGGCTTTGCCTCGATGGACGAAGAAAAACAGCGCGCGATCGCGGCCAAAGGGGGACGTGCTGCCCACGCATCCGGCAATGCGCACCAGTTCAGCCCGGCCGAGGCCCGGGTGGCGGGCCGGAAGGGCGGTGAAGCGATCAGCCAGGACCGCCAACACATGGCCGCGATCGGCCGTGAGGGCGGCCATGCGCGGCACGCCAGCAGCCGCCAGCAACAGCAACAGCAGGACATGGCCGACAAACCTGACAGCGGTCAACAACGTTGACGTGCTGCGGTCACTGCGCCGCGTACCGGCGGTGCGGCCGACGTCGATCAGCACTCAGCACTGCCAGCACGGTGGAAAGCGCCGCTGAGCTGGCGCGCGCCGGCTAGGTGTGGGCGAGGATGTTCAGCAGGCGCCCAAACGGGTCGCGCACGTAGAAGCGACGTACACCCCATGGCTCTTCGGCCGGGCCATATTCAAGCGCGATGTCCGCGTGTCGCAGGCGTTCGAGCACGGCGTCCAGATCATCCACCTCGATCGAAAGATCCGGCACCGGGGTACCCGATCCGCCTTCGCTGGCAACGCTGAGCTGTGCCAGCGCAGTGCCCTGCCCACCGTAGGTGACGATCCAGCCGTGGTCCATCACGATGTCCATGCCGAGGATGTCGCCGTAGAACGCGGCCGCCTGCGCAGGATCGGCACTGGCGATGTTGGCGACGACACGTTTGACGGCCATGTTGCGGCTCCAGACGATCAGGACCGCGGACTTCGTGCCTGCGGCCAGGTGGAAAAGGGGCCCCTGGATCGGGCCCCCCATTGCGGACGGTATGCAGGCCTCAGACCGCGCCGCACCTGTCCATGACACAGCGATCGTATTCGAACTGGCACTCCATGGCATCACCGCCGCCGGCCACGCAGGCCTGGTAGGCCTTCCAGCACGGCAGATCACACGGCTGGACCGGACCGGCCACCGCCACCGAACCGGTACACGCAAGTGCAAACACTGCAGCAGCGATCACTTTCCTGATGGCTCGCATCGATATCACTCCCTGATAGGCCTGGTCACTCCAGGCCGCATCACCCTACCCGCGTGTGCGGGAGAGGAAGTGAAAGCGCCGGTTCAGCCTGCCAGCAGTTGCAGATGGCGCAGCTGCGCGCGCAGCTCGGCGATGTCGTGCCACGGCAGTATCGGCGAGTTCCCGCGCTCATCGGGAGGGTTGCCGGGAAGACCATCCGACCAGCCACCCGCGCCCACCAGCGGCAGCAATGGCCGCTTGTGCAGCCAGGCCAGACACACCTCGGAAATCGTGCCCGCGCGCCCACCGATGACGATGCAGGCATCGCCGGCCAAGGCCATGATCAGGTTGCGGGCATCGCCCATGCCGCATGGCACCACCACCGTTGCCGGCCAGTCCGCTGCGGGCATGCTGCCTTCCGGAATCACGCTCAGCACCGTGCCGCCGGCTGCGACTGCATGCTCGGCTGCCACCCGCGTGGCTGAGCTGCCACAGCCGCTGACCAGGGTGATTCCATTTTCGGCGAGGAACCTGCCCGCCTGTGCAGCGAGGTCGAACGCCGGTGAGCCAGGATCGGCACTTCCCAGGATGGCGATCTGGGGCTTGCGGAAGGACTTGCGGGAGGTTGGTGTCATGAAGCGACCTGGGTGACCGAACGGAAGGACAGCATGGAGACGGAACCGATCCGGGCAGCCACTGTTCAATTGCCCGACGCGGGAACGTATCACGCCAGCAGTTTGTCTTTCTGATGCTGATTGCACAGTTCACCGCCTCAGCATCACCAGGCCACCCAGGCTCAGCGACGGCAGCAGCAGCCCAAAGGCCACCAGCGGCCAGACCGTATCGCCCGGCAGCAGCAGCGTCGCGAGCGTGCCAAGCGTTGCCACGACCACGCTCTGCACGGCGTAGTACAGCGCCACTGCCGTGCCGGAGGCATCGGCGAAATCGCGCAGCGCGCCGTTGGCCGCCACCGCAGCCACCATCACGATGCCGATGGCCACCAGCCACATCGGCAACACGACACTGGCAAATGAGGGCGGCAGCATCGCCGTCATCGCCATGACCAGCGCGCCGCCGATCATCACCATCAGCCCACGCAGGAAGCTGCCACCAATGCCCCATCGCCCGATGAATCGAGCAGCGAAGCGCGAGGTGACGATCATCACCAGTGCCACCGTCGCGAAGGCCATGCTGAAGCCCATCGGTGAATAGCCGGCCCTCCCGATCAGCACCCGTGGGGCAATCGAAAAGAAGACGAAGAACGTGCCCATCGCCGCACTGAATCCCAATGCATGAACCCAGAAGCCGGCATTGCCGAGGATGCGCGCGAAGGCTGGCGATGCGTGGACATGCTGCGGTGGCCGTGTCTCCTGCCAGCCGCGGCATGCGCGTGCACCCGCCAGCAATCCCAGCACACCCAGCGCGATGAAAATGGCCCGCCAGCCCAGCGTATAGGCGATCAATGCGCCGAGGATCGGACCGAGCGCCGGCACGAACGCCAACATCGAGGCAAACAAGCCATAGAGCGTGGCGCCCTCGGCCGTATCGGCATACACGTCGCGCACCGTGGCGAAGGTGGCCACCAGTGCGGCCGACGCCCCAACCGCCTGCACGCCGCGCCACGCAAGGAATGCCGCACCACCGCTGCACGCGGCCAGCGCGAGCGACGCCAGCGTGAACAACAGCGCGCCCATCAGCAGCACCGGCCGTCGCCCGATCCGGTCCGACAGCGGGCCGAAGATCAGCTGGCCCAGCCCCAGCACGAGCATGTACAGGCTCAGCGTCAACTGGATGAGGGCGGGCGACGTGCCGAGTGCCTGCGGCATGGCCGATACGACCGGCAGGTAGATATCCATGGCCAGCGAAGCCAGGAGGTCGAAGGGGGCCATCAACACGATGGCGCCCGGCAGGGAATGGGCCCAGCGAAGGGCTTTTCGATCAGACATGGGGAAACATCCGCTCAGGAGGGAAGCCGGCGGTGATCAACCCAGTGCGTGGAAATCGCAGGACAAGATCACCGCAACAACGTGCGTACCGTTGTTGCGGCTCAGCGGACTGTCTGCGGACCGTTCCCGTTGTTCATCTGATGATCCGGTGGAAGATCGAGTGCGGCCAGTGTAGCAAGGCCATTGCGGGCAGTCCGGCAACGTCGTCCGCCAAGGCCTCAGGGCAAGGGCAGCATGTCGATGCGCCGGGAGGGGGTACGCCGCACCTGGTCGATGAGCCGGCAGACCGCTGGCGATGTTTCCTGTTCACGGTACAGCGCAGCGATGGTCGAGGCGATGACCGGCCCGGCGATCGGCAGATACACCACGCTTGGCAGCAGCAGCGTCCGCTGCAGCACCGACGGCACGATCGCCACGGCGCCATCGCCCACCGAGACCTGCGCGAGTACCGCGGCAAGATGACCGGGACGGGAGCGGATGTCCGGCACGAATCCGCCACGGCGGGCGACTTCCAGCGTGCCGGCGGGTTGCTCCGGCATGATGAACGCCTCCTTCGCCAGCAGCGCCGGCTGCACCGGCACCCCCGCGTGGGCCAGCGCATGCGATGCCGGCAACGCCACGCAGAACTGATCTTCGATCAGGATGTGCGAACCGAGCGCATCGGGCACCTCCATCGGAAGCCGGCAGAACACCACATCGATGCGACCGTCCAGCAGGAGGTCCGGCAGGTCGGCCATCGGCCATTCGCCGACCTTCAGCTCCACGTCGGGCGATGCGCTGCGGAACCGCTGCAACTGCTCCTGCAGCGCGCCGGCATGGACCGCCGAACCTACGTAGCCGATCTCGATCCTGCCGATTTCCCCGCGACCAGCGCGGCGGCCCACGGCCTCTGCCTGCTCGAACTGGCGCAGCACGTTGCGTGCTTCGGCCAGGAAGATCGCACCGGCAGAGGTCAGCGTGACCTCGCGCCTACTGCGATCGAACAAGGGGGTGCCCAGGCGACGCTCGATCTGCTGGATCTGAACGCTCAGCGTCGGCGTGGCGATGCCCAGGCGCAGCGCGGCGCGCCCGAAATGCAGCTCCTCGGCCAGTGCGACGTAGTACTGCAGATGTCGACGGTCCATGCCTACCGGTTCGTTAGCTTTGGCCTAACGTACTTGAAGAACACCGGCAATGAAACAAACAGTCGAAGTTGCTTGAATGGGCCTTCTTCCTTCCCCACCCGAGTGCCCGGTGTCCCTTTTCCCCCGCCGCAGACCGCCCAACTGGATCCTGATCATCGCCTCGCTCGGCTGCACGATGACGGTGCTGGAAACCAACGCCGTGGCCGTCGCCCTGCCGACCATCGCGCGGGATCTGCAGGCTGACTTCGCCGACATCGAATGGGTGATCAGCTGCTACATCCTGACCTTCACCTCGCTGCTTCTGCCCGCCGGTGCCATCGCCGATCGTCATGGCCGCAGGCGCGTGCTGCTGATCGGCATCGCACTGTTCGCCCTCTCATCGCTGACCTGCGCGCTGGCCCCCACGGCCAGTGCGCTGTATGTGGCCCGAGCGCTGCAGGGCATGGGTGCCGCTTTCCTGCTGGCACCATCACTGTCGGTGATCGGCCACGAGTTCCACGAGGGCAAGCAACGCGACGATGCCTGGGCCTTCTGGGGCACGGCAATGGGCATGATGATGGTGCTCTCGCCGCTTATCGGTGGGCTGTTGTCCTCGCTGTGGGGATGGCGCTCGGTGTTCATCGCGATCCTGCCCTTCCTCGCCTTCCTGGCCTATGGTGCGATCCGCTGGGTTCCCGACACTGCCGACACGGTGGTACGCCCGCTCGATCCGCCCGGCATCATCACCTTCAGCATGGCGATCTTCGGCATCGTGTTCTTCCTCGTGGAAGGACTCGCGCAGGGATGGACATCGGCGGTGGCCCTGGCCGGCCTGGGCCTGAGCATCGCGATGGCCGCGCTGTTCACCTGCATCGAGCTCAAGCGACGGCATCCGATGGTCGACCTGCGGCTGCTTGCCAGCCCGCGCTTTGTCGGTGCCCTGATCGCCATGGTCGGCTACGCGGTCAGCGCACAGGTGATGGCCTCGATGCTGCCGCAGTACCTGCAGAACGGCGTCGGCCTGAGTGCGCTGGCCACGGGCGCCGGCATGCTGCCGTTCGCTGCGGCGATGCTGCTGTTCCCCAGCGTGGGCAGGCGCCTGGGCAGACGGTTGTCGAGCGGGATGGTGCTGGCCATCGGCCTGTCCATCACTGCCGCCGGCAATGCGCTGGCCGGTATCGGTGCATGGCACAACCAGCCGGCGGTGGCGCTGCTGGCGATGATCATCATCGGCGCAGGCGGTGGCATCCTCAACGGCGAAACATCCAAGGCGATCATCGGTTCGGCGCCCCGCGACCGCGCAGGCATGGCCTCGGGCATCAGTGCGACGACGCGCTTCGTCGGCATCCTGCTCGGCTTCACGGTCCTCTCCAGCGCCCTGACCGTCGGCATCCGCGCCGGACTCTCAGGACGCGTTCCTGCAGATGAAGTCATGCGTCTGGCCGACACCATCGCCACCGGTGCACTGACCCGAGGAGCCCAGGTTGATTTGGCGCGGGCGATCTACAGCCAGGGCTTTGCCGCGTCCCTTTGGACTGCCGCCGCAGCAGCGACGCTGGCCAGCCTGGCCGTTGCCCTGCTCAGGCCGCGCGCCTGATCGCAGATGGCAGACGCAGAAACGACCAGGGCAGCACTGGGCTGCCCTGGTCGCGGCGATGTAGGGGGACGATCGCCAGATGCGATCAGGCAGCCTTCATTGCATGCTTGCGGGCGCGCATCACCGAGTGGCATTCCTGCACTTCCGGCAGCCACTGGGTTACTTCCTGGCGCACCGCCGGCGGCAGGTCGTTGTCCTTCAGCACGTCCTTGAACGCGCCCAGCAGGCGATCTTCGGACTCTTCAAGTTCGGCCACGTAACCGTAGTTGGTGTCACCGAAGGCCGCGCGCACCTTGCCGTAGAACTGCTGCATGGAACCGACCATGGTGCCGTGCTCGGCCGGCTTGCCGCCGGTAGCGGCCACCGAGCTGCTCAGCGAGGACACGATGCGGCCCTTCACGCCGGCGATGCGGACGAACAATGCCGACAGCTCGGCATCCTTCACCTTGGTTGCGGCTTCCTCGTAGAAGGACTTGCCATCACGTGCGATCTCGATCAGGTCGTTGAGGCGATGCTCGATGGTGGACTGGGTGCTCATGTGTAGTCTCCTCTGGGGGAAAAAGGGCAACAGTGGAATCCGTTGCCTGCGAGCCCAGACTGGCCGACCGGGTGTGGTTCGCGGGTGAGCATCGATTGATGCGGCGATCATGCTGCCCAACGGCGCCCCACCCACTCACGCGGACGACGCGGTGTCTTCACCGCACCTGAATCCTGGCAATGACTTGCCCGATCATCCGCACCGCATGTCTAGTCCACCGCTACCCGCACCACGTGGCTGATGCCCCGATGGAACATCTTCGCGTACGGACAGACCCGCTCGGTGTTGCGCACCAGTTCGGCTGCACGTATCGGGTCCATGCCAGGCAGGCACACCACGATCTCGGCCGACAGCAGGTACAGGCCGTCCACGGGATCGCGCGCGAACGTCACCGCTACGTCGATGCTCGGGTCGACCAGTTCCATTCCCGCACGCGCAGCCACCAGCACCATCGCACCGTGGAAGCAGCCGGCGTAGCCCGCCGCCAGCAACTGCTCGGGATTGGTACCGCCACCGGGTCCACCCAGCTCAGCAGGCAACCGCAGGTCCACTGACAGCGCACCATCATCGGACCGCACCACGCCCGACGCACGACCGTGCTGTGCCACGCCACCGCTGACCCGCACCCGTCCGGTATACAGCGGGCGCACCTCATCACCGTGGTACTTGTCGAGCACCGTGTGCGGAGGCGGTTTCAGCCCGGTCATCGCAGTTTCCCGCTGGGAGCGTCCACCGCCGATCAGGCCGGCTGGCCCTGTGCCAGCCCGGACTGCTGCAACCAGCGTTCGAAGCCGATCGTGCCGAGCCATGCCTGGCCCACCGGCACCAGCGTGTCCTGCTGCAGCTGCGCACCGAAGTAGCGCGCCTGGGCATCGCCAACCACTTCACGCGCGTCACCGGTTGCCTGCAGGAAGCGCTGCGCCAGCACCGCCATCGATTCGCGTTCCGGGCCGGCGATCTCCACCACGCCATTGGCTGGTGCCTGCTGCGCGATGCGCGCAACCGCATCGGCCACATCCTCGGCGGCGATCGGCTGCACTGCGGCGGTCGGCAGCTGCAGGGTCTGGCCGTCACCGGCTGCCTGGAGGATGCCCGGCAGGAACTCGAAGAACTGCGTCGAGTGGATGATCGTGTACGCCAGGCCCGAATCGCGGATCAAGCGCTCCTGGGCGATCTTGCCGCGGAAATAGCCGCTGGCGGCCAGCTTGTCGGTACCCACCACCGACAGCCCGACATGATGGCGTACGCCTGCCTGCGCCGCGGCCGTCAGGATGTTGTGGCCGGCAGTCACGAAGAACGACAGCACCGCCGCATCTTCGAACGAGGGCGAGTTGGCCAGGTCGACCACCACCTCGGTGCCCGCCATCGCAGCGGCCAGGCCCTCGCCGCTCAGCACATCGATACCGGTGGAGGGTGCAGCGACGACGACCTCATGGCCGGCCGCATGCAGGCGATCGACCACCTTGCTGCCGATGCGGCCGGTGCCACCGATGACGAGGATCTTCATGTCAGGTCTCCTGGAACGTGGAAAGTTCGGATGTGGCTGCATGCTAGGAACGCATTGGCCGGCGCAGTAGATCCGCAGCGGGCCACGCACTGTTGCCGCATCGGCACCAATGCGGTCATGCCCATGCCGGGGCCGCATCGCGCTGCGCTGCCGCCTGCTGCCGCGCTTCCCAGTGCGAGAACACATCCAGATCCAGCGCGCGTATGCGCTGGGTGCTGAAATCGATGAACGCGCGGATCCGCTTGGGCAGCTGGCGTCGGCTGAGATAGCACAGGTAATGGCCACGATCGTGCGGCGCGTAGCGGTCCAGGCAGGTCACTACAGCGCCTGTGCGCAACGCATCACTTACCTGGTAGCTGGGCAGCTGGGCGACCCCAAGCCCGTCGATCACGGCCTGCAGGACAAGATCGGCGTCATTGAACACCACCTCCGCCGGCGGCTGCAGATTCACATCCTGGCCGTCCACACGGAAGTCCCAGCGCTGCAGGCGCCCACCGGGAAGGCGTCGACCGATGCAGGCATGGGTGGACAACACTTCGATGGTGTCTGCCAGACCATGCGCCTGCACATACGCGGGCGATGCACAGACCACCAGCTGCATCGGCACCAGCTGCTTGGCGATCACCTGGCTGTCTTCCAGCACGCCATCGCGGAACGCCACATCGATGCGATCGGCGGCCAGGTCCGGTGCCTGCTCGTCCAGCAGCAGCTCCACAGAGACCTCTGGATACTCCGCGCGGAATGCAGACAGCAGCGGCGCGATCACCCGGCGTCCGAAGCCATGGGTCGCACTGATCCGCAGATGCCCGCGCGGCGGTCCCTCGCGCAGGTCGCGCATTTCGTCCAGCGCCTGCAGGATGCTGGCAACGCCTGGGCTGCAGCCCTCCAGGAACAGCTCGCCTTCGCGGGTGAGTGTTGTCGAGCGCGTGGTGCGCAGGAACAGGCGCACGCCCAGTTGTCCCTCCAGCTTCTGCACGCTGCGGCTGACGGCCGAACGACCGATGCCGAGGCGATCACCGGCGCGGGCGAAGCTGCCCTCGGCGGCTACCGCGATGAATGCCAGAACCCCGGCATAGCTGGCGGAGAAGGACGCCGTGAGGGAATCGCGGCCGTCGCTGGCCAGGCAGGACTGCGGCATGACGTTCATGGTGTTCCGGGCTCCTGGAAGTCGCGTCGGGCAAGCAGGTGGGCGCGTGCATGGGCCAGTCGCTGGCGGCATGCCGGCGGCTCCAGCCCCAGCAGCGGCGCGATGTCTTCAAAGCCCGCGCCCAGCACGTCATGCAGCAACAGCACGGCCCGCATGTCCGGTGGCAGTTCGTGCAATGCGGCAAGGAAGGCCTGCCAGACCCGCTCACTGGCGGGGCAGGCTGCTGCGCGGTTCGGGGCGGATGAGGTGTCCATGCCCGGCAGACGGGCGAGCATCCGCCGCTGTGACAGGCCATTGGTGTTTTTCGTGCAACACCGTGCAGCCCTGCCCTCGCCTACCGCCCCACGCGCAGCGGGCCTAGCCTCGCTGCGTCCCTCAACTCCCATCGGAACACCGTCATGAGCCAACGCCTGGACTACGCCGCACAGTCGCCCGAACTCTTCAGGAAGCTCGGCACCTTCTCCCACGCCGTGCACAACAGCTCGATCGAAGCGGCCATCATCGACCTGGTCAACATCCGCGCCTCGCAGCTCAACGGCTGCGGGTTCTGCCTGGACATGCACGTGAAGGAAGCGACGATCCGTGGCGAGCGCGCACTGCGCCTGCACCATGTCGCGGCATGGCGCGAATCGAACCTGTTCAGTGCGCGCGAACGGGCCTGCCTGGCGTGGACCGACACACTTACCCACCTCCCTGCGCAGGGGATTGCGGACGACGTGTATGAGCGCGTGCGTAGTCAGCTGTCCGAACAGGAAATCGTCGATCTGACCTACGCGGTGATGGCGATCAATGCCTGGAACCGCGCCAACGTCGCCTTCCGTACGCAACCCGGCTCGCTGGACCAGGCCTTTGGCCTGGACAAGGCCGGTCTGGCCTGAGCGTCGACTGCCCACTTTCCTGCTGGAGACCTGCCATGCGTTCTCTCTGTTCCCTGGCGCTGCTGGCCCTGCTGCCGTTGACCAGCATCGCCGCCACGCCGCCGCCCACCGGACCCGAGCCCATCGTGCGCGAGGTCATGACCCGTCCGTTGCCGGAACAGCCGGGCAAGGAGGCACTGATCCTGACGGTGCAGTACCCACCCGGCGGCGCCGATCCCGTGCACCGGCACGACGCCCACGGCTTCGTCTATGTGCTGCAGGGCCGCATCGTGATGGGCGTGGCTGGGGGCCGCGAGGTTACCCTCGGCCCGGGGGAGGCCTTCCATGAAGGCCCGGACGATCTGCACACCGTCGGCCGCAATGCCAGCCAGACCGAGCCGGCGACATTCGTCGTGTTCCTGATCAAGGACATCGGCAAGCCGGCGGTACTGCCACCACGCTGACCGCCACCGGTCCGGGGCAGTACCCGCCACTCCCACAGGTCCGCCGGTGTCACAATCGGCGGACCTGTCCCGTCTCTGCTGGCATGGACGACCCCACCGCACTGTTCACCCGACTACGCCCGCGCCTGTTCGGCGTGGCCTACCGCATGCTCGGCTCCTCGCACGAGGCCGAGGACGTGGTGCAGGATGTCTGGCTGCGCTGGCATGGCGCCAACCAGCAGGACATCGAGAATGCCGAAGCCTGGCTGGTGGCCACCACCACCCGCCGCGCAATCGATGGCCTGCGCCTGGCCCGGCGCACGCGTGAGCACTACGTCGGCATGTGGCTGCCCGAGCCGCTGCTCACCGAAGACACCGGCACACCCGAGTACATGCTGGAAACGGCCAGTGATCTGTCGGTGGCCTTCCTCAACGTGCTGGAGCGCCTGGCCCCGGACGCGCGTGCCGCGTTCCTGCTGCACGATGTGTTCGACCAGGATTACGACGTGGTGGCACGCACGCTGGACAAGACCGAAGCCGCCTGCCGGCAGATCGTGCACCGCGCACGCCTGCAGCTGCGGCAGGAGCGACCGCGCTACAACGTGCCGCAGGACGTGCACCAGAAACTGATGCGGCGTTTCGCAGAGGCCATCGCCAATGGCGACTTCGGGACGATGAAAACCCTGATGGCCGAATCGGCCGTGCTGATCGGCGATGGCGGCGGCATCGTCACCAGCTTCCCGAAACCGATGGTCGGCGGCGCACGCATCGCACAGCTGCTGTACGCCCCGCACCTGCGGCGCAAGGATCAGCTGCGCATGGTGCCGAGCATGATCAACGGACGCCTGGGGCTGCTGCGTTACTTCGACGACGTGCTGGAATCGGCAATGGCCTTCGATACCAACGGCGAGCAGATCGTGCAGATCCTGGTGCAGCGCAACCCGCACAAGCTGCAGGGCCTGAACCAGCCAACCTCGATCCAGTAGATCCACGCCATGCGTGGATGCGGTTGCCTTCATGCACAGCAAAGCCACGCATGGCGTGGCTCTACAGGCGGGCTGTCCACCCTGCGTCAATCCAGTAGATCCACGCCATGCGTGGATGCGGTTGCTCTCATGCACGGCAAAGCCACGCATGGCGTGGCTCTACCGGCGGGCTTTCCACCCTGCGTCGATCCAGTAGATCCACGCCATGCGTGGATGCGGTTGCCTTCATGCACAGCAAAGCCACGCATGGCGTGGCTCTACAGGCGGGCTGTCCACCCTGCGTCAATCCAGTAGATCCACGCCATGCGTGGATGCGGTTGCTCTCATACACAGCAAAGCCACGCATGGCGTGGCTCTACTGGTTCTCCGTGCTGCCTGACGGCTGCCCTTGCGGTTACTTCTGCTGCAGGAAGGCCAGCAGATCCTGGTTGACCTTGTCCTTGTGGGTCTCGGTCAGACCATGCGGCGCGCCCGGGTAGACGATCAGCCTGGCGCCCTTGATCAGCTTGGCCGACATCCGTCCCGCCACGTCGATCGGCACGATCTGATCGTCGTCGCCGTGGATCACCAGGGTCGGCACATCGAACTTCTGCAGGTCGGCGCGGAAGTCGGTCGCCGAGAACGCGGCGATCGAGTCGTAGGTGTTCTTCTGCCCACCCAGCATGCCCTGCGCCCACCATGCATCGACCATCGCCTGGTTGACCTTCGCGCCCGGTCGGTTGAATCCATAGAACGGCCCGGACGGAATGTCCTTGTACAGCTGCGACCGGTTCTCCAGCTGCGCCTTGCGGATGCCGTCGAACACTTCGATCGGAACACCACCCGGGTTGTCTGCGGTCTTCAGCATGAACGGCGGCACCGAACTGATCAGCACGGCCTTCTTCACCCGTCCCGTGCCGTGGCGACCGATGTACCGCGCCACTTCGCCGCCGCCGGTGGAGAAACCCACCAGCGTGACGTCCTTCAGATCCAGCGTATTGATCACCGTGGCCAGATCATCGGCATAGTGATCCATGTCGTTGCCATCCCAAGGCTGGCTGGAACGACCGTGGCCACGGCGGTCGTGTGCGACCACCCGATAACCGTGGTCCGCCAGGAACATCATCTGCGATTCCCAGCTGTCCGAATCCAGTGGCCAGCCATGGCTGAAGGTCACCACCGGCCCGTTCTTCGGGCCCCAGTCCTTGTAGTACAGCTGCACGCCATCGGCGGTGGTGATGGTGCTGGCGGTGCGCGTGACAGCGCTGGGCGCGGACGGGTGTGCCGGCTCGGCGGCCTGGGCGGACAGGCCCGCCTGCATCGACAGGGCCAGGGCAGTTGCAGCGAGGGTGCGGGTAACGGTGTTCATGGTGGACCTCCATCGGATGGGTGGGTTTCGACAGGGGCTACTTTGCGCCCCTGCCCGGGACCATTGGTGACGTGAAGTCCGGAAAACTTGATCAGAAATCCCAGAACACCGGCACCCAGCGGAACGCCTCGCCCTCGCGGGACACCCGGCCCACCGACGGGAACGGCAGATGCGTGGCCACCAGCATCTCGCCGGTGCCGGCCAGCGTAGTGAGCAGTTCAATGCGCACCCGCGCCGCTTCCTCCGGGTCGTGCTCGAAACCGTTGTGCCAGTTCGGTTGATCGAATCCGACGGCGAACACGGCATCGCCAGCAAAGGTCAGCGCCTGGCCCCCCGAGGCAACGCGCACCACGCAGTGGCCCGGCGTGTGGCCGCCGGTGCGGCGCGCGACTACGCCCGGTGCGATCTCATGCTCATCCTCAAAGGTGTGCACGAAACTGCCGTACTCGGCCCAGAAATGCGTGGCCGTTGCGCGAAGCGCGTCCGGGAACCCCTGCGGCATGTTGGTGCGGGTGAAGTCGGGCGACTTCCAGAACGCCACTTCCGACGCCGCGACGTGGATCTTCAGGTCCGGCCGCAGCTTTGCTTTCACTCCGTCCACCAGCAGGCCACCGATGTGGTCCATGTGCATGTGGGTGATCACCACATCGGTGATCTCGCGCAGGTCGATACCGGCAGCGCCGAGGCGACGGATCAGCTGGCCGGCGCGCGGCAGCTGCAGGTCCGGGTCCATGCCCAGGCCGGCGTCGATCAGGATGGTTCGCTCACCGCTGTGCACCACCATCACGTTCAACGCCCAGTCGAACGCATCCTGTGGCAGGTACATCTCGTTGAACCATTCGGCGCGCTCGGACGCCTGCACGTTGTGGCCGAGCATCTGCGTCGGCAGCGGCAGCACGCCGTCACTGACCACCAGCACATCGATATCACCGACTTTCAGGGCGTAGCGCGAGGGAACAAGCTCGTCGAGCGCGGGCGCGGCAGGGGCAATGGTGTTTTCCAGGCTGAACATGAGGCGATCTCCACGAAGGTTGGCTGGCAGGCAGTGAAGCAGGGCCGGCGGACAGTTCCGGGGTACGCCTTCGCACGGCGCAGGGCATGGCGTTGCCGGGCAGCAATGCCCTGCAGCACAGCGCCGCTGGTTCGATTGAAGACGGGATCCACGAGCTGTCGTGGCCCCGGAGCACGGCAAGGGCCGTGTGGGATCAGCGTAGGCAACGCAGGCAGTGCGCAGTAGACCCGCAGGCGGGCTCGCGGCGTTGCCTTTTGGGAAGCAGTGGGCGACGTGGTTCCCGCCCACCGCCTGCCACCCGGTGAGCTTCGCTCAGCCGCCCTTGCCCATCATCCAGCGGATGGCCTGCGGAAACGAGGCCTTCCAGTCGTCCGGATAGAAATGGCCACCCTCATGGGTACGCGACCGGAGCTCGTTGCCATCGCTGAAAAGGGCGCGGAAATCCGCGCTCATCTTCTGGTTCGCCGGCCCTTCCTGCTCGCCGTTGATGACGAACACCCGCTTGCCGTGCGCGCTGCTCTGTGTGGGCACCGGCTGGCGCCAGCCGCCCGGCGACACCAGCAATGCGCCGGCATAGTCATCCGGATGCTGCGCCAGCAGCGCGCCGGCATGCTGCGAGCCCTGCGAGAAACCCATCAGGTACACCTGCTTGCGGTCGATGCACTGGCGCGCGGCCAGTTGCTCCAGCCCCGCCTGCACCACCTTGTGCGTGCCCTCATACGGGCCGGTCCAGCTGAAGCTGTCGAACGACTCGCGCATCTCCGTACCATTGATGCCCAGCAACACCACACCAGCATCGGCCAGCGGCTGCTCGCTGCTGTCCAGGTGGCCGTTGATGCCGTAGCCGTGCAGCCACACCAGCACCGGCGCACAGGCCGGCATCGCAACACCCTTCGAAGGAGCCAGCACCGAGATGGCGCCCACCTTGCCGACCGATACCTTCGCGTAGCGTGCCTGCGTATTGGCCAGCACCTGCTTGAAGAACGGCGTTCCGCGCAGGTGCTCGAAGTCATCGTTGTCGGCCAGCGCGGGCGCGAACCACATGCCACGCTCATCGGCTTGGCGCAGATAGCGCTCGGCCAGCGCATCGTCACCGCGGCGTGCGAACAATGCCGCTGCGTGGTACGGCGCCTGCGCCAACGTGGGGTCTTCGCGGGTTGCGGCCAGATAGAGCGCCAGCGACTGCAGCAGCGTGGCGTCGTCTTCCTCGGCCCGCTCCATCAGGTCCTGCGCATCGTCGGCATTGATCAGGGCATTCAGCACCGGGCTGATCGACTTGAACGCGATGGTCGAGGCGCTGTCCTGTTCGGCCTGTGCGGTTGGCGCGCAGACAGCGAGCGTCAGGAAAACAGCAAGAGCAGAAAGCTTCTGCATGGGGAATCTTCCGTGATTGCGGCAACGCGCGGGGCGCGCAGTCTAGCAATCTCCGGGCCGGTCAGATCACCCTGCGCTCAACCGTAGGCAGGATGGCTGCCGGTAAGCACGCCCATCGAGAACGCGTAGCCCGCTTCTTCCAGCAACAGCCGCATGCGCAGTTCCGCCCGGCGCGGAACGCACAGCCCGCTCGGTGCGTACAGCGCATAGACGAAGCCGGCGCCTTCCACGTGCTCGCGGCGGACCGAACAGTTGTTGGTTTCTGCGGCATCGGACCACACGGCCCGCAGCTTCTCCGGGCCGATGGATTGACCGTTGCGCAGGCGGAACGTCAGCCAGCGCACGCCCAGCGGGGGATGGTAGGTCAGGCTAGCCATTGCGCACCTTCAATGCGGCGGCGGAGATGGTTCAGGACGTCAGGTTGCAGATCAGGATGCTCGTTGCGCGCGGACGCCGGCAGATCGATGCGGACAGCGCCGTTGACCAGCGCGGGGGGATCGGTGTGCAGGTCGATCCACCATCCATCGGGAAGGCGAAGCCCGCGTCCGTCCCTGTCATAGAGGTTGATCTGAAAAGACATGACGCTCGCTCCCATTGGAGTTCGAGCATACGCCTGCGCGATGTCACTCCAGACTGCGACCCGCCGACGCGGTTTCCTCGACCCGCTTGGCGCACACGAAAACGAACGCCTCGTCCTGTTGCACCTTCAGGAACGAATCCAGCCAGCGCGCCGCAGCACCGCGGTTGCCGATCACGCCCCCCAGTTCTTCGGTAAGGCAACGCGCGCACTCCATGCCACCCGGACTGGGGGCCTGGCAGGCGCGGCAGCGCGCCATCGTCGTCGTTCTTGCCGGACGGCACTGGTACATGATCTTCGTCATCAGGCTTACCGCACGGGCATGGGATGGCATCAGCGCTCTTCCCGAACGTTGGACAGAGGAAAGCCGCGCAACGCGCGGCCTCTTCTTCGCTTACTGCTCAGCGACGGCTGTCACGGCCCGGCTCGCTCTTCTGTTCCTGCCCGGACTTCTGCGGGCCGACCGGCTTTGCATCCTGCTGGACCTGCTGCTCCTGCTGGCGCTGCTTGCCGTCCTGCTTGCGGTCGCCGCCCATTGCGTTGCCGTCGGCCTGGCCCTGCTGGGGGGCCTGCTTGATTCCGGTCGGTGCGTTGGTGCGGTCGGTCTGGCCTTGCGGCGTATTGTTGTTCATGTCTTGCTCCACCGCAGCGATCTGCTGCAACGCCACTGTGGGCGTGGGCCGGTTACGCAGCTGCATGAAAGCCGGAGATTAATGAACGGGCACCATGAACAGCGCTGCGCGCACACAGGCTCCTGACATGCACAGGTGTACGTTGGCGTTCCAACAGGAGAAGTCTCATGGAACGCATCACCAACAAGGACTTCGTTGACGTCGAACGCGAGCTGCAGCATTGGCAGGCCGCGTTCCAGACGGGCGATCTGCCCGCCATCAACTTCCGCCACGAGGTCGCACCGGTCATCCGCCTGGCGTGCGACATCTATGTCCGCAACCCACATGGCACGCGCACGGCGTGGCTCACCGATCTGCAATCACGGCTTGCGCTGCGCACCAGCCTGCGTGGCCACCCGGGGTCGGCGGAAATGGCGATGGGCTGCTGGGCGCGCCTGTCCGGGCCGGCATTGGCTTCGCAAGCGGGCTGAGACAGCAGGCTGCGGGCAGATCACTCCTCGCCGGCGAGCTGGTTGCCTTCCTGCATCAGCTGATCATTCAACCGGTTCACCAGCGCGATGACCGCATCGGCCAACGCACGCGCATCGGCGATGGAGCCATGGAAGGCAATGCGGGTGCCCTCCACCCTCACTTCCGCCAATGAAAGCTGCGACGCCAACGTCGCGCAGTGCTGCAGGAAGCGGCCGGTCCACTGTTCATCGGGTGCCTGATCGAGCAGCGCAGTGATGGCTTCATCGGCAGTCGCATCGACCTGCTGGTGAAGACGTGGCACGTCGAACCCAACGATGCGCGGCAGTCTGGACGTGCTCACGTACTTCCCCAAGGGTGTGCAGGACGTCAGTATCGCGTCACCGTCCCTCCCGGGCGAATCGTCCGACGTGAACCGTTCATCCGGGCCGGCGATGCCGGGCCCTCGGTCAGCGGAGGCGTGTCGATTCCCGAGCCGTCCGGGCGTCGAGAGAAGAAAGGCCGGCCAACGTGGCAGCCAACGCCGATGGACATCCTGATGACGCCGATCCTGACCGCATTCAAGCATTCCCCGGACCGTGGCCAGGGGCTGGCCCGCGACATGCGCGTGCGCTGGGCGCTGGAAGAGCTGGGCCTTGCCTACGACGTTCATCTGCTCTCCTTCGAGGAGATGAAGCAGCCGGCGCACCTGGCGCGGCATCCGTTCGGTCAGATCCCCACCTATGAGGATGGCAACGTAGTGCTGTTTGAATCAGGCGCGATCCTGCTGCACCTGGCCGAGCAGCACCCCGGGTTGCTGCCCGCCGATACGGGTGCGCGCATGCGTGCGATCACCTGGATGTTCGCCGCGCTGAATACCGTGGAGCCGCCGATCGTCGAACGCTCCATGGCGTGGGTGCTGGAACGCGAACAGCCCTGGTACGCGCAACGGCTGGTAATGCTGGACGAGCGCGTGCGCAGGCGGCTGAGCCAGCTGTCCGCCCGGCTGGGCGATGCACCATGGCTGGACGGAGACTTCAGCGCCGGCGATCTGCTGATGGTGTCGGTGCTGCTGCGGCTGCAGAGCAGCGGCATCGTCGGCGAGTATCCAGACCTTGCTGCCTACGTTGACCGCGCGACCGCGCGGCCGGCCTACCAGCGTGCCTTCGCCGCACAGCTGGCGGTGTTCCAGAACCCGTAGCTCCACGCCGCTCCCAGTAGCTCCACGCCATGCGTGGAGTTCGCCATCCATTGGTACTGCTACGCGTAAATCGGCAGCCATCCGCGTGCCACCCGATCTCCGGAAGCAACAGCCAGACACCGCATTGCAGCCGCCACTGGATCAGTGGATGTCCAGCGCGACGATGCCATCCCCTTCCAGGGTGAACGCGTGTGTCAGCACCACCGGGCTGCCCGGGAACGTGCCGCTGACCTGTGCAGATACGATGTGGCGACCGTCCTGCACGTGCAGCTGCAGGGGGACCACGTGTTGCTGGCAGGCCGCACGCGTCTGCGCCACCCAGGCGGCAATCGCCGTGTGTCCCTGGTGCCGCTGGCGCTCATCGCCCACCGTCGCGCCTGCGGCAAAGCACTGCTCTACGTGCGTTCCGGGCTCGCCATTGGCCAGCAGGAAATAGCGGGACAACGGCGCGGGAAGATCAATCGACATCGCAGGCACTCCAGGCGGGACTGGCGCTATTCTCGAACCGCACCCTGGCCGCCACAAGAACGCACCTGAAGGTAAGTGACCCACCCCATGAGAAAGGCCTATACCCCTGAGACCGCCGCTGCGGACGTGGCCAGTGCACTCGCACTGCTGGAAGGCCGCTGGAAGCTGTTGATCCTTTTCCACCTGTTCGACGGCAAGGTGCAGCGCTATTCCGACCTGGAGCGGCTCATCCCCGGAATCTCGCAGAAGATGCTGGCGCAGCAGCTGCGTGCACTGGAAGCCGACGGCATCGTGCTGCGCACGGTGTATCCGCAGGTGCCACCGAAAGTGGAGTATCGACTGAGTGCGTGGGGGCAGGCACTGTGCCCGGCACTGGACGCGCTGCTGCTGTGGCAGGAGCAGAAACCAGCGGCAGGCGAGCCATCGGCATGACCACCTTCAGCGCAGCAACCATGCTGCTGCGAATGGTGAACACCCTGTAAAACGGCCATCGCGCGCGCCGCCACGCGCACTGCACCATCACCTACGCTCAGGTTCCGCCCCGCCCGGAACCGGATCATGCCCTTGATTGCCATCGCGCTTGCCTCAGCACTGTCCGCCCTGCCCGACATCGGCTGGGAGCGCGAGCGGGCCGAAGATGCCCACCAGCTCATGCTGTGCCAGATCCACCGCGACCAGTTGGCCGATCGCGGGGAGCAGTCGCAGACCTACCAGCAGGCCAAGGCCGTCTGTGATCTGCTTGCCCGCGAGTACAAGCAGAACTGGGATTTCGACGCCCACGATGCGCTGGCGGCGGAGGCAGTGGATTTCTTCGACCTCCTGCAGCGCGGTGAGGCCACGGCAGTGCCACCGCGCAAGTCCGATCACGCTCTCGAGTGATCGCCGCCCTGTTGAAGATCAGAGGATGACGGCAGCAAACAGGCCGACAACCGCGATCGTCGTCAGCAGGAACGAGACCACTACCGAGCCGAGCGCACGCAGCCCTGATCCTCCATTCAAGGCCACGAAGGCCCGCATGCGGGCCCACAGGTACCACGCCACCGCCAGCGCGCCGATGGCTGGCGCGGTGAACGGGCCGGCCTGCGCCGGGGACGCGGCTGCCGCCTGCGCCAGCGCGAGTGCCACCACGAAGGGGCATGCGATGAACGCCTGGATGGAGAAGGGCTCGCGCAGCGTCTCGCGGTTCACGGGCAGCCGCTGGCGCCGAAGCGTGCCCAATGCCGCACCGAGCGCGTACACGCAGAACACCGCAGAGCGGGTGAGCAGCAGCCCCTGCTCGCTGCTGAAAAGCAGCTGCCCCATCGGCGTACTGAGTCGGGGCGAGGACATGCGCAGCGCCATCTCCAGCGCATGGGCGATGGCCACCGACAGGATCAGCATCAGCACCGGGCTGATCGCATCGGAAAACCTGTGCTCCAGATCCTTGCCGAGCTCGAGGCGGGTGTAGAGCGCAACCTCACCGGGGTGAATCAGTACCCGCCAGAACATCCGCGGATAGAACACCAGCCAGCCGACCAGCTCGTAGAGGAATTCTTCCAGCGATCGCAGCAGTCGTATGAGGTCCATGACCGCCGTGGATAGCGCGCGGCGTGTGAAGCCGGGATCACGGGCGGGCGCGCGGCACCTGCGATGCCAGCTGTCCCCCTGACTTCTGGCAGACACCGCCGGCCGATGCTTCTCGTAGCGTGCGGGCTGCCCACCTTCTGGGCCTGTGCGGGTACCGGACATGGCAACGGAACGTGCAATCAGCCGCGGCGCGGGTGCGGTGTACCTGCTGGTGGTGGTCACCGGCATCTTCAGTCTGGGCTATGTACCAGGGCAGCTGCGCGTGGCGGGAGACCCGCAGGCGATGTTGGGCAACCTGGTGGCCCACCAGCAGCTGTTCCAGTGGGGCGTTGCCGCCTTCCTGATCGAGCAGGTCGCCTTCCTGCTGCTGCCCCTGATCCTGTTCCGTCTGCTGCAGCACGTGCATCGCGCCACAGCGGTGGCGATGGTTGCGCTTGCCGTCACTGCGGTGCCCATCGCGCTTGTTGCTGCAAGCCATCGGCTGGATGCACTGGCGGTGCTGACCGATACGCGCTTCAGCGCACTGGTTGCCCCTGAGGTGCGCAATGCGATGGCCCTGCAGTCACTGCAGTCCTGGAGCAACGGCGTCCACATCGCTTCATTGTTCTGGGGACTGTGGCTGCTGCCGTTCGGCTGGCTGGTCTTCAAATCCGGCGTGCTGCCGAAGGTCTTTGGCGTGCTGTTGATGCTGGGCTGCCTGGGGTATGCGGCCAACGTGTTCGGCGAACTGCTGATACCCGGCTATGCCGTAATGGCCTTCTCCAACTACGCGACCGCGCCCGCATCGCTGGGCGAGATCGGCATCTGTCTGTGGCTGCTTGTGGTCGGTGTGCGTGCACGCGTGCGCGCGACAATCTGACGCTCCTCTCCGAGGATTTCCCGATGGCATCCGGCGCACTGCACGACATCCGCATCCATGTCCGCTTCAAGCTGTCCGCGCTGTGGGCGGCTCTGATGTTCTGCTACATCTACGGCGACTATTTCGGCCTTTACGTGCCAGGCAAATTGCAGGGCATGATCAACGGCGCGGGCCCGGTCGGTCCGGTCAATGAGGGCACGCTGGTTGCCACGGCATTGATGCTGGCCATCCCCGGCCTGATGGTGGCGGTATCCCTGCTTGCGCCCGCCCGACTGACCCGATGGTTGAACATCCTGTTTGGGCTGTTCTACACCGCGATCATGGTGCTGACCATGCCCGGCGCCTGGTGGTTCTACATCACGCTGGGGGCTATTGAAATCGTGGTTTCGCTGGCGATCTGCGTACTGGCCTGGCGCTGGCCTAGGGTGTGACGCAACGGAGGGTCATTGCGCGATCAATGTGGTGGGCCCACCAGGATTCGAACCTGGAACCAAGGGATTATGAGTCCCCTGCTCTAACCGTTGAGCTATAGGCCCTGCGCAGCGTCACAGTGTAGTGGAGCACGGCCGGAGTCGGCTACTCAGTCGGCAGCAGCAAGCGCCTCGCCAACACGCTGCAACCGTCTCTCCGCCATCCCCGCCAACCGCTCCATCTCCTGCAGATGCGCCTGGAACAGCGCCACCGCCTTCATTGCGCCCTCCAGTCCCTTCGGGTTGCCACTGGCAAACCCCGCAACCAACTGTTCTCCCGATTGCGTCAGCAGCGCCAGCGTGGCCCGTCGGGCGAAGCCCAGCCGATCCTCCAGCTCGTCCTGCATGACGTCCTCCCACGTCATCAACGGCGGGAAATCCAGGGCAGCAACAACAGGCACATCGTGTTCAACAGCCTTCATGGCCAAGCTCCAGATGCTCAACAGGGTTGATGCCGCAGATACACGCATTGCACGTGTCCCCGCAGCGCGTCCGCCTCGGTGCCGGTGTCCGGCCCGCCCACGAGGTGTGTTGAGCACCTGCGACGCCAGAGTGCGTTTGTCGCCCCGGAACGTCAAAGGGCGGATGCGTCAACGCCAACGGGAGCCGAGCATGGCCGCAACTCCACACCGGATCCCCCAAAGAAAAACCCCGCCGAAGCGGGGTTTCTCTCAACACGTCAGCACTCGCTGGAGATCAATCGATATCCAGGAAGCTGCGCAGCTGCTCCGAACGGCTCGGGTGACGCAGCTTGCGCAGGGCCTTCGCTTCGATCTGGCGGATGCGCTCGCGGGTCACGTCGAACTGCTTGCCGACTTCCTCAAGGGTGTGGTCG
>Ga0213828_1000384_pt1 | contig 44559 bp, 34 predicted proteins | sample MC6MC0897MG_FD_180664 | JGI IMG/M metagenome (GOLD analysis project Ga0213828, IMG submission 180664) | Enriched soil aggregate microbial communities from Iowa State University, Ames, United States - MC6-MC0897-MG | ecosystem: Environmental > Terrestrial > Soil > Unclassified | place: USA: Iowa...
AGATGAGCAAGAGTTACCACAACACCATTCCGCTGTTCGCCCCGCGTGCGGAGCTGAAGAAGCTGGTGTTCTCCATCCTCACCGATTCGCGTGCACCGGGCGAGCCGAAGAGCACCGAGGGCTCGGCGCTGTTCCAGATGTACCAGGCCTTCGCCAGCGCCGAACAGACCGCCGCGTTCGCCCAGGCGTTCGCCGAGGGCATCAGCTGGGGCGATGCCAAGCAGCAGCTGTTCGAACGCATCGACGCCGAGCTCACCCCGCTGCGCGAGCGCTACGAGGCGCTGATGGCCGAGCCGGAAAAGATCGAGGCGCTGCTGCGTCGCCGTGGCCAACAGCTGCGCGAGCAGTACGCCATTCCGCTGCTCAAGGAGCTGCGCCATGCGGTGGGCCTGCGTGACCTGTCCAGCGCCGGCGACATCGCCGGTGATGCCAGCACCGAAGCGCGTGCGGCACCGCCGTTGTTCAAGCAGTACCGCGAGCAGGACGGCCGCTTCTACTTCAAGCTGCTGGCCGGTGACGGCAGCCTGCTGATCCAGAGCGAGGGCTTTGATTCCCCGCGCGATGCCGGCCAGCTGATCGGCGTGCTCAAGCAGACCGAACACGGCGATGGGCTGCAGAGCGAGCTGTTCAAGCTGGACGCCGAAGTGGACGTGGTGCTGGCCGCGCTGCAGGAACTGCGCGGGTAATGCCGGCCGCTGGTCGACAACCAGACACCCGCCGCGATCCGTAGTGCCGGCCGCTGGCCGGCAACCAAGCGATCGCGGCGGTACGTGGCGCCGGCCAGCGGCCGGCGCTACCGGGTTCGGGCACGTGGCATGATGCGGGCATCCTGAAGGGGAGACTGCGATGGCCTGGTTGTCGTTGTTGTTGTTCCTGCCCTGGTTCGTGCTGCTGGGTGCGCTGTACTGGCTGTTCCCGCGGCAACCGCGCGATGCGGCGCGGCGCACATTCGATACCCTCGCGCTGCTGCTGGCTTTCGTGCTCAGCATCGCGGCGATGCTGTGGGGCCACCATATCGGCGTGGTGCAATCCGACGCCGGACCGATCTGGCGCCAGGTGCTGGCGGTGCTGTACGCCTACGGTGCCTTCCTGGCGGTGCTGGTGGGTGCCATCCTGCTGCGCACCTCCTGGCTGGCCGGACGTGCGACCAAAGCCGCATCGAAGCCAACGAACGGATCGTCCTAAGATGGGGGCGTAATCCGTCCGGGATGATCCGATGTCGTTCGACCCCAGCATCCACACCATCGATACCGGCTTCATGCAACGCGGGAGTTTCGACGCGGCCTACCTGGTCGTGGAAAACGGCCGCGCCGCCTTCATCGACTGTGGCACCGGCTTGGCCGTGCCCGCGATGCTGGCCGCGCTGCAACGCGCCGGGCTGGCCGTGGACGCGGTGGACTGGCTGATCCTCACCCACGTACACCTGGACCACGCCGGCGGTGCCGGCTTGCTGATGCAGCAGCTGCCGAACGCCCGGCTGGTGGTGCATCCGCGCGGTGCGCCGCACATGGTCGATCCAACCCGGCTGATCGCCGGGGCGACCGAGGTGTATGGGCAGACGCAGATCGAACACAACTACGGCCCGATCCTGCCGGTCAGCCCCGACCGCGTGGTCATCGCCGACGACGGCCACTGCGTGGACCTGGCCGGGCGCAGCCTGCTCTGCATCGACACCCCCGGCCACGCGCGCCACCACCTGTGCGTGTGGGACGCGCGCAGCCGCGCATGGTTCACCGGCGACACCTTCGGGCTGTCCTACCGCGAGCTGGACAGCGACCGCGGCGCGTTCATCGTGCCCACCTCCTCGCCGGTGCAGTTCGACCCGGAACCACTGAAACAGTCGATCGCGCGCCTGCTGGCGGCCGCGCCGCAGGCGATGTTCCTGACCCACTACGGTCGCGTCGAGGACGTGGCCAGGCTGGCCGCCGACCTTGTCGATCAGATCGATGCGATGGTCCACATCGGGCACCAGTGCGATGCGCGCCCCGACCGCCACCGCTGCCTGGTGGCGGCGCTGACCGCGCTGTACCTGGAGCGCGCGCAGGCGCACGGCTGCCGGCTTGACGACGCGGCGGTGACCCAGGTGCTGGCGATGGACATCGAGCTCAATGCGCAGGGCCTGGCCTGCTGGCTGGATCGCGATCGCCGCTGACGCTGCACGGTCATGCAGGTGTCACGTTACACTCGCAGGCCCTTGCTTTCCGTGCTGGTGCCTGCCGTGAATCCGATGCGCATGTTGCTGCTGTCGTCCTGCCTGTTCGTGGGTGGTCTGGCCCACGCGGCCAATGACCTGCCCGGCGGCGGCATCGACCCGCAGGCGCTGTCGCGGCACGTCCGCATCCTGGCCTCGGACGAGTTCGAAGGCCGCGCCCCGGCGACGCCGGGCGAAGAGCGCACGGTCCAGTACCTGATCGAGGAATTCAAAAAGTACGGCCTGCAGCCCGGCGGTGTGGACGGCAGCTGGGTGCAGCCGGTGCCGATGGTCCGCGCCCAGGTGGATGGCCCGGTGCGCGCGCAGCTGCGCCAGAAGGGCAGCACCCGCACCCTGGCCAATGGCGAGGACGTGACCCTGCAGAGCCTGCGCCCGCAGCAGGCGGTGGCCATCAAGGACGCGCCGTTGGTGTTCGTCGGCTACGGCATCGACGCGCCCGAGCGGCAGTGGAACGACTACAAGGACGTGGACCTCCACGGCAAGATCGCCGTGGTGCTGATCAACGATGCCGACTTCGAGGCCGACCAGCCGGGCGCGTTCGATGGCAAGGCGGTGACCTACTACGGCCGTTGGACCTACAAGTTCGAAGAGGCCGCCCGCCGCGGCGCACAGGGCGTGCTGATCGTGCATGAAACCGCGCCGGCCGCGTATGGCTGGGCCACGGTGAAGAGCTCGGGCACCTCGCCGCTGTTCGATATCGAGCGCACCCCCGAGCAGGCGCTGGCCCAGCACGTGCCGGTGCGCGGCTGGATGCAGCGCAGCCTGGCCGAACAACTGTTCCGCGACGCCGGCCTGGATTTCGACGCCGAAAAGCGCAAGGCCATGACCCCGGCGTTCAAGCCGGTGGCGCTCGGCGATGCGCGCCTGTCGGTGGACTTCAAGCTCAAGCGCGAGCAGGTCATCACCCGCAACGTGGTGGCCAAGCTGCCCGGCGGCGCGCATGCCGATGAAGCGGTGATCTTTTCCGCGCATTGGGACGCGTTCGGCATCGGCCAGCCCGATGCCAAGGGCGACCGGATCCGCCGCGGTGCGATCGACAACGCCACCGGCGTGGCCACCGTGCTGGAGCTGGGCCGGGTGTTCGCCGCCGGCCCGCAGCCGCAGCGCACGCTGTACTTCGTGGCGCTTACCGCCGAAGAGAAGGGCCTGCTGGGCGCCAGTTACTACGCCGCCCACCCGCTGGCGCCGCTGGACAAGACCGCGGCCGTGCTCAATATCGAGATGTTCAGCCCCGATGGCCCCACCCGTGACATCGCGTCCTGGGGCAAGGGCCGGGTGTCGCTGGAAGGCGACCTGGAACGCGTGGCCAAGGCCCGCGGCCGCAGCTATTCGCCGGACCCGAACCTGGAGGCCGGCTTCTTCTACCGCGCCGACCACTTCGCCTTCGCCCGTCTGGGCGTGCCGGCGATCACCATCGGGCCGGGGCTGGACATGACCGACGGTGGCGTGGAGAAGGGCCGTGAACTGCGCGATGCCTACTTCGCCGCGTGCTACCACCAGGCCTGCGACGCGTGGACCCCGACCTGGGATGCCAGCGGCCATGCCGCCGATACCCTGCTGGTGTACGACTTGGGCGCCGAGCTGGCCAACAGCCGCCGCTGGCCGCATTGGGAGCAGGGGTCGGAGTTCCGCAAGGTGCGCGAGCAGAGCGAAGCCTCGCGCCGCTGAGGCGCCTCAGCGGCGGCGCGCGCCACGCCGCGGCAGCGGATTGACCCGCCGCGGCGGGCGGGTGGGCGCCAGCAGGGCCCACCCGAGGGCCACCAGACCGATGGCAATGCCTACCTGGATGCACTGCTGCACGGTGAAAGCGACCGGTGACAGTTCGTACCAGAGCCAACGCGGCCGCCCACGCCCGGTGCCCAGGGCGACCCCGCGATACACCGCCAGCGCGGTTCCAAGCAGTATCAAGACCGACAGGCTGTGCACCGCCACCAAGGCGTACATCCGCGCATGCCCGTGATGCTTCCAGCGCCACTGCCGGAACAGGGCGACTGCACACAGCAGTGCTGCGCTCCCTGTGAGCCAGACCAGGACGCGCTGCACGGGTTTCACCCAGGGCCGCAAGGGTTGGTCACGCTGCTCCAATCGTTGACAGGCCAGCGCATGCGCCTGCTGCTCCAGCGCGGTAGGCGCGCGGGCCACGCTGCTGGGGTGGCGGTCGGGCACCGGCTGCCCGGCGCGACATTCGCGCGCACCGCCCACGGCCGGGAGCAACAGCCCCAGCCCGATCAACAACCACAGGATCCATCCCCGCACCGCCACGTCCCTCTGCTGCGTCATCCAATGCCCCACGCCGCATCATCGGCGCAGGGTCACCAGGAAGGGTACGCGATCGGCCAGCCGTGATTGAAGCGCGGACCGCGTGTGCGGCCCGCCACGGTCAACGGCTTACGGCTGGGTGCGGGTGCCGTCCAGCCAGTTGGGGCCCTTGTTCTTCAGGAAGAACACGTACACCACCAGCGATACCGCGATGATCGCGGTGACATACCAGGCGAACTGGCCCACCCGATCGCTGCTCTTGGCCGCCTGGTAGAGCAGGGGCGCGGTGCCGCCGAACAGCGAGTTGGCCATGGCATAGCCGAAGCCCACGCCCAGTGCACGCACGTGGGTGGGGAACAGCTCGGCCTTCACCACCGCGTTGATCGAGGTGTAGCCGGTCAGGATCACAAAGCCGATCGCCAGGATCACGAAGGCCATCAGCGGATCCTGCTGCTGGGGCAGCGCCGTGATCAGGTAGTGGCTGTACAGCACGCCGCCCACGCCGAAGAACACCAGCAGGCTCTTGCGGCCGACGATGTCGGACAACCAGCCGCCAATGGGCTGCAGCACCATCAGGAAGGTCAGTACGCCCAGGTTGATCAGCGTACCGGTCATCACGTCGGTGCCGGCGAAGGCGCTCTGGATCATCTTCGGCCCGTTCACCGAGTAGGTGTAGAAGGCCACGGTGCCACCGGCGGTGATCAGGAAGCACAGCAGCAGCGGACGCCACTGGTGCACGAACAGCTCGTACATCGAGCCGGACGCCTTGGCCCGCCCTTCTTTGGCCGCTTCGATGGAATCCTCGCCCAGCGATTCGTCCATGCTGCGGCGCAGCCAGAACACCACGATGGCGGCGATGCCGCCGATGCCGAAGGCGATGCGCCAGCCCCATTCGGAGATCTGCGGCTTGTCCCAGAAGGTGAGCATGCCCAGCAGGGTCAGCTGCGCCAATACGTGGCCGCCCACCAGGGTGACGTAGTGGAACGAGGACAGGAACCCGCGCCGGCCGGGAATGGCCGCCTCGGACATGTAGGTGGCGCTGGTGCCGTATTCACCGCCGGTGGCAAAGCCCTGCAGCAGGCGCGCGAACAGCAGGATCACCGCCGCCCAGATGCCGATCTGCGAGGCGGTGGGGGTGATGGCGATGAGGAACGAACAGCCGGCCATCACCGTGACCGAGACCGTCAGCGCCAGGCGCCGGCCGTAGCGGTCGGCGAAGCGGCCGAAGTACCAGGCCCCGATGGGGCGCATCAGGAAGGTGGCGGCGAAGATCGCCCAGACGTACATCGTGGAGTTCTTGTCGGCGGCCGAGAAGAACTGCGATTCGAAATACACCGCGAACACGGAGTAGACGTAGACGTCATACCACTCGACGAGATTGCCGGCCGAGCCTTTGAGGGTGTTGGAGATCGAGCGCCGCAGCGCGGCCCGCTCGGGGTGTGCCACGGCGGCGGAGGAGGGAGTACTCATGCAGGGAGGGTGTCCTGGCTGGGAAACGATGGTGCGTCACCCTTGTTACCCTACCGCACGTCAACGACAGGTGCCCGACACCGGCGCCCCGGCAGGCCAAAGCAGACACAGCTTGCCGTTTTACTTCGTGAACCCGGGAGCACAGTGGCCTAGAATCCGGGTTCCCCCGGATGGTGGTGTGCCATGTCTTCGCCCGAACCCTCAGCGGCTGCTCCCCGGAGCGGCCTTGTCGTACTGGCCCTGTTGCTGGTGTATGTGGTCTGGGGGTCCACCTACCTGGGTATCCGGCTGGCACTGGAGGGCGGCGCCCTGCCACTGACGATGGTGTCCGGTGCCCGGTTCATCATCGCCGGGTCGCTGATGTACGCGGTGCTGCGCTGGCGCGGGATGGCCGCGCCGACCCGCCGCCAGTGGCGCAACCTGGCGATCATGGGCCTGACCATGCTGGTGCTGGGCAACGGCATGGTGGTGCTGGCCGAGCGCACGGTGTCGTCGGGCCTGGCCGCCACGGCGGTGGCCTCGGTGCCGTTGTGGATGGCGCTGTTCGGGGCGATGCGCGGCACCCACGCCAGCCGCGGCGAGTGGCTGGGCATTGCGATCGGCTTCCTGGGCGTGGTCTGGCTCAACGCCGGCAGCAGCCTGACGGCCTCGCCGCAGGGGCTGATCCTGCTGCTGATCGCGCCGATCGGCTGGGCCTTCGGTTCGGTCTGGGCGCGCGGGCTGGACCTGCCCAACCCGTTCATGACGGCCGCGGGGCAGATGCTGTGCGGCGGGGCGATGCTGGTGGCGCTGGGCGTGGCCACGGGCGAGCGGCCGACGACGTGGCCGAGCATGAACGGTCTGTTGGCGGTGGCCTACCTGTGCATGTTCGGTTCGATCGTGGCGTTCACGGCCTATGTGTGGCTGCTGCACAACGTGCGCCCGGCCCTGGCGGCCAGCTATGCCTACGTGAACCCGGTGATCGCGGTGATGCTGGGCGCGTTGATCGGCCACGAGCGTTTCGGGCTGCATGACATCGCGGCGATGGTGGTGATTCTGGTCGGCGTTCTGGTGCTGACGCTGGCCCGGACGCGCGCGAAATGAGTGCGCTGCCGCAGCACAGTCTGCAGGAGCAACGGCGCGGTCTGGCGATCACGGCGTTTACGTTCACGCTGTGGGGGTTGGTGCCGGTTTACTGGCACCTGCTGCAGGCGGTGCCGTCGCAGCAGATCATCGCGCACCGGATCATCTGGAGCACGGTGCTGGTGGTGGCTTGGCTGCTGCTGAGCGCGGGGACGGGCTGGTGGAAGCAGATTGCGGCGCAGAAGCGGGCGCTGCCGACGCTGGCGCTGAGCAGCGTGGCCATTGCGTTCAACTGGGGGCTGTACATCTGGGCGATCAATGCGGGGCACGTGATCGAGACGAGCCTGGGGTACTTCATCAATCCGCTGGTGAGCGTGGTGCTGGGGGTGGTGGTGCTGAAGGAGCGGCTGCGCGGGTTGCAGTGGCTGGCGGTGGGCTGCGCGGCGTTGGGGGTGGCGTGGCTGACCTACGATGCGGGCACGCCGCCGTGGATTGCGTTGGGGCTGGCGTGTTCGTTCGGGCTGTATGGGTTGTTGCGGAAGCTGGTTTCGGTGGACCCGGTGGCGGGGTTGGGGGTGGAGAGTCTGTATCTGTTCCTGCCGGCGATCGGGTTTGCGGTGTGGAGCGAGAACGGGCATGGCGGCGGGTTCTTCAGTGGCTGGGGCTGGAAGAACGATGCGCTGCTGATTCTGGGCGGTGCGGTGACGGCGCTGCCGTTGATCGGGTTTGCCTACGGGGTGAAGCGGATTCCGCTGTCGCTGGTGGGGATCCTGCAGTACATCGCGCCGAGCCTGGGATTGTTGCTGGGGGTGTTCTTCTTCCGCGAGCCGTTTGATACGGCCAAGGCGATCGGGTTTGCGGCGATCTGGACCGGGCTGTTGCTGTTTATCGGTGACAGTGTGCGGCGGTCGCGGCGGGGGTAAGGTTTTTTTTAGAAGCTTGAAGAGCGCAGAGCGCAGAGCGAAAAGCGCAAAGCGCAAAGCGCAAAGCGCAAAGCGCAAAGCCCTGGTTGGCGCGTGCGATGCGCTGGGCGGGGCTGGGTGGGCTCGCGGGACACGCCGCAAGTCCCGCTCCGCGGCCCGGCCCAGCCGCTGGCGGCTGTGCGTTCAGACGCTTGCGAGGCTATGCCTCGCAAGCAATGCGCCTTCACCCCTGTAGGCTCGTGAGCGCCTTGCTCGTTTGTGCAATCCTGCACAAACGGCAAGACCGGGGTTGGGCGTCCTGCCCAACCCGTCCGGCGCATGCGCCGGACCCATGGCGCCCAACGGTCCCGCAATCCCACCCAGCCCCACCCCCGACAGTGGATCGGTAGCCATGGGTAAGCAAAGCAAGCGGCACAAGCAGGCCAGGCACAGGCAATTGATACGAGGTAGGGTCGGTTCCCAAACGACTGCCGGTAGGGTTGGTCGGCGCGGCGAACGCATGCTGCCCACCGAAGAAGGCCCGGCCAGATACAACAATCTCAACCAGGAACGCAAATAGAAGCGACGTGCTGTTGCTCCAGATGTTTCTGTGAGAACCCGCAATGTGTCTTGGGCTGGTGGGAGGAGGTTGGCGGGACCGTTGGGCGCCATGGATGGCGCTCACGAGCCTACAGGGACGTACTTGCGGCGTGTCCCGCCAACCCCCTCCCACCAGCCCAGCCCGACAACCGCACGGACTTGCACTGCTTTCGCTCTTGGCTTCTAAATAAAAAAAAGGCGGCGCCCGAGGGCGCCGCCTTACTTCCATTCAACGGCTTGGAGAGAGTAAGCCGTGGATCAGAAACGCTGCTGGTACTTCATGTACATGTAACGGCCGATGTCGAAGCCACCGTAGTAGGTGAAGCTGCTGTTCGGCTGGCTGTACATGATCGGACCCTGGTGGTCGAACACGTTGTTCATGCCCATCGAGATGGTGCCGTTCCACGGCAGGATGTAACGCATCTGGATGTCATGGAAGGTGTTCGAACCCACCTTGTTGATGCCCTGGTTGCCGGTGTACGGCGAGCTGAAGCCCGGGTTGCTGCACTCGGTCGCGAACGCGCAGTTTTCCTGCATGCCCGAGTAGTAACGTGCCGTCCAGCCCAGGCCCAGATTGCCGTACTGCCAGTCCAGGTTCAGGTTCGAGCGCACGCGGAAGTTGCCTTCCCAGCCCGTGTACTGACGCACCGGCGTCGTATCGACGTTGTCGTTCTTGCGCTCCAGGTAATCCACATACGTGGTGTTCCAGGTGATCGCGAACTTGCCGATCGCCAGCTCCGGCAGGCGGTAACGCACCGAAATGTCATAGCCGGCCGTTTCCTGGTAGCCCGCGTTGAGCAGCGTGCGGTCCAGGCTGCTCACCTGACCGATCGTCCTGCCCGACTTGCTGCGGGTGAAGCGGCTGCACGCCGCGTCCACGCCCTGCACGTAGCACTGGTTGAGCATGTCCGTGGCCGACTCACCGACGATCACGTCGTTGATGCGGATCTTCCACCAGTCCAGGCTCAGGTCCAGACCCGACACGAACTCCGGGCTGTACACCAGGCCCACGGTCCAGGTCTTGGCGGTTTCCGGCTTCAGATCGGCGTTGGAGCCGGAGGTGAAGTCGGTGCCACCCTGCTGGCCCGGCACCGTGGCGGCATTGCCGTCGGCGGCGATCTGGTGGAAGTTGGCCGGAACGCCCTTGGCCAGGCAGCGTGCCAGCACCTGCGGGTTGCTGGCCGCGGCGCCGAAGGTCATGTCGCACGGATCGGTGTACGAATCACGCGTGGTGACCGTGCCGCCGTACAGATCTTCCACCGTCGGTGCGCGGAAGCCGGTGCCGTAGGTGGCGCGCACCAGCAGGCTGTCGATCGGCTTCCACTTCAGGCCGAACTTGGTGTTGGTGGTCGAACCGAAGTTGCTGTAGTCCGAGTAACGGGCAGCCATGTCCAGCGACAGCTCGCGCGCGAAGGGCATGTCGGCCAGCACCGGCACCTGCAGTTCCAGGTAGGCTTCGTTGAGCGAGTAATCGCCGCGGGTCGGCTGGCCGGAGGTACCGGCAATCTGGCCCTTCTGCACCATCATGTCCGGGTCGTAGCTGGCTTCTTCGCTGCGGTGCTCGAAGCCCATCGCGCCCATGATGTCACCGGCCGACAGGCTGAACAGCGAGCCGGAGATGTTCGCGCTGGCCACCTTGGTGGTGCTCTGGATCTTGTCGGTGAAGCGGGTGAACAGGAAGTCCTGTACGTCCTGGTTGCCCAGTGCGCCCGGGCCGATGTAGCCCATCGGCGCCAGCGGGTTCCACGGCGTGCAGCCGGCGATCACGTTGCCGACGCTGCCGCAATGGGCCACGCCATTGGCATCCAGGAACGACGGACCAACCGACTGGTTGACGTTCGGCTGGTACATGCTGCCCGTGCCGATGCGCTCGCCTTCGTTGCGGTTGTACATGTAGCTCACGTTCCAGTCCCAGTACCGCGAACCGGTTTCGAAGCTGCCTTCCACGCCCACGCTGGCGCGCTTGGTGGTCAGGTTGTTTTCGGTGGCACGCGGCAGTTCTTCGGTGCGGTGCGCGAACGCCACGTCACGGCCGAACGGGTTGAACGCGCTGTCCTTGGACAGCAGCGCACGCGAGCCGGTGCTCTGGTACGGATAGCCGGCCAGCTGCTTGGTCGACTCACGCTCGGTGTACAGCGCGTCGGCCACCAGGCGCAGGTTGTCGTTGATCGAGAACCCACCGTTGGCGAACACCGACTTGCGCTGCAGGCCGGTGAGCAGGCTCATGTTGGTCTTGGTGTTGGCGTCGTTGGCCTTGTTGGCCGGCACGAAGTTGCCCAGCTGGGTCGGGTCGCCGCCCGGGCCCACGCTCAGGTTTTTGCCATCGACAGTGGCATAGCCCCACGGGGTGACGCCGCTCAGGCCGTCGGTCGGGTGGCGCGGGCCGTTCGGGTAGGCGGTGAACTCACGCGCGCTGCCCAGCACGGCATCTTCGTCGGAGTACTCACCGCCGACGGTGACCCAGCCACGGTCGAAGGTCTTGCCGAAGGTGGCGCTGTAGCCGGTCTTCTGGCCGTCGCCTTCGCTGTACTGGCCGACGTAGGCGTTCACTTCGGCGCCGTCGAAGTTCTTGCGGGTGATGATGTTGACCACGCCGGCGATGGCGTCCGAGCCGTACAGCGCCGAGGCACCGTCGGTCAGCACTTCCACGCGGTCCACGATCGAGGACGGGATCGAGGCGAGGTCGGAATAGCCGGCGGCGGACACGCCCATGCGGCGGCCGTCGATCAGCACCAGGCTGCGTTCCGGGCCCAGGTTGCGCAGGCTGACGTACATGCCGCCGAAATCGCGGCCCGACTCCAGCGAGTTGGCGCGACTCATCGCCGGCGCACCGGCGGCGGTGACGTCCTGCAGGATGTCGGCGACGTTGACGTAGCCCTTCTTCTCGATCTCGGCGCGGTTCAGCGCGACGACCGGCTGGGCGCTCTCGACGCTGGCCTGGCGGATGCGCGAGCCGGTGATTTCAATGCGATCCAGATTGGTGGTGCCATCAGTGGCGGTCTGGGCGAAGGCAGGGGCACTGCAGCTGGCAACAAGCGCGATGGCAATCGCGTTGCGCAGCGGGTGGGTCTTCAAATACATCCGTGCGATATCTCTTTTCAGTAAAAACAAGCGCCCTTGCGGGCGACGTGGGGAACAACATCACGACGCGGGGGGCGGGAGTCTAATGACTTTTCAAAATTTTTACTTTCACTTGAAAGCATAAAAACAGCCAAAAATGAACGATGGCTGACAAATTCGCGGGTTGGCGAACTATCTTTTTGTAATGCATGCCGTCGTGCATGCAGTGCATCGCACCGATGCAGGCAGAGGCACCGATAACGGCGATGCACCCAGCAACTTGAGTGCCGGCAGACGCGCACAACGACAAGCATTCAGCGTCCGCCACCCGGTAGAGCCACCCATGGGTGGCTACGCAAATAACCGGTAGAGCCACCCCACGGGTGGCTACGCAAAAAAAACCGCACCCTTGCGGATGCGGTTCGTGACCTGCTATCGCGTGTGCGCAAACGCGCGCGCGGGTGCCTCTATTGCGGTCTCAGGTTTCGCGCAGTGCGGTGGTGATCGGCAGGCGTGCGGCTCGCAGCGCCGGGAACAGGCCACCGACCAGCCCGATGCCCAGTGCCCACTTCAACCCCGTCCACAACAGCTGCGGCGACACCTGGAACTGGAACACCACCTGGCTGAAGTTGTTGCCCAGCGTGGACACGGTGTAGTTGTTGAACACCAGCCATGCCACCAGACCGCCGAGCAGGCCGCCAAGCAGCGCCAGCAGCATGGTTTCCAGCATCACCGCCGTCACCACCGGCAGGCCACGGAACCCGATCGCGCGCATGGTGGCGATCTCACGCGCGCGCGTGGCGACGGCCGCATACATCGTGTTGAGTGCGCCAAACACCGCGCCGATGGCCATGATCGTGCCGATCACCGTGCCCAGGATGCTGATCAGTTTGCTCAACCCGCCGGACTGCTTGCTGTAGTACGCGCGGCTGGTTTCCACGTCCAGCTTCAGCCGCGGGTCGGCCTCCATCGCCGCCTTGAAGCGGGCGAACCCGGCCGTGCCGTCGGTGCGCACGTTGACCGACTGGTAGGCACTGCGGTTGTAGGTGGTGGACAGGGTCTGGGTGTCGGCCCACAGCTCGGACTCGTGCACGTCGTTGGAGGCGAACACGCCCACCACCGTCCAGTCCTGCTTGCCCAGCTGCAGCGTCTTGCCCACCTCCAGGCCCTCGAACTGGGCCTTGGCCCCCTTGCCCACCACGATCTCGCGCAGGCCGGGTTTGAAGCGGCGGCCTTCAATGATGCGGATCGTGTTGCGCACTTCCCAGGCCTTGTCGCCGACCCCACGGAACTGCACGTTGGTGTCGCTGTGGTCGCTGCGCGAGAGCAGGCTGATCACCTGCGACAGCTCGGCCGACACCAGCGGCTTGCCATCGGTGCCACGGGCCACGCCGGGCAGGTTTTGGATCAGCGGCAGCTGGTCACGCATGATCACCGAGTTGGTCTCGGCCTGCGAACCACCGCGCAGCACGATGGCCACATCGTCACTGCCGCTGCGGTTGAGCGTGGCCTTGAAGCCATCGCCCATCGCCAGCATCGCCACCAGTACGCCGACCACGCCGGCAATGCCGACCACGATCACCGACGAGGCGCCCCAGCGCTGCGGCAGGCTGGCAATGCCGATGCGCGCGGCCGCCAGCGACAGCCGTCCGCTGCGGGTCAGCAGCAGCCAGGCGGCCAAGGCCACCGCGATGACCAGCACCGCCGGCCACGGCAGCACGATCCAGACCGCCAATGCCACCGCCAGCAGCAGCACGGTCAACACGTTCCACATCCAGTGCGTTTTCATGGGGGGCTCCTCAGCGTCCGGCCAGTGCGTCGACGATCTTCAACCGCTGCGCGCGCAAGGCCGGCAGCAGGCCCACTACCACGCCGATCACCGCCATCAGGCCCAGCGCCATGGCCCAGGTCTGCACCGGTACGCCCGGCAGGCTGATCATGCCCTGGCTGTTGGCGCTGATCGCCGGCATCAGGATGGCGGCCAGACCCATGCCGATCAGCCCGCCCAGCACGATCAACAGCACCGACTCCACCATCACCAGTACCAGCACGGTGCCGTCCTTGAAGCCCAGTGTCTTGAGGATGGCCAGTTCCGGAATGCGCTCGCGCACCGCCTGGGCCATGGTGTTGCCGGTCAGCAGCACCAGGGTGAAGAACACCGCGGCCATGATGCCGGTGACGATCAGCCCGATGTCGGCGAACTGCTTGGCGAAGGCCTGCGAGAACGCCGCTTCGGTCTGCGACTTGGTTTCGCGGTCGGAATTGAGCGACAGCGCATCGATCGCCTGGGCCACGCGCGAGGCATGGGCCGGGTTGTCCAGCTGCACGGTGTAGAAGCTGACCTGGTTCTTGATGTAGTCGTTGGACTCGTCGAAATAGCTCCAGTGCAGCAGCAGCTGGTTCTCCGCACCGGCGTTGTTGCGGTCCTTGGCCCGATAGATGCCCACCAGTTCCAGCGGCCAATCATTGCTGCCCTTGCGCGGGAAGATGGTGGCCTGCATCGGAATCGTGTCGCCCAGCTTCCAGCCGAAGCGCTTGGCCAGGGTCTCGCCCACGATGGCGCCGGTGCGGGTGTTCTTGAACGCCTCGGCCTGCGCCGGCGGCAGCTCGAACTCCGGGTACAGGTCCATGTAGTTGTCCGACACCGAGAAACTGGGGAAGAAGTTCTTCGGGTCCTGGTAGATGCCGCCGAACCACATCGCGTAGTTCACCTTGCGCACGCCCGGGGTGGCTTCGATGTCACGCAGCAGGCGCAACGGCAGGCTCTGGGTGATCGAAAGCTTGGAGGACACCACCAGCCGCTTGGCGCCTTCGATGGTTTCGCCCCCGGAGTTGAACGCCACGCGCACCGAATCGAGCATGCCAAACAGCAGGAACGCGGCCACCACCGACAGCAGGGTCAGCAGCGTGCGTGTCTTGCTGCGGAACAACTGGGCCCAGACCAGCGAGAAATACTTCATCGCGGCATCCTCCGTCAGTGGGCCGCTGGCGCGCTGGCCAGTTCGCCCTTGTCCAGGTGCACGGTATGGGTGGCGTACTCGGCGGCCTTGGGGTCGTGGGTGACCATGATGATGGTCTTGCCGTGCTCGCGGTTGAGCTGCTGCAGCAGGCCCAGGATCTCCTCGGCCGACTGCCGGTCCAGGTCGCCGGTGGGTTCGTCGCAGATCAGGAAGGTGGGGTCGGACACGATCGCCCGTGCGATCGCCACGCGCTGCTGCTGGCCGCCGGATAGTTCATTCGGGCGGTGGCTGCGGCGGTCGGCCAGGCCCACCAGGGTCAGCGCGATCTCGGCGTTGCGCTTGCGCTGCGCCGCGCCCAGGTGGGTGAGCAGCAGCGGCAGTTCCACGTTCTTCTGCGCGGTCAGCATCGGCATCAGGTTGTAGAACTGGAACACGAAGCCGACGTGGTGGCTGCGCCAGGTGGACAGCTGGCCGCCACTCATGCGGTCGATGCGTTCGCCTTCGATCTCGATCTCACCGTCGCTGGGCGTGTCCAGCCCGCCGATCAGGTTGAGCAGGGTGGTCTTGCCCGAGCCGGACGGGCCCATCAACGCGACGAAATCGCCGCGCTGGATGTCCAGGTCGATGCCGTGCAGCACCTGCACCTTCTCGGGGCCACGCTGGTAGGTCTTGGTGATGTTGCGGAGCGAAACCAGGGTCGACATGGACGGTTCTCCGTGGATCAGGGCGAATCGAGGGCGGCGCGGCATGCGGCATGCGCCTGCCTGCGGCGGAATGAGGGCCGTGCCCGGGTGGGATGCGCAGTGGCAGACAGCGGCCCGCCTGCGCGCCTGCTCGGCACGGGTAGCGCACGTTCGAGGCCGCGCGCGGGGGCGCGCGGGTCACACACTGCGTCGCGCCGCCCAGCGGGGCGGCACGGCTTACTGCTTCGCTTCCACGACCTTGCCGCCGTCCTTCAGCTCCGCCGGCGGGTCCAGCACCACCACCTCGCCCGCGCTCAGCCCCTGGCTGACCTGGCGGTCGGTGTTGAGCGTGGCGCCGGCGGTGACCGTGCGCTGTTCCACGCGCTGGTCGTCCTTCACCACGAAGGCCACGGTGTTCTGGTCGCGCTCCACGAGGGCGGCCGCCGGCACGCGCACGCCCTTGGGCGCGGCCGCCTGCGCCGGCTGTGCGGCCTCCAGGAAGCTCACCCGCACGCCCATTTCCGGCACGATGCGCGGGTCTTTCACCTTCAGCGCCACGCGCACCTTGACCGTGGCCTTGCCGCGGTCGGCGGTGGGAATGATGGCGATCACCTCGGCCGGAATCTTCCAGTCCGGGTAGGCGTTGAGCGTGGCTTCGACCGGCATCTTCGGTTGCACGCGGCCAATGAACGACTCGCCCACCTCCACTTCGATCTCCAGCGACTCCATGTCCACGATGGTGCCGATGCCGGTACGGGTGAAGCCACCGCCGGCCGACAACGGCGACACGATCTCGCCCGGCTGCGCAGCCTTGGCGGTGACCACGCCGGAGAACGGCGCGCGCACGGTGTTGTTGTCCACGCCCAGGTCGGCGATGGCCAGTGCGTCGTTGGCCACCTTGGTATTGCGTTCGGCGGTGCGCAGCTGCGCGCGCAGGCTGTCACGCTGGGAAATGGCCAGGTCGTACTGCGAGCGGGACACCAGCTGCTGGCCCACCAGCGTCTGCAGGCGACCGGCTTCGGCGTTGGCCTGCGCCACCTGCGCCTGCAGCCCGGCCAGCTGGCTGCGCGCGGCCTCCAGCTGCGAGGCCGACAGGCTGCGCTGGGCGTTGGCATCGATCGGGTCGAGCGTGGCCATCACCTGGCCTTCTTCCACCCGCATGCCTTCTTCGATCATCACCTCGCGCACCTTGCCGGTGATCTTGGCCGACACCGTGGCCATGCGCCGCGCCACCACGTAGCCGCTGGCATCGAGCACCGAACCGCTGGCGCCGCCCTGCTGGATGGCCACCACCGGCGCGGTGGTCACCTCGATCGGGCGTTGCCGGCCGAACACGAACCAGCCGATGCCAACGAGCAGCAGCACGGCGACGATGGCCAGCCCGATCCACAGCCCACGGCGGGGCGCGGACGGCGGCGGGGTCGCCTTGCGGTCGATGCGGAGTTCCTTGAGCAGTTCAGCGGATGCGTTCATCGTAAGTCTGGACGGGGAATCGGGCCGAGTGTGACCGCAACGGCGGCCGGGGACAAACCGGCACCGGGCCGGGGAGGTGCACAGCATGCCCGCCGACCGGGGGCCACGGCAGTGACAGCTGTCACCTGCTTGCGCTGACGGTGGCCACTGGGACCGCGCCCGCCGTGGCGCGACGCTGTGCCGAACCCGTCACGGAGTACCCCGATGTCCGTTTCCTGCCCGACTGCCCTGGCCACGCTGCGCGATGCGCAGGTGCATTACGGTGCTGTCGCCGCGCTGCAGGGCGTGAGTTTTTCGCTGCAGCGTGGCGAAGTGCTGGCCCTGCTCGGCCGCAACGGCGCGGGCAAGAGCACCGCGATTTCGGTGCTGCTGGGCCTGCGCGCCCTTGATGCCGGCCATGCCGAGCTGCTGGGCGGCGACCCGCAACAGCGGGCCAGCCGGCGCGGTATCGGGGTGATGCTGCAGAGCACCGCACTGCCGCCGGTGCTGCAGGTGGACGAACTGATCGCGCTGGGCAGCGCCTGCTACGACGACCCACGCCCGCTGGCCGAGTGCCTGGCACTGGCCGGGCTGACCGATCTGGCACGGCGCCGTTACGGCCAGCTGTCCGGTGGCCAGCAGCGCCGCGTACAGTTCGCCATCGCGCTGTGCGGGCGGCCGCAGCTGCTGTTCCTGGACGAGCCCACCACCGGCCTGGACATCCAGGCCCGGCAGGCGCTGTGGCAGGCGATCCGGCAGCTGTCCAGCGAAGGCTGCGGCGTGCTGCTGACCACCCATTACCTGGAAGAGGCCGAAGCGCTGGCCCAGCGCGTGGTGGTGATCGAACAGGGCCGGGTACTGGCCGATGGCCCGCTGGCGCAGTTCCGTCAGCAGCTGGCCCCGCGCCGGATCCGCTGCCGCAGCGCGCTGGATGCCGACGTGCTGAAAACCTGGCCCGGGGTGCGCGAGGTGCAGCGCGATGGGCTGCGCCTGCAGCTGCTGGCCGAACCGGCCGAGCCGGTGGTGGCGCGGCTGCTGGCTGAAGACCCGCAGCTGCAGGAACTGGAAGTACATGGCGGCGGCCTGGCCGACGCCTTCGTCGAACTGACCCGGGAGGCCGCATGAACACCCTGACCACCGTATCGACCACGCGCCCGCGCGCGTCCACCTGGCGGATCTACCGCGCCGAAGCGCTGTGCGAACTGCGCCGTGCCTGGCGCACGCCCGCCTTCGCAGTGCCCTCGCTGCTGTTCCCGGTGCTGTTCTATGCGCTGTTCGGCATCCTACTCGGGCGCGGCCACGCGCCACAGTACCTGCTGGCCACTTACTGCGTGTTCGGTGCGATGGCCCCGGCGCTGTTCGGCTTCGGCGTGCAGCTGGCGCTGGACCGCGAAGGCGGCCTGCTCACGCTGAAGCGCGCGCTGCCGTTGCCGCCGATGGCCCCGTTGCTGGCGCGGCTGCTGATGGCCGTGCTGTTCGCGCTGCTGGTGGCGCTGGTACTGCTGGGGGTGGCGGCCTTGGCCGGGGTGGGCCTGGCGCCGGCCATGGTGCTGCGGCTGCTGGCCGTGGCCGCCTTCGCTGCGCTGCCGCTGGGCGCGATCGGGCTGTGGATCGGCAGCCATGTCAGTGCCAGTGCGGCCCCGGCGGTGGTCAACCTGGTGTACCTGCCGCTGGCGCTGCTGTCAGGGCTGTGGCTGCCGCTGTCGATCCTGCCGCCGGTGTTCTCCACGCTGGCCCCGCTGTGGCCCACCTGGCACCTGGCCCAGCTGGCGCTGCCGGCGGTGGGCCTGCCGGCCCAGGGCAGCACGTGGGTGCACATCACGGTGTTGCTGGCGGTCACCGGCGTAGCGCTCGGGCTGGCGCGGCGGCGCCTGCGCCGGGTTGGCTAAGCGACGGACGAAACTGGCATGATCGCGCCTGACCGCCCCGCCCTGGAACCGCCCGTGTCTTCGCGCTGGATCGCCTCGCTGCTGCGCCCCGCGCCGGACTCGTCGGTGGCCGACAACCTGCGCCGCGGCAAGCCGGCCTGGGCCGATGCCGTGCATCTGCTGTGGAGCGGGTGGGTGTTTTTCACCCCGATCTTCGGCACCGGCTACACGCTGCGCTGGCTGTGGCTGACGCTGCTCACCTACCCGGTGTTCCTGGCGCTGTACGGCCGCCTGCTGCTGGCCCCGCGCCACCATGGGCCGCGCTATGCGCTGGCAATGGTGGCGATGGGGCTTTCACTGCTGCCCTGGTACCCCGCAGGCATCAGCTACTTCATCTTCGGCTGCGTGATGATGCGGGTGTGCCGGGGAACCGGTCTCTGGCGCTACCTGGTCCAGCTGCTGCTGCTCAACGCGCTGTTCGTGGGCATTGCGCTGTGGGTGGGGTATCCCTGGCAGCTGGTGGTGTGGATACCGTCGATGGGGCTGATCATCGGCATCATCGTCAACGTGGAGAGCATCAACAAGGACCGTGATGCGGCGCTGCAGCTGTCGCAGGAGGAAGTGCGCCGGCTGGCCGCCACCGCCGAACGCGAGCGCATCGGGCGCGACCTGCACGACCTGTTGGGGCATACGCTGTCGTTGATCACGCTGAAACTGGAACTGTCGCGCAAGCTGTTCGATCGGGATCCGGAGGCCTCGCGCCGCGAAGTGACCGAAGCCGAAGCGATCGCGCGCCAGGCCCTGGCCGAAGTACGCAGCGCAGTGACCGGGATCCGCGCCAGCGACCTGGCCGCCGAACTGGCCTCGGCGCGCCTGTTGCTGGAGTGCCAGCACGTGCACCTGCACTACGGGCCGCCGCCGCCGATGCCGCCGGAGGTGGAGCGCGGGTTGTCGCTGGTACTGCGCGAGGCCGCCACCAACATCGCCCGGCACGCGCAGGCGCACCAGGCCTGGATACGTTTTGAACAGGAAGGGCGCAGCTTGTTGATGGAGATCCGCGATGATGGCCGCGGCGGCGTGCAGGCCGACGGCAACGGGTTGGGGGGCATGCGCGAACGCGCCATTGCATTGCACGGCACGCTGGTAGTGCAGTCGGTGAAGGGCGAGGGCACCTGCGTAACGGTGCGCGTTCCGCTGCCTGCGGCCACTGCGGCGATGACTGCGTTGCCGACCGACCTGCCAACGGCACCGTCGCTGCCTGCGGGCGGGCCGGCATGATCCGCATTGTATTGGCCGAAGACCAGGCGATGGTGCGCGGCGCGCTGTCGGCGCTGCTGGGCCTGGAGCCGGACATCGAGGTGCTGGGCAGCGCCGCCGATGGCGAGGCGGCCTGGCGCATGCTGCAGCAGTTGCAGCCGGACATCCTGGTGACCGACATTGAAATGCCCGGCCTGTCCGGGCTGGAGCTGGCCCAGCGCATCGCGCGCCAGCAGTTGCCGATCAAGGTGGTGATCGTGACCACCTTCGCGCGCTCGGGCTTCCTGCGCCGGGCACTGGATGCCGGCGTCTGCGGGTACCTGCTCAAGGACGCGCCGGCCGAACGCCTGGCCGATGCCCTGCGCCAGGTGCAGCGCGGCGGACGCGCGATCGACCCGCAGCTGGCGCTGGATGCGTGGTCGCAGGCCGACCCCCTCAACGACCGCGAACGCCAGGTACTGCGCCTGTCGGGCGACGGGCGTTCGGCCAGCGAGATCGCCAGCCAGCTGGGCCTGTCGCACGGCACGGTGCGCAACTACCTGTCCGAGTGCATCGGCAAGCTGGGCGTGGCCAACCGCATCGAGGCGTATCGGCTGGCGCGGCAGAAGGGCTGGCTGTAGGCGAGCGCGTATCCTGTGCGCTCCATGGACCGGAAGCGCACCCGATGAAACACCACTTCGCCGATCTCATCGACCGTACCGGTGGGGTGTGGACCATCACGCCGAACGCGCAGCGCTGGTCCTGCCATTACGACGACGTGGCCGATGCGCCCGACGACGCCACCCGGCTCACGCTGACCCGCCACGACCGCAACTGGGTGCGCGTGTTGGCGCTGGCGCAGCTGCGCGAACTGACCCTGCACGAGCCCGACCAGGCCCAGCTGGCGGCGTTGGCCCAGCTGCCGCAGCTGACCGCGTTGCGGATCAGCCATGCGCGGCCGAAGACGCTGGCGATGCTGGAGGGCATGCACGACCTGCGCGAGCTGGTGCTGGAGTATGTCTCGGCATTCTCCGATCTTTCGCCCGTGGGCCGCCTGCCGGCGTTGCAGGCGCTGCATTTGGAGAACCTGCGCCGGGTCCATGATTTTTCCGGCCTGGCCGGCGCCACTGCCCTGCGCGACCTGACCCTTCTCGGCACCCTGGACTGGAACCAGCCGGTGGACGACTTCGATTTTCTGGCTGGCCTGCCCGCGCTGGAGCGGTTGCACGCCTCCTGGTTCCGCGCGCCGAAGGTGTCGCCGGTGATGGGCGCGCTGCGGGCGTTGCCGCGCCTGGCCACGTTGGAAATGGGCATGGCCAGCCTGCCGCTGGAAGAGTTCGCCTGGGTCGAGGCGAACCTGCCGCACGTGGACGGTGCGGTGCGACCGGCCACCGTTCCAACCCAGGGCCAGGACCATGAAATCGGCGCCCGCGATCCGCGCGCGAGCATGCCCCTGGCCGAGTTCTACCAGCACATCGACGTGTACGTGGGGCACCAGGGGAAGCGCTTCAGAAGCACCGGGTTCGAGGCCATGCTGCTGGGCAAGGGCGAGCGCAACGCCACCGGCACGCCCGAGGCGGTGCTGGCCAAATGCATCCGGCACCGCGAGCGCTACCGCGCCCTCGTCGACGCCCACCGCGCCGCCCGGTAGGCACCCACCGTGGATGGGTGCAACGCAATCGCACCGGTAGTGCTGGCCGCTGGCCGGCTCCTCGCAACGCTGACCGGAGGGCCATCTACCGACCAACGGTCGGTAGCTACCTGGCAGGCGTCCGTTTACCGAGGATCGACATCAGCCGGTCGCGTACGCCCCGGTCCCTTCGCCATCGCCTGGAATACCCCATCCCGGCGCACCCACAGGTGGAACAGCGCGGCCGACAGATGCACCACCACCGTGGCGAACAGCGCATAGGCCAACAGGCTGTGCGCATTGCGCAGCGCGGCGTACAGCGACGGATCATGCGGCACGATCGGCGGCAGGTTGACGCCGGACCACATCACGATCGGATAGCCACCGGCCGACAGCATCGACCAGCCCACCAGCGGCATCGCCAGCATCAGCCCGTACAGCACCCAGTGCGAGGCATGCGCGGCAGCGGCCTGCCAGGCCGGCAGGTCGGCCGGCAACGGCGGCGGCCGGTGGCGCAGGCGGTTGTACAGGCGCACCAGCACCAGCAGCAGGATCGCGATGCCCAGCGGCCGGTGCAGGTCGACCAGCATCGGCCGCCACTGAAGCGCGGCCACCATGCCCACGCCCACGAACAGCATGGTCAGGATCATCGCCGCCATCAGCCAGTGCAGCACCCGCGCGGTAAGGTTGAAGTGGCCATTCTCGCGGTTCATTTCGCACCTTCCTTGCCGGTGGCAGCGGCACCCTTGCCGCTGGCGATTTCGCGCTCGCGGCGGTTGAACGACTGCGAGTACACGGCCGAGCGTGCCGCCAGGATCGGGTCACCGGAGCCGGCGATGCCGCTGGGCAGGATCAGCGGGTCGTAGTTGAGGTCGCGGCACGCGCCCTCGGCCTGCGGCTGCATCGACACCAGGCTCAGCGTGCCTACCTTGAGCTGGCGGCGTTGCGCCGGCCACACCTGCGACGGGTCATCGATCGGGTCGCCAGCTTCGGCAAGCGTCACCCACATGTCCCAGCGCACCGGGCCCTGGGCCAGCCGTTGCGCGAATTCGTCGGCCAGGTAGTCCAGCCCGGCCTGCGCGCGCTGGTCGGCGGTCATCTCCACGAACGGGGCCTGCGGGCGCATGCTCCAGCGCACGAAGTGCCGGCTGCCGTCGGCGGCGGTGAAGCGGAAGCTGTTGACCCCGTTGTAGTCGGTGTTGGCCCAGCTGTTGGACCAGGGCGCGGTCTTGGCCCATTCCCCGAAGGCGCGCGCGCTGGGGTATTTGGCCTGCACCGCGGCCATCTTCGCCGGGTCCGGTTTGCCGGTGGCCGGGTCGGGAATGCCGGCCCGGGTCTGCTCAAGGAAGGCCTCGGCGGTGGGCACGGCGAAGAACGGGAAGCTGTTCATCGCGGTGCGCCATTCCTGGCCGTCATCGCTCACCAGCTGCAGCGCCATGCTGCGCACGCGCGCGTTGGCATCGGCACCGTGCGGGTCGCCGCCGCCGATCGACAGGCGGCCCAGCACCGGCACCTGCGCCTGGCGGAACACGCGGGCCGAACTCAACGCGGCACCGTCCGGCGTGCCTTGGAAACTACCGCTTACGCACACGCCCTTGCTGTGCGCGCGGCGGAACCCGGGGTGCGGCGGACCGGTGGCCTCGATGCTGTCAGTGAAGGCCTGCGCGGTGGCGCGGTCGCGACCGATCCAGCCGGCCAGCCAGGCAAACGCCAGTACCAGCAGGCCGGCAATCAGCGCGATCAGCGCGATCCACAGCAGCGGCGACGGGGGACGCGGGGCGCCCGGCTCCTGGCCGGCGCGGGTGTAACCAAAGAGCGACATGTCCGGAATCCTGCCTTCACGATGCGTGTGGGTGGGCGACAGGCGCATGGTGTCAGAAGGCGGCGTGCGCCGATATTCACATTTTCGACAAGTATTGAAAACGCAGACGCGCAGCACGTAGTGCCGGGTTCTACCCGGCAGGCAGGACAGCGGGGCAGAGCCCCGCTCTACGGGTCAGGCGTAGCGCGCCTTCAGCATCGCCCACGCCGAGCGCAGCGCCAGCGCTTCGCCGCCGGCCGGGCGGCCCGGGCGTTCGCCGTCGTTCCAGGCGTACACGTCCAGGTGCGCCCAGACCTGGCCTTCGGCGATGAAGCGCTCCAGGTACAGCGCGGCGGTGACCGAGCCGGCCATGCGCGAGCCGGCATTGGCCAGGTCGGCGATGCCGCTGTGCAGGTAACGCAGGTACGGGCGCCACAGCGGCATGCGCCAGACCGGGTCGCGGGTCCGTTCGCCGGCCTGCTGCCACTGCTGGGCCAGGGTGTCATCGTTGCTGAACAGTGCCGGCAGGTCCGGGCCCAGGGCGATGCGTGCCGCGCCGGTGAGGGTGGCGAAGTCGAGCACGATCTGCGGCTGTTGTTCGCTGGCGTAGGTGAGGGCATCGCACAGCACCAGCCGGCCCTCGGCGTCGGTATTGTCGATCTCGATGCTCAGCCCCTTGCGGGTGGCGATCACTTCGCCCGGTCGGAATGCATCCGGGCCGATCGCGTTTTCCACCGCCGCAATCAGCAGGGTCAGCTGCACCGGCAGCTGCTGGGCCATGATCAGCCCGGCCAGTGCCAGCGCATGCGCCGCGCCGCCCATGTCCTTTTTCATGTTGCGCATGCCGTCGGCCGGCTTGATGTCCAGGCCACCGGTATCGAAGCACACGCCCTTGCCCACCAGCGCCACATGCGGCTGGCCGACGTTGCCCCAGCGAAGCGCGATCAGGCGCGGTGCACGGTGCGAGGCGCGGCCAACGGCGTGGATGGCCGGGAAATTCTGCGCCAGCAGTGCATCACCGGTGATCACCTCCACCTGCGCACCATGTGCATCGGCCAGCGCACGCGCGGCGTCTTCCAGCTGCTGCGGGCCCATGTCTTCGGTGGGGGTGTTGACCCAGTCGCGCACGCGCAGGCTGGCGGTCACCACATCGCGCACTTCGGCCGACGGCGTGGCCAGCAGCTGCGCCGGCGCGCGGTTGGGCTTGCGGTACCGTGCGAAGCGATAGCTGCCCAGGCCCCAGCCGAGGTGCAGCAGGGTTTCAACATCCGCCGGCAGCGCATCGGCCACCTTCCACACGGTGCCTTCGGGCAGCGCGAACGGCGCATGCGCGTACGCATAGGCATCGCCGGGATCACCCACGCCCACGATCGCACCGGCCAGGCCATGCTCGCCGGGCAGCAGCACCACGCTGCCACCGCTGCCGTTGAAATGCTGCGCATCGATCCAGGCAACCAGCGCCTCGCTCTGCTGCGCGCGCCAGGCGGCAAACTGGGTGCGCTCCATCACGTGCAGCGGAAGGGCCTTGGCGGCGTCGGTGGTGAAACCGTTGATCTGGCTCATGCGGGAAAAGGCTCCGTTCGTGGTCAGGCGTGCTGCGCCGATGCGTTCGCATCGAGCCAGTCGGCCAGCCCGGTCAGGGTGTCGAACTGCAGGTCAGGCTGCAGCGAAGGGTGGTTCCAGACGTGCGCTTCGCGGTTGATCCAGCAGCCGCGCAGGCCGGCCTGCATGGCGCCCACCACGTCCATCTCGGCGTGGTCGCCCACGTGCAGCACATGGGTGGGGGCAACGCCAAGGCGTTCGCAGGCGGCGTGGAAAATGCTGGCCGCCGGCTTGGCCGCGCCGTGTTCGCGCGAGCCCAGCTGGAAGCTGAAATGGTGGGCCAGGCCGATCCGCTGCAGGTCGGCGTTGCCGTTGCTGAGCGCGGCCACCGGCACCTTCGCGGCGATCCGGGCCAGCGCGTCCAGTGCGTCCGGGTAGAACTCCACCTGGTTGCGCGCGGCGTAGAACGCCTCGTAGGCCGGCTCGAGCAGGGCCAGGTCGGCGCCACTTTTCTCCAGCGCTTCGTGCAGGGTCAACCGGCGCAGCGCGCTCAGGTCGTGGTGCAGCTGCGGGTTGTCGTGGAAGGAGCGCTCGCGCAGTTCCCGCATGGCCGCCACGGGATACATCGCGGCGGTGGCGGGGCTGTGCTGCAGCATCCAGTCAAACAACACCTGGTCAATGCGCGCGCCGATGGGGGCGAACGGCCACAGGGTGTCGTCGAGGTCGAGGGTGATGGCTTGGACGGGGAAATTCACCCCGCCATTCTACGCCTGCGCGCGCGGGCTTTCATGGCGCGCGCAGGCAAGTCCCCGGTGAAGGCCCCTCGGCGCAGGTCGCAGGAACAGCGGATGGATGCCTGGCCATCCTGCTGCCGCACTTTCAGGTCATGGCATCACAGGCTCATTCGAGCAACCGCGCCCAGCCGTGCATACCGTCCAGCCGTGCCAGCACCAGCTTGACGCAGACCAGCAGCGGCACCGCCAGCAGCAGCCCGATCATGCCCCACAGCCAGCCGAACACCAGCAGCGACAGGATCAGGATCAACGGCGAGATCGCCATGCGCCGGCCCAGCACGATCGGGGTAACAACCTGGCCTTCAATGGTGTGCAGGGCCAGGTAGCAGGCCGCCGGCAGCAAGGCCTTGAGCGGATCGCTGAACTCCACAAAGCCCATCAACAGCATCAGCGCCACGCCGATCAGCGGCCCCACGTAGGGCGCAAAGTTCAGCAGGGCCGCCACCGTGCCCCACAGCAGCGCTTCCTGCAGGCTGATCCCGAGCAGCAGCAACACGCCGGAAAACACCAGCCCCACCAGGGTGTTGATGACGGTGATGGTGAGGACGTAACGCGACACCTCGCGTTCGATCGAGCGCAGGATGTCGGTGGTGAAGCGTTGCTGCTGGCGGCTGGGGAACAGCGCGATGGCATGCTTCTGCAGGTTCTGCCCGTAGATCATGAAGAACAGCGTCAACAGCACCACCGCCAGTACCGAGGCGGCCAGTCGCGGCGCGCGGGTCAACACCTTGTACGGGTCGTCCAGCTGGGTGCGCACGATCTGCACGCGTCGGCTGCTTTCGCCCCCGGCGACGCGGGCGAAGTTCTCCGCGGCCTGGTTGGCCTGCTGCACCGGCTTGGTCAGGTCCTGCACCTGGCGGGCCACCTTGCGCAGCTGCTGCGGGGCTTCCTGCGCCCACTCCATGGCCGGCCCCACCAGCTGCACGCCCAGCGCGGCGGCACCACTCAGGCCCACGCCCAGCACCAGCACCGCGCCCAGGAAGCGGGGAATCCAGAGCTTGCCCAGCAGCCGCAGGATGGGGTTGCAGACCAGTGCAAGGAACATCGCCAGCAGCACCGGCAGGATCACCTCCTGCGCGGCCCAGAGCGTGAACCCCACGGCCAGCGTGGCCAGCACCACCAGCGACATCGGCGCGCGCGGGCGGGGCGGTGGGGGCGCGGTGACGGTGTCATCGAGGGAAACGGCAGGAACGCTCATGCGGGCGCCGGGCAGGAAAGGTGCGCCATTATTGGGCAAGCCAGGTGCGGGCGGCGTGTTGGTGGCGGGGTCAAAACGCATCCGCGCCGGCGCGGGATACACCCCGGCCAGCCGTCTGCGCGGCACGCAATAAAAAAACCCCGCCGCGGTGGGCGGCAGGGCTTCAGATGCATTACCCCGGCGGATCGGCCGGACTCAGCGTTCGGAAAGATCCGTCGCCGCTTCGGCCGGCTGCGGTTGGCGCTGGTCATCGGCATCAACACGCGGTGCTGCAGCGGCCGCGGCGCGTGGCGCGGGCGGCTGGCGCGGCACGCCGTCCACCGCATCGTCCACCTTGTCGGCGGCCTGCTCGGCGGTATCGGCCGCTTCACTGGCCTGCATCGACGCAAACGCGGCCTGGGTACTGGCCAACAGGTTGGACACCGAGCCGATCATCTGCAGCCAGCGTGCCCCCTGGACCTTCGCCCCGAGCCCGGTGGGCTCCAGCTTGCCGGCCAGGAAACCGCCGGCCAGGCCCACGGTGATGATGCGCAACGGCGTCCAACCGGCCCGCCATGCGTCGCTGAGGGTGAACCAGCTGCTGCGGGTTTTCTCCACCCGCACCGCCACCACCAGTTCGGCACGCTGCACGCGTTGCCGCAAGGCTTCAAAATTCATCGCTTGGCCCCCGTCGTATCGACGTCGGCATCGGGATCTTCTTCGCTCGGTTCGTCATACAGCCCCAGCCGCGACAACTGGCGACGGGTGGCATGCATGCCGGTATGGCGGAAGAAGAACGACACCCGCCACATGGCATAGCCGGTCACGATCAGGCTGAGGATCGAGGTGATCAGCAGCGAGTGGAACCAGGTCATGCCCCAGCGCACCATCAGCGCGATCAGCGTGCCGGCCAGCAACAGCCAGGCCGACGCACCGAACACGATCGCTACGCCACTCCACGCCAGCGCCCGCCCGAAGGCACTGCGCGCCAGCGCGAAATCGGCCGAGGCCAACCGACGCAGTGACCGCAGCGTGTGCTTGGCCGACTCCACGGTGTCACGACCGGCGGCACCCACCTGGCGGATGCTCTCATCCAGGTGGGGCGCCTTCTCAGCGCCGTCCGGTGGCGGGGTGTCCGCGCCACCGGTGGCGGTCGACTGGGCTTGATCGCTCACGCCGGATTACTTGTCGCCGCCGCTGCGGGCCAGCTTGGCGATGATCCAGCCAGCGGCGAAGGCGACACCGAAGGAGGCCAGCGGACGCTCGCGGATGAGCTCGGCGGCGCTGTCCACCAGGTCCTTGCCCTTGTCCATCAGGGCATCGACCTGTTCCTTGGCGGCGGCACCACCGAACTCGGCGGCAGCCAGGCCCGACAACGCGGTGTCGGACAGCTCGGCCTTGACGTTGGCCTTGCCGATCCGCAGTTCGTCGCCCGCGGCACCGGTGGCGCCCTTGATCGCGCCGCCTGCAGCGGTGGCGGCCGACTTCAGGTGCGAACCGGCTTCGCCCAGGTGTTCCTTCAGGTTTTCGGTATTGGTGGGGCTCATCGTGACTCTCCGTTATGTGCGATGGGGAAGGTGACCGGGCAGGAACCGCGGTAACGAACTCAAGGTAATAGCATCGGCCGGGTGTAGAGGGTGTTAGCTGGCGTGAGATGCGCGCGAAGGCCGGCTGACCGGTTCAGCGCATCACCAGCACGCCCGGCGTGTTGCCCCGCACGATGCGCAGCACCAGCTGCGGCGGGCGCTGCTGGAAGTTGGCGCGCCAGCTGGCCAGGTCGGCGAACTCGCCGGCGGTGGTCTCGGTGATCACATCGCCGGCGGCAAGGCCCGAGCTGGCCGCGCGGCTGCCGCGCTTGACCTCGCTGACCTGCACGCCGCTGATGCCGGCCTGGCGCAGCGACTCGGGCAGGTCCACGAAGGTGGCCCCGGCCAGGCGCGGGTCGAGCGTGTCGCCGCTGACCGCACGCGCCTGTTCCTTCAGCGTGGCCTTGAGCTGCTGCGCCTTGCCGTCGCGGCGGATGTCCAGGGTGAGCGTGCTGCCCACCGGCGCCAGGCCTTCAATGTTGTGCAGCGCCTGCGCGCTGTCCACGCGCTGGCCGTTGGCCGACACCACCACATCGCCCGGGCGCAGGCCGGCGGCGGCCGCGCCGGAGCCGGCCAGTACCCGCGTGACCAGCGCGCCGCGCGCTTCGTTCAAGCCCAGGCCCTGGGCGATCTGCTGGGTCAGGTTCTGCGCTTCCACGCCCAGCGTGCCGCGCACCACCACGCCATGCTTGACCAGCTGGTCCACCACGTCGCGTGCCAGGTTGGACGGAATGGCCAGGCCCAGGCCGATGTTGCCGGCCATGCTGCCCTGCGGATTGAAGCTGGCGGTATTGATGCCCACCAGCTGGCCCTGCAGGTTGACCAGCGCCCCGCCGGAGTTGCCCGGGTTGATCGAGGCGTCGGTCTGGATGAAGTTCTGGTAGCCCAGCCCACGGATGCCGCTGCGGCCCACCGCCGAGACGATGCCGGAGGTGACGGTCTGGCTGAAACCGAACGGGTTGCCGATGGCCACCACGAAGTCGCCCACGCGCAGCTGGTCGCTGTTGCCCAGCGGCAGGGCGGTGAGCTTGTCGGCGGGAATGCGGATCAGGGCGATGTCGGTGTCGCGGTCCGAGCCGATGAACTCGGCCTTGACCGTGCGCCCGTCGGCCAGCGTCACCTGCACGTCGTCGGCATTGTCGATGACGTGGTGGTTGGTCAGCACCAGCCCGGCGCTGGCATCGATGATGACGCCCGAGCCCAGCGATTCGTTGATGCGTTCCTGCGGCACTTCCGGGAACAGCCGGCGGAAGAACGGGTCATTGAAGTAGGGGTTGCGTACCCGCACCACCTGCTTGGTGTTGACGCTGACCACCGCGGGCATCGCCCGTTCCAGCATCGGCGCCAGTGACGGCACCGGCTGGCCGGCGACCGAGGCCGGCAGTGCGGCGGTGGCCGGAATGACCAGCGACGCCGGCGCTGCCTCGGCACGGTTGTCCAGGTGCGCGTTGATCGCCGAAGCGACGAAGCCACCGAAGGCGGCGGCAAGGGCGAGCGTGAGCAGGGTGGGGAGCGGTCGCATGGTCCGTCGGTTCCGTAACGAAGAGCGGCGTGGGAGGTGGAAGCCTCTATAAGGTAAAGCAAGCTGAATGAGTGTGGCCGCCCGCGCCTAAACCGCGAATGAAATCCGGAACGCCGCGCGGCCGCCATCGCACCGACCCTGCCGCCTGCCTCGGTTCAACGTGCCGCTGCACGACACCCCTGCTCGGCGCGCCGGCGGCCAGGATGGACGCCCTGCACGGTCCCCCGTTTTCCACCCCGCCACGTTCCACTGCACGGTGCCAAGGCAGCCGGATCCGGCCAGCACCGTCTGCCGTTTCGCGCGCGAAGGCAGCGCAGTTGTGCAGTAAAGGGCAACCAACCGATCCGCGTCCGACACCCAATTGCACACCGCCACGCAACTGCCCGACGCATGCAGGGAAGGCAGGCGCGACAACGCGCGCGCGGTGCACGGAAGCTGTTTTAAAGGGGTTTGCTGCCGATGCCAGGTTTGCCGGGCAGCGCTGGCGTCGTCCCGCCAAGCACAAGTGCGGCTCACAGGCTGCGACAAGACCGTTCCACGATGGACCGCGCCGGTATAGCATCGCCAGCGATTTAACTGACCAGGCCCCTTAGGAGGCAATCATGAGCAACGGTAATGGTGTGACCGCGACCCTGTCGCAGGGCGTCGACGAAGTAAAAGAAGTGGCCGGCAACGTGGGCGAGACCATCGCTACCGCTGCTGAAGATGCCGTGGCGTCGGTGAAGAAGACCGTCAAGCGCGCACGCAAGGCTGCCAACACCCAGGTTGCCAAGGTCAAGAAGGCCGTGCAGAAGGCCGAGAAGACCGTCGCCAAGAAGGCCGACAAGGCGGCCAAGTCGGTCGGCAAGACCCTGGCCACCGCCAAGAAGAAGCTGGAAGCGGCCAAGAGCAACGCCAAGGCCGAAGCCGCCTCGCTGAAGAAGCAGGTTGCCAAGAAGAAGGTCGCCGCTGAAAAGGCCGTGACCAAGACCACCAAGGCCGCCAAGAAGGTTGCCGGCAAGAAGGTCGCCACCGCCAAGAAGGCCGTGACCAAGAAGACCGCCGCCGCCAAGAAGGTGGTGGGCAAGAAGGTCGCCGTGGCCAAGAAGGCCGTGGCCAAGAAGACCGCGACCGCCAAGAAGGTTGTCGGCAAGAAGACCGCCGTGGCCAGGAAGACCGTCGGCAAGAAGGTCGCCGTGGCCAAGAAGGCTGTGGCCAAGAAGTCCGCGACCGCCAAGAAGGTTGTCGGCAAGAAGACCGCCGTCGCCAGGAAGACCGTCGGCAAGAAGGTTGCCGTAGCCAAGAAGGCTGTGGCCAAGAAGTCCGCGACCGCCAAGAAGGTTGTCGGCAAGAAGACTGCCGTCGCCCGCAAGACTGCCGGCAAGAAGGTCGCCGTCGCCAGGAAGACCGTCGGCAAGAAGACCGCCGTTGCCAGGAAGGCCGTCGCCAAGAAGAGCGCCGTGGCCAAGAAGGCTGTCGGCAAGAAGACCGCCGTTGCCAAGAAGGCCGTTGCCCGCAAGGCCGCCCCGGCCAAGCGTGCGGCCAAGCCGGTGGCCCGCAAGGCTCCGGCCAAGCGCGCCCGCAAGTAAGGCGTGACCACGGCGCCTGCCTGCGGGCGGGCGCCGTGATGCGGTTGCAGGGGTGTGCCGCCCTGCGCGCGGGGAACCGTTCTGGTTGCCGCCGCCCCCTTCCGTTTGCACAAAGCTGAAGCGGTTTACGCAATACCCGCGTCAGAATGTTGGCGCGCGTCATGCAGAGATGGCAGAGTCGGGATCTCGAAGTCATGGGACGAAGGAACGCCCGATGTATGCCGAAGCCCTCACCGCCGGTCACGCGCTCATGCGCCTGCACCAGGACCACCGCCTGATCCGTGTCGATACCGTGCTGGACCCGCAGACCTTCCTGGTCAAGCGGTTCGACGGCAGCGAACGCGTGTCCCATCCCTTCGCCTACCAGGTCGAGCTGCTCTCGGTGCAGCCCCGGCTGGAGCTCAAGCAGCTGGTGGGCCAGCCGCTGCGGCTGATCCTGGGCGACGAGTTCGGTGGCCATGGCATCCACGGCTACGTGCGCGAGTTCGCCAGCACCGGCCGCGAGGCGCAGTTCAGCGTCTACCGCGCCGAGATCGCGCCGTGGTTCGCCTTCCTGGACTACACCAGCAACTGCCGCATCTTCCAGGACATGAACGTGCTGAAGATCGTGGAAACGGTGTTCGCCGATTACCCCGACCTGGCCCGCTTCGACTACGACCTGGACACCGGCAAGTTGCCCAGGCTGCCCTACTGCGTGCAGTACAACGAGTCCGATTTCGCCTTCGTCTCGCGCCTGCTCGAAGACGCCGGCATCTACTACAGCTTCCGCCACGATGAAGAGGGGCACACCCTGCTGCTCAGCGACGACTCCACCCTGAGCGTGGCGCTGGGCGAGCCAGCCCCGGTGTACTTCCGGGCGGATCAGGGCGTACAGCAGCAGACCGGCCTGCACCGCTGGGGTGCCCGCCGCCGGGTGGGGCCGGCCGCGCATGCACTGAGCAGTTTCGACTTCAAGCAGCCCAGTACCCCCTTGCGCGTGGTGCGTGGCAACGAGGCGCCGCGGGGCGTGCTGCCCGAACTTACCCAGTACCGTTACGACGGGGCGGCCCGCTTCGCCGACAGCCGCATTGGCGAGGCGCTGGCGGCGGTGCGCAACGAAGAAACCGCGTGGCCCACCAAGCTGTTCGAATGCGCCGGCAACGCCGCCGGGCTGCAGGCGGGCGGCTGCTTCACCCTGGAGCAGCAGCCGGACTTCATCGGCCGCGGTGCTGAAGACCGCCAGTTCTTCGTGGTGCGCCTGCAGCGCGAAGGGCGCAACAACTTCGCCAGCGATTTCGCCAGCGCCGAAGTGCCCAGCCACGCCATCGAGGCCGAGGTGCTGCGCCGCAAGATTCCCTACCGCCCGCTGCGGCAGACCCCGTGGCCGCGCATGCCCGGCCCGCAGACCGCCACCGTGGTCGGTCCGCCCGGCGAAGAGCTGCATGCCGACGCCTACGGCCGGGTGAAGGTGCAGTTTCACTGGGACCGCAAGGAAGACCGCCGCGACAACGGCGCCGAAAACAGCTCCTGCTGGATCCGCAGCGCCAGCCCGTGGGCCGGCGCGGACATGGGCGGGGTATCGCCGCCGCGCGTGGGCCAGGAAGTGGTGGTGGACTTCCTCGACGGCGACCCGGACCGCCCGATCATCACCGGCCGGGTGTTCAATGAAGAGAACATGCCGCCGTTCGGGCTGGAGGTGAGCGGCCTGAAGTCCAAGACGGTCAAGGGCGCCGGCTGGAACGAAATGACCATGCACGACACCGCCGGTGGCGAGCTGCTCAACATGCGTGCCCAGCGCGACATGGTCACCACCGTTCTCAACGACCAGAACGCCAGCATCCAGAACAACAAGTCCACCGCGGTGGCGGTGAACCACAGCATGAGCGTGGGCGCCAATCAGGACATCAGCGTGGGTGCCAACCGTGGCATCACCGTGACCGGCACCGACACCCTGGGCGTGACCGGCACGCGTACCACCAACGTTACCGGCGCGGTCACCCAGAACTACCAGTCCGGCCAGACCAAGACCATCGCCGCGGCCGGCTACACCGAAACCATCACCGGCGATTTCGGCACCACCCTGACCGGCAACTACACCAGCCAGCGCACCGGTACCTGGAAGGAAACCGTTACCTCCACCTCGCTGCGCCAGGTGATCGGCAAGGTCACCCAGGAGTACTCGGCCGGCCGCGAAACCACCATTACCGGGCTGGACAAGCGCGGCGTGCAGGGCGCGGTGGAAGACACCAACATCGGCGCGCGCACCGTGGGCGTGGACGGCACCTTCGAGCACGAAGTCACCGGCACCCACAGCCAGCTGTCCAATGGCGACATGACCCTCGGCTCGGCCAGCAAGCTCACCGCGGCGGTGGGCGGGGCCTTCATCGAGATCACCGACGGCGAGATCAAGATCTCCGCCGGCGGCTCGGAAGTGGTCATCAACAGCGGTGGCGTGTCGGTCAACGGCAGCGAGATCAAGCTCAACTGCTGACCGGTCCATCGGAGGGACACCCATGCACGACACCCCCATGCTGCGCGGCATCCAACGCCTCAGCGACGCCTGGCTCGCCGCCGCCGCCGACCCCAGCCGGCGGCTGCTGGTCTGGCGCCTGCCCGCCAACGCCAGCCGCCTGCTGGCCGCCTTCTTCGAGATGCAGCGGCACGACCAGGGCCGCGACACGCCGGACTATTTCCTGCGCGTGGATACGCCCTATGAGCTGGGCTTCCGCTACAGCCGGCAGATCAAGCAGACCCTGCTCGAGCGTTACCTGGGCAGCCAGGACGAACTGCGCGGGCAGGGCATCACGCTGGGCTGGCGCGGCCCGCATGCCGAGCACCCCGACAGCGCCGCCGGCGTGGTGCAGGTGCTGGACAGCTTTGCCGAGCACCACGGCAGCCACCTGCGGTTGCTGGCCGCCGTGCTGGAACCCGAGCGCATGGTGCCCGGCGACGGCTTTGAGCGCTGGGTCGATGCGGCCCTGGCCGCCAGCCCCGGCGACCGCCTGCGCCTGGTGCTGGTGGACACCGAGGAAGACCCGCGCTGGCAGCCGTTGCTGGAGCGCCACGCAAGCGTGGCCGCGCGCATCGCCGCGCCGGTGGACATGTTCGCCATCGCCCGCGACACCGCCTCGCAGTCCGGCGGCACCGGCCCGGAAGTGCTGTATCGCCAGCTGCTGGCTGACCTGATGCTGCTGCTTGAGCGCGGCAGCCCACAGCAGGTGGTGGGCCGCGCCGAGCGCGCGCTGGGGCTGGCCCAGCGCCACGGCTGGCAGGAGCAGGCGTCGGTGGTGCAGATGATGGTGGCCGGTGCCTGGCTCAAGGCCGGCGACCACGGCCAGGCCATCACCGCCTACCGCCACGCGCGCTGCGCCGCCGATGCCGCCCGCAGCGCCGGCAATGCGGCGGCGCCCGAGCTGGTCATGCAGAGCTGGTTCGGCGAAGCCGGCTGCTGGCTCACCGCCAAGAACTCCGAGCGCGCCGCGCAGACCTACCTGCAGGCGTCCACCTCGGCGGCCAGCATCCCGCATCCGATGTTCCAGTTGGAAGGCCAGCGCATGGCCGGCTACTGCCTGCTCCAGCACGGCAAGCGCGAGGAAGCGCGGACCCAGCTGCTGGAAGCCATCCGCATCGCCAAGCCGCTCAGCGCACAGGACCGCAAGGCCACCACCCTGCCGCAGGCCCTGTGGGACCTGCTGCAACTGCAGGACCTGCGCCGCGCCGAGAAGATCCAGCTCACCGCGCCGGCGTACCTCGACCAGACCACCGCGCTGCACGCGCAGGCCGAAGAGGCCGCCGCCAAGCTTGGCCCCACGCCCACCCGCACGCAGCTGGATGTCATCGATGCCCAGCTGCACGCGGGCCTGGAACAGACCTTCCACCGCACCCAGCAGGAACGCGAACGGCTGGTGCAGGGCGGCGACGAGTTCTTCCGCAAGATCGTCGCGGTGGGGCGTGAGTTCCTCGACCCGCACTGGAACGGCCTGCCCACCATCGAACACCCACTCGACCACGAGATTCCGGTCTGGAGCGAACCGCCGGCCATGCAGCCGCTGCCCGACCCCGGCCCGCTGCTGGCCGGTACCGACCTTGCCCATGTCGCACCGCCTGCGGCCACCCCTGGAGTTGTTGCCGCATGAATACCCGCATTCTGGTCATGACCGTCGCCGTGCTGCTGGGCATGGCCATCGTGGTGTGGCTCGGCGTGGAATACCGCGACGAAGTCAAAGCCTTCCTGCGCGCCCTGCTGCGCGCGCTGTAAGCAACACAGGAGTGTTGCCGTGAGCATTGCCGCCAAGCATTTCGATCCGCAGCTGGGCATCGACATCCACATGTACGCGATGCCGCCGTGCCCGCTGCCCACGCCGCACATCGGCCTGGTGCTGGACCCGTTCGACTACATCCCGTTCATCGGCTCCACCATCAAGGTCAACGGCGTGCACCGTGGCACCGCCGGCACCGGCGGGCTGGACATCCACATTCCACTGGGCGTGTGGGGCCCGCCGCTGGCCGCGCCGATGGGTCCGCAGTTCGACGGCGAAGAGATCTTCATGGGCAGCCGCACCGTGTCGGCCGATGGCGAGCCGTTCTCGCGCCTGGCCATGCCCGTGCTGGACTGCAACCTGGCCGGCATGATCAACCCGTTCCGGGTGAAGAAGCCCAAGAAGCCGCTGCGGGCGATGTCGCTGCCCACCGGCTTGAACGTGGCCATTCCCACCAGCGTCAAGGTCGGCGGCCCGCCCACCGTGTCGTGGACGGCGATGGCCTTCCGCGCCGCCTTCGCCGGGCTGGGCAAGCTGCGCAAGACCGACTTCTTCCGCAAGAAGATGGATGCCTTCGCCGCGTGGCGCCGAGGCAAGTGGGGGCACCTGCCCTCGGGCACGCTCAAGTGCAGGATCCTGCGGGCCGAGCCGGTGGACATCCGCGACGGCAGCGTGTCGGTCAGCCACGAAGACTTCAGCATTCCCGGCCGGCTGCCGCTCAGCTGGCGCCGCGTGTACGCCTCACGCCATGCCCAGCGCACCGGCGCCTGCGGTTACGGCTGGCAGACCCCGGCCGACATCGCGCTGGCGCTGTCAGCCGACGGCAGTGCCTGGCTGTCCGGCCCGGACGAGGTGGCCTTCTTCCCCGAGCTGCCGCGCCGCGACGGCATGGACGCGGCCACCCTGGACTTCGTGGACGGCGCGCGCCTGTGGCGCGACAACGGGCAGTGGATCGTGCGCTTCAAGGGCGGCCTGCAGTACCACTTCGACGCCACCCCGGCCACCGGCGTGGCGGTGCTGCCGCACGAGCGCAGCCTGCCCATCGAGCGCATCGAAGATCGCTGCGGCAACCACTGGCGCTTCGAGCGCCGCGACGGCCACCTGGTGCGCATCGTCGAAAGCGGCGTGGACGGCCTGCAGGGCCGCTTCATCGAGGTGGATGCGCGCCAGGGCCACATCGACCGCCTGCAGCTGCACGACCCGGCCAGCGGCCTGAACCACCTGCTGGTGAGCTACCGCTACGCCAACGGCGACCTGATCGCCGCAGTGGACCCGCTGGATGCGCCGCGCACCTTCGGCTACCAGCAGCACTACATGGTGCGCCACACCGATCGGGTTGGCCTGTCGTTCTATTACGCGTTCGATGCGCAGTGGCGCGTGGTGCATTCCTGGGGCGACGGCGGCCTGTACGACTACCACTTCGACTACGACGCACTGCTGCACGAAACCCGCATCACCGACTCATTGGGCCACGTCAGCCTGGTCAAGTTCGACGAAAACCGCCTGCCGCTGTGCGAGATCGACCCGCTCGACGGGGTGACCATCTTCGAGTACGACGACTTCGGCCGCACCGTGGCGGTGACCGATCCGGAGGGGCTGCGGACCGGGTTCGAGTATGACGAACGGGGGAACCTGGTGGTGCTGGTGCGCGCCGATGGCACCACCCTGCAACAGCAGTTCGACGACAACGACCAGCTGCTGGCCGTGACCGACCCGGACGGCAACACCTGGCAGCAGCACTACGACGCCCGCGGCCTGCTGACCGAGCAGACCGACCCGCTGCAGGCCAGCACCCGCTACGCCTACGACGCCCATGGCCTGCTGCAGGCCCAGACCAACGCGCGCGGGGCCGTCACCGCCGTGGGCTACGACCGGCATGGGCTGGTGGCGGTGGTGCGGGACCCGCTGGGCCATGAGAGCCGCTTCGAGCATGACCCGCTGGGTCGCCTGCAACGCCAGGTGGACCCGCTCGGCCAGCCCACGGTGTACACCTACGACCCCAAGGGCCGGCTGCTGGCCGTGCTCGCCACCGACGGCACCGGCGTACGCTGCGAATACGACGCCGAAGACCAGCTCATCACCTACCTGGACGAGGCCGGTGCGCGCACCCGCCTGCAGTACGTGGGCATCGGCCAGATCGGCAAGCGCCTGCAGGCCGACGGCCAGGTGGTGGAGTACCGCTACGACACCGAAGAGCAGCTGGTGGCGGTGATCAACCAGCGGGGCGAAACCTACACGCTCACCCGCGACCCGCTCGGCCGCATCGTGGAAGAAGTGGACTACTGGGGCCAGCCGCGCCGCTACGAGTACGACGCGGCGGGGCGCCTCACCGCCACCCTGGACCCGCTGGGCCAGCGCATCGGGTTTGCGACCGATAAGATGGGCCGCATCACCGCCAAGACCCTGCCGGATATCCGCCAGCCGGGGCGACAGGTCAAGGAAACGTTCGAGTACGACAAGCGCGGCCAGCTCATCGCGTTGCGCAACCCGCACCGGCACGCCACCCGCCGCTTCGACCCGCTGGGCCAACTGCTGGAGGAACTGCAGGACGGCTTCCGCGTGGGGTACGCCTACGATGAAGTGGGCAACCGCATCCAGCGCCAGACCGGCGCCGGCAACACCGTGGCCTTTGCCTACGACCTGCGCGACCAGCTGATCGAAGTGGGCATCAACGACGAAGCGCCCATCACCCTGGAGCGTGACGCGCTGGGCCGTACCACCCGCGAGCAGCTGAGCGCTCACGTGGAGCGCCGTTTCGAGTACGACGCGCGCAACCTGCTCACCGCGCAGACCGTCCTGCGCGATGCGTCACCGCTGTTCGACACCCGCTACGACTACGACCGCACCGGCAACCTCACCCGCCGCCAGGACAGCGCGCAGGGCGTGGACGAATACCGCTACGACGCGATAGGCCGGCTGCTGGCTCACACCGATCCGAAGGGCGTGCTGCACCCGTACTACAACGACCCGGCCGGCGACCGCCTGCGCACCGAAATCCGCGAAGTGCGCATGCGCAAGGTGGCCGGTGGCGACGACCAGGCAGAGCTGCTCTGGACACGCGAGGGCACCTACCAGGGCGTCCACTATGTGTTCGACCGCGCCGGCGACATGGTGCGCAAGGGCAGCCCAGGCGGCGGCGACGCCAGCGACCTGGAACTGATCTGGGACGCCAACCATCGACTGGCCGAGAGCCGACGCGGCGGGAAGAGCACGCACTACGGCTACGACCCGTTGGGGCGACGGGTGTTCAAGCGCAATCCGGACGAGACCACGTGGTTCTTCTGGGATGGCGACGCGCTGCTGGGCGAGGTGAAGCAGGCCAACGACGCTGAAGAGGCCGCGCCGGTGTGGGTGGACAACGTGGCCAGCCTGATCGAGGTGAAGCGGCGGCAGCGGCGGTTGGGGAAGCTGCATCAGGGGGTTCGGGAGTATGTGTATTACCCGGGGTCGTTTGTGCCGTTGGCGTTGCTGGAGAGAAGAGTCAATTCAACAGCTCGCCCTTCTAGTGAACTGAAGTCAGAACCTTCTTGTCGAGTTGGCACTGCCGAGCGTGCCGCTCAGTCCAGGCCTGGTTCGGTTCCCGCAGTTGTAATGGTGGCGGACGGCTGCGATCAGCCTCCAGAGGGTGACAGCGCTCCGCCTGCAAGGCAACGCTCAGCGGACTACGGCGGAAACGGATTAGGTGCGCTTGGCCACCTCTCGCTTGCGAATCAAGACGCGACAAGTGGCTTGCCCATCGCAAAAGACGGGCAAGCTAGTGCGCAGCCCGAGCGTGCATGGGGCGCTAAGCTGGGAACTATTAGCCTTGGCCCCGAAAAAAAAGAAGCATCTAACACGAAAGATGCAGTTAAGCCTCTTGAACACAGGACCGTATCCGCGCAACGCATTCCGGTCCGCCCATCATCCGAGAGCGACAAAGCACCCGACGAGTTGGCCCACGCCAGGTCATTTGTGCGATTGCCGGAAGATGTCCATACCCCTACGGACACACTGAACGGGCCGAGCAGTAGCCTGTACCTGTACCAGTGTGACCCCAATGGGTGCCCAAATCGAATTGTTACAGCTCAAGGCAGGGTGATTTGGATTGCTCCGCCTGAAGGCACGCGTGATGATGGCGACGATAGCGAACTGAGCTTCATTCGATCGCTAGGTCAGTATCACGACGTGGAAACCGGGCTGGTCTATAACCGTGCTCGCTACTTCGACCGGGAGTTAAGTCAGTTTTGCTCGGCCGACCCGATTGGGCTCAACGGAGGAACAAACCTCTACGCTTACGGACTCAACTACATAAATTGGACAGATCCTTTGGGTCTGACCAGCGGTCGAACGACCGGTGAAAATGCCGACATCCTTCGTCGAAACATGAATCGAGAAGGGAGAACGGTTGCTCCTGGGCAAGCAGCGGGCCACATAGTTGCGTCAACAGGATCCAAGGGGCACTGGGCCGCAGCCGCAGACTCGAGAGATATCCTTTCGGCATATGACATCGAGATCAATGATGCCGCTAATGGTGTTCCGGTTGATCATCCGCGGCCGCACAATCGGATGCACACCAGAAAGTTCCACATGGATGTGAAGGCACGATTGACTGCGGTAGTCGATAGGATGTCTGCAGCTGGATATGGTCATCGTGCGACTAGGAGCGCTCTCCGAAGAGAGTTAAGGCAGATTGGTAGAGAGTTCACGGCTTCGTGCCGAGGATAGCAAAACGATTCACGGAGATTTGAAAATGGAAGATGTCAAGAGTTTGGTTGACTTGGTCTGCAAGGCACTTCGGCCCGCGTTGCTGGACTTATTTAGAAGTGGTGAGAGCTTCTATTACTGTACCTTCGTTATGACCGAGGAAGGCCATGCGCCATTCCTTTCAGCTTGGTCTGAAGAGGCGCTTGCAAGGGCAGTGGACGAGAGTGGCGAAGGCCCAGAGGTAGCTGCGGATCTGAGGTGGTCTTATGCAGATTCTCCATACGTTGACTTTGGAAGCGAATACACTGAAAAGCTTCGCGCGCCCTTCCTCGCCAGGCCGAGCCTACAAGAGCTCGGTGTCGATGAGTGGGAAAAAGAGATCGAGCTCCGTATGGATGCTGTAGAGCAGGCCGCACGCCAGTTGGATGCAGAGGGCGCATTCGGCGCAGGCCAGCGTCGCAGCAGGCTCCTTGTCGCGGTGGAGATCATGCCTCCAGTACCTTCCAACGTTGACCGAGTGGCTCGGCTGAACGACACCAATTCGGACATCTTCAAGCAGTGGTTGGAAGAGGCTGCAGAAGTGGATGGTTGAATGGCCGAAGTGAAGAAAAAGATCAAGATCGCCGTTGGTGACGTGTTCGCGATTCCTCTTTCGTCGGGCGGGTATGGGGTGGGGCGCCTGATATACATCTCAGACAGATGGCGGCTTGCTCAGTTCTTCGCGCTTAGGCTGGATGCGCCAGAGCTCCCGGCGTCGCTTCTCGACGTCGGTGACGTGATGCCTGTTCACAACATAGTTGCGTTGCGTATTGAAGAAGGCGCGTGGCCCGTTCTGAAGCACGGTATGCTCGATGCTCTGCCAGACCTTGACTCACTGATCTTCTATCGAGGGCTGCCTGCCCAGCGAACGTATTTGAAATTGAATGGCGAGTTGCTTTCCGCACCGACAGGCTGGGTCGCATCACCCGTCGCACGCTCCCGGACGTCAGGCATCCGGGAAGACTGGTCCACGAAGACTTCAGCTACGATCCACGCGGGCGCTTGGTTGAACTTCGCAATGCACATCGCACCATCAGGCGCGGCTACGATCCAGTGGGCTACCTTGTTGAAGAGATACAGGACGGTTTCCGTGTCGGCTTTGGCTACGACGCGGTAGGAAATCGCGTTCTGCGCGAAACCTCGGCAGGAAATGTCATCAAGGCCGAGTTCGATGCATGTGATCGTGTCATCGGCATGGCAATCAATGGCGCATCGCCCATCCGCATCGAACGCGACGCGTTGGGGCGGGCGACCCGCGAACAGCTCAGCACCGAGGTGGAGCGACGCTTTGCATACGATGGCCGCAACCTGCTAACCGCGCAGGCGGTACTGCGTGATGCTGCGCCGCTGTTCGAGACGCGGTACGAACACGATGCGACCGGCAATCTCACACGCCGCAGCGATAGGGCCAACGGAAACGATGAGTACCGTTACGACGCACTTGGACGACTACTTGGGCACACCGATCCGAAGGGCCGGATCGAACGCTTCTTTGCCGATCCTGCCGGTGATCGCCTGCGGACAGAGGTCAAGCAGGCGCAGGCACGGAAAGTGGTGGGTAGCGACGATGAACCGCAGGGCCACTGGACCCGTGAGGGTGGCTCGGACGGAGTGCACTATGTCTTCGACCGCGCTGGGGATCTGGTCGCCACACGAAAGCTCAATGTAGCCACACCTGACCAGATCGAACTGACCTGGGATGGCAATCACCGCCTGGCTGAGAGTCGCCGAAACGGACAGGTCACGCGTTACGGATATGACCCGCTGGGGCGTCGCGTCTTCAAACGCAATCCCGGGCATACGACATGGTTCTTCTGGGATGACGATGCGCTGCTGGCAGAGGTTCAACAGCCGAATGATGCCCCCGAAGCAGCGCCAGTATGGATAGACAACGTCGCCAGCCTGATTGAGGTGCGGAATCGACAGCGTCGGATCGCCAAACTCCATTCGCAGGCAAGGGAGTACGTCTACTACCCGGAGACATTCGTACCGTTGGCACTTATTGATCCGACTGTTGCGATTCCTGCAGGCCACGCCAGTACACCAACAACTGTACGAAGTGAGGTGCAGCCAGTCGAATCGTCCGCACCGTCTGGCCAAGTCGAGGCGGAGGCTCCGATGCGCGGGGTGCTCCCGCAGGCCGAACCTTCGGGCGCCCACAAGGAGACAGCAGCGCCGTTGCGGACAGCCAGCGCAGGGATAGGCTCGCTCGGTGGAATGAGCCTGAACACTCGTGTCGAGAAGGTCGCAGCCAGTGCCACCAGCGAGCCCATGCCAGGGCTTGGCAGTGGTGGAATGGGGATGCTGGGCGGTGGAAAGAAGCCTGCGGTTACCAATGCACCGACGTCCGCCCCCAAGGAAAATCCGCCATCAACAGCTGGACACGATGACCCTCCATCAGTCGGCGAACCTGCGTCCGGGAATCAGAGCGTATCCGCTGCCTCGGAAGATGCTGCTGCGTCTGCCGACGCGAAAGCCATCCTTCTGTACGTCAACGACCCCAATGGCTGCCCGAATCGCCTGATGACCGAATCAGGCGAACTTGTCTGGGCTGCGCAGTTGTCGGCATGGGCCGAAGTGCGCTCGATCGATGTGGATGTGGTGCGTAACAACCTTCGTCTTCAGGGCCAGTACTTTGACGAGGAGACAGGGTTCAACTACAACCGCTACCGGTACTATGACCCAAAGCTGGGGCAGTTCATCGGCCAAGACCCGCTGACATTGCAGGCGGGTGAAAACCTGTATGACTTCGCGCCGTCTGCCATCAACTGGATGGATGCGCTGGGGCTGAGTTGTGATGAGGTGCTCGACTCGGCGGCGATGATCAACCTGCAGCGGCGGCTTGCTGGAATGGTCAATCAAGTTAGAGATGAGCTGCTGAATAACCCAAACCTGCTCAAGCGCCAACTTCGCCCGAAGGAAATTGATGCAATCGTTGACGAACCCTGGAGAATGAGACTGTTCTTTGGCACGGCGTTGCAGCGAAGGGTGACCGCGCTCGCGGAAGGCGATAGTGTTCTCTCTGTCCTGAAGCCTACGAGGGGTAACGCACCCCAGGACTATTTCGGACCTGGTGGTTTGGGATATGAAATTACAGGCGGCAGCAGGAGTTCGATCTTCAGCCATAGCCAGAGGCCGGGCGTTGATGCTGTTGTAACATACGAATCGATACCCGCAGATTTTGGGTACAAATGGGCGGACTGGAGTACTGGTGGTGGATGATATTGATCTTCTGTACAAGCTGGCTGGTCCTTCGCAGCATGGTCGGCGGTCTTTGATTGGGCGGAAGTACTCCAAAAGGAAGTTTGAGAGGCTGCTCTTTGGTCCGGGCGATCCGTTCTGCGGTGGCGTAGATGTCAGAGATTGCGAGTTCGTCTCATGTTCGACTGACAGCAGGTTTGCCATATCGCATGGCGTCCATATGCAATCTGTGTTGTTTGACGAAGTTCGCGCGCCGGACGCAATGATCGTCTCCTCTGCCACGGTACTTGAGAATGTGGTTGTTCGCGGTGGGAGGAAGGCTGCTGGACTATGGTGCAATCCTCCTTTTGAAGGGGACGTAAGTCAGGCGCTACTGGAGTGGTCGAAGGCCGGTATGGTCGGCGTGGAGTTGGCGATTGACCTCTCGGGGCTGGCGGCGCCGGATAGCGAGGTCGTCGGAATCCCTCTCTCAAAGTTGAAGTGGAATCCAGAGATTCATATTCCGGTTTCCACGGATTGGGAAGATTCGGAGCACTGGGAGGAGCTCGATATTCCTCGAAAGAGCTTCTGGAGGATCCCCCTTTTTAGGTTGCGAGACTGTAACTGCTCCGAAGGATTGTTTACCGTGCCGTTTCCAGGTGATAGAAACTACGAAATAAAGATGGAAGAGTTGGCGCGCATTGAGAGTGCCGGAATTCTCAAAAGGTAGTCGCTCTCTTCTTGGGCATGCCTGATTGTGCATTGCTGCAACGCGGAGGAGATCGGCTGCCAGCTCCTCCGCTACGAATAAGACGCGGCCGGGCGCCTCACCGCCACCCTGGACCCGCTGGGTCAGCGCATCCGGTTTGCCACCGACAAGATGGGCCGCATCACCGCCAAACCCCTGCCGGATATCCGCCAGCCGGGGCGACAGGTCAAGGAAACCTTCGAGTACGGCAAGCGCGGCCAGCTCATCGCGTTGCGCAACCCGCACCGGCACGCCACCCGCCGCTTCGACCCGCTGGGCCAACTGCT